>Ga0194133_10010251_pt1 | contig 10584 bp, 4 predicted proteins | sample TA2KigOf40mmetaG_FD_155448 | JGI IMG/M metagenome (GOLD analysis project Ga0194133, IMG submission 155448) | Freshwater microbial communities from Lake Tanganyika, Tanzania - TA2015055 Kigoma Offshore 40m | ecosystem: Environmental > Aquatic > Freshwater > Lake | place: Tanzania: Lake Tanganyika... | reverse complement strand
TGTATCCCTGAGTTCTTGGAGTTTTTGGAAGTCAGGGGTCAGGGTGCAAATGTTGCTAAAACCTCATTTTGAAAGGGATTATTTAATGTGACAAATTTCATTGAGCTTAAAGTCAAGCGTAGTATTCTGGGTGAGCATACAAGCCCCTCATAGTTAGATATGTAGAAGAAAGATGTGAGATTAAATTAATTAAAACTATCTACGTTGAAAAAGTAAGTCAAAAAGGAACTTTTGGCCAAAAAAGCCTATGTCTTTTTTAACTATAAGACTCACAAATTGAAGGTTTCAATTCTTTACTTTGATTTCAAAGTAGAAATACTCCTATTGAACGAAAAGCTTAGATCTTGTTAATCAAACGCAGAAATTTTGAATCTTGCAAATCTTACTTGGAATATATTTAAGTAATAGCAAATTAATGTTTGAAAAAGAGAGCTGTTGGCTATGTTGTAAAGTTAAAGGATACATCTGAAACCGTTGGAAAATCACTACTTAAGTTAAACAAGAATCAAGAAATCTTTTTTTCTTCCTTCCTTCAACCAGTCGCTTTGAAAGTAAATTGTGCGGATACTCAAACAAAAGATCTTGTACAATCTGTTACTGTCATTAGATCTGGATAGAACGATTCCACGGTCCATTTTGGCACTAACAATGACCGTGTTACGCAGTAATAAGGTTTGATATGGCATGCTTTAACACATGACAACAGCCACTTTTTCAGAGCAAACAGCAAACACAACAACACAATGAAGGGCTTTTTCAAATTTATTGAATCAGTTTTAACATTAGTCAACAATGAAGAAAACAAGGATAGCTTTACTTGGTTTCAAACAGTTTGGTTTAAGTCAGTTGGTTCAAATTTAGCCTCTGATTTGGAAAAATTAGGTTTTAAAAAAGAAGCTTTGCAATGAAAATTCAACAAAAGATAAAGTCACAGCTGATAATCAAATGAATTTTGTAAACGATTATGTTGGTACATTAATTCAAGTCGTTATTAGATTCGAACTCTCTGGCACGTCCACTAAATTGTAGCTATTATCTCACTAACAGTTTTTTATGCTCTCTGAATAAACTGCAATAGTCCTCGGGCCCCTTGTCGTTTATTGTCTTGGTTTGTGTAGTCTCTATCAAATAAACAGACTTAAGAGTTGGTTGAATTGGCCCGCCTACATCCATTGACAAGTGTGGAGGAAGTAGCCAATCAGTTCTAAATTACTCTTACATTGAGCTGTAAGAAGAACTGAAGAAATTTGGAAATGAAATAAGATGAAAATTGCCTTTGATTGCCATAAGGGTGTTATTAGATTCACTCATTTGGCAATTCCTCTAACGTCGTTAAGACATAAAATCCAATTTTCCACTATTATCTTGAAGATTTGAAACTTCCAAATAGTTTGTGCTCTTTAGCTAACTTGAAAATTAAAATACAACATTTGATCAAACTTTTAAATTTGTTTAATTTATAGTTTGTATCATGCTTGACTTTTATATCTTTTTTTGATAAGTCAGCAGATCGATCGAACGAACTTGAAGGTGTTGAGTAAGGAAGTTTCGTTTGCTGAATTATTTTTTGATACTTTTTAATATGTAAATCAGATCACAACAAATGACTGAGACGCTTGGGTTATAATTAAATTGCTCAAAGTTATTCCAAACTCATAGAAGGTGCCATTCAGTTTCGTTTCAAATTGGTCTTAATTGGGCACCATATGAAGACCAAAAAGAAAAAAGATAGGGTCATTTAAAGCAAATTTTTTTTAGAAATCACCTCAATTGTTTCAAAAAGGAACAATAAAGAAATTAATTAATAAACAAATAGGAAAAATTGATAGCTGGGCTACTAAATCTCATTTTTCAGGATTTTAGTATTTGTTGACCTTTTGCCTATGGTGGCTTTTAAGGTCTAGAGGGTGTTCAATTTTCAGCTGATTTTTAAGTTGAGTTTGTGACAGTATTATTCAGGATCCAGGAAAAGACTAGGGATCTTTATAAACCCAAAATAGGTTTTGCTCTTGTCATCAGGTCTTTACCAAGGTTTTTTTGGACCATGCAAAATCGATACATTTATTGTAAATTTTATCTTTGACACAAAGTTAATGTTGATTTTGATAAAGGTGTCATTCATTAAGCTGATCTATTATTCACAGACAAATTTTCCCATCTAATTTTTTCGATTCGTTTAATTTATAAAAAACCTGATGTTTATTTTAATGTCTCATAGAATTGAAAGAGATGATTGCAAAAGCCAAGCACAGAACAAACTTTGAAGCCCCTTAGATTTTGGCATTAACCTTACAATGGATTGGCACTGTGCTCTCAAATTAAAGGAAACTCTCTGAGAAGTATTTTATCACGGCACCCATTGACGCCATTGATTTGCTCAAATAATTACTCCTCTTGTTGTTGTTGAAAATTTTGTGCCTTTGCTGTCTGACAATTGTTTTGTCTTATAGGCAGGATGTCAATTAAAGTATTAGATTTTGTATCTGGGGTCAAGCCTTTCCATAATGTCATGCTGTGGAAGTAAATCATCATGGAGTTTTCAAGTTGATTAAAATTAAAACATATCTGAATTACAGAGGTCTTGTCTCTTGAAACTTGAGTTTGAAATAGTTTTAGTCATTCCTTATGATGATATCTTTTGCTGATGGATAAGAATAATGACAACAAAGTCCAGATCGAATTTTTTCGTGAGCAGGAATAAACCACAGGAAAAGCAATTTGGAGGTCTCTAAACAATTGTCTGATCACTGTCCTATAAGTCTCCATTTCCATTGTCAACTATGTATCTGATTGGTTGGCAATTATTTGGCCGTTAAACCAATAAAAGAAATCATAACGATGGATTACTTCCTGTTGTTGGAAGCCCATTAAAGCTTGAATGCAATATGGCAAGTCACAATATAAATCAAGAAGGAAAAGTGATTTTTCTCAAAAACAAGGCAAGTTTTGTTACTTAAGCAATTTGTAAAAATAACATTGACACTTTTTTCCAACAAAAGTTTTCTTTTTAGATTTTGTATAGAAATAATTTGATTGACATAATAATTAATTAAATTTTGAAAGCCATTAGGATAATGTTTTAAATTTAAAAAGCCATTAGGATATATGGTTTTAAAAATTGATTTTACTTTGTTTATTTATCCATTTATTGTGTCAGAAAAATTGATTTATTCAACTGTGAAAAATATATAATGGTACCTTGTTTGATGTTGGGTTGTAATTTTCATTAGTTTAATAATGAATATTTAGCTACTTGCCTTTGAGCAATCCAGCTTGAAACCATTTCAAGCAATTAAGCGATCCCATTTTCTAAATTTGCAATTTCGACTGGACTCAGGTCTCAATTGATCTTCTTCGTTCTTATAGCTATTAACTGCTTTTGCAAATGAGTACAAAATTCTAATTTATGTGAAGCCAAAGTAGATTATATCTTGAGGCATCTTTTACAATCAGAGGTTTCTTTTAAAGTCAACAAAAAAAGACCAAACAAAAAACTGATATTTTCATAGGTAATTAAAAGGCTTATTAGCTAATGGAAAGTTTGGGTATGTGGAGTGCACTCCAGACCAATTGAATTTATTTTAATTGCCAACAAATACTTGCCCTTTTCTTTTTAAATAATGATTTCAAGCCTCATTAGGATCCACCCACAAAAGTTTTGGAGAGAAGAAATCATTTGCCAAAGTGATTTTGTAAAAAACACATTGAAGTTTCATCTAATGTGATAAGAAACGTTTGAGGAAAGGTTTTCTTTCATTTTAATGAAAGCTAATTTTAAAACAATCTGTAAAAAAAAGTGGATGAGAAAAGAAGGAGTATTTCGCTTCTAGCAATTAGATACTAACTATACTGCAGGTCTAAAATGTTAATGAATTGTTAAATGTGGAGCTCTTCCATACTGGTTCAACTAAACTCAACATTTAAGAATCTACTAATTAGGGGTTAGGCAAAAGTAACCTCAACCAAATCGGTGCAATCTCATCGGTTCCTGTCAGAAACTCAAGAAAAAGATCATATTTTAAGACTTGGTCTTAATTACTTCAGCTTGTTCGCACTGATTTTTTTAATGTTCGTCTAGATGGTTTGGACTTTTGAGCGAGATGGATTTCATTTCTACATGTTGAGCGCTAAAAAATGTGATGTTTTTCTCTCTTCGACTCCCAAAAAAGTTAAGGAGATGATAACAATATCTTAAATCTTTGTCGAAAGGATAAATCGATTTACGCTAAATGAATATATTCATTTTTTAAAATGCTATTTCTATTGACCTCAGATTAAAATTTTTGCTGAAAATTGCTTACAAACTTACAGACTTTAATGATTTTACATACCTAAATGTGGTAAGATCTCATCTCATGTTTTTGGGTAATTTTCTGGTCCCTTTGTCCTGTTTTTGTTGTACCAAAATGGCAGCTTTAATTTTCGCATGCTATCATACGCACCATGTCAAATTCGAAATTCACCCCAGAGGGACAAATTGTAAAAAATTTAGTGAAATAAGACGTATTTTTAGAAATATAGTAACAATGAGCAAGCCACTTTAGACCCCCAGTTTTTGCTCCTGCTTTTTTCTTCGCATGGCTTGGGATTCCCTTACACAATCTTAGTCAAGAAATGGCACTGTTGAAGATCCAAGCTCACATTTCATACTTTTTTCAAATTTTTATCAGTGGCCACGTCGTCAGATATGGGTCAGAGCGAATTTTCAACCACCTGATATTCTACAGATTCCTTTAAAATGTTCTTCAACTTGTCTCCTTTTTTGTGGCCCAAAAGTTACACTTTTCAGTCAAATTTGTTTCATCTACCATAACAAATAGCTGCCATAGCAAAAAATGGTTATAAAAAGGTTGTGTTTTAATGTATTAAACTTTGATTCCTGACGTTCAAGTCACTAACACATGTCATCAAAATTTATTTCAAGTGGTAAATTTGATGCATTGAAAGCAAGCAAAACATGCATAATTTTCTTTCGCTTACTCTAACTAAATTGATGAATTTTTAAATTAACTTTCTTATTAGATTCATTAAATTGGTCAAAATATTTCCAAAGTTATTTTTGTTAAATCATATCGTTCGAAAGTTTAAACCATTCATCTTGTTTTTTGGAGCAAGAAAAAAGCAAGCATCAGAGAGTCTTTTTATTGTTTTTTTATGATCATCTTTAGTGACAAATGAGTTCAAATTAACATATTTTCTTTGAACTCATGGCTCTTATACTACAAAATTTTATTTAAAAAACAACAGAATAAGACTTACTATTTCAAGTATTATATCACAATATACGAATATCACTAGCTACAAAAAGCAAATAAATTAAAGAACTTTTAAGTACCTACATTTGTATCATTTTAAGTGAAAAAATTAGTTCTCTTTCCAAAGGCAAAATTGACGCTCTCTCTGCATCATTAAAGTTGGGAGAAAAAATTCCTTCTTAAATTGAAGCGACCGTTTTTAGGAACCGAGCAAGAAATGAACCGTAATCCAAGACAAAATTTGTCGTCTATTTCACAAATTAAATCGCAATTTATAATTTTTTTTTACCTTTTCTCAAGCCGAGTTGCGGTGTTTGAAACACGGTTAAGGTTAAGAGTCGGTATGAGATGGTTTCGTCGCGGTGGACGTTGGCGGCGCCAAATCCGTCAAAATGTACCAATTTTACAATTTAAATTTGGAGGAAGTGCTGCCATCTGGCGACAAAATTATTAATCCTAACATTATGCAGAGGAAAAACAAACAAGATTTGGGAAATTAAAACTGTTTCATCTGAATTATTTTAAATATAAATTTAAAATAATTCAGCAAATGTCTGCTTAAATATCTAAAAACTTAAGCAAGATTTTGTGCAATCATAAATCATTTTTACATGCTATTTTAGAACTCAAGACATTTGAAACATTTAAAAATTATCTGCATTAGAGAGAAAAAGGCTTGACAAAAGTCTATTATGTATAATTATCATGGAAGTTGGATATTAGTTTGTCAAACTTTTGATTGTACGGATTATTAATGCATTTGGCATAATTGTCAGAATTGAAATTCATTATACACTAGCACGTCTGAGTAAATGTGTGTGTGAGTCTATGTGGATACTGCAATGAAGTTAAAGTGCAAAAATGTATCACTACTTTCGTGAACCTTAACTCTATTTCCTACTCTGTTGTGAAAAAATGGAGAAAAGTTTCCTCAAAACCTAGAAACAGTTAATGCAGACTTTAATTACATAAAAACTAGCTTAGAAAATTGCTGCTCTTTTGATAAAAATAGGTATTCCTTCATTTCAACTACACTTTCGTTTGAAATAGATAATATAAATATTGACCACCATAAATCTTTTTTAAACTTTAGGTGCCTTAAATTAGGGATTATGAAGGAACTGAACTTCAGTGCTACGAAAGAAGATGTAATCAAATTATACTTTGCTCAATGAAGTAAAAAAGTTGAATCAATTCTTTTTTTTGTGAATAATCCAAATCTAAATAAAGGTTATCCTGATTGTTCCAGCAGATAAGGACAATCTAACTAACTTACTGGGTAAGTATCTTTACATAAACTAGTCGACACTTCACAGTGTACATTTTTACCTACTAACTTTATTCATCTACCAAGCAAATAACACTTTTGATAGTAAAAAGTCTCAGCCAATGGCCAAGTCCTTTTCTTCCGACTGAATTATTGCCCCGTAGATATTTCCACTTAAGGTGGGGGCTCAAAAGATTTCTATAAAGAAAGTGAAGAACTTAACACTAAAGAAAACATTTATTCCTGCATTAACCGAGACAACCTGTCACAACAAAGTCAAACCAAGTTCTTCTTGGCGCAATTTCATATTCAAAACAGATGTGTGTTTTTTCTAATATGATGCTTATTTATTGTGTAAAAAATACTCCTAGAGTAATACCAGGTAGAGAAAGAGAGAAAGAAATTGACAGGTTTTTTATGGTAATGCATTTTAGTGGACCAAACACCTTGTAAGATTTTTCTTTCTTTTTTTAAAATCTTCTCAAGGCTCTCAGACTAGTGATTGGTGATGCCACTATCATGGAGCCAAAGTAACAAACCATGTCAAAATCTCAGACCTTTGAAATGTCTGTTTCGCCCTCCCTCATTAAGATAAGAGAGTCGTGGAGAAGAAGGACTGGATAGGATGATGAAAAACTGTGAAATTTGGGTAACTTGATTTGCTGGCTTGGAAAAAAATAGGGAAAGAAGAAGTACTGAAGTCTGTCTGCTTTGTGTTACTTTTTAGTGTTTACAGACCTCCAAACTTATGTTTTCTTATTTCAAAAGATGGAAGTTGATTAGACATTTGTGTCAGAGGTGGAACGTAAGTTAAATTTGCTCAAGTTGGGCTTCATTTGTCAACCTCATATACTGATTCAGTTTTTATGTTCACAAATTTCAATATTAAGAGTCTTTTTAACTTTGCCGTCAAACAAAAACTTTTTGAAGATAAGGCAAGCAGTTCCAACTGCGACAAAAAAATTTAAATTTAAACAAACAAGACAAATTACTTGCCTGTCAATGATTGATGGGCAAAATAAGGTAAAAAATGTAGCAAATAAAGCATAATAAGTGGCTGCAAATAATTTTTAATTCACTACAACAAATATGGCTTTTGATTCAAAATGATATGATTCGAAAGAAATTCATCCAATAAAATTCTTTCAAATTTTCTCAAAACTGATAAATCAAGCTTCTTAATAACCACCTGAATTCCAGTTGACTTGAGGATTTGAAAGTCTGTTCAAAAGGAATCTGAACAATGCCAATGTCGAACTGGTGAAAATTTCGTCTCTTTGAATTCTTCAACCACCAACTTCATCTAAACAATATTGTTTTGGAAATAAAAGAAATTCAGGGAACACTTTCTTTTTGATTGTACTTTTATTTTGATTGACTGGTACAGATCATTGGGGTCCAAAGTTACGACACTCTGTCGAGGTCACTTTTATTGTATGTACCAAATAATTTTAGTCTTATTAAGTTCAGTGTCAGAGTAAACTTTACTTTGCTTCTAAAAACAAAAAAAATTACAATTAACCATAGTAAAGAATAATGACAAAATCAGATTGAAAGTCTTTAGGAAAAATTTTGCAGAATACTGATCAAATTTAATTTGGGTTATGGTGAAATAAAAATGAAGTCATTTTACATGTAGAAATGCTAAAACCTTTTTTGTTCTGCAGAAACGTTGCACAGACCAGAGAGATGATATATTTAGAGTATTTGCATCTCTTTAGGCTAGCCAGAAAAAATTCAGGGGTTCATTTATCGCCTTGGATTCAGCAGTTGAGAGCACTCAAAATTGGCAAAAGATTATATTTATTTTATAATTCTAGGTGTCTTCTGGCACTCAAAAATAAACAAAAAAGTTTAGTTGAATCTGTTCCGGTACAGGTACCCCAGAAATATTTTTACATGAGCAGTCTATATATATCATCTCTATGGCAAAGACATGGCACATTTCTTCAGAATAAAAAAGTGTGTGGATGTTATTCATTATGTTTTCAATATTGAAAGTTAGTTACAGAATCTTCTAAGAAGGTCCCAATCCTGGCGGACTTTTTTCTGCAGAAAGGCTCAAATTGTTTCACTGGGGAGGTCTCTGTTTCTCATAAAAGTTTAACACTTTGAAAATCTAAACAAAACCATGTTATCTTTTTACGTGTTTCCAAGTTGAAGACAGTTTTTGTTTTCATATAAAAGATACGAATTCCCCTTTGCATTAAGACGATACAAAATGAATTGTCACTTTACTTCCCACAATTTTTCCAGCAAAAATACTCAACGTTTAACATCAATGACTGGTGACTCAGTACCAGTCTGCGTGTTCAGATTATTGCAAGCAACATAACTTCATTATACATTGCAAAACTAATGGCGTGTTCAAGCCAATCCCTTTCAACGTATGAGTGTGTGTATGTGTTTCGGGGTTACTTGTCATTTCTTTTCTTTCTCTCGCCTCGACTTCTAACTGTTCCACATGACATTTTATTCCAAGTGCATGAGGCTGGAGTTAATTTTTTTGGAAGGAATAGGAGAGAGTGGGTTTCAGGTAAAAAAAAGGAGGGGGATGATAGTCTACCAAAGCTTATTGCTCAAAGCAAATAGATTTGGTTCTTGATGTGAATTTTTTCTCAATTTTTACACTTTATATGAATTAAATGATAGTCAGTAGTAATTTGAATAAATCTGATCTGTCAAAAAGTGTTTTTAATAGGTATAAATGCCCTCGCGAGATAGACAATCAATGGGTTGTAGATATATCAAAGCTAAATATTCCCTATCATTTTTTGAATTTGTTTATATCTAAAATTAACTCAAGACAAGAGAAGGTTGACTTTTTTCTTCTTCCTCCAAATTTCATGTTAAAGTGCCCAAGGAAGTGACAAAATATTTATGTCTATTATTTTGTGGTGGATGGCGAGAAAATTTTGGCAAGTGTTAACTAAGTCCATTCCATTTTTCACAAAAAAGAGCCTACAAAATTGGGAGAAGTTTCATATCCAAATACTGAAATTGTTGTTTGTTCGCCAGGAAGTGGATTGGATCGCATTTCGTTGTCTGTCATTCAAATTTTATGACATCCATTGGAAAATATTTGCACTGAACGCAAAAAACTGTGACTTCAGTTAATCATATAGTCAAGTTTTTACTAAAGCAGTTTTTTGCTACCAAATAAAAATGACTGGCCAAAAAGATAATTGCAGCTTTTACTTAATCTTTCAAATACTTCAATTAGATTAGCAAACAATAAATCATGTTTTATTTGAATGATGAAATAACATATTTAGATTTTTTCCTTAAAGACAAACAAAAAAATTGTTTTAAGTTACTTTTTTATAGACATATTATTGATTAAAGTGTTTTTGTATAACCAATTTTCAAATTACAAAAGTCATGTCATATCTATCGCAAAAGAGAGGTTGTCAGGAGCAATCCAGAGTGAAACAACTTCCTCAAAAAGTTGACAAAGGTTTAATGGGAGAAAATATTGTGACAATCGAGTTACAATCATCAAATTTCATGGAGTAATAATTCATGACAGTCAAATCAGGTTGTGTCATAAACAAAGCTTTTTAGACAAGATAATTTCATCTAACATTTGAGGCACTGTCATTTACATGGTTGTCAGGTGGAATTTGCATTCATGTCCTACATATGTGCTCATGAAGATGACATTTTGGGGTTTCAAAAGATGTATTAAAACTATTGAAATCATTTCGAGCTTGTTTTACAAACAACAGATAAATTTGAAAATAAACACTGAGAATAAACGTAGAAATAATAATTTAAGAGTTGAACAAAAATGTTGCACCAGGTTTTGTTAATTCCTATAATTTTCAGGGACAATTTAAGAGTTGAGCAAAAAAGTCCAGTATAAAAAATTATGCCACCCAGGAGTAAAACAAGGGTCACTTACAATTTAATACCCCTTTCTAACAAGTTAAGATAAAAAAATACTTTTTTCGAAGTTCAAAATGATTTTTCAGCTTCACCATGCAAGCTTGTTCCTTATAGAATAAATTTAATCTAAGCTGCTTGCAGTTGTTTCTTACAAAACTGTTTTGAAAACTATTA
>Ga0194133_10010250_pt1 | contig 10584 bp, 12 predicted proteins | sample TA2KigOf40mmetaG_FD_155448 | JGI IMG/M metagenome (GOLD analysis project Ga0194133, IMG submission 155448) | Freshwater microbial communities from Lake Tanganyika, Tanzania - TA2015055 Kigoma Offshore 40m | ecosystem: Environmental > Aquatic > Freshwater > Lake | place: Tanzania: Lake... | reverse complement strand
CGCTATGGATCGATCTATCGATCCATCCATCCATCGAGGTTCGCAGTTTGACCGTAGGACTTGCGCTATGGATCGATCCATCGATCCATCCATCCATCGAGGTTCGCAGTTTGTCCGTAGGACTTGCGCTATTGATCGATCCATCGATCCATCCATCCATCGAGGTTCGCAGTTTGTCCGTAGGACTTGCGCTATGGATCGATCCATCGATCCATCCATCGAGGTTCGCAGTTTGACCGTAGGACTTGCGCTATGGATCGATCCATCGATCCCTCCATCGATCCATCCATCCATCCATCGATCGATCCATCCATCGATCGATCCATCCATCGATCCATCCATCCATCCATCGATCGATCCATCCATCCATCGATCCATCCATCGATCCATCCATCGATCCATCCATCCATCCATCGATCGATCCATCCATCGATCGATCCATCCATCCATCGATCCATCCATCCATCCATCGTTCGATCCATCCATGGATCCATCCATCCATCCATCGATCCATCCATCGATCGATCCATCCATCGATCCATCCATCCATCCATCGATCCATCCATCGATCCATCCATCGATCGATCCATCCATCGATCCATCCATCCATCCATCGATCCATCCATCGATCCCTCCATCGATCGTTCAATCCATTCATCCATCGATCCATCCATCGATCCATCCATCCATCCATCCATCCATCCCGTGATAAGATTCGATAAGAAAGATAGGAAATGATAAGATTCGATAAGAAATATAAGAAATGATAAGATTATATAAGGTCTGTCCCATCCATCAATCCATCCATCCATCAATTCATCCAATCCATCCATCTATCCATCCATTTCATCCATGCGTCCATCCATCGATCCATCCACCCGTTTGATATAGTTGATAAGATGAGAGGGGAACATCCTTTGATAAGGATAAAAAGGATCGATAATATGATGGTGCCATTGTATAAAACTGATTTTCCTTTCACTAAAAGGAATTATGGTCGCTGGGTATTGTGTCACTTGCGGGAAGAACGTGAGCAACAAGGCTTCTCACATTGCTTCCGTAAGCTTCCGGGATCATGAAGTCGTCCCTAGGTGGGAATGTGGTCCTGGGAAGCCTCACCAGTATGTCTTGAAGACATATCATCTTCCAAAAACATCGGTTCAAGGTGTTCATCACGGATTCCCTCAGATCTCCTTTGCCGTCGGCCACATCTCCATGCTGTTTTGCACTGGCTGTGGAGACATCGCTCACAGAGAGTATGCCGTGTACACGCATGGACCTCTTGGTGAACTCCAGGATATACACGTCTGCCCCAATCCCCCCCCAGCCAGCACTACCGGGGTGAACATCACGGAGGTGGAATGATATAAGAAGGATCACAAAAGTAAAAAAAAAGTATTAAAATACCCTTGGCCTGATAAAATGAATAGTTAGCAGGATGTGATGGTTAGTAGTAGTGGAGGTTATCATGTGATATAAGATAATAGATAATAAAAGACAATTTTATCCATCCATCCATCCTTTCCATCCATCCATCTATCCACCCATCTCATCCATCGATCCATCCATCCATCCATCGTTCCATCTATCGATCCATCCATCCATCCATCGATCCATCCATCCATCCATCTGTTCCATCCATCGATCCATCCATCAATCCCATACATCCATCCATCTATCCACCCATCTCATCTATCGATCCATCCAGCCATCCTATACATCCATCCGTACTTCCCATCCATTCATCCATCCATCCCATCCATCCGTTTATCCATCCATAAATTCCATCCATTTATCCATCTATTCATCCATCCATTCCATCGATACATCGGATAATAAAATTCGATTATGATATCGATTGGCTTCATCAGCGAAAAGAGGGGATGTTGACGATGGGAATAGCTAATCTTTTTTTTTTTGATAATTGGGCTAAAGCACTTATGGGATGGTTTGTTGTGGAGTCCCCAGTTGCATTAAACAGGAAATGATCTATAGTTGTTTGTGTAATTAGAAGGTATAATAGTAGCTTCTACTGATGCCAATCACAAACGACCTGCCAGATTGCTGCCCACTGCGTTTAAAGGATTCCATGGGGAATCCAGACACCATTGACGTGACTGGGTTGCAGCTCGGGATGGCTTTTGCCATTCATATGGATAGTCCATCATCATCTCCCCAAGGCTACGGCATTTTTATGGGCATTGGTCGTGGTTTTTTCCTGCCTCATGTCACGACCATCACATCAATGACAAATAAAGACAATGCCCATTTCAGTCGGTCCCCCGTTAGCAATTTTGTCCATGAGCACGCCCGAAAACGGTGCCTCCTTCATCAAGTGAGCGAAGATGACTGGAAGAAGCTTTTGAAAGGCCTACCGGCGCTCATACTTGACATGTGTGGAGGCCGTACGCAAGTGCTCCCCGTACGCAAGTGCTCGGCTTGCAGTGCAGTATTCGCAAACCAAGGCGAACAAGACTCACATAAGTGCATGTGCCCCAAGTGTGGCATTACTATCAAACGAAAGCCGAACTACATTGAACATGTGGGAATATGTAACGGGCCCATGACCCATTGTGATGCGTGTCATCATGCCTTCATTGATAGCGATGATGTGAAAAATCACCGATGCCAGTGTCCTCACTGTATGCTATCCTACAAACGCAAACCTGATTACATAAAGCACATCGAGGAGTGTGGAAGTGCCGAAGCTATTTTTATGCGCCGTGAGTTGCCCCAAAGTCTACCTATTCGTATGGGTCATGAATCGCCTTATAGTGCTGCTGAAGTTCTACGAGTCTTACAAACGTGGTCGATCCCTCAAGCATTTGATATGATCATCATACACCGCGATGGCAGTCATATAGTGGAACATCATGGCGAGCTTCTCCGATGGGATGAAGGATCCCCTATCGTATGCTATTCCGGTGCAGAAGAGGACATGATTCGATGCATTGAGACGGGAATGATAGGCTTATTCGGTCTTAAAGCCGTGGAGAAACGAGTCCAAAGTCACAGCGCTGAGCATGAACTTAAAATAGCAAAGAGGAAGATCAAGGCACTCGAAAAGAAGGTTGATGAACTCCGCTCATCCTTGCTTGATGCACAGGCATATCTGCGTTCGGTGGGCTGCCATGAATTAGCAAATCAACTGCACTTCACGTAATAAGTCGTCCGTTCAGGCCGGCCGACCCCCTAAGTGATTACGATTTCTTATCTTTTTAATTTATTTAATTCCGGCAATCATTCCTTTTTTAATCCATAATTCGGATATGTAACCCAAATTTGTTAAAGATAGTCTTGAATATGACATACTACGGCCATATACTAAATTTTTGACTCTCAGACGCTAAAGAAGAGCTAAAAGAATGTCCGACCAGTTCGCTGACTTCGACCGTGGGTACACTAAGATGCGCGACGAAGCTAAGACTGTAAAGCTTCATGAGCTCCACATGTACGAAGGTCACAACAACGTCCACATTGTGGCGGCCATCATTGGGGTGGGTCCTCTAAAGGATCATACCACAACCAAGAACAAAGTCCCCATCAAGTCCAAAAACTTCTCCCTCCTCATCTGCGATGATACTGCAGTTGCGAACTGCAAGATATGGTTCCCACAGCACCACGCTGAGTTCACCAAGCTCAAAGGGCGCGGGTTCATCTTCCGCGGTTTCAAGGTCAAAGCGATGGATGATCAAGGCAAGGCGCTCCGTACCAGTATTGGTACATTTGGCCTCGATGCAAATGAGGGCCAGTTCGCCTTCGAACTCCTTGGTCCAACAGATGCACGCACCGTTGCATTCCCGAACGGCAAAGACCGCCGAGTGCCTCAAGCCTGGCTGTTCCAGCATGGAGGAAGCATGAGCCCGCAAGTGGTTACTACACCGCCCATCGGCCAGTATGCCAGCTCATCGTCGCCGTCGCCATCGGCTTTGCTACCACCACAAGGCCAAGGTGTTTCTACTGTCGTCAACCAGGCGCTTCAAGCCACCAAAAAACGAGGCCGTGAGGAGAACGAGGACGATCCTCTTCCACAAAACATATTCAGCTAAAGGGCCCCCTTCGGGCTCCAGGGCCCCTACCGAGCGACAAGCTTTTCTCTTTTTGTTTTTTAAAAACCAAACAATTTTTGATTATCCTGAGGGTTTCTCATAATACCAGGAATGTATGCAGATATCATACCGAATGACTCTGCTACAATTTTTTGTCGTTTTGCAGATCCATCCAACTTCCTTTTTTTCAAAAAGGATGAGAGCTGTTTCATCTTTTCCATTTATATTAAGGTACCATCACAAGATGTAGAAAACAATCGTTTATATTTATTCAAAAAGATAGAACATAAAATTATAATGACTGACCAATTCGAGGCCTTTGGAGACCCGTTTCTCGAATATGCACCATCGCAAGCATTCCGTTTCGGTGACCAAACGCAGTCACTGCAGGCCCAATGCCGGGCAGCACTAGCGGCACGCCTCGCCGCACTGTCACCAGATACAAGACCATGCCCTTGCTGTGGTACAATCCTTCTTGGACTTGACCCATCCACTGTGCGATCATCATTGAACTATGATCATGTTGGCGAACGAAATGGATGGTGTTGCGCTTTCAATGACCGGCGCCATATACCATGGCCTCCGTTTCCTGTACAACAATGCGGCAGGGAATTCACACAATATGCTCGCGTTATTAATACACTGTTAAGCCCCTGTATCATCCATGGTCCACCGGGTGAAGGATTGCAGCACCGAAATTTAACATACCATGCTTCTGTCATGACAGTGAACGGAATGCTTTATGCCAAAATGATGCGACATCCCACGTGTTGTTGGTTTATTCACGACAGCTCCTACGATCCATTGTTAAGGAAGCTGCTGAAGACTAGAAGGTCACGTGACTTACTCGAAACCTGCAGGAGGATTTTGTTAGAATCATCATCTCTTGCCCATATGATACGGAACGATGAAGTACCTGGCGAACACGCAGGTGATAATGATCCCACTTATCACCTTATCGTTGATGAAGAAACCCGAATGTGTTCCGTTTACATTTCGCCGGCGCATTTACCGGTAGCCCCCACGCGTTATGCAACTATTTTAGGGAGTTATGAGGCTATTCCAGAAATGTCATCGCTATGGGAACTCCTATGTTACCCTCTCATGCACTTTACCGGTAATGACTCCTACGCATGGAGCCCGGGAATGCTGAGCTGGAACGGAAAAAGTATATTGTCGCTGTTGGATTACCTTAAGTCAGTGATCTTGACGCAACCAGGCTTTTGGCGCTACGGACGCCTAGCAGAACAGTTCGTACTTGACACATGGGCGCGCCAAGAACAACATGAAGTTGAAATGTGGAAATCAGAAACAGTGCAAAGGCGACTGAGGAGTTATGCCAAAGCATGCGGACGTGCTACTCCACCCGGGAAAATTTTCCTTCCTCAAAGTGTGCCATTCTCTTATCCATACATGCGCCGGTTCTTTCACGATGCTCTTCATATTTCCAGATGCCGCGGCAATGGGCATCTCTTTATAACGATGACCTGCAATCCTGCCTGGGCTGAAGTTAAAGCTCTACTTGGTAAAGAAAGTTTCGATATCAAAAAGGATGCTCATCAAGCTATCCTAGCACGAGTCTTCGTGCATAAGAGAAAACAACTAATTGCTCGCTTAAAACAAAGGAACTATCTTTTTGCCGGACACTTAGGCCTGGACTGGATTGTTCTCACCACAGAGTGGCAAAAAGGAGACCTACCTCACGCGCACATGGCAGTCCGTCTCCTTATTGATACTTCCATCTGTCCGATGAATACACAACTTGACCACTTGAAATTGATGGATCACATTATATCGGCTCGAATTCCTGCTCCATCAGAGGCCCATTATGAACATGTTATCGCCTACATGCAGCATGGACAAGTTTGTAAAGGGTGTCTTAAGGAGTTTCCCAAGGGATCTGGAAATATGCGATGCCGCTTTAGATTTCCAAAACCTGTAAATCCTGAATCCCGCATAGATTCCAAAGGATTCCCCGTTTATCGAAGAGGTGAACATGATGTTCGCATCGTTCCCCATAACCCACGACTCCTCATCGATTTTTGTTGCCACATAAACATAGAATGGACCATGCACTCCCAAGTGCTCGCATATCTTTATAAGTACATGTGTAAAGGCCCGGATACTGCCGGAGCTAAGTTGAGGGATTCAATTGATGAAATAGCCGCGTTCCGAAAGCTGAGGTACCTATCTGTGGGTGAAGCTGTCTATCGATCACTCTGTTTTTGCATCAATATTCGAGAACCAAGTGTCGTAGTATGCCCAATTCATCTACCACGGAAAGACGTTGGGGATCATGATGAAGACTTCGGAGCTGTCTTTGACAATCACGACAACTTTGCAGATACCGACCAATTTGCGCACTTTGAAGAGTCAGGGTACAACATAGCAGCCCATGAACAGCGAAACCATGGACCGGACTACGAATACACCCATGACTATTTGCTCCATTACTTTGACGCAGATCGCCCTGATAACATGTTATTCTGCGAATATTACGAAAATTACATTCGAATTGGGCGTGGCCATTCCAGATCATGGGTCAAACGACAGAGGACCATCTTAGCCCGTATGCCATGGTACCCTCCATACGCTGGAGAAATCTTCTATTTACGAGTGCTTTTACTCCATATTCCTGCTCGGTCATACTCGGAATTACTTGGCAATCACTCATCTTTAAAGGCTCATGCGCTTTCGCTAGGATTGATACCAAATTCTGATGAGTACCGATACGGTATGATAGATGCTGTTGAGTCGGGGCAAGCGCCATCAACATGTAGGCATTTGCTAGCTCTGTTCCTAACCTGCCCAGATGTGCCCTCTCTGAAGGATCTTTGGGACGACGAACGCATACGGCAGTACTTAACATACGATTACCGACCATCAGATCCCGATGATATTCCCGCTGCAGCAGAAATCGCTGATATTATAACACTTATGGATATCGCTACAATGGTATATGATATTAATCCCATTGCACTCATCGACTGTTTTCGCTCACGCGACCTACCACAACCGCCAAATGCAAATGAATTGGTTGAAATTCAAGCACGAGTGCATAAGGACTACGAAAAGGTCTTTAAAGAATACTCCGCTATTGTCGGGTACAAGCCAGAAACAAAAGAGATAGTCCCAAGGGAAGCCCGGGAGATTCACAGGTACCGACAGCGTGTTACTATTCTTCCACAACCAGACTTGGATGAACAGTTTACACAACTGAACAATGACCAGGCTGCAGTTTTTTGCCAGATTCGTTCGGCATTTGAAAACCGTAATGTCCCGGGTAATCATAATCTTCATAATATCGATGCCTCTGCAGGATGTGGAAAAACATTCCTCACGAACAGGCTGATCAACGCCTTTAGGAGCATGGGCGCTGTCACTGCAACGGTATGTTCCATTGGTATAGGTGCTCTCCTATATGATGATGGCCGCACAGTCCACAATATGTTTCAGATCCCCATTCGGGCCGACCATGATGTCCTCGAAGGATTAAAGATTACATCACGCCTCATGAAAATTGTTGACGACGGAAAAACGAATTCACGTATTGAGTTTTTACGCGCCATGGATGCGCTCTTCTGGGATGAGATAAGCACTATTGATAAAGAAGTATTTCATAGTGTGGATCACCTACTTAGGCGCATAATGAACAATGATAAGCCGTTCGGAGGAAAATTCGTGGTCACACTAGGTGACTGGAAGCAAATACCACCAGTAGATGATACGGAAGGCGTTAGATTCTGGAATGGTGACCAGGAAACTTTTGCCTCAATAATAAACGTCTCCGTGAAGTCAACACACCTATATCGACAATCGTTCTGCAAAAGTACCCTTACAATCAACGAAAGGGCCCGCAATGACCCACCCTTTCATCGTTTTAATTTCCAGTGTGGCATAGGTGTACTCGATGGCGATATACCAATTAAGTTCCTTATTGACTTGGGAGTACGATTATTTACTACAGTTGAAGAGAGCTGTGCCTGGCTATTTGAACAGGACATAATCCATCCTTATGACCCTATCACTGTCTCTGTACGATGCATATTGTCTCCGTATAATCGTAATGTTGACATGCTTAATGAATACTGCGAAACCAAATTCCATGCATTCCATACGGGAATAGGACAGTTTGTCTTAAAATCGGCAGACGAGTTCATTTGTAAAGGCAATGATGCTCAAGGCCCCCATGGTGGATCTTTTATACCCGAATCTGAAGACGCCCGCGTAAGGAACGACGAATATGCACGATTGCAAAACGACATTAATGAGTATGGTGTATATGAAGGCACAGATAACGATGACAATGACCAGCAAATCGATGTAGAAGAAGCAATAAGCAGAGTCCGATTAGATGAAGAATCCTTCTCAATTGAGCACATCAACGCCATGAACTTCAAGGGTGTTCCTCCGCATTGCTTGAGGCTTTATATTGGGTGCGTTATGATACTTCTACGAAATCTTGACACTGGAAAGCGATTACAGAATGGTGTGCGACTCATTCTCCGAAACGTCTTAAAGGGAAATAGAATTTTAGTCGTTGTCAAAGCTGATGAGGAACGAGAGTACAGACTTAAAGGCTCAACAACACTCCGTCCAAAAGAATTTCTACTTCATCGTATTAAGTTCGAGTGCCGCATGGGACCTAACCAAGATGCAACGGTTACACGAAAACAATTTCCCGTTCGGCTGGCAAACGCAGTTAGTATTCACAAGAGCCAAAGTATGACACTGGAAAGACATGTAGTTGATATGCGTGATGGGGTATTTGAACACGGCCAATTCTTTGTGGCTATGACAAGGGGAACAATGGCAAAACAAACAGGAGTACTGATTAGAGAGGGGCAGGAAACAGTCAGAAATATTGTTATAAAGAGTTTCATCGAAATATAGGGATAAGGAAGCCCGCTTTTTTGGATTTGTATTGACTTAGAGAGGATATTTAGATAACAGGGAGGTTTGTTTACATAACAATCGAGCAAAGACTATATTACCTAGGTGCTTACAGAATCACAGTCAAATGACCCCGGACACAGCGGCCATAGCTAGGGCGGGATCGTATCCCGAGTTATGCACTACGATGCAAGCCCTGAAGGCTTCCCAGCCGGCCCTGTTTTATGCCCTGTTATACGCTACGAAGAAGGGATTGAACATACATGGTGGACTGTCCGATGGAGAGGGTTTTCAGAAAGCTCCCCAAACCTGTGAAAGTGGAGGCAGTATTTCCGAGGTAGATTGAGTAAAAATATTTTTTGAGTATTATTTCGAGGAATCTAATTTTTGGTCTTTCGAACAATCATTGACATTCGATCGCTTCTGTGTATATGTATTAATACGGACAATTAAGGTATAAGGGATGACCATCACACCTATCGGGGATCTTCCGATAGGCCCTTATCCCACCGTTGTTACTTTACGAGGCCGAATTACTGGCCTTTCTCCAATCTATACCGAAGGCTATCACCCTCGCACGATATCGTACTATCGTTTATGCCTCACTGACGCTACAGGATCTGCTCTTGGAACAGTCTGGGAACGCAGCCGTGAACATACCCTCCTCAGTGTCGGAATGGAGATCATCGTCCGCCCTGCTGTAGTAGGGCGAGCTGATCCATATGGTAATCAGATCCATATGGTAACCTTCGACATTCCCCGACGGGCAGTCTTGGAAATACTTTGATAGCACGATACCAATGATCCCTATTAGGTATTAAACGGATAAAAAGAACCCCAAATATAAATTAACAGGTAGCAAGGAAATATTGTATAATATCACTAAAGTGCAGTCGGTATTCAAAAGTAAGTATTACATAGTCCATCCATGTCGATCCGTGACCATCCATCACTCATCCTAACATTCTCAACCATCGATCCCATCCATCCATCCCATTCATCCATCCCATTGATCCTTCCCATCAATCCCCCCATCCATCAATTCAATCCAGCTCATCAGTCCATCCCAATCATTTTCATCTATAATCCATCTATCACAACAATCAACCCCATTCACTCATCGTATCGATCCCAAGTATCGATCCCATCCATCCCATCCATCCATCCCATCGATCCATCCCATCGATCCATACCACCATCCCAGCAAACGAAACCAACCCATCCATTCATTGCAACCCTCCATCCCCTCCATCCCCTCCATCCATCTTAGCCATCCATCCCTTTCATTTATCAATCTATATATTCTATCCATAATATTCTATCCATCAAAATAAATGCCTTAGATCATTAATTGAGGAACAAATTACAAAACATCTGTTCTTTAGATGGTGGCCACACTTTCAGATACAAACCTACTTATTTGACGAAAGTACTTTCAGTGTGGCAGTGAAGGCTTGCTTATTGAGATGGCACCTGGGTGACAGGGAAGGGAATGTGTCTAAATGATAGTTAAAAAGGAAATAAAATTATATTGAGGGGTTAGCTTTATTGTGGGGTTGGACAGATTATCAAGCACTCCTGTTGTAAATTTAAAAATAATAAGCTGCTATATTGGAGCCCCCCCCCCCCCCCGGGAAAAAAT
>Ga0194133_10010249_pt1 | contig 10585 bp, 4 predicted proteins | sample TA2KigOf40mmetaG_FD_155448 | JGI IMG/M metagenome (GOLD analysis project Ga0194133, IMG submission 155448) | Freshwater microbial communities from Lake Tanganyika, Tanzania - TA2015055 Kigoma Offshore 40m | ecosystem: Environmental > Aquatic > Freshwater > Lake | place: Tanzania: Lake Tanganyika... | reverse complement strand
TGCTCATCTCAACCAGACTTTTTTTTTATTTTCACTCGTCAACCCACTTGACGTGGGGTTGGTTAACCTCAGCTTAAGAGGTTTTTGCTCCGACAAGATGGAGGATTTGGGCTGAAAAGCCACTGTTTTAGGTGCTGATCAACTGTTTGTTGTTCACAGCTTAGGTCTTTGCTGAATTTGTTGTTAACAGCTCAAAAGTCTTTGCTGAATTCATTATTCACAGCTCAGGAGTCTATTGCTGGAGTAACTGCCCACAGCTCAAAGTTTATGCTTGAGTTTTACTGCTCAAAGCTCTGCTCACAAAAGTAGATTTCATCTACCCTGTGATGGAGTATTTTCCAAAAAATTCAGACCAAAAATAAGGTTTGAAAAAGGGAGATTTCAGGTGAAAACCCAAAAAGGGTGACTTTTACTCACCATTACGGCAATAAGACACACAATATCACCCTTTTTTTATGTTATAAAAAATAGCGACTAAACACCGGGATTTTTTCGGTCGGGATTGCACTCAATTTAATATATCAATGTCACAAATAGTTCGAGTGACTTTGGAGCTTAGTTTTATTCAGAGCACAAAAGATGACTTCTTATCTACTCTTTGTAAATAAAGTGCCCAACAAAGACACAAATTTTAGAGTGTGAGTTTATCACACAAACTAGAGGTATATAAAAACACTTGTCAGAAATATCGATCCACACACCCTACAGTTCATAACAATTGTTCAAAGAAATACAACGCACATTTCAGACAAAAATGAAAATGTGATTTGTTTAAAGACAATTTTCTAACATAACTACCATTTGTGCACCATAAAAAAACCAACAGTTACAATGGCAGCCACCCTGCCAGTCATGCCGGAATCCTCTTCTACCCCCGGCACGTTGACCAACCACGTGGCTGGAATTTCGAAATCTTTGCCAATTCCAACAAAAGCATTTTTGAAAAAGTGTTTTGGCCCACTTGCATTCTCAGACAAAGTCATATCATCAAAATTAACCAACCCACCATCTGAAGGTAAGTTTTATTGAAATTTCATTGACGTCATGAGCTTTAAAAGAAAATTGTGACAGGAAATTGATTAAATTTTGATGGATTTTTTTTATCTACAAGGGAATGCTTCTGGCCAGCATGTTAAGCAATGTTCATCACCAAAATTTATCCATTGCAACGGGAAATCTCGAGAAAGGACTTTTGACCTTCTCACTTTGGTACCTGCCTCCCCCAATTCTGTGATGGCTCCTCCACCATCACCAGCAGCTACAGAGATTAGGAAAAGTGCCAATTCAAGGTGAGTCTTATCTTATACCTAATTGACCGACTTTATTTTCCCCTTTGCCCCGCCATTAACTTTATCAAAAGTACAAAGGAGAATCTTGCCGATCAAATTACTTATCATTATATCTCCAGCCAAGCAAAGTTAATTTCGTATCAAATCACAAAGAGTCCTTGATGAATGAATTGACAAACTATTATGTCAATGTTTGAACAAACATCCTGTGAAGTAGTTCTTCTTCTTCACATCTCCAATTTGAAAAATGAAGTCAATCTGGATTATAATAGTAGGTTGGAAAAGAATCACATCAACCTGAAGAATCCATGTCAAAATCTGACCAACGAAGAGTTGGAAATGGATTTTATTTTTGAGGATTCCAACTGTCCAGTAGGATTGTCCAATGGAAGGTCAATGAATGAGGAAGATGATTTTGATGGTGTAGAAGAGCCAAAAGATTTGTCCATGAAAAATGAGAACAATCATTTTCTTGAAGATTTTGGGAATCAGAGTATGCAAAGATATCAATGAATAGATTCATAATTTGAATTATTTACTTGTTTGCAATAGAGTCTCCATTTCAAGTACCAAAAATCATCTCTTTGACTGCATCAGGATCTTTTGGTGGAACCTATTGTGATAATTTGACTGAAAGTGAAGCATTTGAAATGGTTAGAGAACTGGAATTTCAAGATCCGGATAGGATTCCAGAACATAGTCTGATATCTGGGGGTACAAGTCTTCAAATAAAATTTGAGGTGAGCATTTCTTAATTGAAGTGATGATTAGCAGCCTCTCTTTTGTCTTTTCTTTCTCTCGGCTAAATCAAAGCTTTGTTAGATGAAAGCCGGCATATCTGATTTAAATAAGAGAAAAAAGTTTGAAAATTCAAATATTTCATGCCAATTATTGAAACTTCTTTGTTCAATCAAAATACTCATAGAGGTGGCTCACTGCTGCTGCCTAATTATATCTGACTGGGAATCTAAATGACTTAGATGAATGAAGATCATGTGCCCTTAGAAAAGTATGACAAATGTTGACTGTTAACCCTGGATTGTCTTAAAAACTACATGTAAATTGTATGTTTGGGATTGCAGTGGCTGAGAGGTCATAGGCACCATGGGTTCAAACCATAGATATCGAATATATAGACCACGCACCTCTGCCTTAGTAGCTGGAAAAATTTGCACCGTAGTAAATTAATGGTTTACCAACAGCTGAATCTGTATGGCCTAACACAGATTCAGCTGTTGGTAAGCCATTAATTTTACTACTGTGCAAAAATTATGATTTTTGGTAGCTTGCGTGGTTTATGTAATTTGATGTCTATGGTTCAAAACTGCAGCCATGCTAGCAATTTTTCAACCCCAGATTGCAAAAAAATCAACAAGGCACCCATTGTAATCTGACATAATAAAATGGCTAATGGTAGGACTTTGATAAAGGTGCTGATCACCCATCAACATATCCTGTGCCTATACTGTAGCAGATTTTTTTTGGTTATGCCTAAACAAAATTGTGTTATAAATTTTGCCCATTTTTACCAGGAAAGTTCCAAAAGGCACCAGAAAACTGGAGTTTTTAACACTTTTCAGACCAAAATGGACAAAATTTAAATTTTTTGTTACCTTTCTTGGACTCTGAATGATCAAACCCAAGGCCTGGGGGTAAGGCAATAGCTAATTTATTAAATCTTGAAAAAAGTTGTTTAAAAAAGTCTTACTAACTCTTTCAAGTTTGAACTTTAAAACAATGAAGACTTTCAAGATACAGAAGAAAGTCCAAGTTTGATTGATGAGATGTTTGCAAGATCTATGTAGATAACCCATAGAGGATCTCAGCATTTTATATCATTTTCACACAACCTTTCTATCTATACGTAGGATCCCTGAGCACAATTGATCAGTGAGCTCCTGCTTTGTACTTCGATGAATATGTTAACCAGTTATTCTCCCTCATTCTTATACTCATAAAATTTGTGTTCTTTGTCTAAAGCAAGGTTCTTAAACAAATGATGATCGCTTGAGTATCATTATTGGTAAATTAGAGTTTTTCAATCCAGATTATTTTTAAGAATTGCATGGATAGCTTCATTTTGAATCGCAATTTCATTTGAAAGAAAATGTATTCAATGGATAAGTGAATGCATCACTTGTCAATAGATTTGACACAAAAATTTCAAAATTGCGTCTAAAAGTTAACATTTTTATCTTTTATAGTCAATCAGCGACCCTTTGAATGACTTCAAATGAGAAACTTAATTATCTTTGATAAGTTGGTCATTTGTATTACAAAAGATAAGTAATCTGTTTGACATCATAACTTTGCTTCTCTTAGTCAAGGTTGTAAAAGTCTTTTCAAAATTACTTCATTAAAGCAAAGTTTTTATCTTGTTTCAATGAACTTACTGCCCAACTCTATGGACCAGAGCAGAAACAAGACATCTCTGAGTTTAGGGAAAGATGATTGTTGTGTCTCAGGGATAACCTGCCCAAAATGAAAAGTATCAACACCTAGATGTTTATTGATAGAAACTATAAAATTAAAAGGAAAAAAAGTGGATTTAAGAATTGTTCTCATCTTTTCCCTGCTAAGTGGTTCATGAGTCCACGGTACTTTTATCTGGGAAAGGACACTCCCACACCAGTTTTTGGTCATTTGTCTGCCAATCTTCAATTTTGAATTGTCGAAACCAAAGATTAGTCCTGGGTACCTGGACTTGTTGTAGGTGTTGACAAAAGCTGCCAATTTTTGGCTCACAGGGCTGTTAGTTTGCCGAATCTTCATAAGGGTAGACCCTCCAGCGAATTGGCACCAAAGCCTCTGGGGTATTCTGTTCTGCAGGATGCAAATAATGTTTGGAAGAACCAACTATTGTAGCGCAAGAGTGAAGTAGGTAATGAAAGATAGCTTTACATAGATAACCAGGTGTTTCGCACAACTACCAGTCTCTCAATACTAAATTGTCCAACGAAATTGGCCCTACAAACAGTTTGCCCAACTAACGACTTCACCCAACCCACTCCTTTATCTGCCTTCCTTGCAGGCCTAACTTATTGTCTACCTAATTCAACCAGACCAAATTTAACCTTCCAGGCTTAAACTAACCCCGCAGGGCTACTGGCCCCCATTAACCTAACTCAGTGATGCTATTATCCCCCCAAAACTAACCCTGCCTGGGCTTTACTAGGCAAACTAGTGTTGGGCAAAAAGGGTTTTTGGGCAAACTCGTAGTTTGGCAAACTCGTAGTTGGGCAAATTAGGTTGGGCCAATTAGCATTGGTCAAGTCATTTCGCCTAAACTAACCTAACCTTACCTAGCTAGCCTGGCTAACCTAACCAAACCAATCCTTACCTAACCTGACCTGACCTGACCTGACACAACCTAACCTAACCCAACCTTACCTAACCTAACCCTGTAGGGCAAACCCGGGTTAGGCGAAATGACACATTAGGCATTTTCCCAACCATATTTGCTAGATTTTAGAATTTTCATATTGATTTTTAATTCTTAAACTATTGGCTATACAAACCTAACCTAACCTAACCTAACCTAGCCTGTCCTGACCTGACCTGACCTAACCTAACCTAACCTAACCTAACCTAACCTAACCTAACCTAACCTGACCTAACCTAACCTAGCCTGACCTAACCTAACCTAACCTAACCTAACCTAACCTGAACTAACTTAACTTTAACCTAACCCAACCTGACCTAACATTACCTAACCTAACCCTGCAGGGCAAACCCAGGTTAGGCAAAATGACACATTAGGCAAAATGACATATTCCCACTTCAAGCACTAGCTTAAAATGATTCAAAAGTACAAAAGATTGGGTTTTGCTTCTTGCCCAGGGTAATCCACAGAAAAAATACCAAAACAGAATTAAGTAAACGGCCATTTTTTACCATGAAAAATGCCAAACCCAAAAGTGAGCGAGAGAAAAAATTTGATCCGTCTACATAAAAAAATTCATATCTCAGCAAATAGTAGACCAATACTCTGAAACTTAGTGAGAATATTACTCTGTCCAATACTTATAAATATTATATTTAATACACGTTACTCTAAAATGAAGCGCAATGACACAAGATACAATTTTTAAAAGGCCATAAAATTATTTTTTCCCAACCCGTAGCGATATTTCTATATGCACCAGAAATATATAAAGAGTGTATCTTTAATAAGCAAGTCTTGCAAATTATACCATAAAAATTACAAAAATTATTGTGATACTATAGCAATATTGAGAGTGAATAGAACATTGCACAAAAATATAAAAAAAATTTATCACAGCTCTAACTTGCTTCTTTGTAATGATCATTTTTGCTGTTTATGATATTTTTGTGATTAAAATCTACCTTTTGTTCATAAAAAAATTCCTTTCTACCAAAAATTTGTATCATTCAAACAAACAAGTGTGTTTCTTCCATATTATGTTCCAGATACTTCAAAATAGAAACTTAGATTCATTATTTTTTGACACTTGTTGTGTATTTCAACACCTTTTTCTCTCAGCATGAAACAATTTGGGTAATTTTTAAATTTTTATTTAAGCATTAACGTCATTCACAATCCATTCTGCGCAGTTCTTATTGAAAACTTTTACTCCAATAAAATTGCAATAGATTTTCTATTGCAGTATATCAATTAGCCTGAAAGAAATAATTAATGATCCATAAAGAAATTAAGCAGTTTGAAAAATTTGAATTGAAATTGAATTTATGACTTTAAGGCTCTTTTTATATAATATTACATCTGATGCTTTTCATGCACAATTTGAGACCATGAAAAACTACCCTGGCTGCATAAGACAGCAAACCATGGGGGTCAGTATGGCCATGAGGTCAAAGGCATCTGACTGAGAACTAAGATCTAGGGTTGTGGTTTCAATCTCTGGCCACGCCTGTAATTATTCACCCTAGTTTGCAAAAAATTTCAACAAGCTATCCTTAATCAGGGTATGGGTAATCTGCAGTGACTCTTAAAGGTAATGAGTAATGAGAAATTAATCTATTCTTTGATTATGGTTGTTAAAATTTCTTCTCAGAAAATTGCTCATAAGCAGCCCTATTACCACCCTCAGGGTAATAGGAATCTGCAGTGACCGTAAACACTATGGTGGGACTCTTGTAAAGGTGTTGATGGTGCATCAACATCGGATGAGTCTATATTGCACAAGATTTTATAACTATGGAAATGTTGTAACAATCTTGTTCAGTGATTTCATATACCTATTCAGTGAGCCACAATATTTCATATGGCATGTCACTTAGAAGATAATAATAATGAGTGTCACAATCGTGTACAACATAGACTCATCTGATGTTTTTACGTGGCCATTTACTTTATCAGAGTCCCGCCATAGAAGTTTATGGTCACTGCACATCATTATTACCCTGACTGAAAGTGCCTTGTTGATCGCTTTTGCAATCTGGGATAAAAAAATTGCTGGTACGGCAGGGGATTGAGCCCACAACCTTAGATCCTAGATCTCAGTAAGGTGCCTAAGACTTAGCAACAACTGCGAATCCCTGTTTTTTCACTTACTATTTCTTCAACAAGTCATCTGCAAAAAGCAGTTTTACTTTAGTTTTTCCCCCTTCGAAGGGAAGTCTTCTTCAAAATGCTTGTGAAATAATTCTAAGCTTTTTAGGGCTAAACTAATCTTCCCAAGGGTGTACCTTTTAATGGTCCTTTCAACAACACTTTCAACCCATTCAAACACAGACAGACTTTACATTTTTCAAAATATTTCAACTTTGTAAAAAAGATAAAAACTTAATTGAATGTTTTTAATTTAAGCTGCCAGATTGTCTGATAAAATCTATTTAAGCTTTAATTCTTTGAAACTGCATTACTCAAATAATTTGATAAGATAATTTAAGTTCCTAGAAAAAAAACAGTACAGAGAAATTAATTATTTTTCAAAATGAATAATATTTAATCTGATTTCTATGAAAGTTTCAATGAATATTTCCAAAAATGTCCTTCAGCAATTTATTGCCAGTGAATTCTATACGTCATAAATATAAAGCAAGCAATTTATTGAATTAGAAAATGCAAGTAATTTCCAACATTTCATGTAAATGCAACATTCCAAAATTTATGTAGGTCAGTGTGAAAGTAAATAGAAATAAATATTTCAGATTTTTGGAAAAAAAAATTATCTTTATTTGAACAAATTCCTTGAAATTTTATTTTACAAATTATCATTTGTTTCGGTTTGTAAATCAAAATTTCACAGTGAAAAATGTGAAATAATCTGAGTTTGCAAAATTAGTTTGCAAAGGACTTTTTTTGACATGCCGAACAAATTAAATATTTTGGGCACGAAGAGAAGGTGTGGAGCCGAACTAGCTGACTGGCAAAAATTTTCATTTGTTGCAATGAAAGAGGCATAAATAGAATTGAATTTTTGTTGAGCTAAGCCACATATGTGGACAAATTATATTTGAAATTGTTGAAAAAAGAGTGTCTTTTCATGAATGGCTGCCAACAAAGTAAGGTAAAACATTAAGATATTCAAAAATGGCACTACTGCACCAAATTTTAATAATGATATGTTGTGTAACATAGACCCATTTGACAGTAATATGCAATCAACAGATTTATAAGGTCCCACCAATGAAGTTTCTGGTCACTGCACCCTGAGTGGGGCTGCGACTTGTTTTTTTGCAATTCAGGGTTGAATAATTGCTGGCGTCACTGGGGATTGAACCCACAACCTTAGATCTTAATTCTCAGGCAGGTGCCTTTGATCACTCAGAGATGGTAACCCATAGACATTACATACAAAGACTGCGCCTTACTGCCTATGCTGCAGGAAAGATTTGCAATGTAGTAATTTTGGGTTTTGCAACAACTAAATCCCTGAACTGGGTCAGCTGTTGGTAAACCTATATAAAAGCCTATAATCAATTTTTACTCTTTATATATCTAATAGCTATGTGGTAACCCCTCTAAAGTTTGAAGCAAGTGGGGGTATGCAGTTGGTGGCAAATGCATACAGATGCACCCTGATGGGCTCAGCTTATTGACCCTGAGCAGCTGAACTGCCTCTTTCTCAAAAATATCCAAGACATTGCGTTATATTTGTAGAAAACTTGACTTTGGTAACATTATGGATTTGTTACTGTTTTCTTGAATATGTGTGTAACCAGAATTTTTAAGTCTACATTAGTTGATGGTTTATATCTTGTATGTATGTGGTCTTGTTGAAACGATCATGTGCCAACTGGGTGGGCATGTGTATGGTTCAAATGGTTGTCTTATAAAACTACAAATCAAATGTGAAACCTGGTCAAGCAAAAATTGTGAATGATTGTTTCTGCCAAGGTACACTTAAATGTTTATCTTGACAAGCTAGCGAAGTGTGCAAGTGGGTTTGAAAAATCAAAACGTCATGAGGTAAAGAGGATCAGCAGGGAGAATTTGTAGTCCTTCGGTGTGTCCTTCCACCATCTCAAACTCCTCCCTAAGTTTGGAAGTCTGAGGGCTGAAATTTGCGTACACACTCCTCACATTAATGGCAAAAAAGTTTCCAACCAGATTTTTGAAATTTTGTTCAGGGGATGATATATATGATGGTTATTCTAGGCTAGTCTGCACGCTCGTTAAAGAGGTGACATACAGAAGAGCATGAAATGAAAATTTATTGGCCCACAATGTTGTCTCATGAGACAGCCTCCAAAAATTGTTTATAAAGTGGGAAGAAGTCGATTGAGTGCTAACTTTTTTATTCCATCAAATATGCATATTTATAACGGTTTACAATCAACACCAAATGGGCCAGCAGATTAATACATCTCAGGTATAGCTACTTCAAGAGGCGGGAAGTGGATGGAACATGAAGAGACAACACGTGAAAGTGGTCCAGACATTGACTGGTCAAATGGCGCCATTCGATTGCAAAATATCATGTAAAAGTCAATGGGTTGGGGAATAAACACAGAAATTCTAGGAAACATTTACTTTAATTTGTCACTAAAGAGTCACAAATTTGCTTCAAAACTCATATTATTTAGCCCCTTAGAGACTTAGGTGATAAAATACCCATTGTGGTCAAATTTATTAGAGTCGGTGCAGATTATTTTCATCTAGACTGAGGGTGCCTTGATGATTTTATTTGAAATTTGAGGTGACCAATTGTTGATACGGTTAAGGATTTGACCTATAACGATAGACTTTAGTTCTGATAGTAAGTTGTCCTAAACCCCGTACGAGATGATATAAGATTTGGCTGTATTATTCAGAGGTTTGGTGAGAGCCTCCCAGTAAATCATGAGATCAATATTGCTTATTTGCATAAGCTATTTGTTCACAAAGTTGTGTAATCATCTCAAATTGAATCATTTTTGGGTTAAGATATGATAAAAAGATTTGCAGATAAATAACTACTTTTTGATACATATCTATTATCAATAAAAGTTTGAACTTCAATGTATAAAAAATGGACTCTAGTGTAAGTTCAACTATTTATCTAACATCCCAAATTTTTTGATAATTTGATGTGGATTGACCTCCTAAACTTAAATCTAATCCCCACTTTTAAAGCGTCAATCAATTAAGCTCGCCTTAGTCAAAGTCCCAACTGGACTTATTGCTTTTTGGTGATAAACTATCAATAGCCTTACCTAAGTTGAATGCTTTCTTATCTTTGAAGTAATTGACATTAAAAAGGAATGTCTGACTGAAAAAGCATTTTAGTACTAAATAGATGGTCACATTATCAAAATGTTGTTGCACCTCTTTTTATTTTTGATTGCACAGGTAGAAAAGTGGTGGGGAAAAATGAAAGTCACTTAATGCCCTACTTTTTCATTTTTTACAGGCCCCAAGTTGGCAAAAATTTAAATGGATACCATTTGTTCAAACCTTCAAGAATCGTCGTTACCAATGGGTTCAGTTGGCTGGACATTCAGGAAATTTCAAGGTTGGAAAATGTCCGGTAAGATTTTTGTCAATTAATGATTTAGAATTTTCCTCTTACTCTGGAGAAAAGATGAAGTGCTAGCAGGTTAGAGAGAAGTTAAGCTGACCCCTTTTTCTGTTTTCATCTATTTTCACTCCGATGCTACAAGTTTTTCACGAATGAAGTTTACCTAAATGCAGTTTTCTCGAGGGCATTATCCTGAATTCATCATCCCAAAAAAGTTAAAAAATTAATAGCAGGTTAGGTTAGGTTAGGCTACGTTAGGTTAGGTTAGGCTAGGTTAGGCTAGGTTAGGCTAGGTTAGGTTAGGTTAGGTTAGGTTAGGTTAGGTTAGGTTAGGTTAGGTTAGGTTAGGTTAGGTTAGGTTAGGTTAGG
>Ga0194133_10010248_pt1 | contig 10586 bp, 9 predicted proteins | sample TA2KigOf40mmetaG_FD_155448 | JGI IMG/M metagenome (GOLD analysis project Ga0194133, IMG submission 155448) | Freshwater microbial communities from Lake Tanganyika, Tanzania - TA2015055 Kigoma Offshore 40m | ecosystem: Environmental > Aquatic > Freshwater > Lake | place: Tanzania: Lake Tanganyika... | reverse complement strand
GTAAATCCAACTCACCATGCAACAGTTGCACCATTCAAGTCAACACACTGTTCGGGCTTTGGCTGATTTGAGCCACTTTGCATTTGACCAAAGGTTTTTGCGTCTTTGAAAAACAGCTGAAAAGTGTTTAGAAACAAATCAGATGTGTTTTGAAAAAACTCTGGAATGACATTTTTTTTACCAGGAATAAGTCAGTGAGTACTGCATGAGACACCGTCCAGTTTTTCCGGTGCTTTTTTCCATTCTCTACCAACTTGGTTTTATTCAGAGGGCCTTGTTTTAGCACAATTATGTTGATCTCGCCTATTTGGATGTTTGGTGTTGAAATTGGAAGATGAAGGCGACTTATCTCGGGCCTAAAATAGTTTTAAAAGAATGAACACATTCTTTGTTAAACATTTAGATTTTATATACCTCGCTCTGTTCGATGTTGGTAAAGCTGTGAGCGGCCTGACATTCGAATGCTTTCTTGGTGCCCTTATTGCAACAGATTCCTCGCTGAGATTTTCATTTTCAGGCTCATCTTCACCCGTTTTGATGTAGTCTGGTAAAGAGCTTACTCTTGTAATTTCGGTTAAGTTTTTGGTCGTTGCTGAATCAGTCGTTGAAACTTTTGTGTCAGGAACATCCTAATACAGACGAAATATTTAAAAGGCACACCATGACAAAAAGGTTTATTTTCATGTACTTGAATAGTTTGGCTGACATTTGGCAAGACCCAGCATGACTCATTTCCATTTTCTTCATAATAATAAGTTTTTCCAGCAGTTGTCTCTGCACTAAACCATCGGACACCAGTGAACATGTTGACGAAATAGGGACTACCGTTATCGACATTAGTCTTGCGCTCATAGCCACCAGGAACCTTTGTAAAAATCAACTAGTTTTCACAAATGTTTGATGTTTCAGTTTTAAATTATTTACTTGATTTTCTGTTGTTTCCGGATTCAATTCTTCTTTGTCATCAATGCTGTCTGTATTGTTATCTGTCATCACATCTCCCACTATTGAACTGCCTCCTGGACATGGACTTGTTGGTGCGCTATATTCAGCTGAAATTTGACAAAAAGGTTGTTTGACTTTACAAGGTTTACTCAATCACTGTTAATGGTCATTTCTGACAGCTCCAACATAACAAAGTTCAGAATTAGTATAGGAAAACTTTTTATTTTGAACTTTCTCATCTTGAAAAGTTTCGTCAAAGTATTATACTTGTTAGCTATAAAGAGGACGACAACTGAATAAAATCTACTTAAAGACGTTTTAGTCATTTTGTCAGGTGTGTATGATAACAAAAGAGAGAGTTTTTGTTCACAAGTGTATCTAATACCGATAAGAAAATAAAAAAGGTTGCTCTGATTAACAAAGTACGACTAACCTTCACTACCCTTGGATTTTCGTGGCGGCTTCCAACTTTTTTCTTTTGTACAAGTATTAAAATAAAATTTTCGACCCGAAGGAGTATCTTCGTATTCTTCCCAATCTTCAGAAACCTTTTCGGAAAAAGAGACTTTCTAGAGAAGTTTTTCTAAAAAACTTCAAATGTTCCCACCTGTCTTTTAGGCGTCATTCCGAGCAATGGTGAAGGTGGCGAACGTGATGTTGTTGAGCAGGGTGACATGAGCAATCGATCTGTTTGACCACTTTCGCCAGGAGTACAGCTTTCAAGTGAGAAAAGATCCTGGTCTTCCATTGAAACATCAGTGGAGCGTTCAGCAGTTGCAGAAAGAAGAATTGATGAGCTCTCATTGCTGGCATATGAAGAAGAGCTAAAAGGTGTGTAAGGATTTAAGAAACAGTCACTTAGAAGTCTTATTTGTCTCCTACCAACTCTTGTCCATCCACTCAACCACATTATCATTTGAGGTCTTATCAACTAATGGAAGAGAAGTAATTGTGAGGGGTTCAGATCTATGTGTCCTTTGGGTATTATCCTCATAAGCTGATTGGCTGATGGATGGAATGGACTTGTTGTCAAGAATTTCTTGCTGTGATGAATTCGACAAACGGCGATTTTGAAAGGTCTCCAGGCCACAGCGCGTTATTTTTGGAATGACTGGTTTTTCTTCACAAAGTGAAGCATCAGACGGTTTTTTTACTTCTTGAATTTGTCCAAGAATATCACCCTCTGAGCTGGCACGAGAAATTCTCTTTTCCTACAAAATACCATTTATATTTTAAGTACTAATGGCAGCTACAAAAACTTCTTAAAAAGATTTACCTTTGTTGCAGACTTGGTCTTCGTGTTCACCTTGGCATCGTCAGTTTTTACTTTTAAGCTTGGACCGATATGAGAAGTTTTGAAAGTTGAAAAGGAAGGCTTGTCCTTTACCGCTGGCCTTGGACCTTTGGAATTCATAGAGACAAGGCTTGTGGCAGATTGAGATGGAATATCACAGAGTGTGGCATGAGAAGATGTCAAACTAGGAACTGTCCGCTTCTAAAATAAAAAATAATAATTTTTTTGGTAAACAACGAAATTTTTCAATGCTTTGTCGAAATATCAAACGCGTTGATGTCTACCTGAGGGACTGGCTTGTGAAAGGTTGGAACTTTTGGCGCTGGGTATTTTACTCCAGTAGAGCCCTGAGACATTTTTTTGGCCTTGTAAAAGGCTAGTGCATCAGACCCAAGGTCCGTACGTGCCCTTTGAAACAATTTCTCTGTATGATTTTTCACAGTAGCCTTTGGCTGTTGCTCAGCCACTGGAACTTTGCTTCTAGGCAAAGGAACTGGCTTTTTCTTAAGATTTCTTGTGTCTGGGGACCCCTGGATGTTTTTATCTTTCGATCCAATTCCAAGGAGCCCTTCAGTGTTTTGGTAAGAAGAAAGTCGACTAGAAGTTGATCCTGAAGACTTGACACTTGCTGTTAGTGCATTGTCAGGGGTGCTTTTCAAAGATGAAGTGTTGTTCCGGCTGTTGGCACTCGCCGAAATGTCCAGACTCCAGGACTTACGCTTATCTAACCCTTCAATTGTAGGGCGTTTGGACAAGCCTACCCCTCCTCTGAAAATGATCAATTTGATATTAAAAGTCTTGCCTCTCCAACTTCCAAATGTGAACAACTTTTTTTCGTTTACAAATTATTCAACAGCAGACAGGAAACTTGTTAATTGATAATTCTTGAAAAAGGCTCAATACAAAATGCTAGAAACAAATTTTGATATCTTATAAAGGTATACCTTATCAGGGTAATTTGAGATTTCGGCATGAGATGTTGTTCCGAGGGGTATATATGGTAAGTAGTTCCAGGAACGGGTCCGGTAGAAACGTGATAACTGTGCCGGACAGGCTGTATGGGACCTTGAGGTACAACACGATCCAGATCAGCAACGAGTATAGAGTCTAGGGAATTGCTGCGATATCTATCACTGAATCTCCCACCAGGTGGTGGTGCATAAGAATGACGCTTGTTAGCTGCGTAGGATAATCCTTCTGTACCGGGGGGACCTGTTTGAGTTGGGCCTTTTCCGGTAAAAGTTGAAAACACTGCAAAAAAAAGTATTTTAAGCCAATCAAAGTGCTTTTAAAATGACATTTATTCGATCATCAAAGAATATCTGATCAGCTGTTAAACAGCTTTGCTTTTGATCATTTTGTTAACATAAACAAATGCAAGAAATTGAAACACATAAAGAGGGTAATTACTTGGTCTAAAATTTTTGTTTGAGTTGATGTGCCACGGCTGGTTGCCCTCTCGACCTCCAGATTTGAGTTTCAGCTCACGCCGTTGCTCTCCTGCTTGAGGCCTAAACTCTGCCACATATTTGGCAGGGGCATAAAAAGGGCGACGGTCACCACGTCTTATAACCTAGAGAAAAATTTTTCCAAATCTCTCTTGCCAATCCTCAAGGGCCTTCAATCTCACCTGCCACCAATCATGGTTTGTTTTATTGATGAGAAGAAGAATTTCGTTTTCCTTCATAAAGACACGTTTTCCGTCTTCAGAGATATACTCAAAGTCGTAGATCACAGAAACGAACAGCTGCTCTCCTCTCATATTGCTCCCAATACTACCTACAAAAAATGAGAATTGGAATTCCGAGTGCGCTGAGATTGGGATTTGATTGAAATTCAAGTAGCAAAAAATATTGTTACATTCAATTTGTCAACCAAATATTTCCAAGTTGCGTGACAAGCATGATCAGCTCCTCGCTATTCCACCCAAACATTTTATCAAAACTTACTTTTACTGCTGTTGCTGCTAGTTGTTCCTTGGAACATGTTGGTCTTGTTGGAACGATCAACCGAGTCCGATGAGAGATACACGTACGTGGACGAACTGAATATTCACGTTATTCTTTTCTCCATGGTGAAATGGATTCCTCAAAACACTCTATGCATGCTCATTAAGTTTGCACAAAGGTGATTGGGAATTGCACAATGAGGATGTTTCATTCATCTGAAAAGAAACAATTGAAAAAAAAGATAAGTTGTGACAAATCAAAAAATATTACAATTTGTTCTGTGAAAATAATAAGACAACAAAGAAAGATGAATTTTCTAACGGAAGGAGGAAGAAAAAAGGTGAATGATGATTGCAAACGAAATTTCAGATCAAGGTTTGTTTCGTGTTAGCCTTGATGTTTTGCAGATAAAATGACATTTTGCTTGGCTCAAAGGTTTTGACTTCCGCAATTTTTTTCCCTGCCATAAAAAGTTTTTTTCATATTTAAATGTTGGGAGATAATTTTTAAATGAGAAATTCAATTGTTCAATTTCGTCATTAGTTTAGGGCAGTTCTAAAAGGGATGATAATTTGTCGATGTTAAAGGAGGCGATAAGGCAGTATAGCATTTCAGATAGAATAATAGAATTTAGATACATTCAAATTAAAAAAAGAAAAATATTTTTGTTTATAATATAGAAGCTATTTTTCTTAATTATTAATTTGAGGTGAGTTCCCTTTCTGCATCCGATCGGGTGCACGTGTCAGGGTCTCACCATCCAAAATCTGTCTTTTTTTTGGATGAATTGGAGGGACTTTTCTTCAAACTTTTTGGTGAACTCTTGGCTGTTCCCTTTACGCAACTAGTTCTCGAGCGAAGAATCTGAGCTGCATGTGCCAGGGACTCCAGATCACCACCGGTTCATGAGGAGAAGTTCAGGCAATTTTAACAATCTGCTCATAGCCAAACCCAGAATATAGTTGGGTAACTTTTCCCTCACAAGAAACTTGTGAGGGGGCAGAAAGGAAAAAAAATTAATTTGAGGTTTTTTGGTTCTTATAGCCAATAAGACTTTTCTTAACGTCCTCCCCTGCAAAATGGAAGAAAAATTAGCTAACTTAACTTTTGGGCTTGGTAATGAACGGGTTGAAATCTTCTTTTTCGGATGAGAAAAAAACTTTACAAGTGCTTTTAAGTAACTCTCTTTAACTACCAGCTACAACCTGATTACTAGATCATCACACTCGGGGTTCCATCTCTGACTTTAGAGATGAAATCCTATAAAATTAAGTATCTAGTTGCAAAAAGGGCTTGAGCTTGAAGATGAATTTAAAAATCCACCAGCTGAAACTTAGAAACACAAATGAACTGGCAAGAATTTCTTAATTTTGACAGCATATCTCTTATTTTGCGTTATAGATTCAAAAAACAAACTTTTGATCCTTTAAGTCATACTTTCACACCCACTGAGAAAAACCTTTTCCATGAACCATTTTAAGGCTTAAAAATGAGGCACTAAACGAGATGCTGTTGGCACTCACAAAATGAAAATGACGACCATTTTTGCAGAGCAAAACAAAGAATATGATCAAATTCTTAATCAAGGAAGTTTCAAGTAATGCTTTGCTTTGTTTTTTCCAAATTTGTATTGTCTCTTCTAGAGAAAGTCAATAATGAGTTTCTTGTAAAAATTGAAATTCCTACCTGTTTGAGTTAATCTTTGGTTGTTGCTTTAGGTAAAGTAAATTTCGATGTTTTACAACTTGTTGCTCATTAGTGTCTTTCTCTTCAGTAGTTCACTTTGTCAGCTGGTATTTCGGGACTATCACTATTTTCTACACTGCCTACGACCATCACAATCCTGACTTTAGTTTCCAGATTTCTCCTCCACTGATTTTCAGTCTTCAGTGTTTCAATTCTCTGCTCTGTCTCTTCTTCTCCCAGCACGGAAAGTTGACTCGATTTCTCTACCTCGAAAAAAGGTGATTTAGCAGCTCGCGACCCGCACTGGAACGCAACCTGCTGCGATAACACATAGACATCTATGGTCGCATAGGTGCACGCGCGCACGTAGAGAAACGTAGGCCGAGTGACCAGTTGAGCATGGCAGATGATCCAAAAAGAAGGGTGCCAGTCGACTCTAGGTAACTTAAAATCTGCACCTAACGACGTGGTGCGCCTCCTCTATCTAGCGGCCCATAAAGTAATCATCGATTTGATACGTAAGCTGTCGCTCTGACCAAATTAGAGATAATGAATCATCCCTCCAGAGTAGAATGATAATTTTTGTGCTTGTATTTGTACTCTTCACAGCTTTAAAGGGTCATTGCAATGAGTTCATGCTTTTTTAAATAATTTCTTCTACAAATAAAGATTGCATTTTGCGCAATATGGTCACACCCTCAGCTGTTTTTAACCCTTTTTACACACCATCAAGAAATATCTCGATTATACTTCGATTTTAGCTTTGCTATTGAATGCAACCTTTCACAATACAATTTCTGTTCAGTGTTGTTTCTAGTTTGAAAAAAAAAATTCAATTTCGACATTGAAAATGGTTTTTTTGTGAGTTGGAAATGCAGCACTGAAAGTTGGCACGCGGACAACTCAGTTCTTAAAACAATTTTTGACGTCTATGGATACCTACAAAATATATTAAGGTGCATTTCCTCGCGCTCTTTCGACCATAGAGCCGCGCGCGCGTAACAGTCGTCATATGTGTGACGTCACGTGTAAACTTGTAAAGGGTTCTAGCCATTAGCGTGTATAGTAAGAGTAAAAAAGCCAAAATAGATGTTTACTAAAATCCTGATGGCTTATCTCTTACTTTCAGAGGCGACTTCATCTTCAATCCTTTCTAACTAAAGAAATACCCTTATTTGGTCCCATAATTTCAGCCGGAAAACATCAATGAAGGGAAAAAATTACGTTTTTTAGGGATCGGCGTCTTGTAAAATTCTTTCAATACTCCGTTTATTTGTTATATAAGATATGGCTTGAAATTCTGCATTGTCAGGTCTTAGATTAGTTGAAACTCGCTTGAACTAATCATGAGTGTTCCTGCCAAAATGATGCCCAAACCTAAGAGTATAAAACTACAAAGTGCTTGAACACATCACTTCAATTCAAATAACTAATAAGTACTATGATCGGAAGATCCACCGTACACCTTTAACCTTAGTAATAAGTTTAGTAACATAACAAACTAAGCTTTCAATGAATTAAGTGTTAACTTCAATCAGTATAAGCATGTGTTGGACCCAGCATCCAGGATCCGTTAAGGAAGAATTGGACGCAACAGTTGGCAATCTTGGACGGCAAGTGCACCAAACCTTGTGAACAAATCAACAAGATTCATCGAATATTTTTTTCAGCAAGAAGAACAGCAATGTATATTTTTCAACCTCCTAAGAAAATGAGAGAGCTTGAGTTTCTGACAAACCACGCTCAAAAGTAATTTTAAAATGCCATGAAAATTAAACCACATTGGTTTTACAAAGATGCAACCGGCAGATTCGGGGAAAACCCACTTGACAACTGAAACCCTGAAATGAGATCCAGAACTTTATTTAGAACTATTTGGTAATAAAGAAAGGTAAGAAGTATACTCTACTTTACATCTCGCACAAACTGTCATGCACAAATTCCTTTTATCCATTTTTCGTTATTCAAATTCATGCTAGAGTCTGAAAGTACTTTGTAAAGAACTAAAAAGTGACAAATAAAACAGTAAATATAAAAATGAGTGCAGCTGCAGTTTGTATTTTGTAGCAAAAAAGTAAACAGCAAACGTAGGGTGCGTTAGATTTGCAACAGCGCCTGGCCACAGGCGAATAAAATTTGCGTAACGCGCAGCTGAAGTTCGTTGTTTACGATTCTACTGCATGTGAGTGAGAGCTGTAGAAGGGCGTGACAAGCATGCAGTGAAGGTGACGCTCCGTTTTTCCGGACGGACCGCCTGCTGTGCAGTATTGCTGCATAGAAACGGTCGAGCAGCTGCGTGCGCAGCACGACTAAGTGATGGATATATGGATATGGAGTCGGAGTCACGAACTGAGTGTTTACATTTTTGAAGAGCCAACAAGAGGAAAAACTAGGAAAGAGTTTCATTAATTGGGTAAGAACTATTCGTTTGATTAAGTGGCCATGATGAGTCGATAAAACTGTTACACGGCATTGAAAAGTGTCAAAACACGTTTTGGTCCGTTGTCGTGGGCCCTGCAGCTTTTGGCTGCAAAGTGGGTGCGGTTTTTTCTCCTGGGTCTAAACCTCATGAAGGGGCTTTGAAAAAAATCAACCTTGACACCCAACTCTGTAAAGAATCTTTGCTTAACTTTTTGTTAGACTTGTAGCTCTTTATGTCTCTAAGTCTAAGATTGACTTTCTAACCCCTGGGATCTGGAGGTTGCGATGACCTTGTGGCGAAGAAGGCTCGAGCCAACCTCTTAAAAGCCTAGAAATAGTGTGCAACACTCTCATAAGTACCAATAAAATAGTTAATATCTTAAGGTTTGCCCCCAGCCCGCAACCAGACACTTAAAAAAAGCTAGTTGTTTCTTCAAAAGTACCGAGAGGATCGCGTCTCTATGGCATAAATATTTCTCATTCACTTAATTCGTTAATAAAAAGATCCAACCAATTAAGTAAAAAATGTGAGCGTAAAATATTTTCAAAATATAAAAAGTACTTTTTCTTTTCATGGATCAAGGGGAAACCACGCGACCTTGTTGTTGTTCTCCAAGCAGCTTCAGAGAGAATTCTGGGTCGACCATGGCGACGATGACGGCGACAAACGGCCACACGAACAGCGACGACGAAGATCTCTCTGTGCTTCGTCCAGTGGACATCGATCAAGACGTACGCGAAATGGAGAGGCGGAAACGTGTCGAGGCCATCATGAGCTCCAAGCTTTTTAGAGAAGAATTAGAGCGAGTTGTCGGCGACTCGCTTAAGGTAGTGCTCAGCTCAGCAATTTTTTGTTGAAATTTAACTGGCAGTTGCAATCAAGTAGTTATAAAGCAATTAAGACTGTTCGTCTAAAAAAAATTATGAAAGATTTTTCACTTTTATTTTTAAATTTAACCCCCTAATTCTTAGCCATTGACTAGTGAATTTTTTTCCTGTTAAATCACAGGATTCTGGAGCTGATGGAATTTCCCAAATGCTTTCCAACATGCTAAACGTGAAGCAAGGAAGCTACAACGGACCAGCAAGATCGGCTATCGTAGCCATTAACGACATCCGAGGACTCGAGGGCATGAACTACTCAAAAAATGAGAAACAACTGAGGTGTAAATTAGCAGCTGTGTACAGGTCAGAAAATCACTCTATCTTTTGTCCACCTATTAATACTATTGCAGCTCAGTGATACCTGTGTTCCAAAAATCTAAAATCATCTTAAATTCTGAAAAAGTCCTTTAATACTTACATTTTGCAATTCTAGGTTAATAGACATGTACGGATGGTCATCGTCCATTTACAATCATGTGACGGTAAAAATGTCATAGAAATAAAGAGCTTAATCTAGATCTTATTATGAATAAAATTTTTGCTTAGGTTCGACTTAGTCAAGACACTGAAGAATTTTTGCTGAATCCTTTCGGTATTCTCTACAACGAAATAACTGCTTCCAGTCTTGTGAAGGTAGTAGAGCTTCTGACGAATTTCATTCACAACGAATGCTGAAATGGTATTTGGACCTTAATTTACTCCTCCTTGCAAATTTGCAGGTTGACATGCAAGGAAATGTCTTGGAATCTGGCACGACAAATTTCGGAGTGAACCATCCTGGATTCGCACTTCACTCAACAATACATTCTGCTCGCCCAGATATAAAATGTGTTATTCATCTGCACTTGCCAAACATTGTTGCAGTGAGCGCTTTATTATTTTGTAATTTTAGTGAATGCTATACTTTCAAAAATATTTTGCAGGAGTTAAAGAATAATATGTATTATGAAGAACCAATTTTGACTGGTTTGACGACATTATTTCCTCTTAACTTTTAAGCTTTTCTGAATAGCTTAATTAACCTTTCTGTTAAAGAATTTTCTGGTTATAAAAATATTTAAGGTTTATTTATATTGTTTTTTGATAGGTCTCAGCCATGAAGTGTGGTCTTTTGTGTCTCAGTCAAGAATCCTGCCTCATTGGCGATGTCTCCTATCATAACTATGAAGGTCTCCTTGTTGACTTATCGGGGAGAGAAAGATTAGCAAGGGACCTTGGAGTAAAAAACAAGGTGATGAAATCATTAAAATTTTGAGAATAAAAGAGCGAAAATCATGAAAAAAATTTATTCCATCAATTGATAATCATGCATGCTTAGGTGATGCTGTTGAGGAACCATGGTGCTGTTTGTTGCGGAGAGACGATCGAAGAAGCATTTTTTTATGCTCTACACTTGGTGCTTGCTT
>Ga0194133_10010242_pt1 | contig 10590 bp, 11 predicted proteins | sample TA2KigOf40mmetaG_FD_155448 | JGI IMG/M metagenome (GOLD analysis project Ga0194133, IMG submission 155448) | Freshwater microbial communities from Lake Tanganyika, Tanzania - TA2015055 Kigoma Offshore 40m | ecosystem: Environmental > Aquatic > Freshwater > Lake | place: Tanzania: Lake... | reverse complement strand
GCATTGCCGGAATTTTTATGGAGACCCATCCGAATCCGGCCAAGGCCTTATCGGATGGACCCAATGCAGTGCCGCTGCATCAGATGAAGGCCTTACTGGAGCAGCTGGTCAGCATTGATCGGACTGTAAAAAGTAAGCCGTTCTTGGAAGAGAATTTCGATTAACGCAGATGCCGACTAAATCTAAGCGCCCCACCAGGAAGGGGGGTAAGCCAGTCCCACTTGGAGTGGCCCAGATCGGCTACGGCGTGCTGGGAAAGTCACTCTTTAAAGCAGTAGATACCCACCCGAACTTTAAAAATCTTGTGGTGTGCGAACCGAATTGCTCGCAGACTGAAGCCCTTGTACAAGAGGCAAACGGCCGGCGGATTAGCCTCAACACTCAGTATTCAGAAGCGATTAATCACGCCAATGTTGACGTTGTTTTTGTCAACACCCCGGCCGAGACTCACTATGAAATCTGCGCGGCAGCAATAGCAACAGGCAAGCATGTATTTTGTGCCAAGCCCCTTACGCCAAATCTGTCAGACAGCAAGCGCCTAGTGAGGCTTGCGCAAGCACGCGGGGTCTCGCTCACTGTCGGGCACCAAATGAAATACAGCGCCCATTTTCAATATGTCAAAGAAATACTTGACTCGAAAATACTGGGTCAAATCTCAAATCTAACCTTTATAAACAATAAAAACCGTCTACTCCCAGGTAACCTAACACACCAGAAAAATCCAATATTGTGGGAAATGACCACGCATCATTTAGACACCCTTTTTTACCTGTTTCCTAGAGAGCAATGGAAACTCAGAGGGACAACGCTATCTCGCCCTGCGAGATCGGCCTATGATTCGAATACGCATGTCGATGCCGTTTTCATGAGTAACGTTGGCATCACGCTGCTGTATCAGGCAGGGTTTGATTCCTTAAGATCAAACTATTTTTTTCGAATTGAGGGAGGCGCTGGGGTGCTAGATATTTTTGGCGACCATATTTCTATGCCGGTGCAGCACTACCTGCACACGGATCAGGGAAACATTTCCCGCCTACTACCGCATAATCGACAGCCAATCTCCTCTTGGACGTCAGCATTGAATCAATTAACTGCTGATATCTGCGGACCAAATACTACAGAAATATCGGGAATGAAGAATATTGATGTCCTATCTCTAATCGACCAAATCGAGAAATATGCAAGTCAGAGAAATCAATAAACAAGAGCTACATGTTTTAAACGATGATGGCTCGATTATCGCTGGGGTTAATATCGGGTACTACCGCCCATGGATTTACCCGCTTTGTACACCGTCAGGAATCAATGTTCTAAGGGAGTTTCCACCGGATCACGGATTTCATAACGGTGCTTTTTTTGGGCATTATCCGGTATCGAGAAACAATTCAACGCACAATTTTTGGGGTGCGCCGCCATTCCGAAGTGAATCCGATGAAATAGCAGTCTGGGTTGGAAGACTTTCATCCAGACTAGCTTCAGTTAAGGTGCACGAGAATAATGTAACACTTATTCTAGATTGTGCATGGATTAGCCATGAAGGCGATACTATTGTCGACGAGCAAAGAACATTTAGTATTGAGACGTCGTTTGAGCAAACAAGGCTTCATACAAAATCGACATTACTCAATACCAGTAAGCAATTAGTTTCATTTAATAAATCAAAGTGCGGCGGCCATGCGTATCGTCTATCTGCTCAAGCTTTTGCTTTCGAAGATTGCATAGTCACCACGAGTGATAATGAAATCGGAATTGAACGAGCCCATGGCACATGTGCTGAGCATGACAAGAAAATAACAATAAGCTCCGGTAAAACGACTCTTGAGCTTGGCGCTTCCCCAGATTGTTTCTATTTTGTAAGGTCTTACGGGCTCGTCTGCGCGAATCCGTTTTTGGAGTTACAAAAAAAGTTGCATGCAAACGAAAGCTACACATTTTATTCAAAATTAGTAATCAGCTAGCCCTGTAAACTTTGAATCAATGCAATATGCTTAAGTCCGTGTCTACGAGACTGGGTACAGCCCAGTCGCGAAAGCTCCGGACTATACGTAACAGCTTTCCTTATTCCTATCTTTTCTAATGCATAACCTTCTCTGCATGACTCTTGCCGAAAATATATGAGGCAATCAGACATGACAATGAACAGCGAACAACTTGTAGCTCATGCAAAAAACATTCACAGAAAGGGTGATATTGCAGGTGCGAGAAAGGTCTATCTTGAAGTGTTAGAACAAGACCCAACAAACTGGGAGGCATCGTGTTTCATGGGGGTGGCAGCTTACCAACAGCATAATTTAGTCGAGGCAAGGGAATACTTGGAGAAAGCATACACACTCGCACCAAAGTCAGTGATGGTTCGGGCTAATTTGGCAAATGTTACCTTTTTGTTGGAAGACTACGATTTCTCAGAAAATTTGATTAACGGGCTATTTGAAACAGAACATAATAACCCAACCATTCTCGGCCTGTATGCTCATATCCTTAGTAAGGATGGTAGAGATAAAGAGGCTTTGTCATACTGCGACCGTTCAATCGCAATTGATTCAAACAATGTAGAGACTTTAGCTACCCGTGCAAAGGTTAAATCCAATATCGGTCTTATCGATGGCGCTGTTAGAGATGCAAAGAAAGTTCTGTTATTAAATAGCGGTGATAAAAATTTAGAAAGCACCGCAAGATCAATCCTCGAACATTGCTATGCACTAAATCTGGTTTCCACATTTCAAATCTCTAAACGCCAAAAAGATGCGTTGGTACAACGTGAGTCAAGCAGAGACCGTAGTCGTAAGCGCGATATAGTTACATTCTTTATACCCCCGCAAGATAATTGGGGCAATGCTTATTCAGCTAGCAGAAAGACCTCCTGGAGTTTCTTTTTAGCGACATTCTATGAGCGTGCGAAGGTTGCTTCACCAGAAGCTAGAGTTGTTTTATTAACGAGTTATAAAACAATCCTTCCAGAAAATTTGCCCAATTATCACGTTGTTCGAGTTGATGTTGATCCAGACGTTTTGATGTATTCACGCATGGTATGCCAACTTGCATATCTGTCTTTGAGACCCCAAAATACCGCCTCATTTTTTCTGGATATGGATATTGTCATCAATCACATCCCTTGGAGGTTGGTAAATTCAAAAATAGATATTGGGCTGACTGTTCGTAAATTTATGCCGCCCATTAATGGCGGGGTAATATTTATTAATGCGGGTGAAAACGCATGCAAGTTTTTGGAGCTAGCGGTTGCGGTATACGATAAGTTAATAAGGCTTGCCCCATCAATCCCGGAGTTAGTGAATCGTGATTTCAAAACATGGTGGGGCGATCAAATTGCGTTGTGTGGCGCCGCTGGAGTTTTGCACTCTGGCATGCTTCACCCGACAATCTATCGACTAGGCGAAGCTTCAATTGAACTGTTGGACTGCAATGAATATAACTATTCACCTAAAGCAATTAACCCAGCACTTCTTGAGCAAGATATATCAAGTAAATACTTTCTGCATTTCAAAGGTGATGTAAGTAAGCAGGAAATTGAATTGCTGGAGAGCCTTAAACACCGATTAAGTAAACAAAACGACTAAAAAATCCGAAGTGCCTACAGCCTACCTATTACGGATACGCCCATTAAGTAGACTTCTCGGAGCCAGAGGAGGATGAGTTCATGAGTATGACTTCATGGGATGTCATCCCGCAAAAGAACTACGTCATTATTTCCCCTTATCCATTACCCAAGGGCTTACCCAAAAAGGTAAATGTCGGTGATGGCTTTATTATGGATTCGGCCGTTCGGCTTATTGGTGCAAAACCGACCACAATCTTTACTTCACGTGCTCCATTAACAGACAAAGCACTCTCCATCATTAACGAGAGCCATTTGGTATTGGTTGCAGGAGCCAATACGCTAAAGGACGACTATGAAATTACACCAGGGTTTGATCAGCAGACTCTCGGCAAAATCAAAGTACCAATAGCTCTCTGTGGGCTTGGCCATTATGGTGTTGAAGCGCAGACTAAATTTGGGTTGAATGCCAAATCAATCGACGTCATCAATGAAATACTGCAACGCTTGCCCTATATCTCGGTTCGATGCGATGCTTCATGGCGATACTTGAGCCAATCGCTGCCTGACCATACAGAAAACATACTCATGACTTCATGTCCGGTCGTTTTTCCGGTGGATGACATGGACTCGCAGTTTATTTCTAAAGAAACGTACGAGCATATGGTGGTAACGATTACTGATCGTACGCTCGTGGAGCAGCAGCTAGGAATCCTGAAAGTAGCGCCTAAGCTCTTCCCATCAAAAAGAATCACGCTTGCATTGCATCAGGATTACGGTAATACGTCCTTATGGGAGTTTGCCAAGAAACTGGGGTATGAGGTTTTCAGAAGCGAAAGGTATGAGGACTTTCTAGACCTGTACCGAAATACAGACGTGCATTTTGGCAATCGCGTTCATGCACATCTCAAATGCATTTCCTTGGGGGTACGCAGCTATCTAACCCCATTTGACCTCAGGCAGTTATTTTTCGCGGAAAGCCTGGATTTCCCTCTCGTCACTAAAGTGCCCGACCCTGCATTACAGTCCTACGATTTTAATCGCGTGTTAGCTCGACGTAATCGGGCACAGGATAAGATGACAGAGTTTGTAGAGGCCGTGCAGTCATTACTAAATTGAATCTTTAGGCAGCCCGCTTCACCGCAAGCGTCCAATCCTTGTGAATCACCTTAAAACGCTTGTCCGAAGATAGCCAAGCATCTACCGCTTTGCGGCATCCGGAAAATGAATTGTAATCATCAAACAGCATAATCCCGCCGATTGCCATATGCGGTGCAATGCGCTCAATGCACGTGACAACAGAATCATGCCAATCGCAATCAATATGAGAAAATGCCACCGTTTCATCAATAACCAGGGTGTCTTGAAAAAGCCCTTTGTGGAAATGAATATGTTCTTTTTCTGGGTCAATCTGAAATTGCTGCATATTCTGGATAATAAAATCCAGCAAATGCTTCGCGTGTTTTACGTAATTGAGGTTGGTTAGCCCTGTGACCTTACCTTTGAGGAATTCTTCATAAGTCTTTTGAGCATGAGGATCATCCCCTTGCCCTGGGGGCGGGAGCATTTCAAACACGTCATAGAGGTGCAGTGGTCGGGCTTGCGTTTTGGTCTTTGCCGTCACAATGGCTGAACCACCCATAGCAACCCCTGCTTCGATCAAGATGCCAGATATTTGTTGTTGCTCAATGCGCTGCAAGGCGGCTATCAGTGTTTCCAGTTTCCCGGGGCGTCCGCAGAATGTTAAGCCTTGGGCACGTAGCGCTTGCAATACTTATTTCATCGACACTTGCTTTATGCCATCGTCACGTTGATGGGCAATGTATGAATACATGTATTGGATATTGGTCAGGCCTCGCTTTACTTCATTGCAACTCTCAATCTTCCAACCAACAGATGTCAAAAGCGCGTCAAAATCCTGTTTCGAGTAATTGTTTACCCACCCCATACCTCGTCGAGCTGCAGGGTTTGCCCCAATGTCGGAACAGTAGGTCACGACAAGTTTGGAAGCGGCCCTAAGCGCTTTACTGAGTGGCCAGGTAATGTCATGCACATACTCTAACACCCCTAGAAACGTAATCCAGTCATAATCTCCGGTTGGGAATTCATGTTTGTTTAAATCCACCACTTGGCAACCAGGACAGCGCTCGACAACATCTGCTGGGGTATACGTACAATTGGCCGGGAGAAGCGATCCAAGTGTCATGGCTCCGGCGCCAATATCCAGAACACTTTGATTCTCACCTATGAGTTTTGCCGCCATTGCGGCTCTTTCATCCCATTGCGTTGCCAAGTTGCCGAACCCTTGCCAGCGATCAACGTCAGTTTCTCGATTGCGAATTAGCTCTTCGGTCTTCTTAACTCGATCAAATGTTGGTTGCGGCGGCAATCTTTTTTGCATGATAATGAGCTAAATAGTGGAACGGAGTGTTTTAGAGGATTAGGCTGCGCGATCCGCCGCACAGGCAATTTCGTGTCTTAAGATTGCCTATTTGCTGAGAGATATTGTATGGTGCCCAACGTTCTGATCGTAGGTGGTGCAGGGTATATCGGGTCGCATATGGTCAAGATGCTTCTCGAGAAGCGATATTCGGTAACAGTACTTGATAATTTTTCTACAGGTCACAGAGATGCTGTGCCAGAGTCGATCTTGATTGAAAGCGACATCGGAGATTCCAAATTACTAGCGAAGGTATTCGAGCAGCGTCACTATGATGCAGTGATGCATTTTGCATCGTTTATTCAAGTGAGTGAGTCTACTTTAAATCCTGGAAAATACTATGAGAATAACGTTGGAAAAACACTTTGCCTCCTTGATGCGATGCAAAAAGCTAGGGTCAACAATTTAATTTTCTCATCGTCCGCAGCAGTTTACGATGGATCGTTAAGTATCCCGATCCGCGAAACAGACCCGAAGAACCCATTGAGTCCCTATGGCCGAGGTAAATGGATGGTAGAACAAATTTTGCGGGATTATTCAGATGTCGGCTCAATTCGATCGGTAGCGTTACGCTATTTCAATGCGGCGGGAGCTGATCCCGAAGGTATCCTTAGAGAACGTCATGAGCCCGAGACACATCTCATCCCACTCGTTATACAAGTAGCGTTAGGAATTAAATCTAAGATTAACATTTATGGCAATGACTACGACACTCCTGATGGCAGTTGTATCAGAGACTATGTGCATGTGCATGATGTTTGTCGCGGTCATTTATTAGCCTTAGACTACCTTCTGTCTGGTGGTTCAAGCAGTAGTTTCAACTTAGGTAGTGGAAACGGATCATCGGTGCTTGAGGTCATTGGAATGGTTGAGCGTGTCACCAAAAAGGTAATCCCTTTATCGTATGGAAATCGTCGTCAAGGTGACGCTCCAATACTTGTCGCGGACATAAGCCTTGCAAAAGCTAACTTAGGGTGGACGCCGCAGCTAAGCAACTTAGAAACTATAGTCCAACATGCTTGGGCATCGTTCCAATAAGTTAAACGGTAACCCTCTCATTTTTTACGTAAAGTGGGGGTAGAGTTGATGAAGTTATAGCTAATCGCTGTTTTTAGCGATTCCTTCTGGCACCATTCTTGTATAGCTCTTCGTCATATACAAAGTGGAGATGTAAGTTTTTTAGTTGTTGTTCTAACAATCTTTAGGGCAATTTCTCCAGTGCCTCATGAGGGCGTTCTTCGTTATGGACTGTGACGCATTTATCGATGATTGTGCGGAAACGGTGGAGATCTTTAACTAGATCGACAACAGGATTGCTTCATCTCCTAGAGCAATTTATGTATCCGATATCGACATACTTATTCACTTATAAGGCATCGGAGCTCAAACAAATATCTAGCAATCATGACCCATAATCTCACCTAAGCGTTTCAAGTAATTTAATTCTTGGGCATTCACGGTGCCTTTGATATGCAAAAAATATTTATTTGAAATATCCTTCTTTAGGAATTTCTCGTTTATGGCTTCCGGAGTGTAGTTGTAACGATCACAATCTAATAAAGAAAAGGTTACGTTTCCGAATTCATATTCAGATGGAAACAACATTTGCGGATGCAGAATTCCTGCTGCTCCACACATTGCGATTTGATCGCCCCACCATCTCTTGAGATCCTGAGTTTTAAAAATTGGAACTTCTTTCGTTAATTCCACTAGTTTGTCGTAGACACTCAGGGTTGATCTAAGGTAAGTTAGAGCTCCGCAGCCTGAATTGAGAAACATAACCCCTGCGTTAATTGGTGGCATATAGTCTCGAACAGTTAGTCCGACATCGTAGTCGGAGTCGACGAGATGGAGAGGAATTTTGTTGATCAACACATCCATATCGAGTACAAACGAAGCCGTATTTTCTTCCCTCAATTCCATGTAGTTAAGCTGACAAATTAGACGTGAATACATCAAGGTATTCGACTCAACCTCGGCGCGAATGACTTCATAATTGGGCAGGTTGGACGATAACTTCGCATTTTCGCTCGTCAATAAAATAATCCTAGATTCTGGGAGCAGTAACCTTGCGCGAGTATAAAAAGCTTGTAAAAAAAATTCCCATGAGGCTTTGTGGCTTTGCTTAAATTCCTTAGAAGCCTCGTTGGGTGGTATGAAGAAAGAAACAATATCGATTTTCTTGGTTTTCTTGTTACTAGCTTTACCAATGTATACTTTTTTAATAGCCTTTGAGATTTCAAATTGCGAGATAAGTTTCATGGCCAGGCAGTGTCTCAATGAGGTTATCACGTTGTATGTAGTGTCATCTTTGCCTCCTGTTAATTTTAGGTATTTCTGTGAATCTCTAATAGAGCCATCGAGTAGACCTAGAATAGACTTTATTCGAACGCGCTCAGCCAAATATTTTGGCTTCTTCGGGTCTAAAGATACTGCTGCATCTAGCGCCTTTAGCGATCTATAAAACGCTCTTTTTTCGCTATATATTAACGCTAACATGTGATAGCTTTCTGATGAGTGTGGCTCGAGCTTTATTGCGTGCTCGGCAGTCTTTTCTGCCTCATCTAGGTTTTCTTGCTCTTTTAATGCGATGCTTAGATTGTAATATGCCTGATAGTAGTCCTTTTTGAGAATGATTGCCATCCGATAATGCGTTATCGCGTCATTTAGCATACCAAACTCGTGTTTGATGCTACCCAAATTACAATAAGCCTCTGCAAAATTCGGATTTATTTCGAGAGCCTTATTCGCGTACAGCTCAGCATCCGTGAGATTTCCTGAATCACGTAGGGCTGCACTCAAGTTATTATTCGCCTCTGGGTCGTTCGGTGTTAGGTCAACATTTCGGAGCATTGCGTAAACTGCGTTTTTAACTTCGCCTTTTTTCAGAAGCAATGCACCTAACACTTTCCACCCAATCGGTTGATCAGGATATTTATCTGTCAATTCACAAGCAAATGCTTGTGCATCATCAAGTTTTTGTTCGCGATAATAACTAATTAGCTTATCAATTAATACCATTCTTTCGTCGCTGACCATATCTTTCTTCCACGTCGTTAAGCTCTTCCGTAAAAAGTAAGGAGTTTTGTTTTTATTTTATTGTAGTCTCCCCCGTCAAGTAAACAGTGAAGGTGTAGAGTTTTCCACCTGTTGTCTAAACAATCTGGGTGACAACTTCCCCAGTGCCCCATGGGGGCGTTCTTTGTTATAGACCGTGATCCATTCGTCGGTAATCTCGCGGACCTGATCCAGATCTTCAAAGAGATAGGCATCTAAGACTTCATGGCGATAGGTTCTGTTCAACCGTTCGATAAAGTCGGTCTGGCTGGGTTTTCCGGGTAGGTTGTGTCGCAGCTCGATGCCTTTGTCTTCGCACCACTCAACCAATACTGCACGGCGCTGCTCCGGGCCGTTATCTAGCCGTATCGCTTGCGGCAGGCTGTAGATCTCCCCGAGTTGCTCCAAGGTGCGGATAACACGGCCTGCAGTCAGGTTGGTATCGATCTCAATGCCTAGGATCTCGCGGTTCGATTTGTCGATGATGTTCAAGGTGACCTGAAACGCCAGATTAGTACGTAACGGATGTAGAGTCTGCCTCATACGGAGGCAGTAATGAAGAAGCGTTTCACAGAAGAGCAGATCATTGGGATCTTGAAGGAAGCCGAGGCCGGGATGAAGGTGGCGAATATTTGCCGCAAACACGGGATCTCGGATGCGACGTATTTCAACTGGAAGTTCAAGTTTGGCAGGATGTCGGTGTCCGAGGCCCAGCGGTTAAAGGCCCTGGAGATGGAGAAGAGCAAGCTCAAGCGCCTGCTGGCCGATGCCCACCTGGACATCGCTGCGTTAAAGGATGTCGTTGGCCGAAAGTGGTGAGCCCACAAGCTAGGCGTGATGCGTTGGGCCATGTAATGGCGGTCCACCAGATGGGCATCACCAGGGCTTGTGGGCTGATCGGGATATCGAGATCACTGTATGGCTATCAATCCAAGCGGCCCAGATGGGCCGCTTAAGGAGCGGCTGTGTGATCTGGCGGCGCAAACGCGCCGCTATGGCTACAGACGCCTGCATGTGCTGTTGCTCCGGGAGGGAGTGAAAGTGAACCACAAACGAACCTATCGGGTGTATCGGGAAGCGGGCTTGGCTGTGCGCCGCAGAAAGCGTAAGCGCATTGCTGGGGTTGAGCAGGTGCCGGCCGCGACTCCGAAGGCACCCAATATCTCTTGGAGTATGGATTTTGTGTCTGATAGACTGGCTGATTGCAGGCGGCTGCGGTGTTTAAACATCGTGGACGACTTCACATGGGAGTGCCTGGCCATCGAGGTGGACTCCTCATTGACCGGCCGACAGGTGGTGGATGTGATGAGGCGGCTTGCCGATCTCAGAGGTCTGCCGCTATCGATCACCACGGACAACGGGCCGGAGTTTGCCGGGAAAATTATGGACGAATGGGCGTATACACACGGCCTTCATATCAACTTTATCCGGCCCGGCAAACTAACCCAGAACTGCTTTGTTGAAAGCTTTAACGGACGGTTCCGAGACGAGTGTCTGAACGAGCACTGATTCCTGTCCATGCGTCATGCCCGAGAGATCA
>Ga0194133_10010241_pt1 | contig 10591 bp, 8 predicted proteins | sample TA2KigOf40mmetaG_FD_155448 | JGI IMG/M metagenome (GOLD analysis project Ga0194133, IMG submission 155448) | Freshwater microbial communities from Lake Tanganyika, Tanzania - TA2015055 Kigoma Offshore 40m | ecosystem: Environmental > Aquatic > Freshwater > Lake | place: Tanzania: Lake Tanganyika... | reverse complement strand
GAGGGCCGACGTGCTGCTGCTCTCGGAGGTGTATCCGGCGGGCGAGATGCCGATTGCCGGCGCCGACGGCCGCTCGCTCGCCGCCGCGATCCGGCCGGCTGGCGGCGGCGCCGCGAACTTCGTCGAGCGAATCGCGGATCTCCCGGGTGCGATTCGCCACGCGGCACGCGCAGGGGACGTGGTCATCGCCATGGGCGCGGGCTCCATCGGCGGGGTCGCGACACAGCTTGCGGGGCGGGCGGCATGAGCACGGCGAACGTCGAGCGTCCAGCCGGCGAGCGCGGCGAGCTGCGCCTGGACGAGCCGATGGTGAAGCACTGCAGCTGGCGCGCCGGGGGGCGGGCCGCGCGCCTCTACATCCCGGCTGACCTGGACGATCTGGCAAAGTCCCTCGAGCGGCTGCCAGCGGAGGAGCCGCTGCTGTTCGTCGGCCTGGGTTCCAACCTGCTGGTGCGCGAGGGCGGCTGGCGCGGCACGGTGGTGCTGACGCACGCCGCCGGCAAGCACCCGCGCATGGCCTACGGCCGCATCTACGCGGAAGCCGGCGTGGCCTGCCCGAAGGTGGCGCGCTTCGCCGCCGTGAACAACCTGTCGGGCGCCGAGTTTCTCTCCGGCATCCCCGGCACCATCGGCGGCGCGCTGGCGATGAACGCCGGCTGCTACGGCGGCGACACCTGGGAGATCGTGGACGAGGCCCAGCTGATCGACCGCTACGGCACCTTGCGCTGGGTGCACAAGAGCGAGTTCGCCTGGGGCTACCGCCACTGCGCGCTGAAATCCGGCGGCAAGCTGGGCGTGGATCACTGGTTCGCGGCGGCGCGCTTCAAGCTGCCGCTGGGCGACGCTGAGGATTCGCGCGAGGCGATCCGCAACCTGCTCGAGCGGCGCGTAGAGTCGCAACCCCTCAACCTGCCCAACGCGGGCAGCGTGTTCCGCAATCCGGATGGGCACAAGGCCGCGAAGCTGATCGAGTCCAGCGGCCTCAAGGGCGTAGAGCGCGGCGGCGCGCGGGTGTCGGAGAAGCACGCCAACTTCATCGTCAACCCGAAAGGCGTGGCGGGCGCGGCGGACATCGAATGGCTGATCCATCACGTGCAGGAGGTGGTGAAGGCCAAGCACGGCGTGGCGCTGGAGACCGAAGTGCGCATTGTCGGGGAGCCGGCGTGAGCGCGCGCGGCACAGGCGGCTTCGGCAAGGTCGCGGTACTCATGGGCGGCAGGTCCGCCGAGCGCGAGATCTCGCTTATGAGCGGCAACGGCGTGCTGAAAGCCCTGCGCGCCAAGGGCGTGGACGCGCACGCCTTCGACCCGGCGGAGCGAGACCTGTTCGAGCTCAGGCGCGATGGCTTCGCGCGCTGCTTCATCGCCCTGCATGGGCGCGGCGGCGAGGATGGCACGCTGCAGGGCGCGCTCGAGGTGCTGGGCATCCCCTACACCGGCAGCGGGGTCATGGGCTCAGCGATCGGCATGGACAAGTGGCGCACCAAGATGATCTGGCTCGCCAATGACTTGCCGACGCCGCGCTATCGCATCCTCGCCGGCGGGGACGATTGGCAGGGCGTGGCGCGCGACCTCGGCCTGCCGCTGATCGTGAAGCCGGCCAACGAGGGGTCGACGCTGGGCTTGTCCAGGGTGAAGGCCGCCGGCGAGCTGCCCGCCGCCTATGAGCTGGCGGCGACGAGATTCAGGGACATCGCGCTCGCCGAGCAGTTCATCGACGGTCCGGAATACACCGCGAGCATCCTAGGCGAGCGCGTGCTGCCCTTGATTCGCATCGAGGCGCCGCAGGGCAACTACGACTACCAGAACAAGTACTTCACCGACGACACCCGGTACATCTGTCCCTGTGGCCTGCCGCCGGAGAAGGAGGCCGAGCTGCAGGCGATCGTGATGGCGGCGTTCCGCCTCCTAGGTTGCCGCGGCTGGGGACGCATCGACCTGATGCTCGATGCCGGAGGCAAGCCCTGGCTGCTCGAGGTAAACACCTCCCCCGGCATGACCGGGCACAGCCTGGTGCCGATGGCGGCGCGCGCGGTGGGCATCTCCTACGAAGACCTGTGCGTCAGGATCCTGGAGACGGCGCATGTGGGATAACCCGCGCCTACTGAACGCCGCCGCCAACGCGATGATCGCATTGGTGGCGACGGCGTTCGTCTACGCCGGGCTGCAGGCATTGGCGCGCTCGTCGCTGTTCCCGCTGCGGGACTTGGTGGTCGCTGGCAGCCTGCAGCACACCCCCAGGGCGCAGATCGAGCGCGTCACGGCAGGCTTCGGCGGCAACTTCTTCGCCGCGGACCTGTCGGCATTGCGCGCGCGCCTGGAGTCCCTGCCCTGGGTGCGTCGCGTCGAAGTGCGCCGCGTCTGGCCGGACCGCGTGGAAATCGTGCTGGAGGAGCACGTGGCCCTCGCGCGCTGGGGCGACACCGCGCTGGTCAATACCTTCGGCGAGCCCTTTGCCGGCCAGTTGGAGGACGCGCAGGCGGCGCAACTGCCCCTGTTCGCCGGGCCGGCACAGACCGAGCGTGAACTCGCGCGCCGCTACCAGCGCTTCGCCGGAATCCTGCAACCGCTGGGCGAGGTGCCGGAGCGCGTGATTCTCACCCCGCGCCACGCCTGGCAGCTGCGCACTTCCGGTGGCCTGCACCTGGAGCTGGGGCGGGATGGCGCCGAACCGGTAGAGGCGCGCCTAGCGCGTTTTGTCGCCGCCCATCGCTCGACGCTCGGGCGGCTGCCGCCGTCAGGGACGCGCCATGTGGACCTGAGGTACCCCAACGGCTTCGTGCTGCGGGTGCCGGAGTGGAAAGGCTGAGGATGGCAAAGGAAAGCCGCAATCTCGTTGTCGGGCTGGACATCGGCACCTCCAAGGTGGCCGCGCTGGTGGCCGAGCTGGGGCCCGACGGCAGCCTGCAGGTGCTGGGCATGGGCAGCCACGAGTCGAAGGGGCTCAAGAAGGGAGTGGTGGTCAACATCGAGGCCACCGTGGCCGCGATCCAGCGCGCGCTCGAGGAAGCCGAGCTGATGGCCGGCTGCAAGATCACCTCGGCGTGGACCGGCATCGCCGGGAGTCACATCCGCAGCTTCAACTCCACGGGCATGGTGGCGGTGAAGGACCGCGAGGTCAGCGCCCTGGACGTCGAGCGCGCCGTGGACACCGCGCGCGCGGTGAACATCCCCACCGACCAGCAGATCCTGCACGTGCTGCGGCAGGAATTCATCATCGACGGCCAGGAGGACGTGCGCGAGCCCGTGGGCATGTCCGGCGTGCGCCTGGAGGTGAAGGTGCACATCGTGACCGGCGCGGTGTCGGCAGCGCAGAACATCGTCAAGTGCGTGCGCCGCTGCGGCCTCGAGGTGGACGACCTGATCCTGCAGCCGCTCGCCTCGGCGCGTGCAGTGCTCTCCGCGGACGAGAAGGATCTGGGCGTATGCCTGGTGGATATCGGCGGAGGCACCACCGACCTCGCCATCTTCACCGGCGGCGCCATTCGCCACACCGCGGTGATCCCGATCGCCGGCGACCAGATCACCAACGACATAGCCATGGCGCTGCGCACGCCCACCGCCGACGCCGAGGCGATCAAGGTGCGCCACGGCGTGGCGCTGCGCCAGCTGGCCGACCCCAACGAGAGCATCGAGGTGCCCGGTATCGGCGAGCGCGCGCCGCGGGTGATGTCGCGCCAGACGCTGGCCGAGGTCATCGAGCCGCGGGTCGAGGAGATCTATTCGCTGGTGCAGCAGGTGCTGCGGGAATCCGGCCACGAGGAGTTGCTGTCCTCCGGGATCGTGCTCACCGGCGGCAGCTCGACCATGCGCGGCATGGTCGAGCTGGGCGAGGAAATATTCCACATGCCGGTGCGCGTCGGCGCGCCGCGCTACGTAGGGGGGCTCGCCGGGGTGGTGCGTAACCCGCGCTATGCCACCGCGATGGGCCTGTTGATGGACGGCGCCTCGCAGCGCCAGCAGGGCCGCATCGCGCGCCAGGACGGTTCGGTGCGCGCGGTGCTGGGGCGCATGCGCGAATGGTTCCAGAGGAATTTCTGAAGTCGGGTTTCACTTTCACACGCAGTCATAACAAGGCAAGGAGACCATGAAAATGTTCGAGATCCAGAACGACCAGGCGGCAGGACCGGTGATCAAGGTGGTCGGCGTCGGCGGCGCCGGCGGTAACGCAGTCGACCACATGATCGAGAAAGGCATCGGCAAGGTGGAGTTCATCGCCGTCAACACCGACGCCCAGGTGCTCGCGCGTAACCGCGCGCGCAACCAGATCCAGCTCGGCACCAGCGGGCTGGGCGCGGGGGCGAAGCCCGAGGAGGCGCGCACGGTGGCGCACGCCGAGCGGGAGCGCCTGGAGGAGGCGATCAGCGGCTCGCACATGGTGTTCATCACCGCGGGCATGGGCGGGGGTACCGGCACCGGGGCGGGGCCCGTGATCGCCGAGATCGCGCGCTCCATGGGCATCCTGACCGTGGCGGTGGTCACCAAGCCCTTCGCCTGGGAAGGCTCCAAGCGCATGAAGACCGCCGAGGCCGGCATCGAGGAGATCGCGCCGCACGTGGATTCGCTCATCGTCATCCTCAACGACAAGCTGGAGGAGGTGCTGGGCGATGACGTCACCCAGGCCGAAGCCTTCGAGGCTGCAGACGACGTGCTGTGCAACGCCGTGGGCGGTATCGTGGACATCATCCACCGCGATGGCGTGGTCAACGTGGATTTCCAGGACGTGCGCACCGTGATGTCGGAGCAGGGCATGGCGATGATGGGCTCGTCCGCGGCGAGCGGCATCGACCGGGCGCGCATCGCCGCGGAACAGGCGATCGCCTGCCCGCTGCTGGAGGGTGTCAACCTCTCCGGCGCGCGCGGGGTGCTGGTGAACATCACTGCTTCCCGCGGCAGCCTCAAGCTGCGCGAAACCAAGGACGTGATGAACGCCATCCGCGCCTTTGCCGCGGAGGACGCCACCATCATCCATGGCGGTGTATTCGACGACGAGCTTGGCGACGAGTTGCGCGTGACGGTGATTGCCACGGGCCTCGGCAAGCCGCTGGGCGCGCGCGCCGGCAAGCCGCAGCTGGTGGTGACCCAGGCCGCGACGCAGCGGACCGGAACCGACAACCAGCCGCTGCCGGTGATCGCGATGCCGGGCCAGACGCCCGACTACGGCGCCATTGCCGACACGCCCGCGGTGTTCCGCAAGCGCGACCGCGCGGCGCAGGTCGAGGCGCTGCAGGCGAGCGGCGTGGATAAGTACGACATCCCGGCGTTCCTGCGCAAGCAGGCCGACTAGCCGCGGCTGCGTGGAGTTCGGCAGGTGCCCCGGATCCTTGCCCCGGGGCGCTTGCTAGAATTCCGTCCTGGGATGCTGAAGCAACGCACACTGAAGACCCTGGTCCGCGCCACCGGCGTCGGCCTGCACACCGGCCAGAAGGTGGTGATGACGCTGCGTCCGGCGCAACCGGGCAACGGCATCGTGTTCCGGCGCCTCGACCTGCCCTCGCCGGTGACGATCCCGGCGCGCGCCGATGCGGTCGGCGAGACCCGCCTGTGCTCCTGCCTGGTGTCCGGCGAGACGAAGATCTACACGGTAGAGCACCTGATGTCGGCGCTCGCGGGCCTGGGCGTGGATAACGCCTACGTCGACCTCGATGGCCCGGAAGTCCCGATCATGGATGGCAGCGCCGCACCCTTCGCGCTGCTCATCAAGCAGGCCGGCCTGGAGGAGCAGAACGCCCCGAAGCGTTTCCTGCGCGTGAAGCGCTGCATCGAGGCGCGCGACGGCGACAAGTGGGCGGCGCTGGATCCCTTCGACGGCTTCAAGTTGACGTTCTCGATCGTTTACGCGCACCCGGTCATCGCCCGGTCGAACTCCCTCCTGACGGTGGATTTCGCGCAGACCTCCTATCTGTCGGAGGTAGCGCGTGCCCGAACCTATGGCTTCATGCAGGACGTCGAGACCTTGCGCGAGTCGGGCCTCGCTTTGGGCGGCGGCCTGGACAACGCCGTGGTACTGGACGAGTTCCGGGTATTGAACGCCGAGGGGCTGCGGTTCGCCGACGAGTTCATCCGCCACAAGGTCCTGGACGCCATCGGCGACCTGTACTTGCTGGGCAGCCCGCTGCTGGCCGCGTTCAGTGCCCACAAGTCCGGCCATGCGCTCAACAATCGCTTGCTGCTCGAGCTGCTCGCCGACCCGTCCGCGGTGGAAGCCGTTACTTTCGACCGTGCCGAGGAAGCCCCGGCCGGGGTGCTGGGCCTGCTGCGCCAGCTTCAGGTCTAACTTGATGATCAAGAAGGTTTTTAAGGGCTGACCGGGCAGGGGAGTCGGCCAGCGCCTGATGCAGTTTCCGCAGCGCGCTGGCGGCCTGCGGCGACAGTTTCCGCACCGGTTTTCCGGGCCCGGTTGGGCGGGCTGCGCCGGGTTGCACCCTCACGGAAACTGAATTAACCTTCGCCCCTTCTTTTTGTAGGAATTGACACAGGCTGTCCGAAAGGAGCCTGAGCTTGGCCGCCGCGGCCGGGGTCGCGGCGAGAACCACAAGCTGCCCGTCCTTGAGATTCGCCGCCCGGACCCGTTGGGCGAGTTCGGGTGGCAGAAAATCGCCGCATAACCTGGATAGCGCGTTGATTTCCAGCGCTTTTTCAACCAGGGGCTGAAGTTCGGCGTCGGACCGCAGCAAGCGGACGATTCGCGAAGGTCGCACGGTGGGAGCTGGGAAAGGTTGATGAGGAAGACTGCGTGCAGATTATCCTGATCTCGAGCCGGCTGGCGAAAGCAAAGAGCCTGACGCTTTCTTTCGCGCACCTGCTGGCGATGCTAGCCCTCGGCAGCGTGGTGCTGGTGCTGCTGACCGGCGCGCTCTACTGGATCAGCCTGCGCTTCGCCTTAGATATCCGGATTCCCGTCATCCGGGAACTGGTGCTCGCCGCCCAGAAAGCCGAGTCCGACCGCTCCCGCCAGTTCGTGCAGCAGAACCTGAACGCGATGGCGGTGAAAATCGGCGAGATGCAGGCGCAGCTCACGCGCCTAGACGCGCTGGGCGAGCGCCTTTCCTCCATGGCCGGGCTGCGGCCGCAGGAGTTCCGCTTCTCGGAACCGCCGGGCCTGGGCGGGGCGGCCTCCACCCTGTTGCCGCCGCAGAACCTGTCGCTGTCCCAGTTCAGCGCGCGAGTGGACAGCCTGTCGCGGGAGATGGAGGCGCACACCGACCTGCTGGGCGTGCTGGAAGCGCAGCTGTTCGAGCAGGCGGTGAAGAAGAAGGCGCTGCCGACCATGATGCCGGTGGACGCCCCGTTCAACGCCTCGGGCTTTGGCTACCGGATCGATCCGTTTACCGGCCAGCAGGCGATGCACGAAGGCATCGACTTCATCATCGACACGGGCACGCCGGTGGTCGCCGCTGCCGGGGGCGTGGTGCAGTTCGCCGGATTCCACCCGCAGTACGGCAACATGATCGATATCGACCACGGCAGTGATCTGGTCACGCGCTACGCCCACTTGTCCAAGCTCACGGTCAAGGAGGGCGATGTGGTGCAGCGCGGCCGGCGCATCGGCGACAGCGGCAACACCGGCCGCTCCACCGGGCCGCACCTGCATTTTGAGGTCCGCTTCCGCGGCGCGCCGCAGAATCCGGCCAAGTTCCTGCTCGCGCAGACGCCGCCGCCGCTGGCGCGCCGCAAGTAATTTCCGCGCCGCCTTCCTGCGCCGGGCAACCCGCCTTGGCGTGCTAACATATTTTTCTTTTACCGGGGCTTAGCGTGTCCCGGCCGCCGAGTTTTCCAGCCGAATGATGGGCAACGTCCTCACCAAACTTTTCGGCAGCCGCAATGAGCGGCTGCTCAAGCAGTATTCGCGCACCGTGGCGCGCATCAACGCCATGGAGCCGGAGCTGGAGAAGCTGGACGATGCGGCACTGGGCGCGAAGACCGACGCGTTCCGCAAGCGCGTCGCCGACGCGGTCGCCGCAGTGGAACCGGAACGCCGGGCCGAGGCCGAGCGCGAGGCGATCGAGCAGCTGCTGCCCGAGGCCTTCGCCGTGGTGCGCGAAGCCGGCAAGCGCGCGCTGCGGATGCGCCACTTCGACGTCCAGCTGCTGGGCGGAATGGTGCTGCACAACGGCAAGATCGCGGAGATGCGCACCGGCGAGGGCAAGACGCTCGTCGCCACGCTTCCCGCCTACCTCAACGCGCTGGGCGGCCGCGGGGTGCACGTCGTCACGGTGAACGACTACCTCGCGAAGCGCGACGCGGAGTGGATGGGCAAGCTGTTCGGCTTCCTCGGCCTCACGGTGGGGGTCAACGTTCCACAGACGGAGCCCGATGAGAAGCGCAAGGCATACGCCGCCGATATCACCTACGGCACCAACAACGAATTCGGCTTCGACTACCTGCGCGACAACATGGCGATGCATGTCGAGGAGCGCTACCAGCGCGGCCTTGCCTACGCGATCGTCGACGAAGTGGACTCGATCCTGATCGACGAGGCGCGCACGCCCCTGATCATTTCCGGCCAGGCGGAGGATCGCACCGAGGTCTACTACCGCATGAACGAGGTCGCGCCGCTGCTGACCCCGCAGAAGGAGGAGAGGAAGCCCGACCAGCCGGAGCCGCCCGGCGATTTCTTCGTCGACGAGAAGAACCACCAGATCCTGCTCTCCGAGCACGGGCACCAGAAGGCCGAGGAAATCCTCTCGCGCATCGGGCTGCTGCCCCAGGGCGCGAGCCTGTACGAACCCGCCTACATCAACCTGGTGCACCACCTGTACGCGGCGCTGCGCGCCCACCATCTGTTTTTCCGCGACCAGCACTATGTCGTGCAGGACGGCGAGGTGGTGATCGTGGACGAGTTCACCGGCCGGCTGATGCAGGGCCGGCGCTGGTCCGACGGATTGCACCAGGCGGTCGAGGCGAAGGAGAACGTCGCCATCCAGGCCGAGAACCAGACCCTCGCCTCGATCACGTTCCAGAACTATTTCCGCATGTACGGCAAGCTGGCCGGCATGACCGGGACGGCCGACACCGAGGCCTACGAGTTCCAGGAAATCTACGGACTGGAGACGGTGGTGGTGCCGACGCACCAGAAGATGGTCCGGCAGGACCGGCTGGACCTGGTGTACCGCACCGCCAAGGAAAAGTACCAGGCGATCATCGACGAGATCCGCGACTGCCACAAGCGCGGCCAGCCGGTGCTGGTGGGCACGACCTCGATCGAGAACTCCGAGCTGCTCTCGGACATGCTGAGCAAGGTGGGCCTGCCCCACCAGGTGCTCAACGCCAAGCAGCACGCGCGCGAGGCCGAGATCGTGGCGCAGGCCGGGCGCCCGAGCATGGTGACCATCGCCACCAACATGGCGGGACGCGGCACCGACATCGTGCTGGGCGGCAACGTCGAGAAGCAGTGCGACCTTGTCGAGGCCACGGAGAACCTGTCGGTCGAGGACCGGCGCCTGCGCGTCGAGAAGCTGCGCGGCGAGTGGCGCGACCTCAACGCGGCGGTGCTCAAGGCGGGCGGCCTGCACATCATCGGCACCGAGCGCCACGAGTCGCGCCGGGTGGACAACCAGCTGCGCGGCCGCTCCGGCCGGCAGGGCGACCCCGGCAGCTCGCGTTTCCTCATGGCGCTGGAGGATCCGCTGCTGCGCATCTTCGCCGGCGACCGCATCAACCGCATCATGGTGATGCTGAAGATGCCCGAGGGCGAAGCCATCGAGCACTCGATGGTGACGCGTTCCATCGAAAGCGCGCAGCGCAAGGTCGAGGCGCGCAACTTCGACATTCGCAAGCAGCTGCTGGAATACGACGACGTCGCCAACGACCAGCGCAAGACCATCTATGCGCTGCGCAACGAGCTGCTGGAGTCGCAGGACGTATCGGCCAACATCGCCAGCCTGCGCGGGGGCGTGGTCGCGGACGTGTTCCGCCAGTACGTGCCCGAGGACAGCGTCGAGGAGCAGTGGGACGCCGCCGGCCTGGAGCATGCGCTGAAGTCCGACCTCGGGCTGGAGATGCCGGTGGCGGCGTGGCTGAAGAAGGAGCCCGACTTGGGCGACGAGGCCTTGCTCGCGCGGATCGTCGAGCAGACGCACCAGGCCTACCGGGCGAAGATCCCGGCCGCCGCTGCCGAGCAGGTGCACCAGTACGAGCGCTACATGACGCTGCAGATCCTGGATTCGCACTACCGGGAGCACCTTGCCGCGCTTGACCACCTGCGCCAGGGCATCCACCTGCGCGGCTATGCGCAGAAGAATCCCAAGCAGGAGTACAAGCGCGAGGCCTTCGAGCTGTTCGGGGCCATGGTCGAGGCGGTCAAGCTGGAGGTCACGCGCACGCTGATGCTGGTGGCGTACAAGGAAAGCGCCCCGGCGCCGCAGGTGGATGACCGGGCCCATGTGGAGAACGTGCAGTTGCAGCACGCCGCCCCGGGTTCCGCGCTGGGCGGCGAGTCCCCGTCGCCCGAGGAGGCGGCGCCGGCGCCCAAGGCGCAACCCATCACGCGACCGATGACCAAGGTGGGCCGCAACGATCCCTGCCCCTGCGGATCGGGCAGGAAATACAAGCAGTGCCACGGTAAATTGGCCTGATGGCCGTCCGGCTCG
>Ga0194133_10010240_pt1 | contig 10591 bp, 8 predicted proteins | sample TA2KigOf40mmetaG_FD_155448 | JGI IMG/M metagenome (GOLD analysis project Ga0194133, IMG submission 155448) | Freshwater microbial communities from Lake Tanganyika, Tanzania - TA2015055 Kigoma Offshore 40m | ecosystem: Environmental > Aquatic > Freshwater > Lake | place: Tanzania: Lake Tanganyika... | reverse complement strand
ATTTTTTTTCCATGCCTGTCTGACTTCAAAAGGCTCCCTCAGTTTTTAAGCTCAAGGGCTCAAGTTTTGCATGAAGATTGCTTAAACCCTTGCCAAAAAAGTTATTGACCAGATCATTGAAATTTTGTCTAGGAGCTGAGATATGAGGGTTTTTCTATGCTAGGCTGGCCTCACTACACTAGCTTGGGCATCTACATGAGGAGTTTGTGACAAAAAATTTCTGTAAAATTTTTAAAAATGCTTCACTTAGTTCATAAAATGGCTGCTGTCTTATGTAGTTCATAAAGGGCTATTATTTTCAACGTACAAAAAATGCACCTCTACTTTATTGTAATGGTCGAGACCAACTTTAATGTAAAGAAAAATAACGTAAAAAACATTTTTTCACATAACCAGCCTGATTTTTTCACACATTGTGTAGGGTTTAGGATCTGTAAAGCATCATTCTTTGGGATACATCAGTCCCTACAAAAGTGGCGTACTCAAAGACCTCTTCCTCGTCGCCCCTTCCAACACGTTGTCTGTACTTGGCATAGGGTACAAGAGAATGACAGTCTGACTTCAAAAAAGCTCCCTCAATTTTTAAGCCAAGCTCAAGGTCTGAAGTTTTGCATGAAGATTGCTTAAACCCTTGCCAAAAAAGTTGTCGACCAGATTAGTGAAATTTTGTCTAGGAGCTGAGATATGAGGGTTTTTCTATGCAATGCTAGGCTGGGCTGCTTCGCTTGACCTCACTACACTAGCTTGGGCATCTACATGAGGAGTTTGTGATATTCAAAATATTTGCCCTCTTGCTTTAAAACTGAGGGAGATGTGATGGATGAAGGCGCAAAAATGCTTCACTTGGTAGTTCGTAAAATGGCTGCTGTCTTATGTCGCTCGTGGGAGGGCTCTTTTCAATGTAAAAAAAAAGGAAGTCTACTTGATTGTGTTGGTCGAGACCAACTTTAATGTAAAGAAAAATAACGTAAAAAACATTCTTTCATATAACCAGCCTGATTTTTTCACATATTGTGTAGGGTTTAGGATCTGTAAAGCATCATTCTTTGGGATACATCAGCCCCTACAAGTGTGGCGTACTCAAAGACCTCTTCCTCGTCGCCCCTTCCGACACGTTGTCTGTACTTGGCATAGGGTACAAGAGAATGACGGTGCAAGATAATAACTCGATCCAAATTGATCTTTGGTGTGGGCTTGACACTGGCTAGAATATCAAAGACTTAAATTAAGTTTTAGAGTTAAGAGATAAATTGGGTTCGGGTCTTGCCTGGGCTTAGCCTGCAATACTTAGAGACGTTCAACTTGGGAATGCAATTTTCTACTGGAATCCATTGAAAGGTCTCTGGGCAAGCAATCTCTGACGGCTTGAAGAATAGCAATGTAGGTTAATCTTTCTGTTACCAAGATACAGACTTGATGTCTTACCGAATAGTTGGCCTTGTATCTCATCTTTGGGCAGGTGTGAATGTAAAATCCCATGTAGTATTTGTCAAGGTCTGGGCTCACCTTGGCAAGTTGTCTGACAAATGAAATCTCGAAGAGAGCAGACAGAGTTCCAAGTGACAAAAATGAATAGTCAGGGTCGTAGTAAAGGTAAACAGAGGACAAGCAACGTGGGAGGATGTCAATCACAGCGACGCAAATGATCTTTCCGTCCAACAAGTATTGCTGCAAATGTAATTTGGTCAATCAATATCGAGGGAACTTTGGTTTTGAAACAGTAAAAAAAGTATTGAATGACCTGATGAAAAGCTCCATAGCCTGGGGAAATAATTTTCTTTGTAGCAGGATTTTGAAACGGACTAGTCGTAAAAACTAACGAAGAGTCGCACAGGAACCGTTTGTGAAGTTCGGGAGTGCACTTTTTGGCTGCGTCTTTGTGGACTGAAACTTGATACTTCCTGTACACCTTGAAGGAAGAGAATGCTGAATTTTAAATCAAAGGACAGAAGATTTTCAAATATGAGATTACCTGTAGGCTTTCATCGTAGGACTTCATAAACTCTTCGTTTGATGTTTGAGCAAGGATCAGTCTTGTATCAAATTTATGGATTGACGAGTCAGGAAAGGGTTCAAACAGAAAATCCTCAAGACTTTTTTCAGGGTTTGCATGAGGGTGATTCGGTTTCCTCCCTTACAATGAGATTGTTTGAATTTTCAAACAAAAATAAGGAAAAAATTGTCTGGAGAACAACTAACCCGATAGTTCAGCCTTCTTCAGTGCCCTTTCTCTTCTGAGCTCTTTGGCTTTCCTACTTTTTGGTTTAGTAGGATCTGCACCAATACCAGGCTTATGAAGTTTGGATACTTTGGCGTCAGGAAAGGATTTCACATCGCACTCACTTTCAGCTTGAATTTTTGAATTTATTTTTAATGTCAAGTCTTTTTGAATTAAAAGTTAATTTCAAAACCTATATCATTCGTTCTTGCACTCTGGTATGAAAGTTTCACATCTGTAGAATTGTCGACTGAAAGTTTCAGCTTTGTCTCCGCTTTTTCTACCTAAAATTAGTTGACAAAGAATATAAAAGGTTGCTATGTCAATCTTTTTTTTTAATTTTTCTTGGACCTCTTCTTCCTTCATTTCTTCGTCACTTGATCCCTCATCACCCTCGGGGAAATCTTCGCCAGGAGGAAGAGTGAAAACTGTCTCCTTTCCACTTGGCAAACCTTCAATGATGAACTTTCGGAACTTCTTAATTACTTTCTTCTGAGACCTGAAAAAGATTTTTCATGATGAAACTTTTATGGTTTAAAGGAAATATAATCTAATAATTTACACACGTCTTTTCTCAACTTACTTTGTCATTTTGAATGATAGTGCATCTGTTCGAATAGTGTATTGCGGACAACATGTCTTATCGAGGGCTGGTTTGTAGCAATACTTGCCTGACCGTCGCCAACCCCTGTCAATCTGAAAAAAAGTCACACGTGGTAAATTTTTCATTAAATTATAGAGATTCTTTTTTCATACCAAATCTTGATAGTCATCAACTGTCATGACGTGAGCCCACATTCCATTGGAAACACTTGATGATTTCCCTTTACAATATCCACAGCTAGAGGCCTCTTTGTCAAAGAAGTACTCAACGATCGAACGAGACATTTTTGCATTCCCTACATTGATTGAATAGAAAATTAACACCCTACAAACCATACTATAAAAGACAGTGCTTACCTTTTTCTTTCGTCAATCAATACTTATGAAAAGTTATCCAATGTTCCACTTTATTTTACAATAATGTAATCCCTTATTTATAAAGATAAGGTTTTACTATATTGCTGCTTGCAGTCTATATATTGTTTTGAGCAAAAAACGAGCAAGTAATAAGCATATATGAGATTTAAGACTCATTGAACTGCTCAAAAAAATAAGACTATTAACAATAAATTATTATAATAGGCGATTAATATTCAAGTTAACAACATTTTTGCCAAGTTTTTTTCAATAGTTTAAATCGTAGACGTCTATGAAATTTGTTTACATTGTATTTGCTGTCGCATAAGCTTCTGAGGTCAAATCTAATCTGTCTTAGCCACCAGCGCCTAGCTTTTTTGAAAAAAGAGTTGCAGATCAGATTACTTTTAGCATAAAAGTCCTTGAAAATATTTTTAAAGCATCACATTGTAGAATAGATTTAATCCAAGATGGCACTTTTTCATTTCGAAACAGGCTGCCGTTATTGTTTCAGTGTTGTGGTACACTAAGCCCGGTGACTTCCAGTAGGTGTCGACTAGGCTCTGGCTCTTTGAAACACCGATCACCCGATCCCAGAATCACTTCGAACCTAACCTTCCCGTCCCAAAAGAAAAGGTATTCGAATACCGCTGTTGGGCAAAATTTATTAGAGACAATAGGTCGGCCACTGGGGTCCGAAACATACAAAGGAAAATAGTAACCGCAAAATGAAATTTTCAATAAAGCCAATGAAGCTTCATTGGATTTCGAGTCTTTTCGCGATTTCCTCAGAGGAAGTATTCCTTCTAGTGGGCTGATGACACTGAAACAAAAAGAAAAATTAGTCCCCTTTTATAGGTGAGGCTAGGATCCAACTCTGATCCTAAGTTGGGCTGGCCTTTGTGGGCCAGCCTTGGAGATCAAAGAACTTTTGGAGGGAAAACTTCCCTCCAACAGAACAAAGAGCTTTTGGAGGGAAAATGCACTCCCTTCAAGAACAAAGGGTTTTTCGGCAGGAACGCTGTCTTCCCGCCATTTTCCAGGTACTGTGCTACCTGGCTGATCCAATCCTACCCAAATTAGGTAGGATCCCTTATTTGGACAGGCTGCTGCTGCCCACAGGAATCTTTCCGGATTCCTGGCCTTTTTTGGTAGTCAGACTTACCGAGGAATCTGGACTCCGGTTATCTCTGTCTAGCTGGGGCTCCCGGAGGGGGTGCCCTTTGCGCTTTGTCCAGCCTGGCCTCGAGACGCTCTATATTTAAGCAAATATATCCCGTTAAGACCGAACGCTGGGTTAACCAACAAACACATTCAGGTCACATCAGAACAGGCTGTCATTGTTTCTCATTCCCACCTGTCTTTGTTCTTTGGTGCCAACATTTTGCCCCTTTCACTTTATCCCCATATTTTTAGGCTCACCATTTAGTGTATAAAGATATAAAACAGTTCAGTATTGATTCTTTTCTTAATTGGGAAGGGGGTCATCACTGGATTTTCATCTTTACTTGCAAGCTCTCTTCGGACCACAGCATTAAGTTCACTGGGTTTTCATCTCGATTCTCCAGACCACAGCGTCAGACTTGCTAATTAAAACTAGGTTTAAAAAACCATGTTTTTAAAATAATAGTTTCTTTATTCAACGTTACGAGATTCGATTTAAAGAAAGGCAAATAAATTTGAAAGAAAAATAACCTTTAGTGAAATCTAATTTAAAGGCATCTCTTCGTCGTCGTCACTTATTTCAATTACTTCTGAGGCAGGTTTTTCAGGGGCAGCTAACGTTTTCTAAACAGGAAAGAGAGTTGCAATTGTTGGCCTTGCAGCAAAGAAAAAAAATAACCAACCTCAGTTTCATCGTCATCCGATAGTTCGATCACGTCGGTTGCCTGATCTGGCTTTCGTTCAATCCTCTAAAGAAAAAGTGAAAAAATATTCAATATTTCTTACAACGTATTGTTTGTACCAACCGGTGTTGATATTAATCCAGATTTATTGACGGGTGAATTTGTTTGAGTCACAACAGCATTTTTATTGTAATGATCATGAGTGGCCTTCTTGTGAATATTGTATTGCTCGAGAGAGCGAAAAGTCGATCCACAAATTTTGCAAGGGTAAAACACAACAACATGGTCCAACGTCCTCTTATGAAATGTTCGCACGTGCTCAATCATTTTAAGTCCGAAAACCTTTCAAATTAAACATAATTATTTTCATGTAATATTAAATTAGGCTGAAACAAACTTGTAGACACAAAGGACACTTTCCACTATCCAAGCATTCTTTTTCCAGTTCTTGGAACTTCTGTGAGATGAGCGAATGCTCTTTCAATAGATGACGTCCAAGTCCCTTCAATATAAAGTAAAAAGTGCACTTCTTGTTATACTTTAGTGTAAATGAAAATTAGATTACATGATCGGTAAAAAAGGCCTTTTCACATCGATAGCACTTATGCGGTGGAGGAAGTAACATTTGACCAGTTGTGAATGGTATCTTAAGAATGGTTGGGAAGTAAATGTATCAATTATTTCATTAGTGGTCAAATATTTATTTTTCTTACACTATGAGCATAAAGCAGGTGATCTTTTAAGAGAATGACATCGTTGAAAACAAGGTCGCAGATTTCGCATATGTTTCTGAGTGACATGTCTTGCCTCTCCATGCTTTGAACTTTAGGAAGTATTTTTATGGGAAAATTTATTTGGCTTGGGTTAACAATTATCGGAGAACTTCTCGAGTTGGAAGGATGAAGAGATGCCCTTAACAGAGATGGTACTGTTCTTGCATGTGAGACTGAGGCCTGAAAATGTAAATGATCAAAAAGTTAAAATCTCCGAGGAAATACTACATCAACATTTACCTGATTGCAGTTTAGAGAGCTTTTTGCAACTAGAAGGAAAAAATGTGAAATCAAATAGTGTGATCATCCATGAAAACATCAGACGATTATTTTACCAGGTTGAGGGTTCTGCAGGTAGTGCAGTATAGTGCTATTTCTACTGGCCGAATTTCCATTTAACCCAAGAAGCAACTGACGTTTTTGATTCAAGAGTGTTTTTAAGAAAGCACGTTTTTGAAGAATGTATTCTGCCGCTTGAGTCTTCTTCACTTTCGCAGGTAGCTCCCAATTAAATGGAATGGTCTGATTTTTCTCAATCCTAAAACTTTTTGCACAAGAAGCCTAAAACCGTGTCAACAAATGAATACTAATGACTGGGAATTAGAGCAAAAAAAGGGATAACCTCATGTCTTAACCACTTTTGCTTCACTGTTTGTTCAAAGTTACAGAATGAGCATTCATAGGGAGCCTTAGGTTCATCAAGTTTGCCAGTGACACCGTGATATGTCCTCATGTGCTTAAGCACAACCTGTTGATAATTATATTTACCCTTTCAGTTTATCAACTAAAAATATTTTAATAATTACCCTAAAGTCTCGAGACTGAAAAGCACAAAAACTGCAAAGGGCAAAGCCCTCTTCAAAATGAACACTCTCGAGATGGTTTTGGAGAACTAGCTGCGATTCCGTCTTAAAATGACATATTCTACATCGGCGATCTTTAAAGTGTAAATGTTTGTTGATTTGCTTGATCAACCCCTGAAAATCAAGAGAAAATTTTTTGTACCTGAAGCTCAAGCTAAGACTCTCAAAAATGAAAAAGTATACCAGGTTTTTTTTCATAGATTCTATCATCTGGAAAGCCTCTGGGTTGGATTGTTCATCATAGCGACTCGAATGATTTTTCAAAACGTATTCTTGAATATGTTCTTCGACCAAGTTCATTCCAAGGTTGGATAAAAATTTCCCCACTCCGTGATCAAAGGGGTCTACCGATTCACTGAGGTCCAATGCCTAAATCGAAACTTTTCAGAAATGTCAAGTGTGCTAATTAAAAAAATATTATGTATACCCCAGATGGGTTGGTGGTTGATTCTTTATTGTTGTTCTGTTCAATTTTTTCTGACGGCACAGAGAGTTTCACTACGGAATCTTTGAAGGAAAGGAAGCTTTCCTTGGGAGGCTTTTCATAAATATAAGGCACAATGAAAGACGGTGCTTCAATGATGAAAGCATCATCAGACAAAGCCAAGTCACACAATGCTCCCTAGATATTTTTCTTTAATTTCGAGGATTTTGTTCTTTTCAGTTAATTACAACATACCGAATCGTCCAACACAAACGCTGGCCTAATTATAAGGGGAGCCACCTTGGGGACGTTTGGATTAGTTTGGCTCAAAAATTGAATCTCGGCTTCCCTTTCAACGCTGTCGCTCTTTGATTTTTCAGCCTCGACATCAACATCTTTTTCTAAAGTTTGCCTTAAAATAGATAAAAGGAATTAATGCGACGCTTATTTTTGATAGCTTTCTATGGGTAAACTTACTCCTTTTCATTTGGACTATCATTTATAACTTCAAGGGGTTGAGGATTCATTTCGTCAATAGATGACACAAGAGATTTTTCTTGAAAAGATTTTTTTACATTAATAGATGAACCTAGCAATGATACACTCATTAAAATTCTCCTACCTTTGAGGGCTTCGCATTGAGTCAAAGAATTGGATTCTCCCTCTTGCATCACATTCTACAAATAGTTGAAAATAGACAATTTTTATGGTTGGTTTTTAGACATGGCATTTCTAGCACAGAATAAAGTAAAGATTTTATACTTCCTCCAACGCAAATGTTGAAAATTTCTAATTTGATTTTGAAGATTTTTGATGCTTGTTTAATTATGACTGAACATTTACAAATGAAGAATCGTTGGTGAGACAACCACATTATACAATCAAATTATACAATCTTTTACCCTGTTTTCTTGTACTTCGGTTTCATCACTGTCATTTTTGGTCTGGTGGTTTTGATCCTCCTCAGAAATAACTTCAACAGGTAACTGGGTAAAGTACAAGACCAATATTAAAAGTTTTAATTAAAAAATAATTGAATAAATCCAAAAGAATGAGGTGATATTGGTAAAAATTAGCAATGGTTTAAGATCTACATAAAGCTCAAAGAGCTCTCTTAAAAGCTCAGTTAGGGCTACTGGGGGGGGGGGCAGTTTCCATAGTGGACCTTATCTGAGCATGGAAACTCCAAACCATTGAGGATTTTTCCTCCCTAGCCCTGATGGAATCTTCACACACAATTCACAACATCAGTTTTACCCAAAGCGGTTTATACCTATAGAAGTCAGCAACCTGGACAAGTACTACAGGACACCTCCTATCCATTCTTAAAAGCCTTATAGTGAAACCCAGAGTTTAGTAAGGAAGCTTTTATCCCTTACGAGTTTCTTGAAAAAAGATCTTTAAAAATCAAGTCCAACATATGAGATGCATTACTTCCCTTTCACCACTCTTCCCTTGATATTAATTGGTAATAGACTGGTACAATACCAAGAACAAAATGCTACTTACATTGGCACTTGCATTTTCGTTTTCCTGACCGTCGCTCATTTCGTCCAATATTTCTTCTAGGTTAAATGAATATTCTCCACACAAAGGCTAATTAAAATCAATAATAAGCAATCAAAGGTTCAAGAAAGCACCTTCTGAAGTTCCAATTTGATAAACTTGAGTTCTAAAAATGACTTAATTTTGACCACTATTGTCAGAAATTGGACAAGAACTTTCAAACTCAATTTGAAACGGATCAATGAAATTATGAAAAACGACGGCCCAAATCGGCCAAACGCGAATGTAAACAATTATTTGATATCTGTGCCTTTTTGTGATAGAAAGTTTAGAACCGGGAAAGATTCAGTCGCGCAACCTCGACAGATTCTACAGATTTCTACATTTTATTCATGTTAAACACTTGAAGAATCAACTCAATGACTTTTTTAAATGATCTTTTGATCAACACACCCTTCAGTTGACTGACAACTTTAATCAGTTATAATCCTTTAGTAATGCCACTTTACATTATCTTTTGAATCAAACAGTAAATCTTAAAGCAAAAATTTGACCGTAAGAACTTTCGAACTGCCAAAATTGAGGGGTCGCCGTGGCTGAGAGGTCATGGGCGCTTGACTGAGAACTAAGATCTAAGCTTGTGGGTTAAATCCCCGGCCGCCCGAGCCAGTAATTTTTCAACCCCGGAAAGCAAAAAAAATCAACAAGGCGCTCTTAGTCAGGGTAATAGTAATTTGCAGTGACCATAAACTTCTATGGCGGGACTCTTATAAAGGTATCGTAGTACAGGCTCATTTGCCATATTTATTGCGCTACAATATTTTCACTTTTTCAAGCTCAAAGTCGTTTCAAACAGTCTGCCGTGTTTAGCTTCCTTTTCCACTTCCGCAGAATATTCACCTAAACAGGCTGCTGTTACTTTCACTCACGCATTTATTTCCCGCCAATATTCTACCCTCTTCCAAGAGGTCTGATATTTCTCGATCCGATCACCTTGATCCGGTCTCTCACCCATTTTGTGTACATAAAGTATCACCTTCTCATTAATAAACAGGTCAGTATTGACTCTTTTGTTGATTGGGAAGGTCTCCACTGGGATTTAGCTTATCGATATCGTGTCTCCGCCCGTCTCCGTTTCCGCTCTGACGCCCACAGCACCGAACACGCTAAAGGTGCTGGTTGCTCACAAACATTGCCTCAGTCTATACTGCACAAGATTATTATTATAAACCCTCCTCTTTGCCTAAAATAAACAATTTTTGTTTAATGATATTGTTTGTAAGAGACCTCTGTCCCTTGCTTTTGCAATAGTTGTAAAGAAGCCTGCTGAGGGTCCGTAAACCTAGACTCCAGGTGCTTTGCTCTTAAAACATACGGACACACACCTAGTTGAACAGCAACAGCACTTTCAATTGCTTTTAAACCTTGGCCTATAATCATGGATTGTAATCTTCTAGTGAATTCTAGAGTCTTCTCAGTGTGCTGGACTTAAGCTAGGTCTTGTCTATGGAGGACGGTTGTAACCAGACTCCAGTGGGGTCAGGGGAGTTTCAAATGATCTTTATTTTGGAAGGGGGGTGGGGTGGAACAGCAAAGAACTACTGCAGCACTCAACAATGTGTTGGTATGGTCCTGTCAGACTTGACTCGTAGGGAAATAAATAGACTTGAATTGTGTAATATCATTTATTGACTGAGAGTCCTAGACAGTTTCATCATATTTATAATAACGAATAAAGAGAGGGGGTGCGGTAGAAACAGGTTATACATAGATATATAAACTACTAATATTATAGACTACGATTACTACTTATAGACTAGGCACGACATCCCTCCGGCATTAGACTGGTTGACCAGTCGAAAAACAATTATTTGAAATATAAGTATCATGAAACAAGGTTATCAATATCAAACAAAAACATATGATATTAATGTTCTCAGAAATATAAATCATAGCACGTTTTCTTCTTATGGGCATGTTATAATATCACAGAACACAAT
>Ga0194133_10010239_pt1 | contig 10591 bp, 5 predicted proteins | sample TA2KigOf40mmetaG_FD_155448 | JGI IMG/M metagenome (GOLD analysis project Ga0194133, IMG submission 155448) | Freshwater microbial communities from Lake Tanganyika, Tanzania - TA2015055 Kigoma Offshore 40m | ecosystem: Environmental > Aquatic > Freshwater > Lake | place: Tanzania: Lake Tanganyika... | reverse complement strand
GATTAATATTATTATCATTAATATGATTAATATTATCATTATTAATATCATTAATGTTATCATTAATATTATTATTAATGTTAGAATATTTATTCTTAGAATCTAATGAAATAATATTATCATTAGAGTTAATATTATTAAAATCCGTATTTACATTAGAAAATGATTTAAAATCTACTGTTTGATCAGATAAATTTTCTGAATTGGATATAGGTAATAAATTTAATTTTGAATTAGATTGTATATCATCTATGGATTGAAGTTCTTTAAATGATGATTTTAAAACTTGTGAGGTTTCGGGAGGCATTATTTGATTTGTTTTTTGAAACGATAATAATATTTCTTGAGACCAATCAATTGCTTTTTGACCCTCATATTTGTGAATTAAACCACTTGAAAAAAATACAAATATGCACGGTACTTCTGTTATATTATATCTTTCTGACTCATTTAATATTGTATTTCTAATATCACGATTATCAACACATATTTTTTTAAAATTCATATATTGCTCCATATCTTCAATTAATTTAAGACTTAATGGGCAATATTTACTATAAAATAATATTACAATACTATTATCCATACGTTTTATGATATTTCATAAATATTTCTTTTTTTTTAAATAAAAGTCTTTGATAAAAAAATAAGATAAATAAAAATTATATTATTTTTTATTTATCTTAATTTTCTTTTTTATTCATAATTTATTAAATAGAATATACAATTATTTAAAATATACTATTACAATTATTTAAAATATACTATTACAACTATTTAAAATACACTATTACAATTATTTAAAATATACTATTACAATTATTTAAAATATAGAATTATTTAAAATATACAATATTAGGTCTAAAATAAAGTAAGTTCTAACTCTCGTTCATTAGTATGAAATTTTGTATTATATTCAGCAATCTGAAGATTTGTAAAATCAATAAGTTTTCTCACTTCAACTTTAAATTCTACAAAAGAATTCTTAGATTGTCTAATATCATTTAATATATTTCTACTAATAATTTCAAATGTATGAAAAATATCAACGAATCGTCTATTCTTATTTGCATAATTTTCAGCGGATACTAATGCTTTTTTAAAAACTGTTTCTGTAGTTATATTACGTAAAAAATTAACTCTATGTTTTTGATTATTAACGATAGATTGACCTCTATAATAATGTAAAGTAGCATTAACATTATGAGACAAGAATTGCAATATATCTAAAAATTGTTTGTTTGTACGAAGTAATAGTGGATAAGTATTAGGTCTCCATATATTTTCACATTCATCGTGTTCTCTCTCTGGATTTTGATTGTTCAAATGAGGATTAGCTCTTAAATATTCAAAGTAATGAGGATTATGAATCCTACGATTTTCAACAACTCCCGTTTTCCAAGAAAATGCGGTATGACATTGAATACACCACATTTGATCACATCCACCATTTTTAAATATAAGAGTAGAACATATTGGACAAGGTTTTGATCCACGATTAATCATCTCCCACGTATCAATATCTTCTTTTTTACATTCGTGTTCATCATTTAATTTTGGTGTATTACAACTAATACACGTTGTTTTACTACACAAAATACATTCTCCAGTTCTTTTTTCGAGAATTCCTTTACAGTTCTCAGTAATACATAAACGATTTGAAAATCGAGACGTTTCCGTCGTTTGTTTTAAATTTTTATTCAAAATTTTTTTGATATTTTGATTATGTATATCAATCTGACGTTTCAGATCATCGATTTGATGATATATTCCTATTTTTAGTTTTTCAATATCTTCAACTTTAACCATTCTTTCAATTACTTCCATAGTTGCTGGAAAATAAGATTGTTCTCTTGAAAAGAGAACATTACCTCGAGATTCCTTCCATAGAGTATTCATAAAATGATATGAAAAAGTAGAATAGACAAAATCCATATCCCAAAAATTTTTACAAAACATACAATGTGGATCATTAATCGTTTCACATATGTATTTTTTATAGCAACTCAAGCATGCGACTGCTTCGCATTTTGCACAATGCACTTTCTTTCTAAGTGAAAGAGTAAATTTTTCAGTGCAAATAGAGCATTCCATTGAAGCCATCTTCAAAGATGTTAACCTAAAAACACAAATTTAAAATTAGTATATTTTAAATTCAAGAAAAAAAATATCTTATCTATATTTGTAGTATTTCTATATATCATTATATATCATTATATTGTAGAATCACAAATTTTAGAGAAAAAAAATGGCTACCAATCATTTTTTAGCCATTTCCTATTTTAGCTAATTTATTTAGCTAATTTGTACGTAGTATATCTATATGTAGTATATCTATATGTAGTATATCTATATGTAGTATATCTATATGTAGTATATCTATTCCTTATATCGTAGATTAACAATTTTGAGACAGACAAAAATGATTACCAATCATTTTTTAGTCATTTCCTATTTTAGATAATTAAATTTACTAATTAGAAATTAGTAAATACTTTAACACTTATGAAACTTATTTTACATATGATACTCATTTTACTGATGACACTAAAAAAATAGTTTTAATTAGAAGATAAATTGGTGCAAGACTGTAAAAATTGAATTACATTTTTAGCAATGGCTTCTGCCATTTCAATTGGAATCGCATTACCAATTTGCATACAACGACTTGTATGATTTCCATAAAATTCATAATCAATAGGAAATCCAGTAATTGTAGCTCCTTCTCTAACAGTAATACTGCGATGTTCAATTGGATGAATTTGAAAACTACTATGTCCTGGAACAAGAGTCGGAGCTGTCTTATTCAAATCTAGACGACAACAACTTCCTCTTGAAAAATAACCATCGGAAGATTTAGTTTGGATATCTTTAAATTTTTGAATAGTAGATTCTTTATGATTCATTGGTATATTATCTTTATCATTTTTATTTTCATAATTAATTTGTTCAAAAACATTACCAACTGTTTTCCATTGAGGCAGTTGATGATTACAATCTTTATGATGAGATATAGAAGGAAATATCCATTCTTGTCTAATATCTTGACGCACAGCAACAATAAATAAACGTTTTCTATTCGTAGCTGATCCGTAATCTGCACAACATAAAACTTTTTTATAAACTTTATAACCAAGTTGTGAATAAATTAATTCTATATCTTCAATAACTGAATATAAATTATTTTCAATTGATTTTTTAAGTTTATCTCGATTTTCCGTCTCTATTTGAATTTCACGATCAATAGTAGTTGTTTCTATATTTTTTTTTACACATACAATTTTTTTAGCTTTTAATTTTTTAATATTCTCATAAATATCGTATAATTTTTTTTCAATAGAAGAATTATTTTTTTCTAAAATTTTCATATTTAACATTGCGGGTACATTTTCAATAATACTTATTTTAGGATTAAATTCTTTTACTAATCTTAATTGTTCTAAATATAAATAATTTCGTTCATCTCCCGGATTTCGAACTCCCGCTAAAGAAAATCCTTTACACACAACTCCACCAAACAAAACATCCAAATCTTTTAATAATGGAAATTGTATTTTTAATTTATTTGTATCTAATTCTCTAATATCTTTACAAATAATTTGTGATTCATCTAAATCAATATTATTGTTTTTTAATGTAGTTAAAGCATCTTTCCACACATCATTTACAAATATAGTTTTAAATCCTTGTTTTTTAAAACCAATGTGAGATCCTCCACATCCTACAAAAGTTTCTACTATTGTAAATGTCATATTTATTTCTATTATTTCTTATTTTTTAATAATCATTTTTCTCAAAAAATGATTATAATAAACAATTTAAGAGTAATTTTTAATTTAAAATATACTACATAATATCAATGTTAACTAATATAGATAATCTAGATACGAATAATCTAGATACGAATAATCTAGATATAAATAATGATATCTTAAATAATGTGTCATCAAATATATATGTAGATTTGAGAGATTTAGAACGAAAAAATACACAAATGTTCTATATAGCGACTATTTTTGAAAATAATATCGATAAAGAAATTCAACAATCTGAAATTGGAAAACAATATTCAGAAATGTGGTTTAAAGAAAAAGGAAAGTTTCCAGGAGATATACAAAGACAAATACGAACCTATTACGATAAACGTAAATTATATGGGATAGAACAGATCAAATATGGATTATATAGATATAAACCTATTTTAAAAAAAATAAATAATGATGTCTTAAATAATGTCTCTTTAAATAATATCTCTTTAAATAACAATGTCTTAACTAACGATGTTTCAAATAATTCAAGAAATTTTGCAAATAGTATTAAATTACAAGTTTTAGAAAGATCTAAAAATAAATGTGAAATATGTAATCAACCGTTTAATCCACAATTTAATCAAACACTTAATCAAGATAGAGAATACGATCATTGGATTCCTTATTCAAAAGGTGGTTTATCAACTCTTGAAAATTGTGTCATATTATGTAGAAATTGTAATTTAAAAAAAAAAGATCATACTCCTTTTTATATTGTTTGGAAGCATATTCGAAATATCTATAAAATTGAAAAGAATTGTAATAAAAATTATAAATTTCAAAATCAAATAATGTACCAAACTGAAAACATTAATATGTTAAGTATAATTATAAGTTTTCTTATTAATTATACGTTATCGATTGTACCTAATAAAAAAGAATGGTTTCTAAATTTTATTATAAAACCGTTTAGGAATAATTTAGATTTAAACGATCTAAATTTTAATGATATGAATTAAATGAATTTTATAATTTCTTTTTAATACTAATTATAAAATCAAATCAAGAAATAAATAATATTACTACCTATTTCATAATTTTTTTTTCCAATTTATATTATCAATTTATATTATCAATTTATATAATTTTTAGATTAAACTTTCAATTAATTTTATTTCTTCGGTGATAAGATTAAAATATTGATAAATATTATCATCATTTAAATCATTTAAATCATTAAAATCATATATAATATTAGGTAAGTATTCAAATATTTTATGGTCTGTTTGATATCCTATCCATTTTAATGATTGTAAGATAACTTTCATTAATTTACTATTTAAATATTTAACTAATTTATAACCTTCTTCTTTATTATTAACAATTTGGTAAAATATATGTTCAGTTGAAGATAACTCATTATCATAGAATGGATATAAATGTAATGAATAAGACATTAATACTTTATGTTTATCATAAATATTTTTAATTGGATTATCTGTATATTTTATTTTCTTACCTTTAGAATTTAGATTCGTTAAAACGGAGTATTTAAATGTTTCCGTTTTTTTTTCTTTTAATTTTTTACTATTAGATATAATTTTATGATTTCTTATTATATTTAATTTTGGTTTATCTATATTGGATACTTTATTTATAATATTAATTAGATTATTTGGAATAAAATGTTTATCTTTAATGTTAATGTAATAATTAGTATTCATATCATCTACAATTTGTGTTTTGATATTACTCGATGTTTTTTGTAATAAATACCAATCAACCCGAACATTACAATTAAATAATTTAAAAGTGCTTTTAATATCAAAGATTTTCAAATAACTAATATCATATTTTTTCATAGTTTTACCAACTATATGATTTGGTTTTCTCCAATTACATAGATGAACGTATAATAGATAACCTTCTTCTATTATATTTTGTATAGAATATTCTACAAATTTTGCCCATAATTCATTATTATAAGGTGGATTTCCGATGACTGCATCAAATCCCTTTATTTTCCATTTTTCATCGATATTCAATTCCAAACTATTTCCTACATTCGAATTACCTTTATATTTACATTCTTTCCTATTTCCATATTTCATCGCATGACATTTTATTAATTCGGTCGTTATAAAAACATTAAGATGAGTAATATCGGCATAATATAAACATTCCGTGATGATTATTTTACATCGTTCTTGTTTTTTTGGATATAATTCTTTTAATCCATTATAAAAACGATCAAAAATGCCCAATACAAAATTTCCTTTACCACAACAAGGTTCAAATACTTTTTTCGGTGTTTTCCAAAAGTCTAAAGGTATTTTATTTAACATTTCATCTACCAATTTTATAGGTGTAGAAATTTCAGCATTTTGTTTCTTTTCATTTTCCGTTGGAATAAAATGTTTTTCAATTAATTGACGTAATTTATTAGACGGAGCCATTCTATAGATTTCTTGGATGCTGTTTACAATGTCGATATTGTCTTGAATAATCGTAGATATTATTTCTGTCATATTATGATACTCTTCTATTTTATTTAATATTAAATTTTTCTATATTAAGAGAATTAGAATATGAATATGAAATTACATAAACTCTTTCAAAAAATCGTCATTATACAAATTATTATTTTATATAATTTTCAATAATTTTTATTTCTTCTGTTGAAAGATTAAAACTATCATAAATATTATCTGCTATGTTGTCTACTTTCTTTATCATTTTAATACAATTAATTCTATCAAAACCATTTTTACTAAATTGATAAATTAAATAATCTACTATCTTTGAATTAAATAATTTAAGTAAATTAGTTTCATATAAAATATAACTAAAATTATCACTATAAGTTTCATCTTTAGCTTCAGTTATAAACGGTAACAAATAACCTTTATTTGAAAATATTATTCTTTTTCTACCTACATCATTATCTAATTTGTCATAGTAGTAATATTTACCTTTTGGATTTGTTTTATTTATAGTATCATATATTTTATATTTATGAGTATCTGTTTTAATTTCCGAAACAATGTTTTTCATAATATGTTGTTTTCTAATACGTTGTGTTTTATTAATAAATAGACATTTTTTTACATCATAACAATTATCTTTGGAACAAATTTTACTTATGATATTTAAATCTATTTTTGATGGTATTTTAGGTAGTTTTATACCTTTTTTCAAAGTTATTATATCAGTACCTTTATAATGTTCTATTACTGTATCACCTGTATATTTTTGTTTTTTTAAGATAAAGTATGTAAATGTTGAACTAACATTGAAATATTTGTCGGGTGTATTCAATGCTATATATCTTATATCATAAAATTCATCTAAACAATTTCTATTTTTATCCATTTCAACTATATAATCTATAATTGTCGTTGGTGTAATAAATAATAATATTCCTTTTTTGTATAAATTTTTAATTGAATATTTTATAAAATCTAAATATAATTTATTATCTCCTGTTGCGTTTTGGTTTTCATAGGGTGGATTTCCGATGACTGCATCTAAACCATCAATGTCCCATTTTTGTTTTATATCTAATTCTAGTGTATTTCCTTCATTAAATTTCAGTTTATAGTCATTATAAGGATCAATTAATAATTTACAAATAAATATATTGGTTGGATTAATATCACTAAAATACAAACACTCTTCTACGATTTTTTTATATCTATCTTTTTCATTCGGAATCAATCCTTCAAGACCGATCATAAATCTATCAATTATATCAACGATAAATCCACCTTTACCTACACAAGGTTCAAATACTTTTCTTATTGACGTCCAAAAATCAGAAGGTATTTTATCTAACATTTCTTGTCTTAACTTAAAGGGAGTCGAAACTTCAGCATTACTTTTCTTTTCAAGTTCTTGTGGAATTAAATATTTATCAATCAAACAAGAGAGTTCTCTATTATTTTTAATATTTTTCATAAATAGTTCTTTTACAGTTCTAATAATTTGATTTGTTTCTTTATCATCTTTCATATATTTCATATATACATTAATAAACTTTCTTATGATTTTGGAATCTATTGATTTACCCCACCAACTTTTCGTTTGGTCAATTAAAATATTATAAATATATTTATTCGTTTCAATTAATTCAAACATTTCGACAAATGATGTTTCTTTATGATGAATAGTTAATAAACAAATAAGAGGAATAATATGTTTTAAAATATCCATATAGTGTATTTGTTTTTCTTCTTTTTCAGTTTTATCACTTGTTTCGGATAATAAATCTGTTATGTCTTCTGTTTTCACTTTTGTTTTTTCAATACCTTTTTTAATTTTTTCTTCTTCCTCTTCTATGTTATTATCTTCTATGTCATTATCTTCGTCTAACAATTTATCTATTAATTCTTTTTGTTTTTTGGTAGGAACTGTATTACTAAACATCGCATTAAATATTGTTTGTTCTTCCTTTGTAAGCAATATTTCCTTAAAACGAAGACGATTTAAGAAATGATTAAGTGCCTTTTCAGTATTAGATGAATATATTTCATATAAATTTTTAGACAAAGTAGTAATCATTGATTCATCATTTCCGAAAGACGGTAACCAATGATCTCCATTTAAATTGATGAGTCTTTCTTGTAAAATGAATTGCATAGCTTCTTTTGGATGACTATCTGATTTAATTATGGATGCATAATTAATGATAGAAGTTTCAATCACTCTATGAATATTTAAATCTACCACAAAACCACATTTTTTATTTTTTCCTTCTGTCATACAACGAAACATCATTTGATAAATCATATCATATCCCATATTATTATTTAATAATAATACAATATCACAATTATCAATGGAAACTCCAAGACTACATTGTTTTCCACTCAAAACTAGAACTCCTTTTTTTCCACTGTTTCTAGCTTTACTACGAGCATCTTCTATACTTTGTTTTGGATTATTTGTAGTTATACTATTTATACTAATTATTTCATAGTTAGGTATAATATTATTTTTTGTTATTAGTTTTATGGTAGCATTTGAAATTTTATCAATATTATTTTGAGGTAAGAATGCCATAATGATCATAGGTTCATTTAGAAAATCTCCTTCTCCAATAAATCGTGAATCTATGATTGGATTTTTACATATTTTTTCGATTCTCTTTATAAACACAATATCATCAGAATAATCATTACTAGGAATTCCAAATTTATTTTTCTTTCCAAAAATTCTATACCATAATTTTAAATTTTCTTCTTCATTTTGAAATTCTTCTGTCATTATTATATTATGGGTATGTGTTTCATTATCTTTTGTTATGGCTTGTTTAAGAAGGAAACAAGCTTCGGATGACCATCCATAATTATTATCTCGTGTATCCTTTATGATTTCAATTACAACCTCTGAATTAATTTTATCCGTTAATAACCACAATTCGGGATATTTTGAATATTCAGTGATTATTATTTCTTGATTATATTTTGAAATTATATCATATATACATTTGCCATGTTTTTCTATTAATCTAAGAATGCTATACTCTTTCGTAATATTTTTACAAAGTTTAATATCTTCTAAATCCCATAAAATCCAACAATCCTTGGGAATATTATAGTCATTTATAGGTTTAGAATAGGTCGCTGTAATCTGAATCGTAAATGATAAGTTTCCGTATAATTCTAATGTTTTCTTTGCTAATTCAGTCGTTCCTCCATTATGACTTTCATCGATAAATCTCATCTCAAAAGACATTTTCTTTAACCAAGCAATACTTTTTGGTGTTTCTTTATCTATTTTAGATTGTAAGAATTGTTTAGAACATATAATAATATTTTTTTTGGTTAAATTTGGTTTTTTATTTTTACCATTTAATACAATAATATTAAAAGTATTTAACTGAATACAATCAAAGACTTTTATTTGTTGTTCGATTGTTTCATTGGGTGCCGTCGTAATTACCAAATAATTACATTCATCTTTATTTTTGCTATCCTCAATAATACAACCTCCAATCATATAACTTTTTCCACTTCTTTGAATATGTCCCCATAAAATTTTCTTTATTTCACTATTCTTCATTTTCAGTGTTTTCAATATCCCAAGTTCTTGGTGCATTTTTAGACATAATGTAGTTTTATTTGAATTAATAATATTATTCAAAGGTGTCTGTCCATAAAACATTTTAAATTGATGATAGGCTTGATTCAAGTCATTCCAATCAATGATAATTGTATCTTCTTTTTCGATTAATAATTTCAATTGTTCATTCGTTTTTTCTATATTTTTTTTCATATTTTGAAAATCAGTTATATGTTTTACACATATACATAAAGACATAGTATATCCATTCTGTTTATACTGTTGAAAATTTGTTAATATTTTATCAATGTCTAACTTTCCTACTCGTGTTTTATTTAGATTTTTGGATGTTGTAACTAATAAATGTTTTTCATTATCTTTTTTTATACCAGTTAAATCGGACGAATCTCCTTTATCTTTCAGACGAATAAGACTATTTTCTTGATCGTAAAATAAATCTTTTAATGTAGTTTTTTTTAGAATTGTTTTTTTATTAAAATTACCTTTACATATATCATATTGTCTAAGTTTTCCTATTAATCCCAAATGGGCAAATAGTCTTAATAGCGATTCTTGTTTATCTTTACCAATCCATGGTTCTTCTAACCAATTTATAATATTATTTTCTTCATATCCTTCATATCCTTTATATCCTTTATATTCTTTATATTCTTTATATTCTTTATATTCTTTATATTCTTTATATCCTTGAAGAAACTCATAAAGATCTTTGAATGTCTCCATCCATAAATATGTTTTTTATTTATTTCTTCTTTCCT
>Ga0194133_10010235_pt1 | contig 10593 bp, 1 predicted proteins | sample TA2KigOf40mmetaG_FD_155448 | JGI IMG/M metagenome (GOLD analysis project Ga0194133, IMG submission 155448) | Freshwater microbial communities from Lake Tanganyika, Tanzania - TA2015055 Kigoma Offshore 40m | ecosystem: Environmental > Aquatic > Freshwater > Lake | place: Tanzania: Lake Tanganyika... | reverse complement strand
ACCCTCACCCACCCCACCCTATGAGGCCAGGACAACGGCCGTAAAGGAAGAACCCCTTAACCCCAGTTAGTGCCCAGTCAGGAAAATGCTGCAACCAGACCAGCTCCACGTCAGGAGCTAATGGGCGGGTAATAAGTATGGCCAATGGTACTCAATAATTCCGAAAGGCTGCCCCTGGCTGGTCTTAACTCTTCCCAAAAAAGGAGGGCTCTCCCTATAATGACAGCTCGGGTACAAGTTAGTGAAAGAATGCTCTCCGTGTTACAGAAAGGTGCAATCACCCCCCTAGGACCCTCCACCCCCCGACAGCAGCAATGATCCCTGAAGGTTGAGCTGCCCCAAACCCCACTCATCGACATCCCTCCACTTGAGGGATGGAAACCTTTACCACCGTAGAAAAGGAGCTGATTACTCTCAAAGGCAATAGACCATGTGGGATACCTTATAGCCGATTCCCTAACACCCCCTTCTTGTCACTGATAGTAAAATCAGCACAGCTGATTGCTTGTACCCGCCTCCCCACATGTGAAGAGGTGGGGGTGGGCGGTGAAAGTTAAAAAAAAACCAAAAAAAACTAGCAAACTACGTGCTGAACACCTTATGAAAAAATCCGTTCAGTTTTAGACAATTAAATCTTCAATCCAAAAACCTAAAAATATTCCTTCCAGAATCAAAACTCAGGGAGGAGATGTAATTCAAAGCTATTAAGTCTGATCCCTACCACAGACAGACTTCCATAGTTAGCCCGAGATCTAATGAAAAACCTAAACTCCGCTGCTCGCTTTGCCCGCTTTCGGGAAATAAATAAAATCTCACTTTGCCCTCGCTGTTCTAACCCAGCACAAACTCCAAGAATGACACCTTTTATTTAAAAAAATATTTTATCATGTAAAAGTGAAACATCAAAATCTAACCCAGAAAGATTTCAATTACTTTAGTGAATTCACTCTTAACTCATCCTTGTTATTTTTATCAGACAGAAACTTTCTAGTTTTTAGTCCCTACTCGAAGATTAATTACTTTAACATTTTGGTGAGAGATCGTTGTGTTTAAAAACTCTTAAGAAGTCTGAATGTCTGAATGCAATTCAAGGAATCAGTTTCTGAAAAGATATTTTTGAGAATCCTTTGAAACTTTACCTCAACAATCATGAAAATATTCTGTTTCTGTCAAAAAAATGTCTGCCCGGTTGCTGAATTTTTTGCTTAGGCGTGAGGATCAGCCTCTAAGTGTGGGCGGAGATGGAGATGGAGGGCTTCACCAGTCACTAAAGCTATGGGAAGTGTGCAAAAAAATTGCACAGCTTGCCTTAAATCATTTCCACTAAGTTAGAGTGAATCTAGAATGAAAAAGAGGGTCGCTCCTATTGTCCTGCAAACCTGAATCTCTTTTGCAGCCACCATGCAGAACTACGGGACAAAGAACTTTGCCAGACTTGAACCTCGTTTAAGGCAGGCGGAATGAGAAGTGAGGGTTGGAGAAGTTGCAAAAGCACAGAAAAACAACTTTGGCAAAAATTCTACCACAAAAGGGTTGAGTGATGAAAAGAACGAATGTAGCAAAAATTTAGCCATTGCTTTAAGTTGCTGAGGTGGGCCTTCTTGTCAAATTCTAGACAGGGTCGTTGAACTTACCTGTCTACTCTGCCGTCCCATCGAAACCTCCTTCGTAGCAAAACCAGACACCCAGACATCGAATTGCAAAAACTAGATTGCAAAAATTCCACACTTTTTCAGACGGATCATTGCGAAGCTCAATTGAAAGTTGAGGCTTACTTGACTCCCTATCCGCCTGACAACACAGTCTGAAAAAATATGTGGAGAATTTTTGAATAATTGAAGTATTTTTAAAATCTAATTCTTTCATTTTATTAGTATCCTTTATGGAAGTGCAAAAAACGTAACATTTTTCTTGTCAACTGGCCTTGGCAACAAGGGTCTAAGTATCTGCAGACTTAATATTTGCACATTCTCTGGTAGTTAATTTTGTTGGCATTTTGGTTTTATGTTAAAGAATAATTAAAACTCCCCAGATCTATATTGGTAAAAATATAATTGGACGTTTATTTACGGAATTCGGAAACATTTTTATTCATTGTGTTTACGTAAGCGAGTATGAATGAAAATAATGCTACGTAGCAAAAAAAGTTTCCATACTTCTAAATGACGTAATACAAATTCTTGTCTGTTGAAAGACAATAAATAAGATGGAAAAGACGAATAAGCTGTGCTGTGACTGAATTATCTGACAACGCATGACCTCCATGTCAGTTTAGGATGTGATCACTTATCGGGATGTGATGAATAAAGTTTCATTTTTAGGTTGACCCCCTCCCCCCCCATCGTGTAAATCTTGCACTGGAGAGTCGTGTTTAAAATTGCAATTTTTTTAACCGTCGAGCACAATATCCGCTTCAAAAATATTCATGCATTTTCAAACCAAAGTTCCGTTTCTAGCAGATCTCACATGCAAAAACCTGTACCCCCAAATACGTTAAGTGGTCGGTTTCAAAAATAATGAATGAATTATTTTAATAAACTGCAAGAAAATGAGGGTTCCAGATTGGACATAACTATCGAAGCAACTGCTTCAATCAATTTTTTTTGTTTTTTGCTGTGGCTTTTTTAATGTTCGAAATTTTTTCAATATGTTTTCTCTTTATTATATACTTGTCTTAGCAGTTAAATCCCCATATGAGATTTTGTATCACTGAGAAATTTTTGACAAGATTATCGAAAAGGTATACAATGTTAACGAAAATGTTAACATTAAATTTGGTAAGGTTTCGTAAATATCTCACAAAGTTCCGTAACCCAAGTTCTTCTTTTCATATTTTGTTCTTACAAGCAGACACTATGATGCAAGTTATTAAGATGCTTAAATGAAGGCGTTTTTATGAATTTGTCTCCATTAAGATTGTTTCATAGTTAATTTTGTAGATATTAAAACAAGAAATTAAATAACTTTATTTTATGGATAGTATATTCAAAACTACTTGTTTATGCATAAAGAAAAGGATGAGCATCACAAAAACAGTCGATCTGAATCTTCAAAATCTATATAAGGAGGATTAAAACCGAAATAAAACAACTCAGAAATTCGAGCTCTTTTTTGTTAAGTTTTATTAAAATTCAAACTTTCAAAAACAAATGCAATTTGTAAAATTCCATACATACACTTCAATAAAAAAATAAACATCAGTCTTGAAACAACTTGAGATTACTTCAACTTTTTTAGTTTTCTCAACCTAAATTTTTCCAGCTTTTTCATAATCTTAACTCAAAAGTTTTGAGGGCTGTTTTGGAATTTCCCGAGTGGGATCCAATTTTGTCATTGTGAAATCAAAGGGTAGGAATTACAAATGCTGGGATACTTATAACTTGATACCGAATGTCTGATCAGAATCAAAATTCCTTCGACAATCCCTTCCATTTTGCAGAAACTAATGGAAAAAAAAAGTTTTGAAGTGCTTGTTTTGATTTTCTTTTTATGGTTCTTTAAAATAATAACCCAAGGCATTATTTCAAGCTGAAGCCTCATACTATCTAGAGCATTCTGAGAATAAAAGTTGCCTTTTTAATTTTAAACATTCTTTCTAAAGGGTTTAGTAGAATTGTCATTCAATTGTTCTTTGATAATTAAATAAAAAATTCAAGAATGGTCTTTGATTCTCCGAATTTGAATACATTTATGAAAGAACTTTACTAATGTGTATTTATGTTTTCTTTTGCATTGCATTCTGTAAGTTTTCAGTTACACGATTCAGACTATAACGTTTTGTTTTTCTCTACAACATTTTCATTAAAAAATACACATTGATTTTATTGATAATAGGTTAAATCTTTCAGTAAATAATAAATAAAGTAGTGTTTTGCGATTCAACCCTTAATGACAGTGCATAGAAATGCAAATATTAAATTTAATATGAAATTGATTTTCTTGAATATTTCCGTTTTAAATCAACATTTATGAATCGTTCCTGAACCAAGGAATAGAAATAAGGGAAAACTAAGATTTTTTTATCTTTTTTTATAGTGTGCCTTGCGAATTTTCTTTTTTCCATTTAAGGCATTAAAATTCATATCGCCCACAGTTTTAAAGTTAGAGAAAAGTTTATAAGATAATATTTAATATTTGTAAGTATAAATGCTTGAACTACAAAACTTGTTTAAAAAATTTTTTTCTCTAACTTTGAAATTGTGGGAAATGCTAGTTTTTAAAATAGACAGGTCAAATTTTCTTTTAATTTTTTTTCTGTCTGAATTTTGATAATAAGCTTAAGGGTTACGAAGGGGAAACACGCTCTTGGGGGTTGGTAGGGTCAGGTTAGGTTAGGTTAGGTAAGCAATAAATGCCCTTCTACGCTCTAAACTTATTTAATTGCTAACCTAATCCTAACCTGATCTAACCAGCCCCCCCATAACCTCCTACCCCCCCAAACTAACCAAAAACTATTTAATTGCTAACCTAACCTAACGTAACCCGACCTAACCAAACCAGAACTTCCTACTCCCCAACAACAAATTTGTCAAACTACAAGTTCGACAAGTTTGTAGTTCAAAATTAACGAATTCATAGTTCTACACACAAAAAAATTAATATTTAAGTAGACAGGCATTTTTTGCGCAAGAAAAATACTAAACCGCCAGCTCGTAAAGATATAAGGAAAAGGATTAAGGGGTATTTAGCCAACCAACAGGTTGTTTCCAATCTGCGCTAGTGATAGGTCCAGGTCAAAAATTTTTGACCCGGGTTGGGTCAATTTTTAGTGACTCGGGAAGGGTCATGTCGGGTCAGGTCAGGTCGGGTCAGATCAACCATGTATGGTTTGGGTTTGGATTTAGAAAATTTCCCCTAAAAATGTCAAATTTTTTAATTTTTTTCCCTTCAGGTAAAAAAAAATCTCTGCGAATCGAGTCAAAAAGTCTTGGGTCAAAGGCAGGTCAGCCTCTTATTTACTGCGGGTCAAAAGTATGCTTGGGTTGGGTTGGGTCAGGGCCCATCTCTAGTCTACGCCACGAGGAGGCATATCCCAAACAGACTGCACAAATTTATTTGAATTTCCCTCATTATTTTGGCTAAACAGAAAGGGTCAAACAAATATGTAAGAATTGTCACCTTGTACCTCAATTATTTGCCTAAACAGCAATTTACAGAAACATTTTAGATCAATACAGTTAGAATTAACACCTTTGACCTCATTATTTTGGCTAAACAGCAAGGGTGAAAACAAATGTTAGAATTTACACCTTGTCTACTTTAAAATTTCAAAGCTAAGTCAAATTAAAAGCTAAAGATAAGTTTATTATATAACACTTTTAGTTTAATGTTTGAATCAAATATTTTCTTTTATAAACTTTTTTCTAGCTCTAAAATTGTAGTAGCTATTAAAGATCTAATTTGAAGGCCATTTTTTGCCTTTTTCATCATTTTAGCTGTTTTCGCCATTTTTGCCATTTTTTGCTGTTTTTTCCGCCCCGCACCGGCACATTCAGAGGCCAGAGCAGCCTTTTAGTTAACTCAATTTCTTTACATAATATAAACAAACTTTTAAAACATAACATATGCACAAAAACACTAAAAATATGCTTTCTAATATCAAAATTCAGGGAGAAAATGGCAAAAAATTACAGCTTACCCCCTGGACAATTTTTTCTAAATGCTTGTATTTTTAGACAATCAAATCCTCTATCCAAAAACCTAAAAATATTCCATCTAGCATCAAAACTCAGGGAGGAGATGTAATTCAAAGTTACTAAGTCCCATCCATATATGGACATCACAGACAAACAGACATCTGCTAAAAACCGCTAGTCTAGTGAAATTTCTAAACTCTCCGCTTGCTTCGCTCGCTGGGGGATAATGAAAAGAATTTTTTTATCTTAGAAAAACTCTCATAGCTCCCTCAATTTGAAATTTAGAAAGCTGAAATTTTGCGCAAGTGTAGTCAATGCATTAAACTACAAATCGTATTTTATAAACTTTTCTCTATCTTTAAAATATAGTAGACGGGTATTTTTTGCGCAAGAAAAAATACCTAACCACCAGCTCGCAATGAAATAAGGCATAAGGATATAAGGGATATTTAGCCATAACTAATAGGTTGTTTCCAGTCTACATCACACAGCTAAATCAAATAAAAAGCTAGAGAAAAGTTTATAAAACAACATTTTTAGTTTAATAAAAAGTAGAACTCCTGGGTTGAAAGGATGAGACAGTTGAATGCTAACTGATTTATTCCATAAGGTACACATACATATATAGGTACATTTGAGCAGACTGGCAGGCGGAGGGCCTGTTAGCTAGGCAGACCCGTGGATGATGAAAAGTTCCAAGGAAATTTCATCAGATCTATTCTGGTGATGATTTCCCCGGAAGGATCTGGTTAGATCCGGTCAGACCAAGATAAGTCGAGAGTGTGTCCAAAAGGGAAACAAGGGAAACGCAGATCGCGGGCCAGCTAGCTCATCAGTTCACAAAGGAATGTTAATTAACAAAATAATTGACGTCATGAAATAGAATAATTGGAATAAATGCGAGATAAGATAAATAAAGTAAAATGGAGAGATAAAGCAAGTTTACTTTATTAGCTTAAAGGTTGAACAAAAATTTTTTATAAACTTTTGTGATTGTGATTGTGATGATTTATTAGCTCATTCGCATATACAATATAAATATAGCATTCTGCTTAGCAAGAGCTGTTTTAGACTAAATTAATTTCATTGTCAATATACAAAAATTGTTCAAAATAATAAGAAAATATCAGAAATTAATTTAATCGACTAGTCAATGCTCATTCTAAATTCCTTCTTCAGATTGACTCTCAACGTTGCATCACTCATTCCATTTATCCAATCAAAGTTCAGGTTGTTCAAGAAGTTGAGCCTGTTTCGCAAGGCTTGTCGTCCAATCTTTCTCTTCGAGTCGTCATAGAATTTTGGTCTCTCAGGCCTCCGCCTTTCCGTGAACATGTTCCTCCTTAGCTCATTAGCTAATTCTGTCGGTGTTCCCCGGGTAATGGCCTTTATTGCAGTACTTGCCATTAGGTAGTTTGACCATACAGTTGGTCGTGCTCTACCAATTAGATCCAGTTCAGCTCTGCTAATCTTCTTTTTGAAATCATTTCTTGCAATCCGTAGGGCCCGATAATGAAGTGCGTTCATCTTTCTAATGTCCAGGAAATTGTTTGTTCCATTTAGCCAGACTGTACTCCCGTAGAAACATTTGCCGTAGTATTGGCTTGTCATTACCTTTAAGAATTGATCAAACCTTAGTTTTTTTCTAATCATTCTCAAGGCAGAGTTGAGTTTCTTGGCCTTTTTAACCACATCAGACACATGTTCGCTGAATTTCATTTTGTGATCAAACGTCACCCCTAAAACTCGCATTTTAGGGCCAAAACTGAACTCCTCATCGTTGATTCGCAAGGTTTCCTCCACGACATTATTTCCAAACAAGACTGCTTCCGTTTTTGAAAGGTTGGTAACCATTCCTTGGGCATCAAGGTATTCCAGGTGAGATTTAATGCATTCTGTTACTTCATGCTTTTTATTTCCAGGTATGATGACATAGATGTCGTCAGCGTAGGAAATCAGCTTGTGTCCTAGTGTGTGTTTGGTCACCTCCCTCATGTAGATGTTAAACAATTTTGGACCAAGAACGGATCCTTGAACGCATCCAAGCTTCACTGGTTTTGGTGAGGAAGTTTTACCATCAATTTCCACTATCATTTTCCTCTCTGATAAGAAATCCAGCACTACTGAAAGTAGATCAGGGTCCATGACATTTCTAAGTTGTTCTTTAAATGTATTTTTTCTTAGCAAATCAAACGCGGCGGACAGGTCCACCGAGTATACCAGACAGCTCTGCTCATCTTCAAGGTATCCTGATATGGCGTTCTGGACTTCCATCATGGCTGTGGACGTGCTGTGGGACTGTCTAAAACCGTGTTGATGGTCTCCCTCCAGGCCAGGGTGCCTTCTATCGATCTCACCAAGAACTACTTTTTCAAATAATTTGTCAATCGAACACAGATTAGAAATCGGCCGGAAGTTGTCCATCGATGACCTACACCCCTTTTTATGTAAGGGTAGGACCCGGGCTGTTTTCCATATTGAAGGAATCCTGCGGGCTGCCATGGAGAGTAACTTATGGTATACATGTGGAATGAAGTGGAAAACATCCTTCACGATGCAAAGAGGTACTTTGTCAATGCCATATGATTTTTTCGGCTTCAATTTTTGCACTGCCTTTTCAATCATTTCCATGCTTATTAGTAGTAGACCATCATTTCCAGCTGTGCCTTCGGCCACTGTTTCAGGTTTCGTCTTGCTAGACAGATTATCTGCTTTGGCAACAAAAAAGTTAGCAAACATCTCTGCAAGGCAACTAGGATCTTCCTCAAAGGTTCCATCTGAAAGCTTGATTTTCATTGAAGGTTCCTTTACATCCTTGCCTGATAGTTCTTTTACTCCTTGCCAAAATTTTTTGGGGTCTGGTGAGGTTGCCTTGAGCTGGATTCTTCTTTTTTCTACTCTAGATATTGTTTTTCTGAGCTGTTTGGAGAGCGAGTCAGCATAGTCCAGGTAAAAGATATCTTTATACTTATGATAGAGCTTCAATTGACGATCTCTCCTTTTTTTCAGCTTTTCTATTTGATTGTCCACCTTTTGGCCGGGCCTCCGGATTCTGACTACCCTCTCTGGACATATCTTGTCCAGCAGATACAGATGTAGTTCCACAAGTGCAGCATTTAAGTCGTCAACATTTGTTAGTTTTCTAAGGTTTGAAACCATTTCCCTTGCTTCGTCATTAGAAATTACACTGGCAATCTTTTCCAGGTTATAATTTCTCCAGTCCCTCGTAACCGTCTTTTTAGTCACGATTGGGTCATCTTTCCACGTAATGCTAGTTGCTGCATGGTCACTTCCAGGCATGCTGAAGACTTTAACCTCATGAGACTCTCCTATAATGGTGTGCCCATAGATGTGGTCAAGGCATGACTCCTCAATCCTTCTGGATCCATCCATCAAGGTGACAGTTCTTCTTCTGGTTACTTCATTAACAAATTGGGTTAGTCCGTTCTCAATCGACCAGAGTTCCAGACGATTCAAATGGGCTGCTAAGTTGTAGGTGTTGTCTGACAATTTTAAATAGTCAACATTGAAGTCTCCTCCAACAAACGTCGTTTTATCTCCCATTTGTAGGTTGCTGAGACATCTTAGGAGGCAATCAAAATTAGCACCCTGACTAAGCCCGTTTGCATTGGTAAAGGGTCTGTAAAGACCAAACGCCCGGCATGATTTCTTCTCAAACCCGAGCAGCTGGACCTCATCGTTTGCTACCAGCTTGAGCTCAAAACCAGATTCATTTCTAACATAGCAGGCAAGCTTTGAACTTCCATTTATCATAGTTGATTGAAATAAAGTATAATCTTTAACATTTATTACATTTAAATCGTCATCAACTTTAATGTTAGCTTCAGAGATGAAAAATAAATCGGGATTATTCAAATTAATGTAATGGTTTATGACATCAATTTTAGAGCGGATTCCCCCTCTACAATTCCACCAGATTATTTTTCTTGTGCTTTTTTCTTTGCAGGTAGCTTTCCCTTCGGACGTCCCTTTGGTTTTGGCTTTGACTTGGACGTGGTTGGATCCTCGCTGCCCAACTGTGAAGTTTTTAGGTAATTCACTAGTTTTCTCAAATCTGTTGATTTGTCTAGGAGGTTTTTCATCTCTTTCAGTTCCTCCTCGTGTGTCAATGCTGGTTTTTCTGGCTCCTCCAGCCACCATCCGAACAGATCCTTCTTGAACCGGCCTGTTTCGAATAGTTTTTTTGCAAAGCCTTTCCAATTCGTTGCAACCCCCTTGCAGGTCTTGCTCATATGGCCTATTTCCCAACATTTGTTGCACTGTGGTTGCATTCCATGATGGTATACTCGGACCTTGCAACTGAACATCGGAAGCCATTCCGGTAGGAGTTCCTTCAGCTCGAGTTTTGCCGTAATTGCTTCCATCTTGAGGCCCTCCGAATCCAGTACATTGCTGAAATGAATTCATAGCGTCGGTTAGTCTTATTCCGCACACATAAAAAGGTGATCTAGTCTCAGTCCAGCTGACAGCTATTGGACTTTTAGTTCGAGCACCAAGCCAAAAGCTTATATGGTACTCGACCTTGACCAAAATAGAGAAACCTAAGCACAACAGCCAGCAGCTATTGTTGTGCGTGATACCGGCTGACAGCCTTAAGGTATCAAAAGGTTTTCTATTTTTACCACCCAAATACGTAATAACGAAACAAACTAACCTAGCAGATCCTATGATTCGACCAAAATGGACAAGCCAGTCCTCTGCCTGCTCAGGTTTAAAGCGAAAATGGATCCTTCTCAGCGTGACCGTCACGACGTCGCCTATTTCAGCCTCTTTGATGTTGCCAAAACCAACTATTTTACACTCGTATGCGTAATTCTGTAAAGCAGTGGCCTTCTCGTAGGTAAAATCAGGAGTTGATGACACGTCTTTCAAGGCAACCTCGGCCTCAAGTTCGATATTGATTCGAAGCGTACTCTTATTAAGCCACGAACAACTT
>Ga0194133_10010234_pt1 | contig 10593 bp, 5 predicted proteins | sample TA2KigOf40mmetaG_FD_155448 | JGI IMG/M metagenome (GOLD analysis project Ga0194133, IMG submission 155448) | Freshwater microbial communities from Lake Tanganyika, Tanzania - TA2015055 Kigoma Offshore 40m | ecosystem: Environmental > Aquatic > Freshwater > Lake | place: Tanzania: Lake Tanganyika... | reverse complement strand
TTTTAACCCTTTTTTTTTTCTCTTGAGTGTCTAGCGAATCAAATCATGTAAGACCCTGAATGCAAAAATCACATCAGTCTGAATAGTTGTTTGCAATCTTAATTTTAATAAAGGTTGCTACTTCGTTTTATCTATGACATTTTCATATGAAATCCTTAAAATCTTATTTGACAAAGCAAAGCCAGCTTTTATTCAACAAAAAAATGCTTTATAGGTATATCCTTTTAAGTTGACAACCAAAAAGGCTCAGAGAATGTTGCTATAAAAACTCTCCAGTTTACCTATTAAAACAAAAATGAATTGGCTCGACTACTATCTCAGCCTTTTCACCAGCTTATCTAGAGTAAACAATGAAATTCGAATAAGTCTCTTTTTAAAGCCATTTGATACTATTTCAACTTCTTTGGCACCGGAAACATTTGAGTGTTTTCTCGATAGCCTTGAGTAGTTAGTTGCTTTTTTTGTTTCAACTTTTTTGCGTCGAATGTTGGAGGCCATGGCATTGACTTTTTATATGATAAAACTAAAAAAATAGCTACAAAAAGGAGACTCAAAAAGTTCTTCTTTATTAAAAATTGGCCAAAATGTGTACTTTGTGAAACTGCATTTGCAAGAAGTTTGGAAAGGGGACGGATATAGGAGGAGGCCAAACATTCATACATGAGGCAAACTTTAGGAAGAAAAAATTGGTCAGTCTTGACTTTTGCTGAAAGAAAATAATCCCCCTCGAAATGTAAGTAGGTCAGACAATGGCACACAAACGTTGGAATTACCTAAAAAAATAGAAATAATGATTTAAACATTGCTATTTCATATATATTAATTTTATAGTTGCAACATAAGCTCGAATTTAAAAGTCAGTGAAGAATAATTCTTTTGAGTTTTGAGATAAAAGTGGAAGGACTAAGCTTTTAAGAGAAAATAAAATTTTGTTAACCCTTGAATATTTGGCGTCAAAGTATGAACCATATGGCCTATTTTTATAATCCTCAGATCTTTTGTGACACCCTGAGGTTAGAGGCCACCTCCACTTAGATCCTTAACAAGAAATATCATAAATCTAATAAAAATTACTTGGAATAGAACTTTTTAAAAGCTCTAATTTCTTGTAAAGTTATTTGCTTTTTTCAGGTATTTCGTATAGACATGTTTTTGAGCCTCACCCTCACGTTTATGGAAACTTTTCTTTTAGTAATAAAAATCTCTTGTTTCAAAGGATAAACAAAGTAATGTTTGTAACAGTCTCAAACATTTGAAGAATGTTTTTCTCTGTTCAAATCGGAGCAGGTTTTATGTGCCTCAAAAGAGTTAATTCGAGTAAATAATAATAGATTATTTCAATTGAATCCATGTGTATTGTAACAATTATTTAATTTTTGTACTTCTTTACAACATATTTTGTTTTTTCTCAGTCAGTCAACTAATGGATGATCGATCCTTGAATGTAATATATTTGTTGATACTCTCTCATACTCAAATCCTTTGCAAACAGCTATTCATTTACAACATAATTATAGAGAGGCAAAATGATGTAAACAACAGCCTATAATTGGCTTGGAATATAAAACAATAAATGAAAAGGCTGTTGCTGTACATATATAGCTTCACAACAAACAAGATATCTAGACAACATTTGTGTGAGTGTGGGAGGTTATTATTTTCAATTTAGTCTAAAAAATTCTGTTAAACATTTATTAATGTATTTAAAAAAATATTATTTTGCACCCAAACTTCACTTTTAAAATGGAGAAATAAAAGCTACTGTAAAAATGTAGAACTGTAGCAAATTAGCAATTTTTAACACCTACAAGTTTTTGGCTTAAGCTTCTTCAACTTCTTCATTTTTATCCTTTTGTTTTATTTTTCATAAAATAGCACTTTTATGACTACCTTTTTCATATACTAATGACTTTTGTCCATTTCTAACGACGTCCCTATTTGGCCTTTTGAAACACATTCAGTGGGATTTGTTTCCTTATGAGCAGGATAAAATAAATAAGGCAAGGAAAGATTCTAAGACTGTAATTGAAGTCTTTTATGGCTGAAATTTGTTCAAAATTTCCTTGTTAAATATGTGTCAAAATTGAACAGCAAGATGACAAGGAGGTCAAGCTGCCTCTTTGATTTTCTCCACCGTCGAGCAAAGTTTGATCAAAGAGAAGGGCAAAATGTTTTGCATTCACCTTTTGTAGTCAATATTGAGTTGCTTACAAAATTCATGCATATATACATAAAGTGTTTGTGTTACATGTTCCTCTTCCAACTCACTCTTCTAATGCAAATTTACTTATTGCAATAGAGCTTTGGTGCTTTTTCTTTCAAAAAAAGGGATCAAATCAATAAGTTTTTTTTATTTACAGTCTGTTGTTCGCAAATTTGATATTCCTTAGGCCCATTTTCTTCTCTTAAATTACAAATCCCATTTTTCTCTCTTCCTTTGTAAAAAATCAGTTCTCACCAGTCCTAGGCAAAAGGATGGTCATCAATCCTGAGTTCTTTCTTTAAAAACTCAAATGTTCTTTTTTATCAAGTCGGTGAAATCTTGTCCCTCTAACAAGAGTTTAATCAAAGAAAACTTGAGCCACAATTTTTCAACTTTCAGTTTGGTGGTTTAAGGTTTCGGTTAAAGACCACAATTCAAGTATTTTTCAAATACTTCAAAGCTCAAAATCAGAAAATAGAAATTAATACATGCTCTTAATAGTGTTATTGAGTTCTATTCCATATTTTGAAAGAGTTAACAAGTCTGTCAGCAAGGTACAGCACTTTTAGATCATCATCACTCTTGTTTACAATCATGTGGCCACTTTGATTGAGTCTATGCAAACTGTGCAAACCAAACCTCTTCAACATCAGAGGAAAGGCCAGTATGACCAGATTGATTGCCATCAAGCTAGAAAACTCTTTCAAAACTAAATGCCCAGTAGATGCCCAAAACATTCTTTTAACTTTTTTATTAAGCAAACTGTTTGAATTCTTTTTAAATTGGAATCACATTGTGTTAATTGATTGATTGATTGATTGATAACGTATATTTCCGTGCATTCACATCACATTACAAATGAAATGAAATGCATTAATAGAAATTTGGGTGTGGGTGAGGAGCAGGGACTTTAACCTGAGTGTCAATTGCTTTTTTATGGAGGAAAAAACCTGGATTCCTTTCAATCTCTCAACACTCTCACAAACATTTCTTTAGCTGCCCTACCAGGCGGAAAAAAAACCCCTGACAGTTCAGGCTGCTCTTGCAGGTGGAGGGAGAGGATTAACAATGACAAATCAAATTAAGAACCCACAACTCTCATATCCCTTGCCAGATCTGTGAAACCATCATCATGAAGTAACACAATCAAAATTTTGCAACGTCCAGATCTTGTTAAGCCTCCCCTCAAAAACAAGACCATTTTACTCAGCTCTTCTTTTTTTGCCCACAGAAATTGAAAAAACAGCCGAGAAAAAAAGTTTTCCTTTTTTCCTGAAAAGATTCCTCAAGAGCGGAGACCTCAAGTATGAAAATACTTTTGTTGTCATTGCATGGGAAAAATAAATTTCTACCATCATGTACCACTGTTTTGAACATGCACACTTTTAATTACAAAACACTTTTACTTTTCAAAGAAAAAAAGGGCATGAAGTGAATTCAACTAGGAGAGATTTTTGCAGTTTGGTTTGACATTCGGGCGTTTCCAGTTTCAGTCTATTTTTTCCGTCTGTTTGTTGTAGAAATCGATTATTGGGAAATCAGTTACGTATTGAGCCCTTTTTACATTTGCTTTAAGATATACATTTATTTTTCTCCTCTTTTCAACAGCCTATTACTTTCACTTTTGTAATGATGCTTTTCAATTTTACTTGAAATGCATATATTAAGGGTATTCATGAATTTCTGCTTAAATGTGAGGTGAGAACAAATGGTAAATTGAAAGGCACAAGCAAGGTATTGAGACCTCACTGGTTTTAAGTTATCTGCTCCTAAGGGAGGGGAAAAGAAATGCTTTGTTCTGCTGAAAGAGGTTGTCTTTAGACAGCTTGTGGTCCTGGGCAAAAGTCAGCTTTCAATGGGATCAAACACCAATCTGATTTCCAATATCTAATCTACATCTGAGTACAGTATGTAACTTTTAGGGATAGCATTTATTGATATGGTGATAATAGAAAGTACTTATATCTAAATTCCTAAAACAGAAAACTGCTTTTATTTGAAGCTTAAAAATATTTCTACCCACATCATTCCCTCCCTCCTTGTGTTTAATTTATCAATTGTGAAGAGTCGTTGACTCAGATTACTTGGTGTAAATTGAAGTTATTGAGACTAGTGAGAGAGTATCTGGAAGATATGTGAGCCCGGTTTTTCTAGCCAGCAGCAAGGAGAAGCAAATTTATGAACAAAAAGAGGATAAAAAATAGCAGAAAAGGAGAAAATCATTTCCCTAGTTTTTTTCTGTTAACTGTAACAAATGTGACAAGTGGACGACTGACTTGGCATTCTGTGTTGACTGAATTGCAAGCCTAAGATGTCATTTGATCAGACACACAAAGTTATACAAAAGAGAAAACAACGACCATCACACGTCACATGGTTTTGTATTAACAAAGATCTAATTAAAAAATTTGCACTGACTCTGCTGTAAATTTCTGGCATAAAAAAGGGACCAAGTCCAGATATAATCGGGAATATATGCTAATACTCCCTTTCATTTACTAAACAAGTATTTTGTAAGATCTGTTGGGTGGTCAAATAGTTTTTCGGATCAGCCAAAAAAATAATATTAATACCGAATTGAAATTTAAAGCTGATCATACATACAAAAAAGTGCAAAAATAAATCTATGTTGCCTGGATTATCTTCTTGTTTGAATATAGAAATCAAAGGGTAGCCAGATCAGAAATAAAATATTGAAGAAAATGATTTTACAGAGCTGAATAAGATCACAAAAAAGCAACTAAATTTTTTATGAGGTCGAAATTTTTTTAAATCCCGCATGAAAGAATTTGTAGAGGGGTTGAAAGGTACTGTCTCAAGACAATTTGAGTTTCGGCACCTTCAAAACTTAATGGTACCATTTCCTCTTATGCATTTTCGTGAATCCCTCAACAAAATAAAAACTTTACAAAAATTGCAGTTTAGACTATTCTTGTTCTGCTCATCTATGTTTCAAATCCCAATAGAAAAGACCAACCAACATCTATCTGCAACTGACAGCTCTATGAGATTGTAAGTTAATTTGTGTTGTTCTTTTCAGGTGTTGTTCCAAAATAAGGTTAATCTTTTTTATGATGGTCACCTATTTTTTGATATTATTTCAGAACAAACATTGTAATTTTGATCATATCTGCTAAAATACTAAGTGGTTTTGCAGCTGTATTACTCAATTCTATGTTTATGATGATGGCTCTTGAATCCTTGTGATATAAAGATTAAAATATCTATTTTCCCTTAGTAAGGTAATAACCATTAGTACAGTAGCTTCAGAATACTTAGATACTGACTGAGGATGATCCATTTTTTTTCTGGGGTTGAAAAATTACCGGCATGGCCGAAGGGGATTGAGCCCACAACAAAAACTAGAGATTTTTGGTCAAAGTTACACATTATCAACTTTTTTCTTACAGAAATACTATCAAATAGCAATATTAGTACCTTTCTTTTCGCCCACAAATGAAAAAAGTAGCCATCTTTACATTAAACTTTCAGGAGTTTTACTAATTGAAACAACATTCTGTCAATGCACATTCCACATTGTCAGCAGAACTCGTTTTAAGTGTAATGAGATCTGAAAATTCTCACTTGAAGTGTGAAGAATTTTCATGCCTTTCGTAAAATGATAAGGTGAATTATAAACAGTCTCTTAGTATCATGCAAGCACATAACCCTCGAACAAAATTTTTACTAAAATTGTCAAACAGAATTTGGAACAATACAAAATTGAGCGAAAATTTGATAAATCCCTAAAGCTGGGACTGTTCTGCACAACGCAAATAAATTTGATGGAGAAATCTTTTTGAAGTTTAAATGTAATTTTAAAAGTTTTAATTTCATAAAAATCCAAGTGTTAAACACAGTATTGGTTTATCAAAAATTTCGTAAATGAGAAGAAAATTGAAAAAACCTAAGCCATTTAAACAAAAAGGAAAATTTGCTTGCTTGCTAAAATGCTGGAAAAATTTTTTCAGTCTTTCAAAATAATTTATCAGGGTATTCTTGAGAGAAAAAAGAAAGCTCTATTAATTACTAAAAAAATTTGCTATTTTTAAATAAAAAATTGGAAAGGACAATTTTTTTCTTGTCAAATTCAAAAGTACTTTGATGCTATAAAATACCTCAAATTATCAGCTTCATGATAATACATAATTCAAAAGTATCGATTTGACTAATTCAAACTTTTAATGTTTCATGGTCTAGTTTGATTTTGATTAAAAAATTTCCAAATGTTGCAACTCATATGAAGAGACACTTAAACCTAGGTTTTCAAAATTTGATTTTATGCCCAATTAAGAAAGTAAGTGAGTGAATGACAGCCTGTTTTATGTCTTCTCCTTCACAGTCTTTTTGCGATTCTTGTGAAAATTAAAGCACCCCTTTCTTCATTTTTCAACTGAATAGTAAATTTGAATTGAGGAGGAAAGGGGTTCATTCATATGGCTAGTGACCTTTTTCCTACTCTAACATCTCTGACTGATAACATTTAAAAGGAAAACTTTTGAGCTGAAAATATTTCTTTTTGCTTTGAAAACAATACAGCCCAACAGCCCCCTGTATTTTGACTTATAAAGGGAGGCTATGAAAAATCTTTAGAATTTTCATCACGAATGAAACGACTTCTTGAGGGTAAAATCAAGCAGGGAGGCAGCAGAAAACCTTCTCATAATAAAAATCAAGAAATTCACGGAGGAGAGAAAAAAATCTGAATGAAAGTTAGCTTTTCAAAATGTCTTGGATAAATTTTCACTGAGGGTCTCTTCTAAACATTTACTCGGTTACAGGTAAATAAACAAATGTTGTACATGACATTAACACTCAAGATTCTCAACAAAGACCTACAAGTTTGAATTTAAGATTACAATAACAAACTTAGATAAACATGCTCTTTAAGATAAGTAGCTGAAACACCATCATGCATGATGGTTTTGTTGTTTTATTGCAAACTTTATACTTTCTATTGGGAGACAAGAAAATCTAACTTAAAAAAATGATTGTCAAAAAAAAAGATTTTCTTTTAATTTCATAGATTGAAAGACTAATATTCAATAAAGAGATGATTGAAAATATTAACCAACTTATATGTTTTGGCTTCTAAATGTTCAGAAAAATATTACATGAATGGCCATAGGCAAGTTTGACCGACATAATAAAAATTAACCAGTTTGACCAAAAAATTGATATACACATCTTTTTTTGAGGACATTCATGTAAACAGTACAGTCATTATGACAGAAGAGCCAAATCTTCTATCTATTCTTTCTTATCTATCTACATAAAAATGGGCGTACAGATGTTCGTTTGCTTGTTTGTCTGTCTGTCTGTTGGTATGTGGAGGGCTTATGGAAATCCAAACCCCTGCACCGATCTTGGTGAAATTTTCCACGCACATACCCACCTGTCCAAGGAAGGTTTTGGTGCAGGTTTGACCCCCACCCCCTCCCCCCCTGGGCTTGGGGGGCTTGAAACCCTAAAATCTGAAGGACACATTTTTGAGATGCTCAGCAGTTTGCAAACTGACCCGGGCAGCGCCGGGTACCTCAGCTAGTCATCCTATAAAAAGAGCATCATTCTCTTCATTACATACAGACCACAAAGGACAGCCTGCTTTGACTATTACCAAGAATGCCTATGTGAATACCTGACTAAAAGGTGTCAAAGATCAAATCATGATGAATGGTCCTTTTATTGCTCAGCCAACATTGTTTTGAAAACATTTTATGACAAACACCCTAACAGACTTCAGTCATTGTGTAGATCTAGCTATTTTGAAGAAACTAGAAAGGAGAAAGGGTGGTCTAGGAAATTTTTTCGACAAATCTAAAACCAGAGTTGGATGGCAATCCTTTCACCATAGACTCAAGTACCTGAGACTTATTAACCAACTCTGAAGTAACTCAAATTTGTCAAATGATTTAATTAGAATATTGGTGAAAAATACTTTTTCTCATATCATAAAAAGCAATAAATGAATATGCTTGATAGTAATATTTTCACTACTTTTAATCACAAATTTTCACTAATTTATTTCTATTTCTTTGAGAATTTTTTAATGGATTATTTGAATAAGCAGTTTCTGAAAAAGCTGCCAATCAACTGTCTGATAACTTAAGAAATATCTGTAATCCTATAGGGCTTTATCAACAGAGACTAATGCAAGCAGTATAACCAGGAGTGAGTTTGGTACAGAAATTTGGTGTTGTATTCTTTATTTGTTAATTTTATGAGCTTCAATTAAATATTGCAGTTCGACAGAACTTAGTTTTGATGAGCTTCCACCTCACTCATTGTTTAAAGTTCTACAAAAATTACAAAGAATTATTTTTCATTTCAGTTCCTCTATTTTTCAAGCATTTTAGTTCCATTAAATTAGAAATGAGGCTAAGTTTGACATGAAGTCAGTTTCTTCAGTTGGCATTTGATGGCAATCCCCAAAGTAAAATTTAAGTTCTTACTCAGAGTGACATTAACTTTCACTTACAATTTTCTGCTTTGTATCCTAAGTCTCAAATATAGCTTTGCTTTTACTAAAGCTAGCTTTCCATTGAATTAAATTAAATTTTTGACTGACACTTCTATTTGAGTTCAAACAAAGTTGGTCCATATAAAAAATTGAAGGAGGTCAAAAGTGCTTGACGAGTTGTAAATAATTCCAACATTAACTCATAATGAAATTAAGAGATCTTTCATGGTTAATTAAAAGCAGAGCTGTACGCACTCGAGGTGAATCTTTAATGCTACAGAAGGTTTTCAAGTTAATGATTGATTTAGGCCATGCACAAACACAATTTGTTATGGGTTCGATGAAAGTTGATTGATTGTGGTCGCATAGGAAACTTAACCGAGCAAAAATGTTTCGAAAGACAAATAAAGTGAAATAATTTTAGTCTTGAAAATAAAAAAGTGAATACAATTAAACCACATGGTGAATAAACTTTTTTAGCAATTTAGTTTTCTGTTAGTTACTTTTTCATTCTTTGTACGTCACAAAAGGTCGTGAATAAATTGGCAAAAACTCAAATTAAATGTCAAAGACTGGAGCCTCAGCTTAAAAGTCAAACAACTAAAATTTTGTAATCGTTTTTAAAGTCAAATACATTCGAAGACTACCCCCAAGCACATTTAGGCCAAATCTTATTTCTATGGTTTCTGCATTACTTTGGCTATTATGTGAAAGATTTTATATCTTTACCAGCCATGTTTGATCTCTGTGCCTGGCATTTTCTATTCTATAAATGAGCACAAAAATCAAATAAATTACTGTTCCAATACTTTTTTTAGGCAAAATTGTCAACATATTGAGACATTTTTTTTCATTTGAAATGTACCTTCTTTTGATCTCAGACTTTTTTTGGGGAAGTTTAGATCAGATATGGGTTTTTTTAGAAAGAAAGTTAAATTCGATCAGTGGGACATTTCAAAATGTTGGGGTGTAAGTATGTTTAAAATAAAAAAAAACTATAGGAAGTGAAAAAGAGACCTTTTTGACCCTCCCTTTCATGCAAACACATCATTAAAATGATAAATAGAAAAGTTTTGTATAGAAAAAACTAGGAGAGAAATTCAATACCCCTACCTAGAAATCTATTGAAGCACATTCACTAAGGCCCCTATCTTTAATTACATTCCTGAAGGCTAGAGGATCAGATTGCTTGGGCTACAGAAAAAAGTAAATTTCGTTGTTGTTGGCAGAGGAAAGTTCTGTAGCCATCTCTATCATATCCATTTACAGCCAACTTGCTTGGTCTTAAACAACAACAGCCCAGCTTCGACTTGGAAGGAGGCCACAATCAAGTCAAAGACTGAGTTTCTGCGCGAAAAAAAGAGATGTTATCTAACATAGGACTATTCGTCTATGTCATTCAAAATCGATTTTTAGAAAGAATCACGTCAGGTGCAAGTCTTTTTAGATATCGAACAAAAAGAAAGTTTTTATAAATAAAGCTCAAATTTAAATACAGTCTGGAAAATTCAGGCAGAAATGTATTTAAGGGTGCAAAAAGACAATTACTTCAAATCCATCCAAATCCAAATTGAATATTCCAAGCTCCCCTATATAAAATATTTCTTGAATTTCACCAGAATCATCTTATATTTGAAAAGTTTAATGTCGATTCTGATGCAAAAACTTGCAGAAATTTAAATTGGAAATATTGAGAGATAACACTCAAAATATTTTTTAAAATCCCATGGATTGCCTCTCTAATGATAGTATTAAACTTCAAATACATAATTCACAATTATGTACATAAGCATATGAACTTGTATTCTGGTAAATTTGTTGGTTTTTTTGACATCATATCCTCAACCAACTGGCCATATTGCAATCTAAACAATTCATGGCATGTTGAAAGATGCCGGAAATGACAAGTTTTGACCACAAAAATCATTTA
>Ga0194133_10010228_pt1 | contig 10597 bp, 4 predicted proteins | sample TA2KigOf40mmetaG_FD_155448 | JGI IMG/M metagenome (GOLD analysis project Ga0194133, IMG submission 155448) | Freshwater microbial communities from Lake Tanganyika, Tanzania - TA2015055 Kigoma Offshore 40m | ecosystem: Environmental > Aquatic > Freshwater > Lake | place: Tanzania: Lake Tanganyika... | reverse complement strand
TGTTTGTACCTATTTTCAATGAAAAATGAAAAATTGTTTCAAAAATATTTCAAACTATGTGTGGTCCCAGATATACTTGATGAATGAATAAGCACACATTTATATTGAAAAGATAAAGCAAAAAAAAGTGAATGAATCATATTCTTATCTCAAATTACTTTTTTGCTGCTTTATGTAATGTGTTCCAAAATGATCGATTTTTACTATTTTTGGATGGCAAATGAGATTTCTAAGCCTTTATTTTTTCGCTTTCCGATTTTTTCACGTGGCAATAAATTAGTTGGGAGCTAGATAATTTTAAAATATGGTTCGACACTCCCAATTAAAGGATGCAAGTGGAACTTTTAAAGTCAAATAAACCTTATTGATATATAATGAGATTTTGAGCTTTAAAAATTGTAATGAAACAGGGGCAAGTGAACAAATCAACCTCTGACTTTAAATTAAAGCTGGGAGGTGAGTCCAATATACTTTCAGACAGTTGGATTCCAAAAGAACAATTTGGGTAAAGATGGGGGAGCTCTTAAATAGCAATGGTCCTATGAAGTCTTTCTTTGGCTCTCCAGGGAATTGGCTTAAGCTTTTATTGTCCTCTAAACTATGAGGGTTAGCTTGGAACATTCTTCTTAAAAATGACCACCTTGCAAAGGTCAATGTTTGTCTCTTTTTCAATGACTTCGATGTTGATTTGCCATTGGTCCTTTTCTGGGATGCGTACATGAGTGTCAATCATTGACGTAAATTCCTTGACATAGTTGTATTAGTGAGTAAGGTGCATTGGGAGAAGTCGAAACTGCGAGGGTTGTAGATATGAAGGCGGAGCGCAAAACTCCCAGTGAAGACCTTCCCAAACAAGAAAAGAATCAATACTGAACTGTTTATTGATTCGAAACAGGGGCTTTTTATACAAAAAGAAAAGGGGGATCGAATCAGAAGGATCGGATCAAGAAAAAAGTGGATCTCTGAGAAGAGGGTAAGCTTGAAACGGCAAGAAAGAATATGCATGAATGAAAATACGGCAGCCTGTTTGGAATGACTTGCATTGCATTGAAGGAAAGACAAACTAACATCAGCCTGTTTGAAATGACTTAAAACTTGTAAAAGTAAAAAATTATTGTAGAGCAAAACAAGAGGGCCTTTGAGCATGTACTATGATAATATTTTTGGATTTAATTATTGGCAATGTTCAGCTGAAAAGTAGCTTTTTGGAGTGAAATGTATCTCATGATAATGCTAGATCGGACGCTCCCACCTATTCTTATGAAGAACATAGTGAAAGGGGATTAGTAGCTTTTTGGAGTGAAATGTATCTTAGACCAAAAAAAGTTTCAATTTCATCAGTTTTCTAGTTAAAAATGGGCAAAATTTGAACTTTATTTTTTTGGGGATCATTTTAAATTTTTACTGAGGTAATCATTTTTAGGTTAATAGCAAAAATTTCTCATATGCTGATAATTGAAACTCAATCTACCAATAATACTCACTCAGTTGTCTTAAACAGTACAACTTTATCATACTCTTAAAATATTTGTAGAATTAATCCAAGTTAGAGCCATAAATTTTGTGGTTTCTAATCTGTTCCCTCTTTGATTTTGACTGACTCAAACTTTGTTGGCCTTCAAGGCATCCAAGTGAAAAAAGAAATTCGCTTTGGAAGGAAGTGGAATTAAAACCACTTGCCTTGAGTGGAAAGAAAATGGAGCATTTTGGAGAATAGCATAATAATTTATTTAAGGAACACATTTTCTTTCACCACAAGATTTTTCATTATGTATGCCTAAACATTCTTAACCTCATTTTTAAAATAAAATTGACTTTCCAGGTTCAATATTGGAAGTAAAGCTGAGGCATTTGCCCTTTTCAGACAAGAAAAATGAAAATTTGAAAATAAGTTGAAAGTTGTTCCCTTGAGACCTTTCTTTACTTGATCGCATGTGTTGATTTTTCTAAAAGCAGGCAGAACCAGGCAGATACATCAATTCTGATGCACATCCAAGCTGATGTGAATGAACCATGGGTATTGGAAAGAATTGATCTGTTATTGACAAAAAAGAATCGAATGCAATGAAGTATGTGCACATAATGATGTTATTGAACAAAGATGAGTACTGTAAAAATGTAAAACAAATAAAATACTTTTTCATCATTTTATGACACTTGCTTCAAATTAAGTGTACATGGAAGGAGTCTGCTTCAAGGCAAATTGAGTCATTTAGTATAAGGGATTGTTCAATTATTTAATTTGAATTTGAATTCAATGCAGTGCTGTGATCTGGAGTGACGATGAGTGCGTGGAAGTGTATGTTAGAAAACCCAGTGATGACCTTCCCAATCTAGAAAAGAATCAATACTGAAATGTTTATTGATGTAAGTGCAGCCCTGTTTGTAGGAGGTACTCTGATCAGAGATACAACCAACAATGGTAATCAGAGATATGGTATAATTTTCCAATTGGTGCAATGGGTTTGGCTTGCGAAGAACTGCTATCTTGACTTAAAAAAGGTGTGGGAATGAAAGATCATCTTGAAATGAGTTTTGTTAGGCTAATTTGGCTCTCAAAAATAGAAAAACAATCTTTTTAGTAGATCTGTGCCAGTTTAGCAACCCCAGAAGTATTGCCATATGCGTCCTCTATATCTACCACCATCTCTCCAGGCTTAAGCCCAAACACTTTCTAGCAGCTTAAATTAAGTAGACGGGTCTTTTTTGTGTGGGGAAAAATACCTAACCTTCCCCAGGGACCTGCCTGCTTAAAAAATTCAAGGCTTTGTCAATTTTAAAGTTAGAGAAAAGTTTATAAAATAATGCTTTTGGCCAAATGTTTGAAAACATGTTATTTCATAAACTTTTTTCTAGCTTTAAAATTATGGGGGCTATTAAAGAGGTAAATATGAAACTTCGAACTTAAATGTCTCAGCTTCTAGGCAAAATATCAAAAATCTGGTTGGTAACTTTTGAGCCATCTATGTTGACAATATGCATGCCAATTTTCAAGTCTCTAGCTCTACTGGTGTGGGAAGAGAAAGAGGTGACATACGGAAGGACAGACGTCATACCGTTTTTGGCCTGATCCCTATACTAAAATTCTTAATAACATTAAAATGATTCAGAGCAAAGAGCTATGATTCCTAAATTAATTGATTTTGCTAGATAAATTTTTCTTTCAGTGGATTTTTTTCATTAACTTTCTACATGACAATTAAGATTCCAAAATTGATGTATTTTTTGAGCCTGTGATGCATGACAGAGATATGATCAATTGAGACAAAGGCAAACTGCATGAAAATATCTAAAAAAGATCAAAAGATTCATCAGACAGATAAACAATCTTTTTCCACCATCTTTGTTGAACTTTCATCATTTGTGGGTCAATAAATAACTGGCAATGTAGTGTTTGCATAAGATTTATTTCAGAAATACTTTAAACTCAGAAAAGGGTATAGCAATTACTGATTGTCTCAGCAATATCATACTGGGGAACCAATCCATCCTGGTTGTGACAAAAATTCAAAATAAGTTTTCAAGAGCAAGCCAACAACACATTCATTTTACTAATTCTCACCTTCCCACCCACTTAAATTTTCTTCAAGAGTAATCTTTAAGTGAAACTTTGCTCCTTCATTTCCAACTTACAGCTTTTATGATTTTAATTTTGATTTATAATCAAATTTATTAACACTCTAAGCGGTGAGAGCATCTTGCCAGCCGCAGGCCAACCGGAGACTTCGTAAGGGCAGACCAGCTAGTAATTTTACAAAGTGCAGCTAAAATTGAGTAACTTTATCAGATCATAACAATAGTAAATTTATTTTTACTATTTTTCAAATATTAATTTTTTGTATTTTCTTTAGCACGAAATTAATATTTGTATTTCCTTTAAACACTTTCCCGTTTTCTTTTTGTAACTAATTGCAGTATTTCCTTTAAAATGCTCCCCTTTTATTTATTTATTATTTATCAAAGATTCCTCTTTTTGATCACCCTTTTAATGATCAATATGGTGCAGACCACCTTCAAGATAGGAAGTCCTTTTCTTGGAAATGCCAATATTCATTGTTTCCACCATCTGTCTGTCTTTCCCTCCAATACTTCTGATCCGACTCTTTAATGACTTGATCTGTCTTTAAAGTATTTAAACCACCGGTCCTTTCAAATAAACAGATAGTATTTCATTGGTCTTATTTCTTGGAGCTTATCCCGTCAACACAATTTACCATACAACAACAAATCATGTATTTGAAATCAAGGCCAGAATTCTTGACAGAGAATTGATACTTAATGCTCTTTGATTCATTCAATCCCAAAACCAACCAAAAATTTTACTTTCAGCTGTAAAAAATCAACAAGCCAAATCTAGCTTAGAAAAAGTATCCCATAATTATTTTTGTTTACAAGTTTAAAAGACATCAAAGGAGTCTTGCATTAACTAATCAGATATTTATGATAGTCATATTGCTTGGATTTGGTTCTAGATCTGGTCAAAACCTTTTACCATTAACTTGATAAGTATCAATTAACCCACAATTACAAGAAGCTATAAAAATGGAAAAAGAAGACAACTTTCACTGAAGTTCCTACTGAAAAAAAAACAAGATCCTAATTCATTGGCCATCAATCAGTAAAAGTTTATAAGCTATCAAACAAAAATGGAGGAAAAAGTTATGACAATATATCTAAGAATCTAATGCAACAATACATACACCCTAACAAACAAACAAATACAAGTACAAATAAACAAATTCAACCCAAAACAGCATAAAGATAAACATACACCCCGAAGAGGTCCACCTGAACACAGCGTAAGTACAGACCAACTTGTATTTTTACAAAAGGCAGATGAAATTGAGAAACTTTATCAAATCATAACAACAAATTATGTATGTAGACTCTCCCTCTGATACCGCGTACATAAGGCTTGTACAAACATGGGAAGAAAGGATTTCACAACTGGATAAATTTGATTTTAAAGCAAATAAAATTCACATGGTACAAACTGGAAACCCCGATCTCGGACAACCTACTCAGAATCAGATTGAAGGATAATTTTGGATTTTAACTTTCTTATCTTTGACATGTTTAGTTAACCTAAATGTATATAACCTGACTTTTCCTTGTAAATTATCTGCTATCTGTATTACTGAGCTTATAATGGTTCTTGCTAAGTATTGTTAAACATTTGTATTAATAGTACGTATGAACCAATAAAGGAAATTGAAATTGAAATTGTATAGATACTCTAAGACAAAATAGAGATGTCGGTTGTAACTCTTACATCCAGAACCAATCTTGTGAACTAATACTCCTTTTATGAAAATAAAGGACTGGTGTAACAAAAGTTCATAATACTTTATTGGGTACGTGAGTACTTTAATTTTACTTACAATACTAAAATAAAACTTAAGTCTAAGTCTAATTATCTACCTTGGTGACTTATGTCTAAGCACAAAGAGAAATAACTAAGTAACATTGAAAAGGTACGCAAGCCTTTTTATGGAGCACGCTGATCAGGAGCTCTCGAGGATCAAACATGGATAGAAAGGTTGGATGATCAAAAAGTGGTAAAATACCGCTAACTTAATACTAAGTACTCGACTCTGTGTGGGATATCTACCTGTATTTGAAATCAAGGCCAAAATTGTATGTGTCTTTGATTAATCTTGCGATGAGACTGTTGTGACCCTTAAAGGTTGGTTGGTTGGCATTTCTTTTTAAAATAGTTGCCAACATTTACCTTTTTTCCACTCAAGTGTGTTTTCCAATAAAGGTCTAAGCCCTTTAAAACCAATCCTTTTAAAAGCTGAAAAAGTAAAAAGTTATTTTTCAGCTCGTCGAGCAAAACTCTTTTGGCTAGTTACTAACTTTCAAGTTTATGTAACATTAGAGAAAAAAACTATTGATAAAAACAATGCAAGTTGCTCCATCGATAAAACTTGTGTCTTTTCTTTTTTTTATATTTTCTTTAAAGGTTTACTTTATGGAATAATGATAACTTAGATTTAAAAAGAAATTCTTCTGGTACACACTTTTTCTCATTTTCCGTTTCCCTAGCTATGAGTCCTAAATTTCAGTTAACCTTTTCATTTATACAATGACATGGCTTATAATATATATTAAAGAGAGGCATGATATGACAGCCCTGAAACAAGAAAAAATGTTAGAAAAATAAAAATGATGCCCTTCTCTAAAGTTTGAAGTATATTGCATAAATTGAATCTTTTTTAATTCTTTATAGTGCTGAAGTCAATATTTTTCTATCAAAATGTTTGTTTGAACTTGACCACAAAACTAGAGATGGGCTAGCTCTAACCCAACCCGAGCATACTTTTGACCCGCAATAAATAAGGGTCCAACCTGTCTTTGACCCGGATATTTTTTTACCTGACCTGATGAGATTTTTGGGAAAAAATTGAAAAACGTGAGATACTTGTGGAATTTTTTTACATATTTAGAGGTGGCTGACTCAAGCCAACCACCAAAAAAATAACCCGGATCCAACATTACACAAAACCTCCGAACAAAGAAGTATTCAGAAGAACACTTTCAGGATAATGCATAACCATCGCTCTTAGAATAACCAAGGTGATTGCTATCTATCAAAAAAGTTATTTAGAATATATGTAAACTTACTCTCAGTCCCCTTACGTAAGTAAACTTAAGGACGAAGGAGGAGATGTCAGTCGTATCTTATAATTGACCCATCTATATGAATGATACTCGTACTCCCTTTTATGAAATAAAAGACAGATGTAAAAGATGCTCTTAATACTTTTTATTGAGGTTAGTTGTAAAAACTTGTTGTTACAAACAACTATCAAAATAATCCTTAAGGGTATGATCTACAACTATCTACTCTTGTAACTTACGTCTATAAGCACATTGAGAAACTACGAGATAACGTTCTAAAGGCATGTGAGACAGAAGCGCGCTGATCAGGCGCCCTCGGGAATCAAATGTGGATAAAAGGTTGAACTTAAAACTAAATGCTGATATCCATATGTGCTATCTACTTGTATTTCATAAGTTGTAAAAATGTCTGAGACAATAAAATAATATGAATAAGAAATCATCTTGATTGGTTACATCCACCAATCACAGAAGGATAGGCCTGCAGGGTTAGGCCCGGAAATTTGGGCCTATATTGACAAGCAAGTGTTTTGACGAAGCGTAAATTTGGTCAAACGTTAATTCAATGAATCATGATTTGGTCAACCTCTTAACTAGTGATGGGTCTGGGTCAAAATTTTTTGACCCGGGTCGGGTCAGCCATTCATGGTTTGGGTTTGAATTCAGAAATTTTCCCCTAAAAACCTCAATTTTTTCTCTTCGGGTCAAAAAGTACCCAGGTCAAAGACACGTCGGCCTCTTATTTACTGCGGGTCAAAAGTAAGCTCAGGTTGGGTCAGGGCCCATCTTTACTCTTAACAACTTTGAAAGTGGACATTGCTTTCATAACAACTTTGAATGCAGACTTGAAGTGAACTGAAGGTCTTTGATCCAAGGCTGGTTCTTAATTGAAATTTGGCTGCTATATTCTCAAACGCCTTATGTTCAATTTGACAAACTTTCCTTCCAGATTTTGAGTGAATTTATCTCATGCAAATCTTCAAATCTGAGAGTGAAGTTCTTAAAATCCTTTTTTGTTTGAAGATCCAAAAGTTTGAATTGAGTTTAATCTTCATGTAGGTTTTTCATGGAAATATAATCATTTTTGAAAATACTAAACTCATGAAGCAAACAGAAACTTTATTTTTTAACTATTCTGAAATTTGAAAAAGAATTTTTCCACATGGCAGTTTTCTATGAAAAAACCCATAAAACATTTTTCATTTCCCAGGATTGTCAAAAAATTCTGTTTTGAAGCAATTTTTAAGTGGCTTTTTTTCTGGAACCATTTGTATATCTTGCTCAAGAATATGCTGTTTAGTTGACAAAATGTGTTAGAAAAAATACATATAGAGTAAATTTACTTGACTTTATTTCATAGATTTATTTTTGTTATCAGTTTAACAAAATTACTCTTTGTATTTATTACTTTAAAATACTTTGTTATCTCCCTGTACTTTTGCGTATTATTTATTTTATCCAATTCCAATTAATCCTTGTATTTCCCTTGAAATACTTCCCCTTTTCATTTTAATCGGTTCATCAAAGATGCCTCTTTCTGATAACCTCTTTTTGATCAAGAATGCTGGCTACCTTCCAAATAGGTAGCCACTTCTTGGAAATATGAATATTGACCGTTTCCCTTCCAACACAGGTTGCTAGGTAAACTATCAAATCATGTTTCCCTCCAATACTTGCGATCTGTTTCTCAATTATCCTGATCCGTCTATCAAAATATCCTGATCTGTCTCTAATAAGGTATTAAAAACCACTCGTTCTATCAAATAAACAGTTAGTATCTCATATCACAAGTTTAGTCACTTAACAAGTTTATCTACCAAAACTATTTTTTTTAAATATTTTCTTTGTTTGACAAACAAGGCTTTCTGACGAAAACAAACTCCAAAGAATCTCAGGGAAGATCAAAGAAAGTTTTTTCAATGCTGGTTTTAGAGGATGAGAAAAGCATCAAATCCGAATTGATGAAGATTAGATTATGATTTAAGATGAAAAAGTTGCACAATCTGGTTTTTTTACTCTTTTCCAAACTTTAAAAAATTTGGCTGCTGCAATCAAACGACTTTTTTGTCCTGCAATCTAGATATGAATATTTCTCACATGCTTTTACCAAATTTCTTTTTTCAAATTGAAAAGAAAAAGTAATAGAACAATAAGAGTTCTTAATTGTTGCATGTTTTTTTAAATTGTTGTGACAGCAGGTGGCCATGGCATCAGGCTGGGTATCAGAGGGTCGTGGGTTTGAACCCGGGCACCTACAGTCAACCCTTCACCCTGAGTTGTCTCAACTTAAGTGTGCCCTTAATGAAAAAAATAGCAAGGAGATCTTTACAAGCTGAAAAAAATATTTTTTTAATTTTATTTTATCATTTTCGTTTAATAAAAAAATGTTATTTGGAGTACATGACATGTATAAAGAAAGGAGATCATTCGATTATATTTTATTACCATTTCAATTGAAAGTGATCCTGATAAAAAGTAAAAGGACACTCCCTTGAGAGTATGGCTTTCACCAAGCAAAAAAAAGGTTTTGTCTGTTGCTAAGGGAGAAATCAAGATAGAACTTTACTTTTCAAGGTTTGATGGTGATCAGAAAGGATTTTTGATGCTTTCACAGAATTGAAAGACAATATTATACCTGATATATTGAAAATGAAGGAAACCATATAATGCAGTTGAATGAAAAATAGACTAAAACAAATTGAAATATTTCATGACAAAATGATATTAATGTTTTTTTTATAAGAAAACCAAATCATATTGAATCAAACTCACATTTTAATGGTTGAATGATGTTTTTCTAAATTATTAGCAGCTTTTATTTGGGCAAGGTTGATAGACAAATCAAAATAGGGCCAATCACAAACATAGTAATTTGCTGATTGGTCTCTGGTCTGCTTTCAACTTAATTTTCATTTGTAAATAAGCTGTCACTTCTTTCTTTTTCGATTGATTGTGGTGTGGAATTTGTTAATTGCTGAAGGCTTTTCCTGAAGCACTACCATCCTGCTAATTATGTGCTTTATTTGCCCAATTGTCAAGGGATCGCCGTGGCTGAGAGGTCATAGGCACCTGACTGAGAACTAAGATCTAAGGTTGTGGTTGTGGGTTCAATCACCAGCCACCCAAGCCAGCAATTTTTCAACCCCAGATTGCAAAAAAATCAACAAGGAACTCTCAGCCAGGATAATAGTAATCTGCAGTGACCATAAACTTCTATGGCGGGACTCTTATAAAGGTATGGGTCACGCATCAACATTGCCTGCACAAGATTATTATTATTGTTATATGTCATCTCTCAAAATCTATTGGCTTCAAGTTTTTATATTATTTTAATATTCCCTGCAAATCTGCATTCATTGAAGGCACACTGTGTGCGGTCACAATCACTGTAAATTAACCTGGGCAGAAGTCAACCCTGGGTTGTCGGGCTGGAATTCTGGCTTGTAACTCACCAGACCACCCTAACTCCCTGAGTATAAATGTTCTCATGACTGTCCCAGATATATAGGGCTCATAACGAGATAAAGAAAAGGGTTAAGGGGTTGCAAGTTTTTGTGACTCACCAGGGTTAAAGATTGGATGGAGGTAAAAATACCTTGTTTTCTCATCAAAGATATGCCACTTCATTAGAGCAACTCACTTGTTTAAATTTTGAAAGTTTCTAAAGATTAATCCTCCATTAATGAGTGAAGCAAGCAAGGGGAGGTCAGAAAAATCACTATGGATTGCACGCATGTAAAGTGGATCAGCAGGAAAAAAAATGTCGTCCACGTGTCTGTAACCTCAAACTCCTATCTTGATCTTGAAGCTAGAGGGCTGAAATTTTGCCCATAAATAAGTCACCAACCAGATTTTTGAATTTTTATCAAGGAGTTGAGATATTGTTGATTTTCTATTTTTATTTAGTATAGTTTGTAATATGGTCGCTGCAAATTTTGGTGCCACGCTTAGGCATCTACCTGAGAAGTTTAAA
>Ga0194133_10010227_pt1 | contig 10597 bp, 7 predicted proteins | sample TA2KigOf40mmetaG_FD_155448 | JGI IMG/M metagenome (GOLD analysis project Ga0194133, IMG submission 155448) | Freshwater microbial communities from Lake Tanganyika, Tanzania - TA2015055 Kigoma Offshore 40m | ecosystem: Environmental > Aquatic > Freshwater > Lake | place: Tanzania: Lake Tanganyika... | reverse complement strand
TGTAGCCAATTTTTTTGATGATAAAAAAGATAAGTACGTATTACAAGGTAGCGCTTTCTTAAAAACTAAGACTGGAAAATCTCTAGAGGGTACACTTTGGCTTGTTAATAAAATACCCGATACAAGCCGCTTAGATATTGCCAATATAATTGCATCGTTGTGCTGTACCGAAATGGAGGTAGAACGCAAAAACGAAAATGGCGTATGGGAAAAAGTAAAACGCAATGTATTACCACAGGGTGCTCCCACCTCACCGGTAATAACAAACATAGTTTGCCAAAAACTTGACTTCCTTCTCTCTGCCGTTGCTAAACGTTTTGGATTAAAATATAGCCGATATGCTGATGATATTACGTTTAGTTCTATGCACAATGTGTATAAGCCCGACAGTGATTTTTTAAAAGAATTACACAGGATAATTGCCGAGCAAAACTTTTACATTAAGGAAAGCAAAACCCGTTTGCAAAAGAATGGCTATCGTAAAGAAGTAACCGGCTTGTTAGTGAATGAAAAAGCAAACGTGCAGCAGCGATATATCAAGCAATTGCGCATGTGGCTTTATTACTGGGAAAGATATGGTTACGAAAGAGCCTCAGGATTTTTTTTACAGCAATATATTGCCGACAAAGGCCATGTAAAGAATGGCAAGCCAGATATGGTAAATGTTATTTCAGGCAAACTGGATTACCTGAAAATGGTAAAGGGGGCGGATAATGAATTGTATTTAAAATTAAGAAATCGATTTACAAATCTCTCCTGTGTAAAAGCTCCAATAGATGCTTTATTGGATATTTGGGAAACAGAGGGAATTGATAATACAATGAATCAATATTATAATGAAAATGATTACTGATGCCAAAGGACAAATACGACTTTATACAAGAACTGCTAGAAAATAAAAAACTATCCCCATCTCAAAGAGAACGGGTTTTATTGCTTGTAAAAGAAGAGATTAGAAAAGAAGGTTTGATTAGCAAGAGTTTGGCTGACAGATTAGCAATTATTGAGGAATTAGTAAATGTAAAAGATATCTCAGAAGAAAATAACCAAGACCTACCTAAATATTTTGATTCATTACATCTGTATAAGTACTTAGTGGATTACAATCAAAATCCAATTTTAAAATCAACATGTCACGAAATTGATAGCAATGAACTTGAAAATATTTTGGAATACTGTGAAACTACAGAATATGATTTTGAAAAACATTTGGGTAAAATACTGGACGCGTTTCGAGAGCACGACAAGAAACCTGCTCCTCCGAAGGTTAAAGCACTAATCAGAGGCTATCTAACTGGAAAAAATTTTAGAGGAAACCCTATAAAAGGTTGGTCAACAGATAAAATTTCGCATAATTGGTCTAGTCCCGAATTGCTACAATGGAGTCTTAATAATCAAGGAGTGCCCCCCAATATTGATAAAGGACTTATGATAAATCTTAGAAAAAAGGGATACCAGTTAAGAAAACCTTTCATTACAGAAAACGGAAGTGGTATATACAGCTTTAGTAACTTAGTGCTTTACTTTAAATGTTTGTTTCATATACGAAGTGATAACTCGCTGAAGAACATCATAAGGAACTTCAATAGGGCCTCAGGTTGGGAAGCACAAATAGATTTTGAAATTTCAGATTCAACATTTCCAAATAATATTGAAATATTTACTGATGTCGATAAGTTTCTCCAGGCATACAAAGTTATTATTGAATTGGTACTTGAAAAACCGAATGATAAAAGGGTAAAACCCGTAGTTCGATTGTCGCTTAAAGAGAATGAAGATTCCGTCGAATTTTCCATTTTTCATGTAGGAAGTGTTTACGGAAAAACGATTGACAACACAACAGTACGGTTAGGAAATAAGTACCGTGGTTTGATTAAGAATCAGATTAATGGGTTGTGTAAGTTTTATGTTCAGGCTGATTTCGAGTCTGGAGAATCGTATAGAGTAGGTATTTGGGATCAACCTGATTTGTGGATAAAAATAAAACCTATCACAGCCATCACATTAGATAAACAGGTTGGGGGTGTTGAGCATATTTTTGTAATTGTAAAGCCAAATATGTAGAATGATCTACTTAATAGACGATAAAAAGATTAGGCAAGAGAAAGATTATAAGTGGACTGATGATCGTTTTGAAAGTTTCAAATCGCTAATTAAACCTATTTATACGCTGGACGACCTACAAGAAAATACTACAGATATTTTCCAAACGGGAAATGTTATATTATATCATGAGTCCTTTCTTGATTCCACAGACATCGCTAATGAAGCATCTGATAGACGTAGACGTCTAGATAATTTTGCAAAAAATACAAACAGTTATTTAGTTCTGTTTAGTGGAAGTAAAAATACGAGAAACTTAGATGGAAATATCGCTAATCTTCCAGTATCTGTATTATATAGTAACCTAGAGACATTTATCCAAAAAGCCAAAGAAGGCGATATCAATCTTAAGTTTCTTTTATTTGGAGAGAATCCGTTAGTCATCAAAGAACTCAATGATAAAATTGATGCTGCGTTATTGAATATGATAAATGAAAAAGCATGTAAAGTAGGAAATGCAAACTTTTTTATTGAGCCTGCCGAAAAGAATATAAATGATCCTCTTACGGGGTGCGTGTTACAAACGATTTTTAGTGATACAGATAATGAATTCACTACGAAAATAAATGAGTGGTTAAATGAAATGATTTACGACAACATCTTTATTCCTCTGTGTTTTGGGAATACATTGTTAGATTATAATGGGCTAAGATTAGCATGTCATATACGATGTTCCCCCTCAAAAAACCAAACAACCCGAATTTTTATTTACGGGGTAGTCGGTGCGGATTATTTAATACATAATGAGTATTTCAATATTTTGAAAACTAAAAATACTTCTCTGATTTCATTTTCAAAAAAAGCAATTGGAGAATCTGCGCTGATACCCAAAGAACATTTCTCAAAAGAAGAGTTGCCAGGTGAATTAGCAAAATTGAAGCTTGATGTACCACAAAACTATTACGACAATCACGCCATTGCCAATGAATGGGGTATTTATCAAATGGCAAGAAATGCAAACATCAATATTAAAAACTTAGATGGATTTGATATTGAAAAAATAAATAGCCTTTATTTTAAATGGCTAATTGCCAAAAACAAGTTGAATGAACCAATACCCGAAGAGCAACAGAAACAACAAAGAGAATATTTGGTAAAAATTGAAGGCCCTAAATTTATTGGAAAAATTGAATTACCCAAAACGAAAAGATGAAATACTTATTGATAGATGATCTAGCAGAGCACGGCTGGAAATCCATACTTGCGAAAGCTGTCCTTAAAGAGGAGGGGAACCTTGATATCGCTAGTTCTTATGAAGTAGCACTAAAAAAAATTGAATACCCTTGGGATTTAATTTTTTTGGACTTACGCTTATCTGAACAGGATCATAATGCGAAAAATATAATAAACTACTCAGGATTTAATTTATTAATAGAAATTAGGAAAGATTTCAAAAGGGAAAATTTTTGCACTCCAATAATATTAATCACAGCATCAAATAAAATTTGGAATATTGAATTACTACGTAATAATGGAATTGATGCTTTTTACATAAAGGAGCACCCAGACTATAAGTTTGACAAAAAAACCTCTCGTCAAAATTTAGAGAGTTTGCAATTTTCATTCCTACATTTAAAAGAGATAGGTTCAAAGCGGCGAGAAATATGGAAACTATGCAATTACATACTTAACAAATTGGGAACTCACTCCTATTTTAAAACTCAAGACAAGAAGTATGTAAATATTAAAGAACGAATAACTGATAAAATTAAATTAGGTTATACTCAGCTATTTAAAGAGCAAACTGACTTTGAAAAAGCAATTCTGCCTGCATATAATGAATCCTTTTCATTTATTATTTTCTGGTCGATTCTGGAGGAGATAACCAAGGGGTTTACTAATATTTTAGAAACCTGGAATCCACCACCATACAAGCGGGATACAAACTGGAAATTTCGAAACGTAGAATATTTTATTGAAAATGAAAAAGATGCAATAGTCTTGAATTATTTTAAAGAAGATAAAGTCTTACGTAAAGGGAGCAAAACATATGATATAGCAACAAGTGAGTTTAAAAAATACCACGGTGACTCACTTATAAATTTAAGTGAGCAGGTATACTCTCTTTTGGCTGCTTACAGTAATGATGATAGCGCCTTTCAGAAATTGTGTGAGATATTTAAGCCATTAAATAAGTACAGAAACGATAATGATTTCATTCATAGTTCTGTTCTTAATATCGCCACAATGAAGCTTATAACAGAAAACGCTAAAAAGGAGGCTTACTTGAAAAATAAAGAAATTCTAGAATTCATTAAAATGATATTAGAGTTGAGGGTTTAAGATTTGTGCAGTGAAGCATAACTGCACAAATCCGTTTCTTCTTTGCATAGAAATTAAAAGACATGAGCATATTCAATCATTTTAAGCATTTAAACCTAAGCCAGGGCCAGGAAACTGCCTTAACTAAGCTGGAGGCTTTTTTAGCCAGTCCGGTGCAGGTGTTTATGCTGAAAGGATATGCTGGTAGTGGTAAAACAACCATCCTAAAAGGATTAGTTGAATATCTCAATGCAGTTGAAAAGGATTTTGCCTTGATAGCTCCAACTGGCAGAGCAGCCAAAGTAATTAGAGAAAAAACCGGGCAAGAGGCTTTTACTATTCATAAGTCTATTTACAGCTATGAGGGTATGGTAGAGATTGAAGAAGGTGATTCTTTCTATTACTATTATAAAATCCGTAATAATGTGGATGTGGCCGGCAAGATATTCATAGTGGATGAAGCCTCCATGCTATCTGACGCCAAAAGCGAAGGAGAGTTTTTTCGTTTTGGTTCTAGCCATTTATTGTCTGATTTGATTACCTACACAAGAGTTGCACAGCCAAATGTAGATTCTAAAATCATCTTCGTTGGAGACCCTTGTCAGTTATCTCCGGTGGGTGATAATAGTTCAAAACCTTTTGAAGCCAGTTATCTTAGAGAGCATTTTAATATTTCTTCCGAAGAAACCGAAATGAAGGAAGTGAAAAGGCAAGGTGGTGATAGTGGCATATTAAGGGCAGCTGCAAAAATTCGCAAGAGTATTTCAGCCCGTTTCTTTAACGACTTCAATTTGCGTTCCAATGGAAAGGATATTTTAAATCCTACTTATGAAGCTTTCCTTGACACCTGGCAAGAAGCAGCAAGTCCAAAAATTATCATTGCAAGTAAAAACAAAACCTGTCTTGACCTCAATTTGCAAATAAGAGAACGAAGATTTGACAATGCTGATTTACCTGTTCAGAAAAGTGATATTGTTATCATGGGTGGTAACAATTATAGAAAAGGCGTTTTCAATGGTGAGTTTGCCGTTATCAATGAAGTAAGCGATATAGTCACACAGAGAACAATTGCGTTAAGAGGTAAAAATCCGGTAACACTTTATTGGCGTGATGTGGAGTTGGTTTTTCCTGATGCAGAAAGCAATAATAAGATTGTAAAGGGTAAGCTACTTGAAAACTTCCTTTACGGAGATAATTATTTGAAGCCGGAAGAAACCCAAGCTTTGTATGTAGACTTTACTTCCCGGCACAAGGGTTTAAAGCCCAAAACAGAAGAGTTTAAGGAAGCCATCATGCAGGATGAGTATTTCAATTGCTTGTTGATGAAGTATGGTTATGCCATTACTTGCCACAAGGCTCTAGGTGGCGAATGGGATAATGTATTTACTGTATGGGATAATGATAATATGGAAGACTTCGACTGCTTTACTGATAAACAAAGGAGAGCAGGTAAAACAAATCAGGATTTTTATCGCTGGGCATACACGGCTATCACCCGGGCATCAAAAACATTGTATGCATTAAACCCGCCTTTTTTCAATTCCTATTCAGCTATGGCATTCCTTGATGTAACAGTCTTGAATGCATTAAATGAATTAACCGGAAATCAGATTCAAACAGAAGAAATCAGTCTGAACAACGAATTGCTGCAACAGCTTTCAATGCTGAACCTTTTAGAGCAACCTGTACCCATACAGGATCATTTTATCAGGGTTCGCCAGGCAGTAAGAAAGCAATACATTGAAATTGTTGGGTGGGAGAAAATTGGCTATGAGATTAGATACTCTTTTGTTAGGGAACAAGACAAAGCATTTTTCAGAACTTATGTAAATGGCAAAAATGAATTTAGAAATCCATTTACATTTATGCCAAATCTTTCTCCAAACAGTTCATTTAATAATGCTCTTGTTGAAATATTAAATCATTTGCCAAATGTTTCCATAAGGCGAAATACAGCCGAAACCGTTATTAGCCAAATTGAATTTGACTTTGAGTTAGAGGAAGAATTCCCTTTTACAAGAAGTTTGTTTGATGACTTAGTATTGTTGTTTAAAGAAACAGATATTACGATTGACGGCATTGAACATCAGCAATACAAGGAACGATATACATTTAAGCGAAACAATGAAACAGCCGTTGTAGATTTTGAATATAAAAAGAATGGTTTCTTTGGTAGGGTTGTCCCTATCCAAAATATGACCAACAGCCAGTCGCTGCTCTCCAGTATTCAAACGGCATTGCAAACTTTTAAACAAGACGAATATGCCAGCTAAAGAAATAAAAGAACTTCGTCAGGCGGGTAAGTTAGAGGAAGCTTATGCTATGGCAAAAGCAGAATTGGAGGCTGATTTGTCAAATATTTGGGGCAAGCGGAATTTGAGTTGGGTGTTATATGCTCAACTCGATGAACTTGCGTCAAATTTGGATGCTTTTATTGTGAAAATTAACGAGGTAAAAGAATTGGATTTACCGGCATCGGAAGAAATGTTTTTCGAGAACATATCGATTGTCATATCCAAAGCAGCAAGGGCTATCACTAATGAAGCTAAATTAGACATAAGCAAAATACATCGTTTATTTGATTCTATTAAAGAGTTGCCTATTAAAAGAAATTCCAAATGGTTCAGTGTCCTTTTTAGTACGATGCATAAGGGAATGAAAGAGTCCCATAGATATATTGAATTTGCTGATTGGTGGGATTTCAAAAATTTTAGACCGGAAGATTTCCAAAAAGAAAAAATACCAAATGGAAAAGAAATAATGGCAATTGCTGAACAGGCATATATTGCATATGCAAAACATTTACTGCCGAAGCAAAACCTGCAGGGTGAAATTATTTTTAATAAAGATAAAGCTGAAGCTTTCCTACCGGGATTATCTCAAATAGTAGAAGATTACCCTCAGTTTCAATACCCTGCATATTTTAATGCAAAACTATTATTGGCATTAGGAGACAAGGATAATATGCTCGAATCATTGTTGCCCTTTGCCAAGAAGAAACGCAATGATTTTTGGGTATGGGAAATTCTTGCAGAAGCTTTTTCAAGTGATCCGGAAAAAGTATTCGCTTGCTATTGTAAGGCTTTATCTTGTAAAAGTCCTGATGAAATGTTGGTCAGTCTTAGACAAAAAGTGGCAAGGCTATTAATTGCCAGAAAACTATATAACGAGGCAAGGACAGAAATAGATTTGTTAGTTCATGCAAGAATAGAATACGGTTTTAAAATACCTGCTGAGGTTACAAATTGGCAAGCTATGGATTGGTATAAAACAGCGGTACAGTCTAAATCAAATTTTGGTTTCTATAAAGCCTATTTACCAATTGCCGAAGCACTTTTGTTCAGTGATGTTCAGGAGGAATCTGTAATTGTTGAATTTGTAAACGCTGATAAGAAGATACTTAATTTCATTGCATCTGAATCTAAGTTTGGCTTTTTAAAATACGATCGATTTTTCTCAGATGTAAAAGTGGGAGATACGCTGAAGGTGAGATTTCAGGGAGGAAGCAATGAAGGTATGCATCAACTTTATACAGGAATTAAAGTTGATGATGATACTTTCAAAAAGCAATTTATGAAAGAATTACAAGGTGTTGTAAGAATACCTGCCGGTAAACCATTCGGCTTTATGGATGATGTTTTCATCCACCCTTCCTTAGTAACAAAATACAAACTTACTGATGGTATGCAATTCGCAGGAAAAGCTATAAAATCTTATAATAAAGAAAAAAAACTTTGGAGTTGGAAACTACTTTAAATCTAAAAAATACGACTAATATGCCCAATTAAGGCAAGCAACTGTGGGTTAAGACCCTTTTTGATTTTGTCCATACAGGTCTGCCAGCCGGGAAAAGGACCGGTAGAAATTTGTAGGGTCACTCTTGGGATTCCACTACACAAAAGATCCTTGCGGTTTGAAATTTTATTTCCATATAACTAAAAGAAGCCAAGTCATTTTCAAGCTTTACCCCCCCCCCATACCAATACTCCGCCAGCATACTCACCATCTCTGCTCTGCCTTTACCAATATACTTCAAAAATGATGGTTCTGATTTGTGACCGGTGGTAATGCAGGAAATAAACTCTGATTGTTAATATCTGTCGCCATTATTCAATTTAGTTCTTGTTAATATATTTTGGTCTGTCGTGCGGTTGGGGCAAAAGCAAATGTGCTGCAAATTGGGTTTGTGCATTGGGTTGCAGCTCTTTTGATTTTGCCGAAGCGTTGGCTTGTCTGTTCATTTGTCTGTATGTTTAATGTTTGCACTTTCGTTTATAGGGTGACCGCTAACGGTTTGCGGGTTTAAGAAATTGGCGATTTCGTAGCACAAAACTGTCTGCCAGCACTACACTTGACACGAAGCACAAATGTTTATTTAACCACTGAACCGCCAATTTCTTAAACCCGCTGTTACCTGCATGTGCTATTGTCCATCCGAAGCGGTCAACCCACAATTCGGTATAACTGTTAATTGGTAATTCTTTCATATTCCGTCATCAAGTTTTTGAAGTTCGTGTGCAAATCGCTTCCATTCTCCTTTTGTTTTTGTTGATAGCTTGTCGTAAAGTTTCGTAATCAAATCTATGGGTAGTTTTTTAATTTCTTCAACTGACAGTTTAATCCACTCGGTCGGATAATATTCTGGTGGAAAAGTTTTGTCGTTTGCAATGGCTTCAAGTTTTTCTGTTATTGTTGCGTTTTTGTATTGCTCTAAAAGTTCTGTCCTAATTGTACCACGCTGCTCCTTACTAAGTTTACGAAGTTCCGCTATGGCAGAAATTCGTTTTTCCTTTCTGCCTTCAACTCGTTTCAAAACTTTTGAGTATCGGTCATATTTAATAGCACTAACTTTTGACTTCTCACTCCTGTAGGCAAAGTAGTCAGTAATTGTCCGCTTACCATAATAGGAATTGCCGAAAGGAACCCAAGGGTTATCACAATTTCTCAAACCAAAGTCGGCAATTTGAAAATCCTTGTCAAGATTTGCTTCTTGTATCATTCTGTAAACCCAAATTGCACCTGCAACTGAACCGCCAATCCATTTCAGTTCTCGTTCAAGAATAACAAGTCCTTTGAATAACCAAACTAATTGAATGTCATCTTCAAATTCTTTACGGCATTGCTTCCATGTTTCATATGCTTGACAGTTTATGTAATCCTTTGTTCTAAATGATTCAATAAATTCTCTGAACTGTGGTTTGCCAACCTCTTCCATATGTCCAATCATAATTATTTGATGTACGTCGTAATGATTTATCACTGTTTCTTTTTTGCGGTCAGTTTAACATTTGTACGGTCGTCGTAGCATTGCAGGTAACTTATATATAGCTCTACATTTTACCGCCCTATCCCTCCAATTATGCTGTATAGGTCTGTTTTGATTTCTGTTCAACATCGCCCCCATACCAATACTCGGCCAGCATACTCACCATCTCCGCTCTACCCTTACCAATATACTTCAAAAATGACGATTCTGATTTGTGTCCGGTGGCGGCCATTATTATGGAGGTTGGAATCTTTCCGAAGTGATTGGTAGCAAAAGAACGACGTCCGATATGAGAGCTTACAAGTTTCCACTTAGCAAATAGTCCATGTTTTTTCCGGGTAATGTTTACCATGCGGTCTCCTCTCTTAATGCGCATCACTTCAGCCATAGATCCTTGTACCTCATCCTCGATTCCGGCAAGTTTGCAGACCTTCTTGATGTAGTCATTATACTTATCATTGGAAATAGCCCTGGGAAACTCTCCCCCGCCATCCTTAATAATGCGCATGACGGTAGGATGTAGTGGCAGACTCACGGGAGCTCCAGTCTTTTTCTGTACAAAGTCCAGATAAGGTATCCCTTTTACGTACCGGATGTTCTTTACCGTGTTTCGATTAAAATCAGATACACGTTGCGCGGTGTAACAACTGATCAAAAGAGAGTTTCTGGCATTACGCAGATAGTCATGCTCCAATTCGAATGTCTCAATCAATTCGATTTCTTCTTCCGAGAGATATATCGGGGGTAGCTCTTTGTTTTTAACGCGGATCGCTTTGAGTTGATAGTTCACCTCTACCCCATTTTGCTGAGCATGATAGCAAATGGTCTTAATGAATTTAATGCTGCGATTCACGGTACCCAAATTATATTTCTCAGATTGAATCAGATAGCGGTGATAATCTTTATGAAAAGTCTGACCTACATCTTTTACTTGGTACTTACGACACATATGTCGCTCAAAACGGA
>Ga0194133_10010225_pt1 | contig 10598 bp, 5 predicted proteins | sample TA2KigOf40mmetaG_FD_155448 | JGI IMG/M metagenome (GOLD analysis project Ga0194133, IMG submission 155448) | Freshwater microbial communities from Lake Tanganyika, Tanzania - TA2015055 Kigoma Offshore 40m | ecosystem: Environmental > Aquatic > Freshwater > Lake | place: Tanzania: Lake Tanganyika... | reverse complement strand
GAATTGGTACGTTGCATCACCCTGTTCCTCATTAACGACAACCTGGTGTGACCTGGTAACGCCATTTTTACTACGATTATTTCAGCTATTGTTTTTGGATTACTATTTTCTAAAGGATTACGTTTTAAATCCTCTGTTAATGCGTTCAAATTTGTTACGTTTGTTTTTGGTTTCAATTTAAATTATTAATTTGATAATTGACTATTTTTAACCATCAAATTTTTGAGCTTCATATCATTTAAGTAAACATTTAGAATATTGATTGATTGACGGCTTATAGTAGGGTAATGAACTGATTCTTCTAGTACCGAAGTATTAGATACTGCTATTGTGTCTTACAATCATCTGAACTATCCCTAGTTAAATTTTGGGAATGGTATTTTCTGATCCAATTATTTTGTGTTTTTAATAATTGAATCAGGTTTTTGTTTTTGTGATCTGTGCAACAATCAATCCTGACTGAGGTAACCATCATATTAGATGATTAGTTTAGGGCAAATCCCGGGGTCAAATATAAGCCCAGACTGGGGATTGACTCCTATATCTTGTAAATGTTGAAGGAAGGAAAAGATGATATTGTTTTAGTTGATAATTTTTCTGGATTGTTTCCCCAACAAAGAGCAACCTAGATATACCTTGGGCATAACAACTTTTAAGGAGATATTACAACCTTATTGATAAAGTTTGGTCCAAATATGATTTTTAAGATTCTTTGCTGCTTTACTAAAAAAGTCTTAAGTTGGTTGACTGTTTCAATAAAATATCTATTCTTATGAATGGAAAAACTCTCCAAAAAATGATGGAAACAAGTCGGTAGTTGGGTTTTTTTCTTCATCTCTATTTACAGCTAATACAGTATCCTGACGAAATTGATGTTGTTTACACTTTAGATACATCCGGTCGACAAAAATGGACGAAAGAAATCGGAAATCACTTTTGACCCTAGCTACGTGCCTCCAAATATATTTTCCTTAGTACCATAAAGTGTAGGAAGCAGTCTGGAAGACAAAAAAACTTCTTAAGTGAGCAAAAACCTGGATCTACTTTTAATGGAACGCTAGATGCAATATTTGACACGTGGCTCGGTCTAGTGGAAACATCATAAGCAAGCTGAGAAAATGACAGAAAAGAAATCGGAACAGGATCGTTTATTGCGAAGAATCCAGGAAATAGACAGTGTTGAGCCAAATGTTAGAGGTTATAAAGTTTGGGCCACAGCCAACTTTCGAAGACAAAAAATCTTTTGATTTTCTCGATGACTTTTCTCTTCTTTATCTTCCAAACTTTGAAAGAAACAATTAATTTCCAACAAATTTTGCCCAAGGATTTTATGACCATTATGGTGCATACGACTTCCCGCTATGTGTCAGTTTTTTTCGTAAGTTTTGATTTCTATTTTGAGATTTTCCTTGATTCAACCCAAAAGTTTTGTGAAATTTTCAATAATTTCTTTGTGACTAGAAGCATGTCTCGGAGAAAAGCTTTAAACAGCCTCGGATAGTCAATCTTCGACTGTTGTCTTGCAATGAAGCTTGACAATGTTGACAAATCAAATGAATGACATTTTTGTCCATGAGGAACAAAATGACTGAAACTTCTAAAGGAAACTGTTTGTATGTTTGGTCATGTGGCAACAACATCATCGGTTACACTTAATTGAGCAACTTTTTCACAACTTTGTTCTTGTGAAAATCGGAATCTTTGACGGACCCAGATTTAAAAATCCATTCTCAAATTGCATTTTTCAATAGCTCGTTTGTTTGGAAAATATGATTTTATGTGAATGTCATGAGCAATTTGAAAAATGTTGAAATCTTTGAAAGATCAATCGAAATTGCCACAAAGTAGTTTGTTAATTTGTTTAACTTAATTAAAGGCAGAACCATGGTTGAACAAGGAAATATTTTTTTTGTAAATAAAGCTTCATTAATATTAAATTTTGAAACATAATTTCATCAGCAATTCCAAATCTTTTTCAGTGACATTCATTTATTCATTTTATAAAGAAAAAATCTTTACATATGTTTCTTTTTTGCAATGCTAAAATTTTGATGTCATATTTGAAGTTATTATCCAGGGCAGTGGATTTGGTTACTTATCAGCATTTTGCTCAAGTTATTCTTTCTTCCAATCTATCTTATTTCACATTATCTGCCACACGTCTATGTCTAGAAATGCTCAAAAGGATGCTTGATTTCATCATAATTTTCAGAGTCCCTGTCGAGATCGATACATACTTAACAGGCTGAACCATCTCGAAGACAACTTGCCTCAGCATGGCTCAAAGCGAGTATGACGTCACCTACCAGATATTGTAATGATTAGATTCAAAAAGCAATATGAGGCAATTGGATTTGACTTTGAAAAACATGAAGCTTCTGGCAGATATGAAAAGAGATTTGCTTTTTAATTTGATACTCACCTATCTACTTACTTGCTTGAATACACAAATTATATATGATTGGAAACTAACAAATTTTTTCTTGCATGTGTGGATAATGTACATCGAAAGAAGGAAATAAGTCCAATAAATCACTCAATTTCAAACCATTTTGAAAATCTGAAGAACTTTCTCCGGATTTTCTTAGCATATTCAATATCTTTTTAAATTGTGTGATGAAAATATTTATTAGATTGAATGTAGGTAAATTTTAAACATGACGGTGAAAATGTTTTATAGTAAAAAGCATTTTAATATACTGAAAACATTTTTTGAAAAATCCTCCGATCAAGTTAAGTTGAATGAGAGACGATAAATTTTATTTATAATAGGTCGCTGTAATCTTCAGTCTGAAAAATCAGAAAAATCAGAGCAAAAATTTATTGATTCTACAAAAGTATTAGGATTTACCAGTATAACTTTAGAATGAAGTTTAAGAAATGGAGGATTTAACTTCACCCAGCTAATTATCACTACTGATGAAAATATTTGCTTTTTTTATTCATTGATTAATTAGTGCTCGCTTCTATTTGTTTAAGGCTGCTAACAAGCATGACACTTGGTAACCTCCCTTTAATTGTTTTCAGTAAAACCAGTTCAATTTTTCTTGTTGAATGTCACCAACGTCGCCAGATTGTCCACCCAGTCAGAAAACAATGAGGACCACCTCTTCTTGTCTACAAAAACTCGTCAAACACTTCCTCCGTTTTAATAGATATTGAATTCTCTGAGCAAATAATTTCAATTTAACTCGGTGAACTTATCTTAAGATTTTTGTCATATAATAATATGAAAACCTCAATTTTGTGGTAAATCGAAAAAGCATTTTGAGTTGTATTTGCGAAAACTATTTCAAAAATGTTCTAATGGCTTTAAGGTGTGCCCTAATAAATTGGGCAAAGACGTAAATAAATGAATGGGAGCCACGTTAAGAAGAGATTCAAATTTTCTCAGCATTTTCTTAAACTCAAACCAGAGGAGTCCTTTAAAATTATCAAAGAAAATGTTTGTTTCTAAAACGAAAATTGTTATTACATATAGGGATAACTTGATTTGTGAGGAATTTCTTGAATACTTTTTAATACGCAGTGACTTTTAGGCAAAAAACTGTTGAACAAAATAGTATTAAATCTTCAAAAAAATTTGTTATGCTTTTAATTTTTCGTTTTGGCCATTTTATTAAAAGTATATGTGGCCAGTGAAATATTTTTTCTTCCAAATCAATAAATTAACAAAGTGTCAAAGACAATCGAAACTTTTAACCACAATTCCCAGACCACGAGACAGTTGTGGTTAACCGACTCATAGCAGCTAGGGAATTTATTTTGCCGTGGATGAATTGAAAAGACAATTTTTAAAACTTTGAAGCAATTTTTATGGAAAAGGTCAGTGGCGGCCTGAAACAAAGTGAAAGCTTTTTGTACTAAGTATCACTTAAGTCTCTCCAACAAAATTAGAAATTATGAAGTTTTTTATGACCATTGGTACCTTGATCTCTTCGCAGCTTTGTTTTTTTTGGGATATGCTTTTAAGTTTCATCCCATGTTTCTGTTTAGATTGCCTGAAAAAGTGAGATCGAAAGGCAAAACTTCCTCTTCACAAGTAGTTAGCTGGGCTGGGTTGGTTCTCTCTGCGTTTTTAATTTGCAGAAATGTCGAAATTGATCATGAATGATGAGTGATCAATCCTAATGATTGAAACAATTCTAACTTTACCGTGCACAGAATCATAAATAGAATTTTTCTTGTAAGTTTACGTTAAAAATCGATCAAGTGAATTCTTATATTTTTAATTCCTCCATTCCTTGAAGAAATATATTATAAGAATATTTTCAATTTCTTAAGTTTAACGTACCAGAAATCGAGGGAAGTTGAGCTCGTTTAAGTCTCGAGCTACTTCCACAGCTAATTGTGAACATATGATCGTTGAAGGGTTGATCGCTCTTACCCCATGTCATAAAAGATTGAAAGGACAAGTTTTGCAGGCAAATGACACAATACACGTGTCAAAAATCTTAGACTTTAAAGTGATGGAAATTCAAGTCAAGCAAGCAAAACAGCTTTTTCTTGTCTTTTATTTTTTATATTAAATTACACAAGGGCAAAAGATACAAAAAGTTAAAATTAAATAATCATTTAAACGAAAGGGATACAACACAAATATAAGATCTGAATCTTTCACATAACTTTTATTTTTGTTCTAAAATCTGCAAATAATTTTGAGCTTTCTTCAGCAATTTTCTTTAATAACGTTAAAATGTTTTTGCTTCTGTTTTGACATGTGCTGCTGCTTTTGTTTGAAAATTAAGGTTCACAAATTAAGCTTATCTCCTATTACATTTCGTGAAAGTTTTTGTTCAATGAAGTGTTACCACACATGGAAAAGTGAGGCAGATGAAACGAAAGCTATAGGTTTGGGGAAAAATACTAGAGAAAAATCTTTTTTGTCGACTCTTTTAATTTAAAACAAATTTCTTCTCACTTTGATCAATTTGACACCTTTTGATTGAAAAATCAGATTTTCAATTACCATTATGCATACCTCCAAACTATGCTATCTTCAGGTAATTGAAATTTTCTTCTCTTTAGTCTTGCAAAAACAAGAAATTATTTTCGCTTTTTAAGCCCATTGTCTTCTTGGTGATCTTCTCTTATTTAAGACGGCTTCATGAAAATTGAAAGCTTTTGTTTATTTATTGACGAATGAAGAGAAACTTGACGGAGCATTAACAATTGCGAGACAAATTAGTGTGACCGAGATTGATCATCCGTAAACTAGTAAAACAGAAGGTCAAGCAGTTTAAACCCACTTTAGCCGTTGATATGTAAAAAGAAAAAAGCCCAGAAACAAATGAAATTATAAAATGAGCATGACATGTGGTGCCAAACTTAAGCAAAATTTTACCATTCACTTGAAAAGTAGACTCGTTTTCGATTGTGTTCGTTGTTGTCTCTCCCTAAATTTTTATTCATCAAGTTAATCTCCATCCTTCAATGAAACTTTTTTTGGAATAAGGAAAATGCCAAATTCCCCCATACGGTGAGGTGACACCCTCAAACTTGATGGGATTTTGAGCAAAAGTCAAAAAATAACATCAAATGTATTGAGCATTTTATCGTCTGGAAAGTATTAGCCTTTTCAATTGCACGGATGAATTAACGTAAACAAGATAGGAAAAGGCTTTTTTTGGTAAAATTTTATATCTTATTGAAAGGGTATACGATGGGTCAAGTAGTAAAGCATTTCTCAGTTATTCAGAAGTAGATTTCCGCTTTCTATATTACTAATTGTTTAATAAGGCGGTAACTTTAATTCAAAGCTCTATTAGACTTCTTCAAGACATCTGATTGGTAAATACTAAAATACACTTGAACAAATATCTGGACAATATAGGATAAGTAAAACGTGTTTAAAAAATGGGAAAATGAGACACGGGAAACAGTGAGAGAATAATGAGTTTTTTGTGTGATAAATCTAGAGATTTAGCTCCCTATTTCTTCTTTCTCATAAAGCTAAATTCCTAGTGATTTCATTTTAAATTGGTTGCTATTGACCCGAACTGATGACTGTCAATGTCCATTTGAGACTGGATCTCTAGAGAGCTTGCAACGTGACTGCTGGTATCAAGACGAAATCTCAATTGCATCGTTCGGTCAGTTGGTTTGGATAAATATAAATAGGATCTACATTGAGATCAACTGTAACATAAAATCCAATCATACGAATTGAAAATCGACCAACTGCAAGATCAATTAAGCCATATAATACTCAGGATAATAGCATTCTGAAATTTTGCTGGATGACTATATAACAAAATGTGCTTTTAGATTAATTTATTATCAAAAAGACACTTAGATAATAAGCAAAGAGATTGTTAAAATGAACAGCAGGATGTTAACTTTTGCAGCAAAAGACTTCTTGAAAAAAATTAATTTTTCCTAGAGAATATAGATTAGTTCAATACACATTTTTAAGGAAAGCAGCCGTAAAAACTTTATTATAAATGTTATAACCAAGGTTTGTTGCCTAGAATCAGAATCATGATTATTCTGTACTTTTGTCACTTTGACGCTGTAAGAACTTTTTTTAATTAACCTAGATAAAAAATGAACATTCCCTATAATATCGATCTCTTCACCAATTTTCAAATCAGAGCCCCTGCCCTTAGAAATAAATCGTTGAAACTACCGGAACAAAAAAAATCACCTCGTTTACAGTTTTTACAAGATTGATCTGAATGATAAACTAGAGATGCAAGATTATTAATAGTGAATGTGCCAACATCACAAAAGTGTCGAAGTGCAAGCTTGCCTCGCCTCAGCTGCTTTGCTGAGTTGGAGTTCATCTTTAAAGAGAACAAACTTATCTGATACAATATTCAATGGACAATTTTTATCTATGTTTTTGAATGCGAAACATCTTGTAGTAGGGCACACGACAATTATAACATCATCTGTCCTTTGGATTTGAACGTGAGACAATAAAAGTCCAACAATTGTTGTTCGAATCTCAAACAATAGAGACAAGAGAAGAAAAGAAGAAAGAGGCGATTATTTAACAAATCCGAGCCTGTAATTATCAAAGGGTCTTTTGCAACATTTTTATTACAAAATCTAAGCAACCGTGTGTCGAAGGCATAATGGTGTACAGGAAGAGGGTCGTAAAGAAGCAGCGAGATGAGAAATTATTTTTACTTAGTTTGCATCGAGACCATCTTTATTTGTCCAACAGTTTAACTTCATCCATCAGTTTCTTGCTGTGTCAATAACGTGATGAAAAGTCAGAGTCCATATAGAGGAATTTTTTAAAACGCTGCTAGCGAAAGGCAGATGCAAAAAATGTCTTTTTTGTTAGAATATTAAAATGAGCTGTTTGTTGAAAGTATAATATAATGAAATCAAATCAATCAACTTCTGGAAGAATAGATTCTGATTGAAACTCAAATATGAAAGGCCCATCTTCCTCATTGCAAAAACAAATTACCACCTTAAAGTGGGATCAAATTTAAGGACACTCATTCTTTGTCTTATCAAAAGCAGTTTATATAGGTAGAATTTGACACGATTGTCGGGGATGTTTTGAATTTTTATCGTGTCGGAAAAAGTGATCAATCAGCATCCAGAAAATGAAACTTTTGCTACTTCGCCTCCAACGTTTTTTATATATAAACGATGGGCAGAGTGTTAAAAGTGGTTGCAGAAAAGCATTATGATGTAAAATTGAAAAGATAATTTTGAACAGAGAAAAAACTAGGCTGGAATTCCTCTCCTTGTGAGTATTTGAAAAAGTTTGCAACATTCTGATATGACATATGTGATACGAGCCACCCTGTGAGGCAACGCCTCTTTTCGTTTCTCATGCCACGTAGTAAAAGCTTCAACCATCGAGCAGGAAAGATTCGTTAATCCCTTCAACTTTTTCAGAACTTGACGAGTGTAAAAAAGACAAATTGGAAACGAAAAAATGATTATCAAAACGATAATACATCAGATTATTACAAAATCTGTCAAGCTTGCTTCAATAGCTTCGACAGTCTAATTTGATGCATATTTCGAAATCGACAGCCTACGGTTTTCATTAGTTAAAAAAATACTTTCACTATCTGCAAAGAAAATATTACTATCTTCTTTCGAAATGAATAGGAATAGTTTGTTTCAGCGTAAACGTTAACTGTTTCTGCACATTTTGGCAAAAAAATCTTGCACTCTCATTAGGAGCAAGAATATTATAATCAATTTCAAATTACACGTATTTTTCGCATCTGAAATTATGTAAATTCTTGAAATTTTCTCAAACGTTTTGCAGCTCGCTTTTCTGACTTTATGTTATATGTTTGGCGAATAATTTTTCTACCGGTGTGAACAGTTGTGGCTTCAAAAAATCGTCGACTATATTTAACCCCCATTAACATCCTTGACCTTCAACCGAAAAACCGAGTAACAAGATAGATTAAAATGGAGAGAAAATGTTTCGGCAAATTTGGTGGCGAGACACGGATAAAACAAAAGCTATTTGAATATAATATTTAAAAGCTACATGGTGAAATAAGATACGTTGAAAACAGATTTCAATGGGTGAAAATATCTCTAGACTTTATTTTATAGCATAGCGTTGATTCTTAACCGTCAAGTTTTACAACAGCCTCTGCGTTTTTATTTGAATAAAAAACTCTGAAAAACGAAATTGCCAAGAATAAAAAAGAGCTATGAATTTTGTAAGATTGATTCCGTATCTCTACGTCATATGTGTGAGCATGAATAAATAGTCAATAATGATATAACAACAATATTCTTATGCCAAACGTTGAATGACAAACCACTGTGAACTTATTAGAGTGTTTTGAAATAATGAGTGTTTTAAAATAGTACAAAATTCGAAACTAAAAATGTTTCCATTTGAAACTTAAATTGCACAGAGTTTGGATTTGATTTTGTTCATTTGTGGTCAGTGTTGTTTGCCTTAAAAGGTTCGTGAGAAGCTTGGACGCCTTAAGATGGTGCTCAGTGGACCATTTCTCAATACAAAAAGCATAGACCTGGTCCCTATTGCAAACAAAAAAATTAAAAAGTAACGAAAAACATGGAAAACTTTTGAATCACACAGTTGTATTTCGCCTGAATTTGCTAAAATTAAAAGCTCAATAACAATTTTTAAACCTTTGAAGAACTTTTTTGTTGTCCGTTCTACATTTTCTTTTGTTTCCATGAAGTGCCTGACCGTAGTTGCTTTTGGGATGGATGGAAAAGACTAGCTAATACAAACTGAAAGATGCCGGCATGAACTCGTAACTTTTTCCGAATATGTATGGAATTGTTCAAACTTTCGGAAACTAATCAGGTGAAAAAGTTGAGAAAACCTGACAGGACTTTTATCTAGTACTCAAGATCGTTCAGAGAAAACGTTTCAAATTGCCTAATTGAAATGGGAGAATATTTTTTAGTCTGAAGGTTTTGTAGCGAAAATGGAAAAAATGTTTTGAGACCATTTTGAAATGCTGTCATCAAACATAATCAACCTAAATGAAAGGACTTTTATAATTAGTTTTAGCTATAGTGGTTATAGGCAATCAGATTATCAATCAATAACAGAGAACATCGATAAAACTCTCACAATAAGTAATATTTGCCTCAGCTGGGAAAATAACGCAAGGCTCTTGAAAATCAATCTTTTTGTAGAGAATTAAGTACAGAAGGTTGAGTATATTTAAAAATAACCTTCCAAAATATTAAAGGCAGCTTCAGTTTAGGTCGTGATCTTGCATCAGTATTAGGAGGCGAAATCTGTGGAAAACATGATTGACTGACTTCAGGATTTGAGTTTCAATAAACTATGAAAATGCTATATACCTAAATTGAAAATTAGTATTTGTCAAAAAACCTCTGGTTATTCATTTTCACCCATAAATAATAAGTAGAATTGCGTGTACAAATCGATTTTTGAACCTCAACTTTCATTTCGTTTGGAAAGCGAAGCTTTACATAGACTAAAGCAGAATATGAAAGTAAGTGTGCTCTGCCTTTGTAAAGCTACTCTGTTTCTTTTTCATTAAAAGAGTAGTGCATTACTTAATTCTTACGCCAGGAAAGATCCCGTGCTTAGATAAGAAAAGCAAATACAATAACAAAAGACAACTGCAGTGCAACTTGAGTCTTAAAATACATAGAAATAGACTTTCATTAGAATCATTCAAAACACCAGGAAAGTGTTTGATGTCAGTATTTTTTGAAAGAAGGTGTTGCAGAAGTTATAGAATCGATATTTGACAATTTGTAAAAATTTTGTACTTATTTTTCAAAGTGGTAATAAGAACTGATTCGTCTTTTGTCCGCCGTAATTGCATGATAATGCATTTTTCTAGGAAAAATTGACGCCTTGTACTAGACAACTGTCGAAAACCCAAACCAATTGTCGTCTTACCAACTCCATGAAAGTCTTTTCAAATTTTTTTGTGGATCCCTTCAACAAGCTTTTCGATTTGATGATTTTTGTGCTGTTTTATGTGAATAAACGTAAAATAGTGTCAGACTATACTTATGAAAAAACGTTTCAGTACTAGTTTTCGACATTTTCAGTCGAAATGTTGCAAGTCTTTGATTACTAAAGTTGCTTGTCATTGTTTGTCACATTAAATTGTAGGATAAGGCACACATTCACACTT
>Ga0194133_10010222_pt1 | contig 10602 bp, 10 predicted proteins | sample TA2KigOf40mmetaG_FD_155448 | JGI IMG/M metagenome (GOLD analysis project Ga0194133, IMG submission 155448) | Freshwater microbial communities from Lake Tanganyika, Tanzania - TA2015055 Kigoma Offshore 40m | ecosystem: Environmental > Aquatic > Freshwater > Lake | place: Tanzania: Lake... | reverse complement strand
GCCGCCAACGATTCCAACTCTGATCATGATGAATTCACTCCAACAAAAAACCCCTCGAAGAATACTCTTGGAGGGGTCTGTTGTGGGCCCGACTGCTGGACCCAAATGCATTTGGGTTTGCGATCAACGCTTGGAGAACTGCTTGCGCTTTCTCGCCTTGTGCAGACCCACTTTTTTGCGCTCCACTTCACGAGCATCCCGGGTAACGAGGCCGGCTTTTGAGAGTGTTGTTTTCAGCGCCTCATCGTAGTCGATCAAGGCGCGGGTCAGGCCGTGGCGGACTGCACCGGCCTGGCCCGTCTCACCGCCGCCATGGACATTGACCATGACATCGAATGTGCTGTTGTGGTTGGTAAGTACAAGCGGCTGCATCACCATCATGCGGCCGGTTTCACGCGAAAAATATTGATCCAGCGATTTGCCGTTAACGAGAAACTTGCCTTTTCCGTTTTTAATGAAGACCCGAGCCACGGAGCTTTTCCGACGCCCGGTTCCATAGTTGTATTCACCGACCATAATTGTTTTTCCTGGAGATTAATGAAGCGCCAGCGGCTTGGGCTGCTGGGCCGTGTGGGGGTGGCTGTCGCCCGCATAGATTTTTAGTTTTTTAATCATGGCGTAGCCCAACGGACCCTTAGGCAGCATGCCTTTCACCGCGATCTCAAGTGCCCGGCCGGGAAATCGGCCTTGCATCTTGGCAAACGTGGTCTCAGAAATTCCACCCGGATAGCCAGAGTGGCGGAAGTATTTTTTGTCGTCGGCTTTGTTGCCGGTGACACGAATCTTCTCGGCATTCACGACCACGATGAAGTCACCGGTATCCACATGGGGGGTGAATTCAGGCTTGTGTTTGCCACGCAGGCGATGGGCAATCTGGGTTGCCAACCGGCCTAAGACAGCATTGGTTCCATCGACAACAAACCATTCGTGCTGGACTTCTTGGACTTTTGCAGAAAACGTTTTCATGAACACCACTCATCAACATTCGGCGGGCCGGCCAGAAGCACCGGTCTGCACTCGGGAAAGCCCTCTAGAATACTGATTTTTAAGGGAAACTTCAAAAAAAGAGCCCCAGGCCGGTAAGCCTGGGGCCGCAATCCACCAAAGGAGGAAGTGGAGGAGACAGCTTTTACTGTAGCGACTTTTTTGCTGCGTTGCAATATTTTCTGAATATAGGGTCATCAATTAAAAGGTTTTTCAAATTATGGAATGCACAATCCGCTGGGCTGGCCCCGACACCATGAGCTTTATCGCCGAGACCGGCTCGGGGCATAGCTTTGTAATGGACGGGGCGCCCGAGGGTGGGGGCCGAAATTTAGGGCCTCGGCCGATGGAGGCCGTGCTGGCTGGATCGGCCGCCTGCACTGCCTACGATGTCGTGTTGATTCTGAAAAAAAGCGGCCTGGATGTCCGGGCCTGCGAGGTGATCACCACGTCGGAACGGGCAGCGACTGACCCCAAGGTCTTCACCAAGATCCATCTTCTCTTTCGAATACGCGGCCGGCAGCTGAAGGCTAATCTGGTGGAGCGGGCGATTCACCTATCCCACTCAAAATATTGCTCGGCGACCAAGATGCTGGGGATGACCGCTGAGATTGCCCACCGCTACGAGCTAATCGAAGACTGATGTAAAGCCGTTCGGAGAAAAAATCCAGCAAGAGGCGGAGTTTTTCAGGGCTACAAAAACTGTCAAAATGCGGGGCGTACTCTAACTGTGGCGGCTAGGCCCTTTTGAGTAATAAGTTTATGTAGCGGTAGAGATAGCACTTCGGCGTATTGGACTACCCCGATCTTCAGACAGGTCCAAGCCTCAGGCTGAGGCACGCTAAAACGCCCCGTGAACTGCCGCTATGCGGGTGCGCAGCAACCGCCCTAACACCCGCATCTGGGAGCAGATACGACTCGCACAGAGCTGGGCCTCGGGTGACCAGCTCCTAGCCCCAGCGCTGGGGCACGGTGCGAGATCTTGCCGCTGGCGCGCGCACCCCGCCTCAGCGGCAGCAATAAAAAACCCCCGGTATTGCTACCAGGGGTTTTAGGTTCTAGACCTTCGCCGCCAGATGGCCGCGGGAGATTAGAAGTTGTGGATTATGCCGATTCCTAAGGATGTGGTATCCGCGCCAGCAGCGGGAGTTCCCCCCTGGTAATTCCCGCCCGCCAGGTTGAGGGTGGCTGCTGCAGGCTTTTGATCAATGTTGTTGTACGTCCCATAGAGGTGGGTACGCTTGCTTAAAGCGTAGGTCAGACCAAGTGTCATACCTTGGCCGCCACTGTCTACTACCGTCGCACCGCGTTCTTTGAAGTTGGGCATCACAGCGTAGCCGAGATGGAACCCGTAAGGACCCATAAAGTGCTGGGCGACAAGCCCGTAACCATTGTCTTCACGCTTAACGCCCGTGGAGATAATCGTCGAGCTTTTGTCTGCGAACTGAACTGCCAACGTGGTGGGACCAAAGCGATATCCAGCACCGATCTTGTTTGCCGATCGGTTTACATCACGGTCGTTGCCGGTAGCAACAGTATTCGCGTTTTTTGAGGACTGGTGGTCCCACATTGCAAAGATTGGGCCCGCGTCGTAGGTAAGTTTAAACCCTTGATACTTGCCCGCAGCATTTGTACCGGCGCCAGCAGCTTCACCACTGGTCTGTGCTACAGCTGTGCCTAGGCCACCCGCATTACCCATGTAACCATAGTACACCTCTGAGTTGCGAAAAGCTCCAGCGGCAGCTCCAGCCACATACTTGATCTGGTTCTCACCGCGGACGGTGTAGACGCCAGCACCGCCACTGACAAGGATGGCCGTCACGACATCTGAACCAGTAAAGGTAGAACCCAAAGGATTTAGAGCACCCTGCGTCCAGAAAACGTTCTGGCGACCAAGTCGGATCTCGCCCAAATTATTTCCCCAGAACGCGCGGCCCTCGCGAGAACACCATTCCGAAGTGTTGGCGTTGTTAGTACCGGCCTGACCTACGCTGCTGCCGTTATCAATATTGATACCGGTTTCGCAATAGACACCGGCTCTCATTCCGCCGCCAAGGTCCTCTGTTGCAGCGAAAGTAAAACGAGACCCTGTGTCAGCTACACGCGTGCGGTTCCTAAAATCAGAGCCCGATCCAGCCGTAGCCCCGGTGGCCTTCCAGTTACCCACTTCCATGCTGGCACGGCCACTCAGCGTCACCTGCTGGGCCATGGCAGGCATCGCAATCGCACTAGCGACTGCTGTTGCTATTAAAGCCTTTTTCATTAAATCTTCTCCTTAGAATAAAAGATACCCTTACTGATTAAGCGGGCTCAAATGACTGGTAAAAGAAAATAACAGTCCCGAAGATTGTCGTTGATGCTCTTTGAGGGCTCAAGCGAAAAGCCCGAGACACTGTTTGATGAGGCTTGATTTGGAGTTTTTTGTCGCTTTCAGGCAACATTCAAGGAGAATTCTAAATAATAGGGACATACTAATAACAAAGTTATTAAAGCGATAACGTTGGGTTTTCACTAAAAAATTGTTCCTCTAGTTGTACACCTTTGCAGTGCCAAGGGCCGTGCTGTGATCCGTCCAAGACTTCAAAACTAAGGTGCGTCGCTTGCGAAATGCCTCCGGCAAGGACCTACTAGATCCGTGGCAATGATGATTTATCGTCATCTTAGTCTTAACTATGTAAATGGTTAAACATTGGAACCGGTTGAAACGTAGTCTCGCCAGGCGCTGGCGAGAATGGCGCCTGCCTAATGGCTTTGAGCGTCTGGGCACCCGTTACGGTGGCTGGTGGATCGATACACGTCGTATCGGAAAAAAACCGCTAATGATCGATTGCGGACTCGGCCTTGATATCAGCTTTCCAGTAGCCTTCCTCAAACGGTTCCCGGATGCGCGCGTCATCGGTGTCGAACCTAACCCACGTGCACTGCACTTTTGTCGTGCTAATTGCCCTCAGGGAATGACCATCCTTGATCGTGCTATTTGGACGAGCAACGATCAAACCGTGACTTTTCATCTTCCCCGACCGCTGTCACAACTTCCGAAGGGGGCCGATGGAATTTCCGGCAGTCTCGATCCTAGCCATGGATACGTCGCAGGTGGCGAGCAAATACAAACCCGAACGATTAATCTTGCAAGTATTCTTGCGGATGCACGAAGTGAGGAATGTGCGATCCTGAAGCTTGATGTTGAGGGCGCTGAGTACGAATTGCTCCAGGCGCTGTGCTCTAGTGGCGAAATCCGTCGTGCACATCATATCCTCGTCGAGTTCCATCACGGCGTTACCCATCGGTCTTTTGCGGACACCTGCAGCGTCGTGGCCGCATTAGTTGCGGGCGGATTTTTTCTCACGCACACTGAAGGTCGGAATTATGTGTTCATCAGGGACGCCAATTGACTGCATCGCCCGAAAAAATTCTGGTGATCAACGTCACGAGAATCGGCGATACATTGCTTTTGACGCCGGCTCTTCGCGCTATCGCCAGCTTCTGGCCAAAGGCCGGAATTGATGTCCTCGGCCACCGCCGGCGGGTCGAGGTGCTTGCGGGCTTGCCGTTTTTACGGCGGGTTGGCGGGATCAGTAAACATACTGCATGGTGTCGCGGCTGGTTTCTTGCCGAGCCCTACGATTTGGCATTTGTTTACGGCTTCGATACCGCTTTAGTACGTTATGCTCTCAGGGTATCAAAGCATGTGGTTGCCTTTCGACAGCAAGACAGCGACCTTAATCGACAACTTGGAACCGTAGTTCAACCCCCTGGTTTTCAGAGTGATCACGCAGTACGCCAGGCCTTCGCACTCCCTGCCGCTGTTGGGCTAAAGCTTGATGGCGGAAGGTTGTCGTACTCCGTGACTGCGGCAGAGCGGGACTGGGCAGCCCAGCAGATCGCAAAAGATTGGCCGAGAGACGCAAAGCCTTTAGTGGGGTTGCAGATTGCAAGCTTTCCAACTAAGGGGTATCGCGACTGGCCAGCTGAGCACTTCTTGGCCTTATGCCGAATGATTCGTGATCGTTGGCCAAAGGCGCATTTTGCGATCTTTGGTGGCAGCCAGGAGCGGAAACGCGTTAAATTGATCAAGTCCGGTCTTGGATCGGCAGCAACGGCCTATGCCGGTCGCTTGAGCCTGCGTCAAACTGGCGCCCTAATGAGTCGGCTTGATTTATATATCGGTGTTGATACTGGTCCAACGCACCTGATGAGTAGCTTTGATATTCCGCTGGTTGGTCTTTATCACGGCTCCTCCCGAAGCGAACTCATTGGGCCTCTCGATCACCCCTACCTGAATGCGATTGATGGTCCCCCAGCAGATCACGGAGAGAGTAATGAGGCGTCGATGGCCCATATTTCGGTCGACCTTGTGTTTGAAAAGGTTTGCTCGGCCTTAAATCGGCTTGCAAACTGAATGACATCTCACTCATCTGCACGAGCCGCCCTCTTTTTTGCTATCGAGTATGACGTATCGAGATACCCTTCTAATAGCCCACGGTAGTATGCATCCCGCGTTGCGAAGAGAGCTAGCGGCGCGCGGCCTCTTTTTGCGCGAGAGCCGGTCCTGGCAGGAGGCCGACCTTAGCGAGCCGGGTCGGCTCCTCGGCGCCTACACATGGTTTTACGAGGGCTTGCGTCACCCATTGACAATCTGGGGGATGCAAAACTGGACACGTCGACACGGTATCCCGCTGTTCACCTGGAACCAAGATGCGCCGCATTATTTGAATCGTGCTAGCTGGCGCCTTGATCTGCTCGATCATTTTCGTTTGTATGACATTTATGCCTCGCATTCCTTGGTCGACTCTCGCCGCTTCGCAGACACGGTGCTATACCTGCCCAATGCAGCTGATACCTCGCGTTACACGCTTAACGGGTTACCACTAAAATTGCTTCGTGATGCATCGCGCTACCACTATGACGTCAGCTTCTTCGGTGCCATGGATGGTGTCCGCTATAAGGAGATGCGAGTACGCCAGGAATTCTTTGCCGCACTGGGCGAACGGTTAAGGCAACGCGGTATCCGGTATCTCTTTTGCGAATCAGCCGGCATGAGCATAAACGAACAGCTGGCACTGATTCATGGTAGCCGCATCAACCTTAACTTCGGAGCCGCCTGTGACTATGGCTCTCCTACAGTCTCCGGGCTGCCCGAGCGGTGCTACGGAATCCCGGCTGCCGGTGGATTTTTGCTTTGCGATCGGCGCACACATGCCCGAGATGACTTCACCCCCAACGAAAACTGGGCAGAATTTGACGGCCTAGAAGACTGTGTAGAGAAGATATGTTTCTGGCTAGACCATTTCGGGCAGGCTAGGGCACTTGCCGAGCGTTGCCATCAGCACGTGGTAAGTCAGCATACCTATAAAAATAGAGCAGCTAAGCTTCTCGACACCCTTCTAAGTTGGCATAAGGGTCTGCGTGGGGATACGTCATGAGCGCCCTGGATCTCTCTATTGTTCTTCCGGTCTACAACACTGCCCCTTATCTTCGTCAATGTCTCGACAGTATTGCCGCTCAAGCGGCCTTGCCCAAGGAAATCGTTGCTATCGATGATGGTTCAACTGACGAATCAAACACTATTTTGGTCGAATATGCGGCGAATCGCCTTCCGATGCTACGAATTAAGCATCAAGAAAACAATGGCTTGTCTGCCGCACGCAACACCGGCCTTCGCCTGGCCACCGGCAAATGGGTGTCTTTTATCGACTCTGACGATTTCATAGATCCGATGATGTTTCAGAAAACGGTCGCAATTGCTGAACAGGATGACTTGGATATACTCCTGTGCAACGGCATTTATCATTTCGAGGATGACCGCATCGATACTCCGATCTATTCTGCTCCGATCGAAACTGATTTACAGTCTGGCCCTGACTGGCTAAAGCGTCGTCTACTGGATCGTCGCATCGCCCATATGGTGTGGCTACACCTCTACAAAAATACTTTTTTAAAAGCACATCAGTTTGAGTTCATTCCGGGCCAAGTTCATGAAGATGTAGTCTGGACAAACAGGGTGCTGCTGGCGGCTAATCGTGTTCGACAGATCAACGACCAGTTCTATTTTTATCGAATTCGAACCACGCGTAGTGGTGCGGATATGATTCGCCGGTCCTTGGAGTATACGATTCCATGCAGTATTGATAATGCACTTGAGATCGACAGCTTAGCAAATACAATCGCTGACAGAACTCTTTCGGATCTAATGCGCTGGCAGGCGTTTGACTCCGGTAATGCCGTTTTTCATCTCATCGGGAAATTGCCCAACTATCATGATCGACTCCATCAGTTAGATTTACTCTCAAAAAAGGGTTTTTTTCGAATGATGTGGAATAATGCGCGCTCTCTTAGAGAAAAGCGCAAGGTTATTCGAGCATTCGCAAAAAAACTATTTCGATACAGCTAGCATCATGAAAAACGCTCACGCAATAGTCGGTTCGTTCTGGTTGGCAGGAGCGTTAGCGTTTAATGGCATTCCGGGGACCGGAACTCTCCGCTCCGCCTTTTTAGCCCTCGGCCTTATTCATCTTGTCGCTGTAGTACGGCGGCAGCCCGCGAGACCATCCTGGCCTGATCACAGATCTGAACTGAAGTTATTGTTCGTCTTCGTACTCTGGCTTTTGTTGCAGTCGGTTATCTTTGCCGTTGCCCCATATGAATCTTTAAAGGAAATTGTTTTTCACTGGGGGAAAATTTTAGTCGTTATTTTTATGATGGTGGCTTTTGTGGCCTACTCGGAGGATGCGAAAAATACTCGAAATTGGTTGATGCTCGGTACATTCCTATCTGGTTTCTTTCATGTAGTAGCAACACTAGGCCTTCAAACTTGGAAGGTAATGACAACAGGGCAATTTTCAGTCGGAGAGAGTTTGTTCGGAAATTATGGCTACATTTCACCTTATACCACCATGTCACTTTCCATCTTAATAGCGGAAATTATTGCGCGTCTTAGCTTTAAGAAAAATCTATTGCCATTTAGTTTCTCTCTCATCTGGCTATTCTTTTTCCTAACCCTGTGTGCTGAGGGCCTTCTCGCTGCAAAAGCCGGCTACTTGATGAGTGTCGTACAGCTCGCTGTAGCGTTTAGTATCCTCGTCTTGGTTTATAAGGATGGTCACAAGTTTGTTATTGGGCTCACATTTATCGTCTTTCTCGTTTCGCTTGCAGTTCCCCTTATGTTTGCAAATCGCTGGGCAAATATCGGCGAGAGCATCGCTGCCTCGATTAAAGCGAAGGATGATGTCGTGGATACCGTTTTCAGACCAGATTCCCCGCTGCCAGATATCGATCCCTCGATTTACCTTCGTTATTCATGGGCCAGGATAGGCCTGGATGTTATTGCTGATCGGCCGATGGGCTATGGATACGGCTCGATCGGTTACGGGAAGTTTATCGAAGGGAAAACCGGTCTTTCGGGCGCCGTCAGTAGCCATAGTGGCTGGATAGACTTTACGATTGATAACGGGATTCCTGGGTTTTTATTATTGATTTTGCTCACCGGAGCGTTGCTAAAAAAAGGCTGGACTAACTTTTTTTTTCATGGAAATCCAGCAAGCCTTGCTCTAGTACTCACCATAGTAAATTACATGGGTCGTTGCGCTATCGATGGTCATTTGGTTGGATCTCGTCTCACGGGATTCGCGCTAGCCACCGCAGCGTTATGGGCTGCAAGCAGCGTGATTGATAATGAAGATAAGCCAGGTTAACTTTCAGCGTAGTTTCGGTGGCGGTGAGGTCTACACTGGATTTTTTTGTCGAGCGCTTGATCGTTTAGGTATATCAACACAATTACTCGTCCATCCTCAAGCTACATTTTGGCATTCAGTTAAACTACCTCGGTCTACTCAGATTATCCGCATCGCGAATGCTAATCGATTTGTTGAATATTTAAGTTCGATTAAACCAATATGGGTGGTGGGTCATGGCCCACTTCCCAGAGCCGCCATCGAAGGCATCCATGCCTACAACGGCTTAGCTACCGCGATTGCCCACATGCCGGTGCAGGGGCGCAATCCCGCTGTATTTTCAAACCATGATCTTATAATCCCTGTATCAAAGTGGGTAAGAGATGGTTTATTCGCCTCGAAGTTACCCACCTGGCCCGAGCCACTATACGGCGTTGCTGACTTTCCGCAGAAATTCTCGAATGAACCAATCAAGCGTCGGAGTCGCTATGAGTGGGATCATCGCAAAGGGCGCGATCGAGTGCTGTCACTGGGGCAGCGCATTATCGCACCGCTCCTCCATTTCCCGATTTACCGACGTAAGTCTGGAATGACAATCGGAATTGTTTCACGACTCACTCCAATTAAACAGTTTCCGCTGATGTTCAATATTCTGACCCCGGTTTTCGCCAAAAATTCAAATATCAATCTAGAGATATTCGGGAGCGGTGGTTTCGCAACAGTGCGGGACCTTCAGGGGGCTCTCGCACCCATCTCCAACAGAGTACGTTTTTGGGGTCATCAAACCAATACGATAAACGTTTATAAGAGCATTGACTACCTACTCACCGGATTACCCGAAAAGGAAGCGCTTGGTTTAAATGTCATTGAGGCGCAAGTTTGCGGTACACCAGTGATTGCACCTTTAGCACCACCTTTTGATGAGACAGTACTCGAGAACGTTACCGGATTTTTTTTTCGCGATCCCCGGGCAGATCAAGGTGCAGACTTTCAGCGCTTGCTGAATTACCTAAGTAGTTTAACCACTAAGCCTGACCCGCGTTTAGCCCAGGAACATCTCGCCCAGTTTTCTTTTGATTCCTTTTGTGCCCGTATCGCGTCCCTATTAGAATGGGCGCACAAGCAGCCTTTACCTTGAGGTAGATTTAACTGTGCAACAAGCCCGTATGTTCGAACAATCATTCTCTACTCTAGATCCCTTTAAATTTTTTGTTATACGAATGGACAAAATCTGATGACTCGAATAAAACTTTGAACATCGATGTTTTTATGATTTCAACCCACTTTGATAATTTATAACGATCCGATTACAGCGACATCTTACATGTTGCAGAGATCACTTTCGAAGAAGTTAAGCACTACGAAGTTCAAACTATTGACTTATGCATATTCTAATTGTTGGCGGAGCTAGTGATATCGGGTCAGATATGGTCGAGCTTCTTTTGGAGCGGGGGCATATGCTTACATTTTTAGATAACATTAGCTCTGGATATCGCGATGTTGTAGATCCTGCTGCTGAGTTTATACATGGGGATCTCTCTGATCGAAATTTTCTCAATAGCCTGCTTTCAAAGAGTTTCGATAGTGTTCTGCATTTTGCGTCATCTATTGACGTGAATGAGTCAGCATCTCAGCCAGACAAGTATTATAGAAATAATTTAATTAACTCGCTTAACTTGCTTGATGCAATAGCGTGCAATGGTGGTGGTCGACTAATTTTTTCATCAACAGCCGCAATATTCCGTAATCCGCTCAAGATGCCGATTGATGAGCATCACCCATGCTCGCCGATTAATCCATATGGCCGATCAAAGCTCATGTTAGAGCAGGCCCTGGGTGACTATGAAAAAGCGCACGGTATTCAAAATATCTGCCTTCGCTATTTCAACGCCGCAGACGCCGCCTTCGACGGCAGTCTCGGTGAACGGCACCAGCCGGAGACTCATTT
>Ga0194133_10010221_pt1 | contig 10604 bp, 7 predicted proteins | sample TA2KigOf40mmetaG_FD_155448 | JGI IMG/M metagenome (GOLD analysis project Ga0194133, IMG submission 155448) | Freshwater microbial communities from Lake Tanganyika, Tanzania - TA2015055 Kigoma Offshore 40m | ecosystem: Environmental > Aquatic > Freshwater > Lake | place: Tanzania: Lake Tanganyika... | reverse complement strand
TGATGTTTTTTTCAACCTGCACTGCCCTTCCAATTGGAATTGTGCTGGACAAAAAATTGCTAAATAAGTCATCTTAAGAGGACTATATGATGCAGATTCCAATAAAATCTGATCAAATTAGTCCTTGCATATTGTCATACATGTATGAAATAGAATGACCGAATAAATTTTAAACAAACAAACAAACAAATCTCAAATTGTGAGATAAAGTAGCTCAACAAAAGTTAAGGTAAATGAGCAGATTCCCAGCTTTTGATTTCCAGACAAAATCATTTGATATTTGAGAACAGAGTGTGCTGAAAAGCATTTCTTTGCTTAACAAAGTCATGGACGCACTGCATATTTATTTCCTGAAATGTTTCTTTCCCACCCTTATTGCCCTTCCATTATAAGACCCAATTTTTGGACTGCAGGGTCCACCCATAGGATCTTGGAATTGTGAGGAACAAAAAATTGCTAAATAATTCTTTTTAGGAGAGCCAGATGGTTCAGATTTCAAAAAAAATCTGATCAAATAAGTCTCTGCAGCTCAAATTATGATATGCAGTTGCTGGACAAAATTTAAGGTGAATGTGCAGATTCCCAGCTTTTGATTTCCAGACAAAATCATTTGTTATTTGAGAACCATAAGTGTGCTGAAAAGCAGTTTTTGCTTAAAAACATCAAGGGCGCTGCAGCCTGAAACCCTTTGATTTTTGTACAAAATTGTTCAAAAAATGAACAAAGTAAGAGCATTTAAAACTCTTTAGCATATTTCACAAAAAAGTGTGACACGACATCCAAATGGAAATATTTTTTGAGCTCAACATTAATTACAAACAACAACTAATTACAACTTTTCTTTGGGCCCAACTGCTATTCAACACTTAATTTGAACTTTTAATTGCAGAGAAATTTTTTCAGACGTCAGAAATAGCAAAATTGCTTTCACTTTTTTTTACTTTTTTCATTATGTTAATTAAACTTTCTTCAAAATGCTTCTCTGCAATAATGGAGGTCTTCATTTCTTTGAGTAAAATCTCTCAATTCCATGAATTGTTTTTTTAAACAGTTTTCAACAAAGTAACAGTCAGATTGTAAAAATTCTCCTGACTCGACTAATGTCTTGAGAAACAGTGTGAATATTGCTTTTCAGATCCATAAATCTTTTGAAATGGAACAAGACTTTTGAAGAAAGTTTTTTTTGTTAAGTGAAAAGCCCCTCTGAATTTGTACGCAGTAATGTGAAAACTAGAGGTTTTTCCATTCCAAATCGATTTGTCTATTTTAAGTGCATTTTTCATGTAATCTTTCAGAATTTGCTTAAAGGTTTAATTTTTAGTCAATGTTAAGTTTTAAAGCTCTTTACTTAAAACTTCTCGGAACAGTTTGCAATTATAGGTATCAAAATTATTCCTAAGGTTGATCTTATTAAAAGAAGTAATACAGCAACTCCATGTGTGTGGGCTAAATATCTCACAGCCTCTTGAGTTACGTAAATGGGTGTAGAGATGTTTGTCTGTATGGCTGTTGTTATGTAGAGGGCAAAATCCAAACCCCTGGATGGATCTTGTTAAAATTTTGCACGTCCCCACCTGTCCAAGGAACGTTTCAGTGCAGTTTTGATCTGGACCCCCCACCTCCCTAGGCCTGGGGGCCTGAAACTCTAAAAGCCGAAGATACATTTTTGAAAACTGTTTACAAAACAAAAGATGTTCAGCAGTCTGCAAATAAGCCCGGGCAGCGCTGGATACCTCAGATAGTTACTGATAATAACTCTAACACTGCACTCAATAATAATACGGAACTACTATGAATACCCTGGGAAACCAATTACAAGATGTTTCTTCAGCAACTCTACATTGGTGGTAGGAAGACAAAATTTGGCAAACAGATTGGACTCTCATGGGATATTTCATACCCAAAATGAAGATTTCAATTAATCTGAATATGTTTGAGCCACAAAGATAAGGAGTCTTTTTTCAAGCTACCAAAGCTGTCAAAATATTTAAATAAAGATTAAAATAATCTCATACTGGTTTATATGTGAGGCTTGGGTAATACTTTTGTAATCTATACAATAAAACCTTAAAGTTTGAGGATCTGTTTTTGTTCCAAACTTGACATCCATCACAATGATCTTAAGTTTGACTCCCAAAGGTCCATCCAGTTACAAATTGATTCTGAGTTCTTTTGTCCTTTAAAGATTGACCCATTTTAGTGATTTTTCAAGAAGCAAAATAATTTTGATCAAAAAATCAAATCCTATAAGTTCATTTAAAGGCATGAGCTCTATAAAGAAATTCAAAAGGCAATATCTATTTCTAGAAAAATAGTGATAAGTTTTTTAAGAGAGCACATTTAATTTGGACTTTATCCCTTGGGACTTTATTGGCTGCTAAAGAGTATTGTGAGCATGTGGAACCCAGATTTGGGTCTCTGAGTTTATCTGTGCTAATTTTTGGGGAAAAGTCAGCAGGCTAAACAATTCCAAATTTTAATGGCAAGAAATTTAAAGAGCAACTCCATGCCTTTTAATAAAATGATGCAAAAATTTTAGAAATTTTCCCAGAAATAAACAAAAAAGCTGTATATTATGTTCTAAAATATATTTTTTTCCTTTAGAGAAAGGTTGTTGAAAAGATACTCAAAAAAGAAAACTTGTTGAATAAAAAAATACCTATAAGAAAAAAGCAGAACTTTTGAATGAAAAAAAGAAGCACTCAAAGAATGCAGAGCAAGTTATCATGAAGTAAGTTCAGCAATAAATAACCTCTTACAGAAATAGTTTCAGGTTTGTTTTTTAGTGGGGCAGCAATAAACTTTTACAATTCATTTTGCAACTTTACATTGGAGAATTTTTTCTGCCTGAAACCAAACACCTTGTGGAAATTTCAAAATTAACTTTAAGTATTTTTAATGGCTTTCACTTCCAATACTCCGAAGCTAATGGACACTCAAGGGTCTCTCTGAAAGGTACCTTTTAAAAAACTCTTTCACTTGAACCAATAAAACTTTTGAAAGTGCAATTAGCAGAACTGTTTTATGTTTTGGTAGAGTACTTTCAATACCTTCAAAACTACTCTTCTCCAATGTTAGAAAAGATTAAGTCAAACCAAAAAATGTTGGTGCTTCTATGATTATTTTTTTAAACTTTAAATGGAAACCTCTGTGCATTTTCAATGGCACAGATAAAAATAGTAAAGAGAAATTTAGTTTTGAGATAAACTATACTTTCAAAGCACTTGTTTAAGCAAGGCATGATCGATACACAACAAACTTTAAGTCAAGCTGGAGTGATATTTAGTTTATGATAAGTGCCTGCTTTCTACAAACCACTCTTGACCTTAGACTTCAAACTTGAGAACTCATAATCACTTTTGTAATACTAAGAGTGGCCACTAATTCACATTAATAGAAAACATATTGTACTTTTTTGAAGAAAAATTGCTTCTTTTTTGTACCATCTTTATGATATCTGGTCTAATGGTTTCCTTTTTGATATAAAAATGATATTCAACTGCATCAAATTATCTTTTTTTATGAAGAAACAATAAAAACTGCAACTCTTTTTATGCTTTTGCTCAGCTATCCCAAAAAAAAGTTAAACAGTGGGGCGTGAAACCATTTGTAATTCTCATGGTGTTCGCGCAAAAAAGAAAAGTTTTACTTCAAATTGAAAGACTTGCAAATGCTCAAGTTCCAATTGAACTTACACAAGTTGAGGAAATATCCTTTAAGTTTACTTTTCAGGTAAAGAGAATCATTTCTCCTTTCTTTATAAGGTTATCAAATAGTAATTTTGCAGTTTTGTAAAATAACAAGTGAATCTTTACTTGATTGTTCTATTTAGTTGAACCCATATTTTACACTTTTTATTGTACATAAGACACAATATTCCACAGCATACAATGCACATGTACCTTGCATTGCATAATCAAAAGAGTTAATATGATTTACTTTGGGTTATGGACAAAAACATATAAAAGAGAACATGTTGTTATCAAAAAAGAGTTCATTCTCTCTAAGTCTTTTATATGGATAGGAACATAGTTCATCATCACAGATTTCTTAAATTGCATCTATTGAAAAAGCCTAACAAATCTGAGAATCATTTAAATGAAAAAACCTAGTCCCAAGATCAAAAATACTATTACATTAGGCCAGGATATTTTTTATTTAAAGATCAAATTGTAAAAGTTAACCAGTGAAGTTTAAAGATTTGGTTCAGAAAAGTTTATGTTTTTGTTATTTAAAAAACCATCTAGCAGCAGACCAAACTGAAAATAGCAATTTTAATTTAGGCAGGCTCCCTGTTTTCAGAACTGTATCACAACCTTAGGAACCCTTACTTTCTAAAAATCCAACACCTCACAATCTCAGACTCCTTTTAGCCCTTTCACCCCTCCTCTTCCATAACTATATACCCTTTATTTTTATTACATTATCTTCATGCAAACACCCTTTCACAACCACCCATCCTAAGTTTCTCAAGACAGCTTTACTTTTAAACAGTTTATATAATACATGTTGTTTCTATTATTTGTCTCTTACTTTTCTTGAACAGGAATGATAGGATCATGTACCCAGGGGCACAGAGTTAACCCTGAATGTCATCTTAAAAGCTATTTTGAGAAAAAAAAATTGGTGATCAGACATTTATCATCATATGTGGGATACATATAAAAAAGGTTTTTGACTTATTTGTGATTTAAAATCAACTGCGGTTGAGGCTTCTAATATTGGAATTTTTTTTGGAGTTTTTTCAACCCTTAATAAATTCATCCCAACGTTGATGAAAAACTAATTCATCAATTTTCCACTTTTGATCCTTAACAACTGAAAAGTTCAAAACAAAAAGTTTTGCAAAATGTCATTTAAAACTCTCATTGTCACTATTAAGATTAAAAATGACGATGTTTAAACCAAAAGTTATTTTTCCCATAGCAAAAGCGTTTAAAAAGATGAGATGTGAACTGAAAATTCAATTTCCGAATCACATACATTATGGATGGATTACATGCGGTGAAAGAGGTTCGAGTTAGACTAGAAGGGTCTCCAATCATTTCGGAATGGCTTTAGGCGATATTTTTCTCTATACATAACTCAAAAAACTCCATTATCGGCGAATGGTGTGGAAAGGAAACTCAAACTAGAATCAGTTGGTGGGAAAGGATAATAACTAATCGTCATTTGTTCCGGTATCGAAGCACATCATTTTCACCTTATAGTTAAACGTAGCAAATTCTTTAGCTTATAGAGCTTAGAGTAATTTGACTTTTATCTCACTAGGACCTTATTATCAACAACTTAGGTAAAATCTAGAAAAATTAAGATTCCAACAGCTCTCAATTTTGAGCTAATGCAAGAGTTTACCTGGACTACAAAAGAAAAAGTTCGTTGGTTTCTAAGTGTAGATGGGTCCGGGTTGGGTTAATTTTTTGTGGCTCTGGTTGGGTTTAGGTTTGGTAAATTTCCCCTAAAAACATCAAATTTTTCAATTTTTGTCCCTTCGGGTCACAAAAAAATCTCTTTGGGTTGGGTCAAAAAGTACATGGGTCAAAGGCGGGTCATCCTCTTATTTGCTGCGGGTCTAAAGTAAGCTTGGGTCGGATCAGGGGGCCCATCTCTAATTTCTAACCGATTTACTCTCAGGAGCAAGGGGCAATTTACGTAGGTCTAAAAATGGGTCACATTTAGCTCTAAGGTAGCTGGGCTTAGAAAGGGAAGGAAAAGTATACGGTAGAGATGGGCCCTGACCAGACCCGAGCTTAATTTTGAACCACAGTAAGTACCCTTCTTTGACTCGACCCAATAAGATTTTTTTGACCTGAGAGGAAAAAAATTGAAAATTTTGGGATTTTTTGGGGAAATTTTCCAAACCCACAGGTGACTAACCCAACCCGACCACTTGTATATATGGAGGCCATTTTATTACATAACACATATCTAAGGCCTGGCAGTTAAGGAGAGATGGTTTTCCCCTGGGTAAGGGCATGAGACATTGATGATTAAAGCCCAGTTTTCCATCTCAGAGCAAACACCTTTGCTGACGAAGACCTCTGAGGCCACCTGCACTCAAGAAATGTCGTGAGACAAGTGCAGAGAACTATTGACTCTTAAAAAGTTTTTATAACATTGCTTACTGTTGTAAAAATGTATGAGTCCTGTACAAAATACAAATACACATCATGTGACATTAAATTAATGGTTAAAACCAAAGGAGAAATCAGTTTTGCATGTTGAAAAGTTAAAAAGGTTTTATAAACAGAAAAACATTACTTCAGATATTAAAACATAGAAATAATTCTGAAAACTTGTAAGAGTTTTTCTTTCTCTCAATGAATATGCTCCAAACTTTAGAATTATTTGGAGCAATCTTAAATGTAATAATACTATCAAATTAAAGCTCACTTTATTTTCAAATACATTTGTGTTTCAGACTCAAGAATTAAATGGTAAATGAGATGCCTTAGAAGACAAAATGATTTCTCATCTTTTATGTTGAAAGGTCTCTTGAAAAAAAAACTAAAAGTACCCTGAGGAATAAAAATGAGACAAAGCAAAGCCTCAGGGCCATTGCTCTTTGAATCTGAAACAAGAGTTGAAAGAATTGTGTTTGAAGACTCTTCTGAATTGCCCATAAGCATTTAAAGTCACATCTTAAGAGAAATTGTAAATTAGCATTGAAAATTTTACGATTCACTCAACTTCGAAATATAATTTCAAAAATAAACTTTAAAAGTTTCAATCTTTAAAGTTTTAAAAAGTGAGAACATGGTCATCTTTAAGCCTTTACACCTTTTATAGGTCAAGATGATTTTAATATCATTTGTTGTCAAGGGCAATCTGGGGTCAAAGATTGCTGGCATGGCTGGCAGTCATTACTATCTTTAGTACCTAAAATCAGACCCCATTCTCAGCTTTAGGTTACATTTTACCCTAGTTTTTTCATTAAAGCAGCTTTCACTTTGGCCTAAAATCCTTCTATAGCCCTTCTTATAATCAAGAAAAGAAATAGTAATGACCTGTTTATTGGTCCAAAAAAATTTCTTTTAAGTACCAACCACAAGTTAGAAATTTCAAGAGAGGTTATAAGGAAAAAGTTTCTAGCTATACTCTCACAGTTAAAGGTCACGTTATTACCAAAACTAGATTGATGAATGGATAAATAGGTCTAAAGGTGGTTATGTGGTTTCAAACCAGAATCCTATCCCGGTAACTTTTGGGTTTTTCAAATTTATGTAAAAAAATAAAAGTTCTTGGATCCTTGAAATCTGGATATTTAAGAGCTCCTAACAGGACCGTTGAGATCGAATAACACAAAATTCTCTTGATTGATTTAAAAAAATATAAACACAAAGATGAAATATTTCTACAAAATTCTTTTGATAAATTTAAAAAAATATATAATGAGGAAAAAAATTATTTTTCACATTTAAGCAACTTAAGACCCAATAATTTTATTGAAATTTATTATGAAGTATTGTATTTCGGTTTACAGTTTCATCTTACGACTATTTAACAATACTGTACGTTTTAAAAGCTGAGAATGAATTACAATAAGAAATAAAGGATTAATATTTTCAATACCATTGGTCATTGGTGATGGGGGTGGACCTTTTTCTCTTTCACTGGGATTCGAACCCTGGCCGACGGGATGAAAGTCATGTATGCTGACCACTGATCCATTTCCCATACCCTGGAAAAAGTTCAGCCTGCAGTCCAGATAACAAATGAATTCTTGTGTTATAAACTCTATTTTTCTCTTTTGTTCTCTGAATATGAAAATATAAATATCTATCTTGTTTTTTGGAGATTATGTTTCTAATATATTACTTCTTCATATCGTAATTGTAACTTTAAGGCCTTTCCAGTCACATTCCTTGATGGCAAAAGGTGATTGCTAAAATCATAATCCTGTTGGCCTTTATGGTAAAGCCCTATTCCAGATAACCAAGCTCCATTTCGAGGTCTAATAAGTTATGAGCATTGATAAAAGGAACAGTAGTGTGCATAGCCTTTGATGTTCAAAATGTTAATTGTAATACTTGTTAAAAATTTGATTGACACAAAGCTCCCTTACATCTTTTCTATCTGAAGAAGCATCAAACAATAGGTACTGGTTATTGTTAGAAGTCACTTCCATTGTACCTTAGAACTTTGTGGGTAAATCAGGATCTTCCAACTCAAATTTTAGACGCTTTTTTGATGTACCTGAGATCTCAGGGGTATTATCATTGCCAATCCAAACAGAGAAGTCACCGAGTAAAGTCCCATTTGAAAAGTTTATTGGTGTTGCCTGAAGGGCATATTGTAAGTAATGGAAATAAGTTCAAATTGCTTGCTGAAAGAATTTTTTCAGATCTTCACTTCAATATTAAGATGTGATCGAAGTTTTCTTTATTTACTCCAGTAATTACATGTTCTGCTTCAACCATATCTAAATCCAATGCTCTCTCTTCATAAGACATCATCATACAATCTTTCCCTTCTCTAAAATCAGGATTGCTTGGGTCAAAACTTTGGGTTGTTTTGTTCACAGTACCTAAAATCCAGACATATTCGGGAATTTTAAAAGGTTTTTACTAAAAAGATGCAATTCATTACCTTCTTCAGTAGCAACAGCCTGTTCAATTTCTAAGTGAATCACCCCTTTCTTTTTGACAAACCTCACCCCTGTGATGACTTGTTTTGAAAAATAAGTTTTCATATGATTTTGATTGAAAAATTCTTTTAGTTTAATTGTTTTAACTTTAAAATACCAAGAACTTGAAACTTTGATCTCAATTCCAGATAGTTTTTGAGTAGCTCTTTTAAGTTTTCCAGATAAAGAATACTAATCTTCATCATGAGGGGCAATCTAAACAAAATACAAAAATTGAAATGCACATTAACCAAAGTAAATAAATTTTTTGTCAAAACCCAATGCCTCATCCAGGAGGCCATTTGCTTCATGTTTGAAAATAGTCTAGATAAGCAGTAGTTTTTGGCAATTTAGGGGTCTTTGGGGGCAACACTTGATAGATGCAAATAGATGTACTTAAATTTTATAAACATATCACATAAAAGCTGCTTGTATTTAAAAATGAGTGGTTTTGCTTTGAAAACTCTGTTTGAGGTAAGAAAAAATCAAAAATTTAAATGAAGACTCATAGAAATCATAGATAGTTTATTCAAATGAGTAACTCTAAGACTTCGACAATAGCAAAAGCTGAAGTTAGGGTAGCTGAGAGTAACTTCTCTAGACATGAATGGTAAAACTGAGATAACTTTCAGAAGCTTTTCCACTATTTGTTTTTCAAAAGTTTTTCTGAAATTGTATCAAGGCTAGAATTTTTGATGAAAGGTCTAACTAATTTCATCTTACCTTGCAATTTCTGACTCTAGTGTGAAGTTTCCTTTGTCAAACAATCTCATGATCATGTAAGAGAATTGGATCATTGCATACCCTTTAATTTCTATGAGTGCCAAGTCATTATACAGATTGTAGATGAAATGGTGCCCTGATTCTCCAAGGTCACAAGTGTAGAAAGGGTCATTCTAAAACAGATGAGCAATCATTCACTAATCTAATTATAAAAATCCATTGAAGTATGGGTTTATACAAGCATGATAATATTTTCCCTGCCTTGTTGATTACTCAACTATTGATCTTAAATCCAAATCAGGTGCCTTCAAACACTGAGCCACAGCAACCCCAGCATTATGTTTCAAAAATTAGACCCTTATCTTCAAGGGGTGGGGGGGTTGAAGCCCTAACTTAACTAGCCAAAGTCTTCATACAATTCACTGAGTATTGTCACTACATTGTGAAGCTGAACTAATAAAGTTCCAAATTACTTGACTCTTAATTTTATTTATTTCTTTTTCAGTTTGTAAATTTAGTTCAATAATCCACATACATAGATCTTACCGTGACTTCATCAGCAAGCAAGGAAACTATTCTTTTTTCTTCTAAAATTCCTCCAACAGATAGGTTTGGAACCACTGCAGGCTGTCCTGACAGAGTCTCCTTCATGGCCAATGACGTTCAATGCAAAGTCTTTAGAGATTTAATATTTGAAAAATTCCTTGATAAACTTAATATTTATAGATTTATTCAACAGACCTATGATTTATTCGATTATGATGGAACTTTAATTGATGAAAGGTTTGGTGAGTATTTTATAGATTGTTCCATTTTGAATATGCCTAGTTTTATAACGAGTGGAGGGGGGTTCAAATTGGGCCCAAAACATGCCTGAACAAGGCCTGTACAAAATTTGCTGAAGATTGGTCCAGCAGTTCTTGCATGATTTGTATTTCTTTCTAACGGCTTCATCTTACAATCAACTGACATAAAATGTAGTGATGGGTCCGGGTCAAAAATTTTTGACTCGGGTCGGGTCAATTTTTTGTGGCTCGGGTCGGGTCGGATCGGGTCAGCCATTTATGGTTTGGGTTAGAATTCGGAAAATTTCGCCTAAAATACGTCAAATTTTTCAATTTTTTTCCCTTCGGGTCAAAAAAAATCGCTTCGGGTCGGGTCGGAAAGTCCCCGGGTCAAAGCCGGGTCGGCCTCTTATTTACTGCAGGTCAAAAGTAAGCTCGGGTCGGGTCGGGTCGGGTCAGGGCCCATCTCT
>Ga0194133_10010219_pt1 | contig 10606 bp, 8 predicted proteins | sample TA2KigOf40mmetaG_FD_155448 | JGI IMG/M metagenome (GOLD analysis project Ga0194133, IMG submission 155448) | Freshwater microbial communities from Lake Tanganyika, Tanzania - TA2015055 Kigoma Offshore 40m | ecosystem: Environmental > Aquatic > Freshwater > Lake | place: Tanzania: Lake Tanganyika... | reverse complement strand
ACGCGATGGCGGCGACCATGCCCTCGTGCCGCTCGGCCGCGTCGATGTGGCGGGTCCCGTAGAGGATCGCGAAGGCGGCCATCAGCGCGGCGACGTAGAAGGCCGTGTCGCCGAGGATCCAGCCCTGGCGCCCGGTCCCGGCGGGCGCGAGGGCGTCGACGCTCGCGGATACCGCCTTCAGCTGCAGGGCGATGTATGGCGTGATCACGAACAGCGCGATCACGGCGACCATCCCGCCCAGCAGCGGGCTCTTGCCGTAGCGCGCCGCGACGAAGTCCGCGATCGAGGTGATGCGGTTCGCCTTCGAGATGCGCAGCATCTTGCGCGTGACGTGCCACCACAGCACGCCCGCCAGCGTCGGGCCGAGATAGATCGCGACGAAGTCGATGCCGCCGGCGGCGGCCCGGCCGACCGAGCCGTAGAACGTCCAGGCCGTGCAATAGACGGCCATCGCGAGGGCATAGATCGCGGGGCTGGCGATCACGCTGCGCCCCGCGTCCGCGCGCCGGTCTCCCCAGCGCGCGACCGCGAACAGCAGGCAGAGATAGCCGAGCGCGACGGCCGCGATGCCCCAGCGGTTCATGCCTGGCCGTCCTCGTCGGGGCCGCGGCGCGCCGCCAGGGCGAGCAGCGCCACCACCACGCCCCAGGCCGCGAAGACGTAGAGCAGCAGCGCCGGAACGCCGGCGACCAACACGGGCTTCTGGAAGAAGCCGATCGCAACCGGGCTGAACAGGAACGCCGCGAGGAGGAAGAGCCCGACCAACCTCTCGCCGCGCCGCATCCCCGCCTCCTCAGAACTGCCGCGCCCGGGCGCGCAGCTCCATGGCCATGCGCGAGGAACGCAGGAGCTGGTCGAGCGTCGTCGTCCCGCGGCGATCGAGCAGGTCGACGAGCGCGACGAAGACGGCCGCGGTCGCCATGGCGTCCCCGAGCGCCGTGTGCCGTCCCTCGATCCGCACGCCGAGGCGCGCGGCGATCGCGTCGAGGTCGTGGTCGACGATGTCCGGGTGCAGGAAGGCGGAGACCAGGAGCGTGTCGAGCACGGGCATGTCGAAGACGGCGCCGCTCTCCGCCTCCTTCATCCGCAGGAACGTCATGTCGAAGGCGGCGTTGTGCGCGACGAGGACCGCGCCCTCGCAGAAGGCGCGCAGCTGCGGCAGCACGACCGCGGCCGGCGGCGCGTCGGCCGCCATGGCGTCGGTGATCCCGTGGAAGCGGATCGAGCCCGGCGGGATCGGGCGGCCGGGGTTGACGAGGCGCGAGAACGTCTCGCCGGTGAGGATCCGGCCGTTCACCACCCGCACCGCGCCGATCGAGACGATCTCGTCGCCGGCCGAGGCCTTGAGGCCCGTCGTCTCCGTGTCGAAGACCACGAACTCCATCCGCCTGAGCAGCCGGTCGCCGCCCGCGACGGCCGCCGCCGGCAGGTCGAAGTCGTAGAACTCGGGCCGCGCGGGCAGCGCCGGGGACGCCGGCGCGTCGCGCGGCGCCGGCGACGCGGCCATCGGCAGGGGCGGGCGCAGCCTCGACCGCCCGTCGCCGAGCGCCTGGCTCCACGCGGCGCTGCCATGGCGCAGCAGCACGTCGCCCGGCGTGGCGGCGCCGAGCGCGCCGGCCAGCGGCTCGGCGAGCCATGCGTCCAGAGTCGCCGAGGGCACGGGTGCGCCGGTCCACGCGATGTCGACGTAGGCGCTGGCGTCGCCGGCCGTGGCCTCGACGTCTACGGCGTCGACGCCGACCGCCTCCGCGACGCGCGTCGCGAGCCGCGCGAGCGCCACGACCAGCGACTGGCTGTCGGCATGCAGCCAGAGCGGCAGGCCGATCGGCGTGATCTCGGGGCCGCCTTCTTCCGCGGCGCGGCGCGCGGCGAGACGGAACACGTCGATCGACAGGACGTCGGCAAGCGGCCAGTGCCCGCCGCCGAGCCCGCGCGCCGCGCCGTCGTAGCGCTCGAGGCACGCAACCAGCGCCCCGCCCTCGCGCTGGACCACGGCGTCGAAGGCAGCACGCTGCGCCTCCGGCATGCCCGGGAAGGCGCCGAGCGTCTCGGCCGCGGCGGCGAGGTTGGCGACCGGACGGCGCATGCCGTCCGCGAGTTCGCGCATAGCCCGGTCGCGTGCCGCGAGAGCCTCCACCTCGCGCGTCGCGTCGGCGAGGGTCAGGACATAGCCGGTGGCCTCGCCGTCCTCGCCCCGCGTCAGCGCGATCCGCCCGTGGAGCAGGCGGGAGGCGTCGGCGGTGGCGCAGACCACGCTGCAGGTGCCCGCCACCTCGCCGGCGGGCTCGCTCGCGTGGAGGATGCGCTCGAGGGCGTGGAGAACCGGCTCGCGCGCCACCGCGTTGAAGATCGAGCGGCCGAGCCCGACCTCGCCCGCGGATCGCAGCAGCGACAACGCCGATCGATTGTAGAGCAGCACGCGATGGTCGAGCGTGCAGACCAGAACGCCCTCCGACAGGTCGCGCAGGATCGTCTCGAGCCGGTTGCGCTGCTCGGCGGCGCCGCGCGTCGCGGCCTCGATCGCGGCGGCATGCGCGCGGCGGCCAGAGGCGAGCGCGCCGGCGAGCTCGGCGACCGCGGCCGGGACCGGCGCGAGCCAGCGATGGCGACCGGGCTCGATGGCGCGCTCCGCCCCCGCCTCGGCGGCGAAGCGCGCCTCGGCCGCGAGTTGGCGCAGCGGCAGCGCGATCCCCAGCCGCAGGGCCACCGCCGCGACGCCGAAGAAGCAGGATGCGGCGAGCGCGAGCGCCACGCCGACCTCGACCGACGTGAGCGCGCCGAGGCCGCGGCCGGGCTCCGCCGGCGTGGCGGCGCCGGCGACGACGAGCAGGGCGCCGGCCAGGGCGCCGGCCGCGGACGCCGCGCCGAGCGCGATCCAGAGGGGGCGCGAGCCCTGCCGGCGCTCCGGCAGCCAGGCCCCGCCGTCCCCGGACCGCTCAGCCATGGCCGGCAGCGAGCATCTCGCGCACGCGCTCGACCAGCGCGCGGGTCGAGAAGGGCTTGGTCACGTAGTCGTCCGCGCCCATGGCCAATCCCTTCTCGCGCTCGACCTCGCGCGAGCGGGCGGTGAGCATGACGATGCGCGTGCGCGCGCAGGCGGGATTGGCGCGGATCGCCTGGCAGACCTCGTAGCCATCGCGGCCCGGCATCATCACGTCGAGCAGGACGAGGTCCGGGACGCGCTCTGCCACCGCCGCCAGCGCGGCGTCGCCGTCGCGCGCCACGCGCACTTCGTGGCCGTCCTGGCGCATCAGGAACTCCAGCGACAGGACGATGTTGGGCTCGTCGTCGACGATCAGTACGGATGCCGCCATGGCGGGCCCCTCCTCCCCGTCGGCGCCTCGCGCGACGGCGCAACGCGTTACCTGGGCGCAGACTAGCCCGCGCGGCGACGCCAAGCCATGCGCTCCTCCGGCGGCTTCGCGGCGCGACGGCGCGTGGTATAGTCGGCGCCATGAGCAACGCGCCATCCTCCGACGAGGGCTGGATCTCCATTCCCGTCTCCGTCCTCACCGGCTTCCTCGGCAGCGGCAAGACGACCCTGCTCGGCAAGCTCCTGCGGCATCCCGGCATGGGCGAGACCGCCGTCCTCATCAACGAGTTCGGCGAGGTCGGCCTCGACCACGAGCTGCTGGAGAAGATCGACAGCGAGACCGTGCTGATGAGCTCGGGCTGCCTGTGCTGCACGATCCACGGCGACCTCGTGAAATCGCTGCGCTCACTCTACTTCCGCCGCGTGCGCGGCGAGGTGCCGCCGTTCCGGCGCGTCGTGGTCGAGACCACCGGCCTCGCCGACCCGGCGCCGATCCTGCACACGTTGATGGAGGATCCGATCCTCGAGGCCTATTTCCGGCTCGAATCCGTGGTCTCCACGGTCGACGCGGTGAATGGCTGGTCGCAGCTCGACAGCCAATTCGAGTCCGTGAAGCAGGCCGCGGTCGCCGACCGCATCGTGCTCACCAAGACCGACCTACCCGAGGCGAAGGACACCGCTCGCCTCGAGGGGCGGCTGCGCGGCCTCAACCCGGCGGCGCCGATCCTGCGCGTCGTGCATGGCGACGTCGACCCGTCGCTCCTGTTCAACGCCGGGCTCTACGACCCGGCCACCAAGACCGCCGACGTGCAGGGCTGGCTCAAGGCCGAGGCCTACGAGCCGCATGGCCACCACCATGGCCACGACCACGACCACGACCATGATCATGGCCACGACCATCACCATGGCCACGAGGGCCACGAGGGCCAAGATCCCCACGACGTCAATCGCCACGACAAGCGGATCGCGGCGACCTGCCTGACGCTCGACGAGCCCGTCGACTGGGATTCCTTCAGCCTCTGGCTCGGCTCGCTCGCGCGCTATCGCGGCGAGGACCTGCTGCGGATCAAGGGAATCCTGAACGTGGCCGGCGAGGACAGACCGGTGGCGATCCACGGCGTCCAGCACCTCTTCCACCCGCCGGCGCGCCTTCCCGCCTGGCCAGGGGCCGACCGGCGCTCGCGCATAGTCTTCATCACGCGCGACATCGAGCGCAGGTTCCTGGAGGAATCGCTCGCCTCGTACCGCGACCCGGCGAAGCGCCTCGCGGAGATGCGCGGCCAGTCCTGACCGGCGTGGCGGCTCAGCCGCCGAGCAGGGACCTGGTCGCGCCGGAGGCCTTGGCGAAGTCCATGCGGCCGACATGGCGCGCCTTCAGCGCGGCCATGACCTTGCCCATGTCCTTGATGCTGGTCGCGCCAGCCTCGGCGATCGCCACCCTGATCGCCGCGGCGACCTCCTCCTCCGACATCTGCTTTGGCAGGAAGCCCTCGATGATCGCGATCTCCTCGCGCTCCTGGTCGGCGAGCTCGACCCGGCCGCCCTGCTCGTAGAGCGTGATCGACTCGCGCCGGGTCTTGATCATCGACTGCAGCATCTGGGCGATCTCCTCCTCGGGGATGCCCTCGTGGTTGCCCTTGCCCCGCGCGGCGATGTCGCGGTCCTTCAGCGCCGCGAGGATGAGGCGCAGCGTGCCGGTGGCGCGCTCGTTCTTCGCGCGCATGGAGTCCTTGAGGGCTTCGGTGAAACGCGCGCGCAGCATGGCCTCGTCCTCGACGCTCTGATCGGCGGAAAACGCGGACGATACGCCCGGCGAAGAATCGTGGCAATCGGCCTCCATGACAGCCAACCGCCTGAAAAACGTTGATTTTCTAGCGATCCACCCGGCTTGACGCGCCGCGCGGCATCCACTACACCCCGCGCTCCAGTACGAGGCGGTGCGGCCAGAGTCGCTCCGCCGTCCTGGCTCCCGAGGATCGAAAGATGACGAACGCGGCCGCCCTCTCCCGCGCCGACTGGCTCGCGCGGGCGGAGTCCTTGCGCCCGCCAGGCGCCAACGCCGCGCTCGTGCTCGCGGATGGAAGCGTCTTCTGGGGCCGCGGCCTCGGCGCCGCGACCCGCAAGGTCGGCGAGGTCTGCTTCAACACCTCAATGACCGGCTACCAGGAGATTCTGACCGACCCGTCCTATGCCGGGCAGATCATCACCTTCACCTTCCCGCATGTCGGGAACGTCGGCACGAACGACGAGGACATCGAGACGCTGACGCCGGCGGCGCGCGGCTGCGTACTGCGCGCCGACATCACCGCCCCGTCGAACTTCCGCGCCCGCCAGCATCTCGACGCATGGCTGCGCGGCCATGGCCTGCCGGGCATCGCCGGGATCGACACACGGGCTCTGACGCGCCGGATCCGCGACCTCGGCGCGCCGAACGGCGTGCTGGTGCACGCGCCCGATGGCGCCGTCGATATCGGCGGCGCGCTCGACGAGGCCGGGGCCTGGCCGGGCCTGGAGGGCATGGACCTCGCGGTCGAGGTGAGCACGCGCCAGTCCTATCGCTGGTCGGAGACGCGCTGGAGCCTCGGCGCGGGCTACGGGAAGCTCGGGCAGCCGATCCATCGCGTCGTCGCGATCGACTACGGCGCCAAGCGCAACATCCTGCGCTGCCTCGCGAGCGCCGGCTGCGACGTGACGGTGGTCCCCGCCCAGGCGACCGCCGCGGAGATCCTGCGCCATCGCCCCGACGGCATCTTTCTGTCGAACGGCCCCGGCGACCCCGCGGCCACGGGCCGCCACGCCGTGCCGGTGATCCGCGAACTGATGGCCGCGGGCGTGCCGATCTTCGGCATCTGCCTCGGGCACCAGCTGATGGCGCTCGCCCTCGGCGCGCGGACCTTCAAGCTCGAGCGCGGGCACCGCGGCGCCAACCACCCGGTCCAGGACCTCGCCACGCGCAAGGTGGAGATCACGAGCCAGAACCATGGCTTCGCGGTCGACCCGGCATCCCTGCCGGCGGGCGTGCGCGCCAGCCATGTCTCGCTCTTCGACGGGACGAACGAGGGCATCGCCGTCGACGGCAAGCCCTTCTTCTCCGTCCAGTACCACCCCGAGGCCTCGCCCGGCCCCGAGGATTCCCACTACCTCTTCGACCGCTTCGCGGCGGGCATGGCCAGGAAGGGCTGAGCGAGCGACATGCCCAAGCGCACGGACATCAAGTCGATCCTGATCATCGGCGCCGGGCCGATCGTCATCGGCCAGGCCTGCGAGTTCGACTATTCGGGCGCGCAGGCCTGCAAGGCCCTGCGCGCGCAGGGCTACCGGATCGTGCTTGTGAACTCGAACCCGGCGACGATCATGACCGACCCGGGCCTCGCCGACGCGACCTACATCGAGCCGATCACGCCGGAGATCGTCGCCAAGATCATCGAGAAGGAGCGCCCCAACGCGCTGCTCCCGACGATGGGCGGGCAGACCGCGCTGAACACCGCGATGAAGCTCGCCGACATGGGCGTGCTGGAGAAGTTCGGCGTCGAGATGATCGGCGCCAAGCGCGACGCGATCGACAAGGCCGAGGACCGGCTGAAGTTCCGCGACGCGATGGACAAGATCGGCCTGGAGAGCCCGCGCTCGCGCCTCGTGACCTCGATGGCCGAGGCGCGCGACGCGCTCGACGTCGTCGGCCTGCCCGCGATCATCCGCCCCAGCTTCACGCTTGCCGGCACCGGCGGCGGCATCGCCTACAACAGGGACGAGTACGAGGAGATCGTCTCCGGCGCGCTGCGCGCCTCGCCGGTCGGCTCGACGCTGGTCGAGGAAAGCGTCCTCGGCTGGAAGGAATACGAGATGGAGGTCGTGCGCGACCGCGCCGACAACTGCATCATCGTCTGCTCGATCGAGAACGTCGACCCGATGGGGATCCACACCGGCGATTCGATCACGGTGGCGCCTGCGCTGACGCTGACCGACAAGGAATACCAGGTGATGCGCAACGCGTCGATCGCGGTGCTGCGCGAGATCGGGGTCGACACCGGCGGGTCGAACGTGCAGTTCGCGGTCAACCCGGCGAATGGCCGGCTGGTCGTGATCGAGATGAACCCGCGCGTGTCGCGCAGCTCGGCGCTCGCCTCGAAGGCGACCGGCTTCCCGATCGCCAAGGTCGCCGCGCTGCTCGCCGTCGGCTACACGCTGGACGAGCTCAGGAACGACATCACCGGCGTGACGCCCGCGAGCTTCGAGCCGACGATCGACTACGTCGTCACGAAGATGCCGCGCTTCACCTTCGAGAAGTTCCCCGGCACGCCCGCGCTGCTGACGACCTCGATGAAGTCGGTCGGCGAGGCGATGTCGATCGGGCGCAGCTTTGCGGAGTCCGCACAGAAGGCGCTGCGCTCGCTCGAGACGGGCCTCAACGGCTTCAACGAGGTCGAGATCGAGGGCGCGCAGGGCGGCGCCAACCGCGACGCGATCCGCGCGGCGCTGGCGCGGCCGACGCCGGACCGGCTGCTGGTCGTCGCGCAGGCGCTGCGCCACGGTTTCTCGGTCGCCGAGGTCCACGCGGCCTGCAAGGTCGACCCGTGGTTCATCGAGCGCATCCGCGAGGTCGTGGAGGCCGAGGCCGGGATCCACGCCGCGGGCCTGCCGCAGGACGCGCCGGGCTGGGCGCGCATCAAGGGCATGGGCTTCTCCGACGCGCGGCTCGCCGAGCTTTCCAGCCGCGGCGAGGCCGAGGTGGCTGCGGCGCGCCGCGCGCTCGGCATCGTGCCCGCCTACAAGCGCATCGACACCTGCGCCGCGGAGTTCGCGTCGCGCACGCCTTACCTCTACTCGACCCACGAGGGCGACGGCATGTCGCCGGCGGAGAGCGAGGACGAGGCGACCGACCGGCGCAAGGTCGTTATCCTCGGCGGCGGGCCGAACCGCATCGGCCAGGGCATCGAGTTTGACTATTGCTGCGTCCACGCCGTCTACGCGCTGCGCGAGGCCGGCTACGAGACGATCATGATCAACTGCAACCCGGAGACCGTGTCGACCGACTACGACACGGCCGACCGGCTCTACTTCGAGCCGCTGACGCCGGAAGACGTGATCGAGGTCATCCGGCGCGAGCAGTCCAACGGCCAGGTGCTCGGCGTGATCGTGCAGTTCGGCGGCCAGACGCCGCTCAAGCTCGCGCACGCGCTCACCGTCGCCGACATCCCCATCCTCGGCACCTCCTCGGACGCGATCGACCTCGCCGAGGACCGCGAGCGCTTCGCGCGCCTGCTCGAGCGGCTGAAGCTCAGGCAGCCGCCGAGCGGCACCGCCTTCAGCCTCGCGGAGGCCGAGGCCGCCGCCGCGCGAATCGGCTACCCGGTGCTGCTGCGCCCGTCCTACGTGCTCGGCGGCCGGGCGATGAAGATCGTCCACGACGTCGAGGAACTGCGCGGCTACATGACCGAGGCGGTGCGCGTCTCGGGCAAGAACCCCGTGCTGATCGACAGCTACCTGCAGGACGCGATCGAGGTCGACGTCGATGCGCTTGCCGACGCCGACGACGTGCATGTCGCCGGCATCATGGAGCACATCGAGGAGGCGGGGATCCATTCGGGCGACAGCGCCTGCTCGCTGCCTCCCTACTCGCTGCTGCGGGAGACGAGCGAAGAGATCGCGCGCCAGACCGCGGCGCTCGCGCGCGCGCTCGGCGTCGTAGGCCTGATGAACGTGCAGTTCGCGGTCAAGGACGGCGAGGTCTACATCCTCGAGGTCAACCCGCGCGCCTCGCGCACCGTGCCCTTCGTGGCCAAGGCGACCGGCGTGCCGATCGCGAAGATCGCCGCGCGCGTCATGGCCGGCGAGAAGCTCTCCGGCTTCGGGCTGCGGCCGGCCAGGCTCGGCCATGTCGCCGTCAAGGAGGCCGTCTTTCCCTTCGCGCGCTTCCCCGGCACCGACATCATCCTCGGGCCCGAGATGAAGTCGACCGGCGAGGTCATGGGCCTCGACCGCGACTTCGGCCACGCCTTCGCGAAGGCGCAGCTCGGCGCCAGCTCCAACCTGCCGCGCGGCGGCTGCGTCTTCGTCAGCGTCAAGGACCGCGACAAGCAGGCAATCGTGGCGCCGATGCGCCGCCTCTCCGAGATGGGCTTCCGCATCCTCGCGACGCGCGGGACGGCGGGCTTCCTGCGGCAGGCGGGCATCGCCGTCGACGAGGTCAACAAGGTCCTGGAAGGCCGCCCCCACGTCGTCGACGCGATGAAGAACGGCGACGTGCAGCTGGTCTTCAACACGACCGAGGGCCGGCAGGCGATGTCCGACAGCTTCAGCCTGCGCCAGGCGGCGCTGATGGGATCGATCCCCTACTACACGACGGTCGCCGGCATGCGCGCCGCGGCCGAGGCGATCGCGGCGCTGCGCGACGGCGCGCTCGAGGTCGCACCGTTGCAGTCCTATTTCAAGGCGGGCTTCTGAGGCCTTTCTGGGCAGGCGTCGTCCGCCCGGGCTATTGACGCCGCGCCGATGCGCGCGACAAGCTTGGGTGATGGACAAGATCCCCATGACCAAGGAGGGCTATGCCCGCCTTGAGGCCAAGCTGAAGACGCTCAAGAGCGTCGAGCGCCCCGCGATCATCCGCGCGATCGCGGAGGCCCGCGAGCATGGCGACCTGTCCGAGAACGCCGAGTACCACGCGGCGCGCGAGCGCCAGTCGCTGATCGAGGGGCAGATCGCCGACCTAGAGGACAAGCTCGCCCGCGCCGACACGATCGACGTGTCGCAGTTGACCGGCAAGCAGGTGAAGTTCGGCGCCCATGTCGTGCTCGCCGACGAGGATACCGGCGAGGAGGCGAAGTACCAGCTCGTCGGGCAGGAGGAGGCGGACATCGACCGCGGCCTGCTGGCGATCACCTCCCCCCTGGCGCGCGCGCTGATCGGCAAGCAGGCTGGCGACGGCGTCGAGGTTGTCACGCCCAAGGGCTCCCGCGCCTACGAGGTCGTCAAGGTCTTCTTCCGCTGACGGCGCGCGGGCGGCGATGGACCGGATGAAGCGGGAACCGCAGCCGGGCACCCCGCCGTCCTTCGCCCGTGCCCTGGGCTTCTGGCTGAAGCTCGGCTGCCTCTCGTTCGGCGGGCCGGCAGCCCAGATCGCGATGATGCAGGCCGAGCTCGTCGACCGCCTGCGCTGGATCGACCAGCACGCCTTCCTTCGCGGGCTTAATTTCTGCACCCTCCTCCCGGGTCCGGAGGCCCAGCAGCTCGCGACTTATGCCGGCTGGAGGCTGCACGGGCTGCGCGGCGGGATCGCCGCAGGCTCGCTCTTCG
>Ga0194133_10010218_pt1 | contig 10606 bp, 7 predicted proteins | sample TA2KigOf40mmetaG_FD_155448 | JGI IMG/M metagenome (GOLD analysis project Ga0194133, IMG submission 155448) | Freshwater microbial communities from Lake Tanganyika, Tanzania - TA2015055 Kigoma Offshore 40m | ecosystem: Environmental > Aquatic > Freshwater > Lake | place: Tanzania: Lake Tanganyika... | reverse complement strand
CCACCGTTCCGCAGATCGGGGGGATGTATGCGGGGGATCGAAGCCGGAAGACAGTCCTAGTGGAGCATGGGTTCCGGCTGCCTTCAGCCCTAGATAACCGACCCCTAAAGTTTGAGGAGTTTCAGGAAAAGGTGGGGCAGGTGATCTATGTTTCGGCGACTCCGGCCACTTATGAGTTGAATAAAGCCCATGGGCAGGTGGTCGAGCAGGTGGTGAGGCCGACGGGACTGTTGGATCCGCCCGTGAAGGTGCGTCCGCTCAAGGGGCAGGTGGACGAAACCATTGCGATGTGCCGGGAGCGAATCGCCCGACAGGAGAGAGTCCTGGTGACCACGCTAACCCGACGGACGGCGGAGGATCTGGCGGAATATTTGAAGGAGGCTGGCTTAAAGGCCCGGTATCTGCATGCGGAGGTGGATGCCATCGAGCGGGTGGAGATTTTAAGGGAGCTTCGATCCGGGGAGATTGATGTTCTGGTGGGGATTAATCTGCTGCGGGAGGGGCTGGATCTGCCGGAGGTCTCCTTGGTATGTATTTTGGACGCGGATAAGGAGGGATATTTGCGGTCGGAAACCTCCCTGATTCAGACGGCCGGTCGGGCGGCCCGGCATCTGAATGGGGAGGTGGTGTTGTTCGCAGATCGGGAGACGAAATCGATCCAGGCATTGATCCGCGAAACGGAAAGACGCAGGGCCAGGCAGCAGGCCTACAACCGCGAACACAACCTGGTGCCGCGGTCGGTGGTGCGGGGGGTTCAGGAGAGCCTGCAGACCATTGTCCGGGCGGCGCGGGGGGTGGAGTCGCGGGTGATCGGATCCGAAGCGGCCGCCGATGCCCAGGAGGTGTTGCGGGAGTTGGAACAGGAGATGTGGGAGGCTTCCGAGAGACTGGAATATGAAAGGGCGGCGTTGTTGCGGGATCAGATCGAGGAGTGGAAAAAAACGCACGGGCTGGAAAGTTCCGGTTCCGCCCCGCGGCCGCCGGTGAGGTCCGGGCGCCTGCTAAAAAAACTGCGCGGGAGCCGAAAAGTCCGCGCGTGACCGTCAGATGATCTTACAGACGGAGTAGGTGGAGACGGGAGCGAGGGTCTTGGCGCCCTCGGAAGCGACGATTTCGAGAAGGGTGACAATTTCCACCAACTCCCCCTGGCCTTGGCGAAGAAGTCCCACCCCGGAGGCCAACTGGGTTCCGCGGTCGAGGATATCGGCCACGAGGAGAGCTCGGCAGCCGGCGGGAATCGAGTTCACATCAAGAAGCGGGCCGCGGGCGGAGGGTTGGAGGACGGCCAGGCCGGTGCCGACGTGGTAGGCCAGGGGGGAAGCAAGGGGGAGTGAGGTGGAGTCGTAGGCCACGACGAGATCAATCCGCCGGCGGGCGTAGCGCTCGTTGAGATCGGAACAGGCAAAACGAAACAACTGGCCGTCGCGGTAGATGCCGTCGGTGAGATAGGTAGCCTCCCCGGCGCGCCGGGCGTTTTGAATGGTTTTGACGGCGGCGGCGAGACGATCGCGACTGCTGCGGAGGGCGGCGGACCGGAGCATATCAGTCCTCCTCCTTCTCCGGCTCGGTCCGATCGCGGGGCTCGGGGCGAGCCTCAAGGGCGGCACGGAGCTTTTTCAAAGCTCCGTTTTGGATCTGGCGGATTCGCTCCCGGGTGACCTTGAATTTTCGACCGATGTACTCAAGGGTCGGCGGGGTTTCATCGGAGAGCGGGAAGCGAAGGGAGAGGATGGCGCGCTCCCGGGCATCGAGGACATGGAGGACCTTGCGGAGATCTTTGATGAGGCTACGACTTTCGAGGCTTTTGCCCGGCATGGCGGCGGTTTCGTCGGCAATCAGGTCGCCCAGTTCGGCGTCAGCATCCTCCCCGACCAGGGCGTTGAGGGAAGCGGGCCGCATGGAGATGCGCCGGAATTGGGCGACTTTCTCGGGCTTCACAGCGAGCTCCACGGCCAACTCCTGGTCGGTGGGCTCGCGGCCGAGTTCGTCGGTCAGCTGAATGGCGATGCGGCGCATCTTGGCCAATTTGTCGACCAGATGGACTGGCAGGCGGATGGTCTTGGACTGGTTGGCGAGGGCGCGGCGGACGGCCTGCTTGATCCACCAAGCGCCGTAGGTGCTGAACTTGGTGCCGCGATTGGGGTCGAAGCGTTCGACCGCCTTCATCAGGCCAATGTTGCCTTCGCTAATGAGGTCGAGCAGGGGAAGGCCGAGGCCGGCGTAGTCCTGGGCGATTTTGACGACGAGGCGGAGGTTGGCTCGGATCATGTGTTCCCGGGCGGCCCGGTCGCCGCGGCGGATTTTTTTACCCAGACGCACCTCGTCCGCACGGGTCAGGAGAGGGATCTCCCCGATTTCCCGCAGGTAGGTGCCGAGGGCTCCTTCCCGATCATCCCGCATCCGGTCAGAATGTAGCAGGCGGAAGGAAAGGGGAAGGCGAACTGGACACGCTCCCGCGCTATTAGACTTCCCTTCTGGGAAAGTAAGGAGGACTGAACTACCTCGAAGGGATTAGTCGTTCAGGGCAGCCTGCGCTGCGGCCAGCCGTGCCACCGGGAGTCGGAACGGAGAGCAGGAAACATAGTTCAAGCCGAGCCGATGGCAGAATTTCACCGAATCCGGGTCGCCGCCGTGTTCGCCGCAGATGCCGAGCTTGATGTCCTTGCGGACGGAGCGGCCCAGACGGACCGCAGTTTCCATGAGTTTGCCCACCCCGTTTTGGTCGAGTACCGCGAAGGGGTTTTGGCGCACGATTTCCTCTTCTTGGTAGCGCGGGAGGAACGAGCCGGCGTCATCCCGGCTCATGCCGAGGGTGGTCTGGGTGAGATCATTGGTGCCGAAGCTGAAGAACTGTGCGGACTTGGCGATCTCGTCGGCCACGATACAACCGCGGGGCACCTCGATCATGGTGCCGACGAGATAGGAGATCTTCACGTTCCGTTCCTTTTGGACGGTGGCTGCCACGCGGTGAACGACCTCGAGCTGGAGTTCCAGCTCCTTGGGGAAACCCACGAGCGGAATCATGATTTCCGGGCGAACCTTCATCCCGGAGGCCTGGACCTCGGCGGCGGCCTCGAAGACCGCCCGGGCCTGCATTTCAGAAATCTCGGGATAGACAATGCCCAAGCGGCAACCGCGGTGGCCGAGCATGGGATTAAACTCGTGGAGCTCCTTGACGCGACGGGCGATCCGGTCGGCGGAGATGCCCAGCTTGTTGGCGAGATCCCTTTGGGAGGCATCGTCATGGGGGAGGAATTCGTGCAGGGGCGGATCCAGAAAGCGGATGGTGGCGGGACGCCCGCCGAGTGCCTTGAAGATGCCGACAAAATCGGAGCGTTGCTCAGGGAGGAGTTTGGCCAGGGCCTGATTTCGCTCCTGGGCAGATTCAGCCAGGATCATCTGCCGGACGTGGTCGATTCGCTGGCCCTCAAAGAACATATGCTCGGTCCGGCAAAGCCCGACGCCCTGGGCGCCAAAGGCAACGGAGTGCTCGACCTGGTCGGGTTGGTCGGCGTTGGCGCGGACATCGAGCTTTCGACGTTGGTCGGCCCACTGCATGAGCTGGGCGAACATCTTGTAGGTGGGGCTGTCAGAGCCCTGAATGTCTTTGTCGACGAGAACCCGGACAATGTCGGAAGGGGAGGTTTTCACCTCGCCCGCGAAGATTTCTCCGGTGGTCCCGTCGATGGAAAGGAAGTCGCCCTTGCGGTAGTGCTTGCCGCGGACGGTGAGGGTGGCGGTGGCGTAGTCGATGTGCAGATCCGAGGCGCCGCAGACACAGACCTTGCCCATCTGGCGGGCGACGAGGGCGGCGTGGGAGGAGACTCCGCCGCGGGCGGTGAGGATTCCCTCTGCCGCGAGCATGCCGCGGATATCCTCCGGGCTTGTCTCGACGCGGACGAGGAGGACCTTGGCGCCCTTGTGGGCGGCGGCCTCGGCCTCGTTGGCCTGGAAGTAGATCTGGCCGGTAGCGGCACCTGGACCAGCGGGCAACCCGCGGGCGATCATTTCGGCGGTCTTGCGGGCGTTGGAATCGAAAACCGGGGCCAGCAACTGGCTGAGGGAGTCGGCGGGGATGCGGCGGACGGCGTCGTCGGGCTTGATGAGTTTTTCCTTCACCATCTCGACGGCGATGCGGACGGCGGCGAGCCCGGTGCGCTTGCCGTTGCGGGTCTGGAGCATGAAGAGGCGGCCTTCCTCGACGGTGAACTCGAAGTCCTGCATGTCCTTGAAGTGTCCTTCGAGGGTGCGGCGGACGTCCTGGAGTTGGCGGTAGACCTCGGGGAACGCGACCTGGATTTTGGAGACGGGTTCCGGGGTGCGGACGCCGGCCACGACGTCTTCGCCCTGCGCGTTGAGGAGAAACTCCCCGTAGAGAACTTTTTCGCCGGTGGCGGGATCGCGGGTGAAGGAGACGCCGGAACCACTGTTGTTGCCGGTATTGCCGAAGACCATGGCCTGCACGTTGACGGCCGTGCCCCATTCGTGGGGAATGTTGTATTTACGGCGGTAGATGATGGCGCGCTCGTTATTCCATGAGCCAAACACCGCGCCGACGGCGCCGCGGAGCTGTTCCCGCGGATCTTCGGGGAAATCCTTGCCGGTGCGCTCGCGGATCAGTTTGCGGAATCGGTCGGTGAGGGTGCGGAGGGCGGCGGCATCCAGCTTGGTGTCGGAGACGTGCGGATCCTTGGGGAAGAGCTCCGCCTTGAGGCCTTCAATGACGGTTTCGAAGGGCTCATGGTCCTCGCCAGGGCGCTTCTGCACGCCCATGACGACGTCGCCGTACATCTGCAGGAAGCGGCGGTAGCAGTCGTAGGCAAAGCGTTCGTTCTTGCTGCGCTCGGCGAGAGCGCGGACGGTGCGGTCGTTGAGGCCGAGGTTGAGAATCGTGTCCATCATGCCGGGCATGGAGTCGCGGGCACCGGAGCGGACGGCCACGAGAAGAGGGTTGGAAGAGTCGCCGAATTTGCGCCCCATGGCGGATTCGAGCTTGGCGATGGCGTCGTCGATCTGGCGGTCGAGGGAAGCCGGGTAGGTGCGATTGTGATCGTAGTAGTAGGTGCAGACCTCGGTGGTGATCGTAAAGCCAGCCGGGACGGGCAGGCGGATCTTGGTCATCTCGGCAAGGTTCGCGCCCTTGCCGCCGAGGAGGGACTTCATCTTGCCATTGCCGTCGGCTTTACCGTTGCCGAAGAAGTAGACGTATTTGACTGCCTTGGAGGAGGCGGATTTCTTGGATTTGGAGGATTTGGTTTTGGTGGGCATATGGAGAAGAAGCGTTTCGGAATGCCAGCGAAGGGAGCCGTTGGCAAGCCCGTTCAGGCCGGCTTGGGAGCAAGTGGAGCGGCGGTCGGCCGCGCTTTCCAGGCGGAATCCTGGAACGCCAAGACTTTACGGATGCCTTCCTCGGCCAACTGGAGCAGTTGGTCGAATTCTTGGCGGGTGAAATCGTGCTCCTCACCACTGGCCTGCACTTCAACCAGGCGTCCAGTACCGGTCATGACCACGTTCATGTCGACCTCTGCATCCCGGTCCTCGGGATAGTCAAGATCCAGAAGGGCGGTGCCTTTCAAAATTCCCATACTGATGGCCGCCACCGGGGTACGGAGGGGGTCGGCGGCGATCCGCCCCGATACTTGGAGTCGCTCGATGGCGCGCCGGAGAGCGAGGCAGGCGCCGGTGATGGCCGTGGTGCGGGTGCCCCCGTCGGCGGCAAGTACATCGCAGTCGATCCACAAACTACGGGCGCCCAAGGCCTCGAGATTGGTGACGGCACGGAGGCTGCGACCGAGCAGGCGTTGGATTTCCGTGGAACGGCCGTCCACTTTGCCGCGGGCGGAGTCGCGGGGCTTTCGGTCGTGAGTGGAGGCGGGAAGCATGGAGTACTCGGCCGTCAACCAACCACCGACGACATTTTGTTCCTTCATCCAGCGCGGGACGGATTCCTCGACGGTGGCGGTGCAGATGACCTCGGTCTTGCCGCAGCGAAGCAGAACGGAACCGGCGGCATTGGCGGCGATGTCCCACTGGCAGGAAAGGGGTCGGAGATCGCGTGGGGAACGACCGTCGGGGCGGGAACTCATCGGCTGAGATCCTCGGCGGCACGGACGGTGTTGGAAAGCAGAAGGGCGATGGTCATGGGGCCCACGCCGCCGGGATTCGGGGTAATGGCGCCCGCCACAGATTTTATGGATTCGAAGTCGACGTCCCCAACCAGACGGTAACCGCGGGGATTGGCCGGATCGCTCAATCGGTTCACGCCCACATCGATGACGGTGGCCCCGGGCTTCACATGCTCCTTTTTCAGGAAAAGGGGGCGTCCGAGGGCGCCGACAAGGATGTCGGCTTGGCGGGTGATTTCCGGAAGCTGAGCGGTGCGGGAGTGGGCTAGCGTAACGGTGCAGTCGGCTCCCGGCGATTTACGAGCCAGCAGCAGGGCGAGGGGGCGGCCGACGATCTGGCCGCGGCCGACGACGACGGCATGTTTTCCCGCGGTGGGGATTTCGCCGAGGCGGAGAATTTCGAGAATGCCGGCGGGGGTGCAAGGGAGAAACCCGGTCGGATCCCCGAGCAGAAGTTTACCGAAGTTGAGCGGGTGGAATCCGTCGACATCCTTGGCGGGGGCGACGCGGGCGTAGACGAGATCGTTGGGCAGGGCGGAAGGTAGCGGTGATTGGATGAGGATGCCGTGAACCTTCGGATCCGCGTTGAGCGCATCGATTTCCTTGAGCAGGGAGTCGAGCGGGGTGGGTTCGGGCAGGACCCGGGTGCGGCTGGCGATGCCGACTTCCTGGGCCTGCTTCTCCTTGCGGGAAACGTAAGCGCGGGAGGCGGGGTCCTCGCCAACCCGAATGAATACGAGGCCCGGGATCACCCCTTGGGCCTTGAGTTTTTCGACGCGGGCGGAGGTTTCCCGGTGGATGCGGCCGGCAAAAGCTTCCCCGTCGAGGATTTTGGCAGACATAGACCTTTACGATGCCGTAGCCCGGCAAAAAGGGGAAGTGCCGCGGTTCAGTTAAAGAGAGGTACGGCTTGGCCTGGTGGCGGTTGCTGGACATCCATCTCCGGCCGGCGGAGGGCAATGGTTTGTCGGAACCACTCCTGCGCGTCGGGATCCCCGTGGACGAGAAACAGTTTTTTTGGGCGGGCATGGTCGCAGACCCAGTCGGCGAGATCCTCGCGGGTGGCGTGGGCGGTGAGATCGAAGTGGCGGAGTTCGCAGCGGACGGGCAGGGGTCCGTGAGGATCGGCCCAATCCACCGCGCCTCCGCGGCCGGCGGTGCGGAGGAGACCGGCGGGGGAACTGGGCTCCGTGAAACCGACAAAAAAGATGGAGTCATTTTCCCGCGGAAAGAAAAGCCGGGCGAGAGTGTGGCTGGTGGTGTGAGGAGTCATCATACCCGAACTGACGAGGTAGATCTGGCCGGCCTTGGGCCGGAGGGTGGCGAGACGGCGTGGATCAAAAGTTTCCGGACGGACTTCAGGAATGATTTTGAAGCCGGCGTGTTGGCGTGGGGCCAAGGCCCGTTGGCGGTCGTAAACTTCGGTCAGAACCCGGCCGAGTCCCCCGATGTAAATGGTGGTGGGCGGAAGCCGGCCGTCTTGGCGGGCGTGATAAAGCAGCGTGAGCATCTCCTGCGTCTTACCTAAAGCGAAGACCGGCATAAGGACGGAGCCGCCTCTAGCAAAGGTCTGGCGGATGGCTTCCAGTAGATCGTTTTCCAGCGAGTCGCGACTTTGGCCGGAGGGAGTGGGCTGGGCGCCCCGGGTGGTTTCCATGATCACAGTGTCCCACGGGCCGTCGGGGGGGCGGCAGGGAATCATCAGGGTTTGGCGGGCCAGGTTGAGGTCGCCGGTGTAGAGCGCCCGTTTGGATCCGTAGCGGATTTCGGTCAGGGCAGAGCCAAGGACGTGGCCGGCGTCGTGCAGAAGAAATTTGAATTCCGAGCCATCGACGTGGAAGGCGCGCTGGAGCGGGACGGTTTCCCAGGCGACCACGCAGTCGTCGACGCCACGGTGGGTGTAGAGCGGATATTCCTGCTGGAGTGTCTCCTTGCGTTGGCGCGTCATGACGTTGACGGAGTTGTGGAGGAGAGGTTCGGTGAGGGCCGCGGTGGCGGAGGTCATCCAGACTTTGGCGCCGGGGCAGGCCCGGGTGACGAGGGGAAGGGAACCGGCGTGGTCGTGGTGGGCGTGGGAGAGGATGACCGCCTCGAGATCTTTGGGCAGGGCGTCCAGGAGGGGCGTGGCGTTCCAACCCTCAACCCGGGGATGCATGCCGGCATCCAGGAGAACCGAGGCAGAGCCGGACTTAAGGAGATAAGAGTTGGCGCCGATTTCCGGGGCGCGGGTCAGGTTGGTGAGGGTGGTCATGAGCGGCGGAGCGGAAACCGCAATCGCCGGCTCAGAACGCGCCCCGGAGAAGCTGGACGACTTCCTGGGGAAGCTCGTTGCCGGGCTGGGAGGCCTGACCGACCAACCAGTCACGCGCCAACTGGCTGCGGCGCTGATTGAGGAGCTGCGTCTGGATTTTGGGAAGCTGGGCCGAGGCCACCTCCGTCGGTACGGGCAGCCGTTTGGCGACGTAGACGGCCAAGCCACCGGTTTCGGTGCGGAGGAAGGGACTCACCCGGTTGGCTTCCAGTTGGGTCACCACCTGACGAATCCGATCGGCGTCCGGAAAAGCGAGCGGTTTCGTGTCGGCTGGGGCGAAGGTGGGAACTTTGGTTGCTGTCAGCCCGGCCGACTTCACGAGGTCTTCCCACTTGGCCCCGCGGGCTAATTCGGCGTTCGCGCGTTCGAGAAAAGCGCGAGAGGTTTGGTCGGCCATCTGCAGGCGGGCCTGTTCCTTCCAGCGGGTTTTCACCTCCTCCATGGCTTCGGCGAGGGGCCGCAGGCGGCCGGGTTGGAACTCCTTGAGGTGCAGGACAAGAAATCCGTTTTTGGAGGGGAGAAAATCGCTGACGGGTTCGTCCGGGGAGAGCCGGAGGGCGGCGGCGGTGAGGCGGGGGTCCGTTTCTCCTGGGAAGGGGGTGTCCGCGGCGGTGAAGGAACCGGTGCTTTTGATGGCTAGCTTGGCCTCGGCGGCCTTGGCGTTGAAATCCGGCCGGGCCTGGCCGTCGGCGAGGTTAAAAAATTGAGAGGTAAAGGCGAAGGCGGCTTCCCCGGCTTTTTTTCGGGCTTCCTCGTCGGTGCCGGCGGCGTTGAATTCCACAAACCCGACGGTGGCCCGGGCGGGAACGGCAAAGGCCTGCTCGTTGTTTTTGTGGAAGGATTCGAGGTCTTGGGGAGAGGGGTCCGGCGGGGTCAGCTTGGCGGCTTCCCAGCGGAGAACCTGGGCCTCGACCGGTCCAAAGAGGCGATCGAGCCGAACTTCCGCTTCGCCGGGGAAAACTGCCGCCGTGGAGCTGAGGGCCCCCAGCAATTGCCGGGTGCGGACCTCGTCAAAAATGGCCTCGTTGAAGCGCTCGCCGGTGAATCCCTGCGGGGAGAGGAAGTTGGCGGAGAAGCGTTGGAAGAGCTCGGGGTCGTAGGCGCCGTCCTTAAGGAAAAGGGGATTGTTGCGGATGGAGGCGAGGAGCTGATCCGGTTGGGGCTGGATCCCGGCATTTGCCGCCGCCTGGTTTTGGAGAAGGCGGATCCAGGTTTGCATGGCAATGAGGCGGTCGTTATCCGAGGGGATGCGCCCCGTCTCCAAAGTAATCTCGAGGAGGGTTTGGCGTTGGGCGGCGACCAGTTCGTTGAAGGTGAGGGTGTGGCCCCCGATGCGGCCCATCTTACCGGAAGCGGGATCCACCGCCCCGGAAGGGGTCCAGTTGCCAAAAAAAATGAAGGAGATGGCGATCACCGCCAAAAGGACCAAAAGAAGGCCTTTCATCTTGTCGTGAAGAAACGTGATCATGAGGCTTTTTGGCTTGTCGGGGGGGTGGGAGGAAAGACCAAAATCCCCCATGTCTACGCGCCTCCTCTTGGCTCTTGTGTTGGGATGGGCGGCCGTGGTTCAGGCCCAAGACCAGATCCGCCTGAAAAGCGGGGAAATCAAGTCGGGCACGGCCGTGAAATTTGATGAGGTGACGCAGTCCCTGACCTTTAAGTTCGATCAAGGCACCCTGAGCTACGCGCAGGCGGACCTCGCGGAGGTGACCTTGCAGGAACGGCCGGGAATCGCCGAGGGGCGCAAAGCTCTGGAAGACGGAAAAATGGAGGAGGTGGTCGCCAAGTGGGGGGAGCCGGTGAACCAGTTTTTGGGGGTGGACAATCCGTGGGTATTGGAATGCACCGGCGGGCTGGGGCAAGCCTATCTTGCGCTCGGACGGGTGGCTGATGCCGAATCGCTCTATGGACGGATGAAAAAAGCCTACCCCTCTGGCCCGGCCGCCTTGCGTGCTGAAGTGGGGTTGGCGGTGGCCACCTCCGGAAAAGACGCCGCGGGGCTGCTCGCCAAGCTCCAGGCCCTGGAAAAGGATCTCAAGGAAAGCCTGCGCCCCCTGCGGGCGGAGCGGGAGGCGTTGGCGGAGTTTTATTTTGCCCGTGGGGAAGCCTGGGAGAAGAAAGGGGACGAGCAGAAGGCGCTCGAGGATTACCTGCGAGTGGGAATTCTTTA
>Ga0194133_10010213_pt1 | contig 10615 bp, 9 predicted proteins | sample TA2KigOf40mmetaG_FD_155448 | JGI IMG/M metagenome (GOLD analysis project Ga0194133, IMG submission 155448) | Freshwater microbial communities from Lake Tanganyika, Tanzania - TA2015055 Kigoma Offshore 40m | ecosystem: Environmental > Aquatic > Freshwater > Lake | place: Tanzania: Lake Tanganyika... | reverse complement strand
TTTGATCCAAGCACTGCCAACCAACAAGACAGTGCCACCGGCGCGCTTGTTACAGTTCAGTTCTTGGCCTCTACAGCTAACACAGATTCAGTGACTGTAGAGCTAGCTGCAAAATCAAAGCCAACAGTTGGTTCTACTTTTCCAAAGGCACTGATTCAACTAGTTGACACAGCGAACGCTACAGCGTTAACTGATGTAAGACTTGACTCAAGACCTGCTGCTGCGGGTGCACAGACAAGCAATCCTCAACTTGCCGGTGCAGTAGGTAAACAGAGAACAACCCTTACCTCAGCATGGGGTGTGGATGACTCTGGAACTGCCGCATTAATCAGTACTCCTACTGCTAACACCTACGCAGGTGCTAGATTCCGAGTCTTCTTGGATACAGCAACTACTCGTGTTGCAGGAGCATATGTTTTCACAGTAATTGTTACGCCATATGAAAGCTCCATGACTGCTACAACAGCTAGCGTTAAAACAATTGACGTTACAATCACTGTTGGTGCAGCTACTGCCGCTACCGTGGCTAATGCAGGCACTTCATTTGCAGGCATGGTTCAAGCCTCTTCTTGGGGTGACAATATAGCTGCTGCTGTAAGTTATGTTGACTCAACTGTTTCAGTTGCGTCTTCGGCAAGTAGTGCAGTCAGGGCAGTAGTACGCGTTGGCTTGAGGGATGCAGACGGCCTTAAAACCGCACAGGAATCTGTGACAGTTTTAATGTCGCGCGGATTGTCAGGTAACGTTTCAGGTGCTGCTATTGGTAAGAGTGTTGCTTATGCCTATACCACCGCGGTTAGAGATACAGGCTACTTAGAGGTATTTATTTACTCTGATGGTACTGCTGGAGATGCAACTATAGATATCTCCACTCCAACCGTAACCTTTGCACAGAAGAAGATCACTTTCTTCTCAACTACAATTAGCAAATTGGCGGTAATTAACGGTGCTCCAACCCTTAAGGTTGGATCAAACACCATGACAGCGCTAGCTGTTGGAACTGTTTGGGTTAAGGCAACTGATGCAAATGGTAACAATGTTACTTCTGCTGCAACAGGCACAGGTGTGTATGCATACTCATCAAGCACTGCAATCGTCAGTGACACTGCAACTGCTTGTACCTACAACTCAACAACTACCTACTACCACTGCAGTTTGACTGGTGTGACAGCAGGAACAGCTACTATCACTATTGGAAACGTAGCGACCGGTATTGGAAACGCTACTGTGAAGGGTGATAAGACAGCATCTGTTACCGTACAAAACAAAGGTGCAGCAACGCTGTCACTAGCGTTTGATAAAGCATCTTATGCACCAGGTGAGCGTGGATTTATTTACATCTCTGCTAAAGATGCAGATGGTAAACAAATCCCACAACAAACTGTAAGTAACTTGATCGACGGAAGCGGTATTGTCGTAACAAAGGGTTCTATCACTGGCGCTGGTAATGCGTCACTAGCGACCTCTTTGAATGTTCAATCACCTGCATTAGCTGTTCGTGTGGCATCTGTTGACACATGTGACACTTTGGCAACAGGTGTAGCAGTAAATTGCATCACATTTATTGCACCTGTAGCTGGTGGAACAATTGAGTTAACCGCAACTGGTGGCGTAGGACTTCCTGCCGCAGGTCAAGTTGCAGTTAAAGCAACAGCAACAGTTACTGATAGCGGAGCTGCAGCATTGGCTGCGGTTCAAGCACTAGCAACTACTGTTGCATCTCTAAGAACTCTTATCACCACATTAACAAATTTGGTGCTAAAGATTCAGAAAAAGGTTAAGGCCTAATCGCTTAATCTGATTAACAATCTGGCCCAGTACTTAATTTGGTACTGGGCCAGATTTTTCATGTAGACTCGATTACATGGCAAAAACAACTAAAGTTAAATTAGTCCATAAGCAGGATACCCAGATAAAATGGAGTTTTTTCACAGCTTGTCTAATTACGCTCTTTGTAAATCCAAAACTTGCAGATCCGTTTAATGCCCCAAAACTTTATGTTTTGATTTGTGGGACCGTAATTCTCCTAGGTTTTCTTATTTTCAGCGGCAATAATCTTCTTAAATCTAGAGACACAGTCACTATTTTGGTAATCTTTTTTATTTTTGCAATGGGCATTGGAGTCATTTTTACCGATGTAAAATATCAGGCGCTTTTCGGTGATTCACTCAGGCAGACTGGTTTCATAGCCTATTTTGGTTTTGGAGTTTACTTGTTAACTTTTTACAAATTTTTCAGATTTAATTCTAAAAACTACTTCTATATCTCAATTGGTGTAATTGGAACTTTCTTAGTTGTGTACGGAATTATTCAGATCTCAGGTAACGATCCCCTTCCCTGGATCAATCAATACAATCCGATAATTACAACCCTAGGAAATCCAAATTACAGTGCTGCCCTAATGGCGATCTTAGCAACTCTTTCATTTAGTTTTGTTTATGATAAGCAAATTGTAGCTTTGCAAAGAGTCTTTTTTTTAACATTGACTCTAGGATTAGCGTTAACAATATATTTATCTAACGCAAGGCAAGGTTTATTATCGTTCATAATTGGATTGGGACTTTTCATCTCGCTTAAGTTTCTTAAACAAAATAGGATTTTAGGCTCTATAAGTTTGATTGGTTTATTGTCGATATCCATTCTTGCAGTAGCAGGTATTCTACAAAAGGGTCCGCTAGAAAGATTTTTGTATAAAGATAGTGTTAGCTTAAGAGGTCATTATTGGCGTGCTGGCATCAATATGTTTAGAGAAAATATTTTTTCTGGAGTCGGAATAGACAGCTATGGTAATTATTTTAGGTTATATCGCGACTCTAACTTCCCAGTACAATACGGATACGATTTAACTTCAAACAATGCACACAATGTTCCGATTCAAATGTTTGCTACAGGTGGAATTTTGGTTGGGCTCTCTTATTTGGCAATTATATTTTTGGTTGCATACTATTTTATAAAGGGATTTAATAAACTTAGTGGCAGCGAATTAAATATGCTGTGTGGGGCATTCGCTGCCTGGCTCGCCTTTCAATCGCAATCCATTGTTTCCATCGACAATATTGGTCTGACTATCTGGGGATGGATCTTGGGCGGTTTAATTCTTAGTGTTTCGAAAACTGAAAGCTTGGATTCACATCCACTCGAGAGTAATACTAAGCACCAAAAAATAAAGAGTTCGGCAACGACAGATATAAGGCCCGTTTTTACCGGAATCTTATTACTGTTAGCCTTTACTTTAGTAGCAAAGCTAACGCAATCTGAATCTCTAATTTTCAAAATTAAAGGAGATTTGAATTATGCAGCCAGTAACCAGAATACTGCTCTAACTGAGTTGAACTCAATAATCGAGGATCCTTTTGCTCAACCGTGGTACAAGGCGACTGCTGCAGATACTCTGTATCAATTAGGATTAAAATCACAAGCAATTGAAGGTATGGAGCGAATTTTGAAAATCGACCAATCGAATCCAGTTTACTTAAACGTTTTGGCTTCGATGTATGAAGATACTAATGAGTTTGAAAAGTCTATCAACCTAAGAATTAAATCATCTAAGTATGATCCTTACAATTTAAAGAATTATTTACAGTTAGCCAGATTATATAAGTCAACAGGAAACAACGCTAGGGCAAATGAAATGAAAGCGAAAATGAACGCACTGGATTCAGCTTCAGAATTTACAAAAATAGTAAACTTCGAAATTGAGTGATTCAGTGAATCCGAAAATTGCAGTAGTGGGTCAAGGTTATGTTGGATTGCCCATAGCAATAGCAGCAGCTAAAGCAGGTTTTCGTGTAATTGGATTAGATAAAAATAGTAAAAAAGTTGCAAATTTGAATAACTTTATTTCGAGTGTTGAAGATGTTGATTCAGATGAGCTAAAGGAAATCGGATCAAAAGGTGCTTATTTTGCAACAGAAGATTTTAGTAAACTTATTGATGTAGAAATAATATTGATTTGTGTACCTACGCCTCTAGAAGAAAATGGGAGGCCAGATTTAAAGTTTTTGATTGAAGCAACGACTAATGTAGCAAAAAATATGGCAAAAGGCAGCTTAGTTATAATTGAATCCACAGTAGCGCCTGGCACCACAAGGAATACGATCGCGCCTTTAATTAAAAGTGAATCAAAATTTGGAGATCAAGATTTCACGTTAGCTTTCTCACCTGAGCGAGTGGATCCCCTGAATGATACATGGGGTATTGATAATACCCCTAAGTTACTAAGTGCTTTGACTGAAGATGGATATCACTTGGCCTATAACTTTTACTCCAGATTTGTAAACACCATAATAAAATGTGATTCAGTTGAGGTTGCTGAAACTGCTAAATTGCTAGAAAATTCTTTTAGACTTATTAATATCTCATTTATTAATGAGATCTCTATTTTTTGTCGGAAAATGAATATAGAGGTTAATCAAGTAATTCAAGCCGCGGCAACTAAACCTTTTGGTTTTATGCCATTTTTCCCAAGTATTGGAGTAGGTGGTCATTGTATCCCGGTCGATCCTATCTATCTATCAGAGAAGTCTAAAGAGGTTCAGGCTCCGATTACTATGATTGAGAGCGCAGCTAAAATTAATTCAGAGTTATTTAAATATTTTGTAAAGTTGGCTGAAAAGGAATTAGGAAATTTAACTGGTAAAAGAATATTGGTGATTGGAATATCTTATAAACCTAATGTTAGCGATGTCCGAGAATCTCCTGCAATTAACTTGATTCGAGAACTTAGATCCCTTGGGGCATCTGTATTTTGGCATGATGACTTAGTCCAGAGATGGAATGAAGAAGTCTCGACAGCTCTGAACGAAAATTTTGATCTAGCAATTGTTGCTACTACCCATGGAAACCTAGAATTGGCAAAGTTAGGAAATATACCAAAAATTGACACTAGAGGATCATTAAATTGAGGTATTTAATAACTGGAGGGGCTGGCTTTATTGGCTCTTACTTAGCAGAAAGTTTAATTGCAAGAGGTGATGAAGTATTAATTTTAGATAACTTTTCAACAGGCTCAGAAGTGAATCTTGCAAAGATCAGAAATAAAATTGACCTAGAGAGAGTTGACATTCTAGATAGCAAGATAATTGATAAATTTGTTCAAAATGTTGATTTTGTAGTGCACTTAGCTGCTGCTTTGGGAGTTTTCAACATAGTTTCAAAACCCTTAGACAGCTTAAAAGTGAATCTACAAGGGACCGAAATACTATTAGAATCAGCAAGTAAGTATAAAAGACCATTTTTATTAGCCTCTACCAGTGAAATTTACGGTAAAAACACCAAGATACCTCTGAATGAAGAAGATGATCGTATAGTCGGTCATCCACTAAAGTCTAGATGGTCTTACAGTGAAGCCAAGGCTGTTGATGAAAGCCTTGCGTATTTTTATTTTCAAGAAAAGAATTTACTTGCAAGAATTGTGAGATTTTTCAATACCGTAGGCCCACGTCAAGTTGGTCACTACGGAATGGTTCTGCCGCGGTTTGTCGGCGCAGCCCAGAGGAATGAGCCCCTTGTTGTTTATGGAAGTGGTAATCAAGTAAGGTGTTTTTGTCATGTGAATGATGCAGTTCGCGCACTGATGCTAGTAATTGATTCTCCTAAAGCACCTGGCCAAGTTTATAATGTCGGTAACGATGAGCAGATCTCTATAATGGATTTGGCAAAAAAAGTAATTGAGATAACAGGGTCAAAATCGATAATTAATCAGATTGATTACAATGAAGCTTATCCACCAGGTTTTGAGGACATTCAAATTCGAGTTCCAGATATTACAAAAATTAAAAACTCGCTAGGCTGGCAGCCACAAATTAGTTTAGATCAGATTATCAAGGATATTGCTACTTTTAATCAAATCTAGTAATTCGATCGGAATTAAAACATTATGACTATCAAGGAATTAGACAGCAAGCAGTTGCTTGAGCAAGAGAAGAAGCTAAAGCTGTCTGCTCTTCTGAATATAGATGCAATTGAGATAGGTCAAATTGCACTTGAGTTAGGAAGGAGGCGAAATCTCCCAATCGCGATTGAGGTAAGGATAGGTAACTGGGTTGTATTTCACTCGTCTTTGCCGGGGTCTTCGCCTGAGAATGATCGGTGGATTGAGCGTAAAGTATCTGTTGTAATGTTGAGTCACCACTCGACTTTATTTGAACGGGTATCTGCTGAAGAACGTGGAGTGGATTGGTACAAAGAGAATGGCGTAACAGAAGAAACCCATGCAATTCACGGAGGCGCCATTCCTTTAATCACAGATGATGGCTTTAAGGGCATATTAATTATTAGTGGATTACCTCAAGTAGAAGATCATCTGTTTGCTGTTGAAGTGTTAACGGAGTTCTTGGCTCGCAAAGGTGAAGATCTTTGCTGAGTCAGGTCTGGGTGGCAGGTGAAGTCCTAATTGATCTGATTCCAGACGGTGCAGATCGCAGGCCTGTGGTTGGCGGTGGGCCTGCCAACACAGCAAAGGCCGTTGCAAAGCTTGGAGTTATCACTCAGTTTATCGATGGGATTTCAATTGATGATTTTGGCCAGATGGCACAAAAAGAGTTGATAACTGAAGGTGTAAAACTAGATTACGTAAAGTATTCAGCTAAGCCAACCTGTCTGGCAATCGTTTCGCTTAGCGAGTCAGGATCTGCTACCTACAAGTTTGAAATTAAAAACACTGCCACCTTTGATTTTACTCTAGATTGGTTACCAATTCCCCAGACTAGTAGGCCATTACTACTTCATATTGGAACCCTTGCCACAGTAATTGAGCCAGGCGCCTCTGCGCTATTTGAATGGGCGCAATCTGTTGCAAAGGAAGCGGCAGTAGTTTTTGATCCAAATATTAGGCCTACTGTAATTAGTGATAGAGCAAAATATGTGGCACAGGTAGAGCGGTGGGTAGCGATTTCATCTGCTATAAAAGTAAGTGATGAAGATATAAAGTGGCTCTATCCATTTCTTAATGTTGAGCAGGCTGTCAACAATTGGCTTACAAAAGGACCATCTCTAATTGTGGTCACATATGGCGATAAAGGATTAGCGGGTTTTCGAGTAGGCGAAAAGGTAGATGTTGAAGCTGAAAAAGTTAAGGTTGCTGACACAGTAGGTGCCGGGGACACCGTGGGTGCTATCTTGATTGAGGGGATTGTTAAATATGGTTTAGATAGTCTGACAGGTCAAAGGCTTGAAAGCATGCTTAAACGTGCTGCAAAGGCTGCTTCCATCACTGTTTCTAGAGTCGGTGCTAATCCACCAACATTTCAGGAGCTTGAATAATAGTTAAATATTGATTCAGATCAAATATCAATTGCAATTGATTTAGATCAGGGAGCACGTCTTGCATCTGTGCAGTGGCGGGATATGCAGTTTGTGGTGCCCTTTAGAGGACAAGATTTAACCTGGGGTTGGTTTGCTATGGCTCCTTTTGCTGGCAGAGTAAAAAACGGTGTTGTTAGAGATTTAAAGGGTAATCAGTATCAACTGCCGACAAACTTTGATCCACCACATGCTTTAAATGGCCAGGCAGTACTTTCCTCTTGGGAGGATTTAGGAGGCGGAGGACAATTCCTAGAACTTCCATCACCATATGATGGTGCAATAGTTACGCAAAGTTATGAGATCTTAGATAATGCCATTCGCTGGTCACTTGAGTATGAAGCAAATGGATGTGAGCTGCCAGTGACTCTAGGCTTTCACCCCTGGCTTGCTCGTGAGATCGGTAAAGGTGATTCAGCTGAGTTGTCCTTTAAAGCAAATAAGATGTTTAAAAGATCAAGTGATCAGATACCAACTGGTGAGTTGATATCACCATCTACGCCACCTTGGGATGATACATTTGTTGAGATTTTAGGAACCCCTGAGATTATTTGGCCAGGAGCGGCAAAGGTAACGGTAGAGAGCGATACCCCGTATTGGCATATATATGATCAAGATGAGGATGGTATTTGTGTTGAACCAGTTACTGCACCCCTGATGCCCAAAACTTAAAGATACACGGTGAGAGTTACATTGAGTGCTTGATTACATTTAGTGAAGATTTTTGATTTCACTTTTTGTTGTATTGTTTGGATGTTCTTCGTAAGAGAATGCTCGTAGATAAGGGACCCTCTTGGGTCCCTTATCTTTATACTACCTGTGGTGGGACTCGAACCCACAAGCTGTTCGTCGTAAGGGAACAGCTCTATCCGATTGAGCTACACAGGTAGCCCGTAGATGGTAGAAGTTTTAGGAGTTGTAAATTTAATAAAATCTGTGGATACTTACTTACCCACCCAATACATAACATCGCTGCCAAATTCATTAAAGCCAAGTGATTTGTACAATTTAAACGCGGGTTGATTCTCAACCCCAACATATAACATCACATTGTTTAACCCTTGATACTTTAAGTAATTAAGACCGGTAATAGATAAATCTCGTCCTAAACCTTGCCCTTTGTAATCTGGATTAACTGCTAAAACATAAATCTCACCGAGTGCCTCATGTCCATGATCCTCATCGCCACCGTTGTGTGAATGAGTATGAGCGCCATGTATTTTGGTCCAACAAAATCCAATTAACTCACCCCTATCCTCTGCTACAAAAAATCCTTTATCATCAAACCAATCCTCATTTAGTCTTACCTTTAAATCAGCCTCACTCCACCCACCTTGATCTGGGTAATTAGCAAAAACGATGTTGTTTAAAGCAAGAAATGCTTGATTATCAAGGCCTGGGATAAATGTGCGGATTGGGTATTTGGAGGTTACAGGTTGTATTTCACCAAGGGGTTTACTCATTAAAAGATTTGACCAAAGACGTTCAAGCTTCAAAGAGGCAGCAATAGCTTTTGCAGCTGGCAGATCCCCATGTGACCAGATTCGAGTTTTACTACCACATATTTTTATAGCCTCCTTTAAAATCAAAGCTCCCAAACCTTTGCCTCTGTGTTGTGGATGGACAACCGCTTCAACACTTGGGCCAGCAACCAGATCAGTTGTATCAAGGTGGGCGTAGGCAATTACTTCGTTATTTTCTTCAATTACCAAGTGTGAATCTGATTTATCACCACCATGGCGAAGATGAAGTAACACATGCTCTGCAATAGGAGGAGTTCCATCAAAATCCTGGGCTGCCTTAATTAAGGCTAAAACACCTTCTTGCTGGGATTTAGAGAGGTGATTTAAATGTTGCAAAGGGTGTTAATTAATATCAGCTGTTGTTTGATTGTTTTGTACGGAAAAGCGATATCCAACATTGCGAACTGTCCCAATAACTGCCTCAAACTCAGGTCCTAATTTTGAACGAAGACGTCTGATGTGAACATCAACTGTTCTAGTTCCACCAAAGTAGTCATATCCCCAGATCTCTTGTAGTAATTGCGATCTGGTGAACACCCTGCCTGGGTGTTGGGCTAGGTACTTAAGTAATTCAAACTCTTTAAAGGTTAGATCAAGAACTCGTCCCTTTATCTTGGCTGTGTATGAGGACTCATCAATCATTACCTCACCACTTCTTATCTCACCAGCAGATGGATTACTTGCTAAATGAGAAATAGCACTCTGGCCAATCACAATTCGAATCCGAGCATCAACCTCGGCAGGACCTGCTGTATCAAGGATTACATCATCAATTCCCCAATCTGCATTTATTGCAGATAGGCCACCCTCTGTTGTAATAATCATGATCGGTACATCCACCCCAGTTGAGGTAATCAACTTGGTAAATGATTTAGCAGCTGGTAGATCGCGGCGTGCATCAATTAGCAAACAATCAACTACCGGTGGTTCAACTAATACAGAGGCCTCAATCGGCAAGATCTTCACATCATGCTGCAGTAAGCCAAGGGATGGCATCACATCAGCGCTAGCACCGCTTGAGTTTGTGAGTAGAAGTAGGCGTGCCATAAGAGTGCAAGAATACCGCTATGGAAAGTTTGCTGCCACTTCTTTTACTGATCTCACTTACTTCAGTAATTGGGCTGCTACTTCGCGCTAAAAAGGGTGTTATTCAAAAAGGCAAAAAGGTAAAAATCTCAGAGGGTGAGTTTGGTGGCAAATATGGCAGCCGGCTTACCATTCTTCAATTTTCAACCACTTTCTGCTCTGAATGCCGAACTGCAAAAGCAATTGTTAAGGATGTAGTTAAAGATTTAAAAGATATCGCCTATGTTGAAGTTGATGCTGAATCTAATTTTGAGTTGGTTAGAAGGGTGGATATTCGCTCCACCCCAACCACCATATTTTTAGATAGCAAGGGGTATGAGATTGCCAGGGCAAAGGGTGCGCCAAAACGTGATCAACTTATCAAGGCGATCAAAGCTATCTAGCACTTTTGTGCAAACACTTTGCAAGAAGTAATCTGATAAATATTATAAAATCTGTCCGTGTTCTTCATACAACCTGTTTACTTCACAAAGCGGCGAGTAATTGATTTTGCCCGCAATAAGGGTTGTATTTGTTGGGTAAATAGTTAATTTGTTTTTAGTTTCACAAAATTAATTTTATTTATCTAACAAAGGAGAGAAAAAGTGTCAAGCAGTATTCAAACAAAGCCTGAGCGTTTAATCGATGCCAGGGGTCCAAGATACACAGCAGCAATTACAACCTTAGTTTTATCAGCAGCACTAGTCACAGAGTCTAATTTAATT
>Ga0194133_10010210_pt1 | contig 10616 bp, 13 predicted proteins | sample TA2KigOf40mmetaG_FD_155448 | JGI IMG/M metagenome (GOLD analysis project Ga0194133, IMG submission 155448) | Freshwater microbial communities from Lake Tanganyika, Tanzania - TA2015055 Kigoma Offshore 40m | ecosystem: Environmental > Aquatic > Freshwater > Lake | place: Tanzania: Lake... | reverse complement strand
TACGCCTTGCAAAGTTAATCATTAAAGGCACACTTTAAAATGGCTTGAAATTTTTGTTCGATTTTTGCGGTAATCTGGGCTCAAAGATTGCCTGGAAGTTCCTGTCTGGGTTTGAACCCACGACCCCCAGATCCATTAGGTCACAGCGACCCCTATATTAATCACTATTTTTCCACAAATTCAAGGATGAGGCGACGGTCATGGACTTTGTTCAAGCAATAGTAAAACTTACAACTGACCTCCAGATTGATGGATGGCTTGTGAATATCGAGAATAAACTGACGTTAAATCAAGTAAGGCTAGTGGTGATGTTATTGAAAAATCTAAAGGGTACGTAATTTGAAAACTAAATTACTTAATTAGTATTTTACTTTTTATTGTCTCAACGACGTTTCTTAAATATTCTTTTTATTGTCAGTAATAACAATATATAAACGTTCAAAAAGTAGAATAATTTAAGAAATTTGCTTTTCAGATTCTTTAAAGCTTGTAATACCTCATTCTGAAGTAATCTGGTACGATGCTGTCACGAGGTCGGATTTCAATTTTTTATTATTACACTGGCTGATAATATTTTTGATTTTAATGAGTAAAACTTTTTTAGACAAGGAGAACTTGAATGGCAAAACGAGCTCAATGATCTGAACAAGACATTTTTCGACAATTGTGATGGTATATTTTTGAATTATCAATGGACTGAAGAGAGGCTCGAAAATTCTCTGAAAAGATTAAAAGGAGAAGAAACCCGCCGATTTGACATTTACGTCGGGGTAGATGTATTCGGACGTGGCTGTTTCGGGGGAGGCGGTTTCAACTCGAAGTAAAATATTGAAAATTTGATTATATACTGCTAAGCATGACAAAATATTTATGCTTCTAGCCTTGCATTGGAAGTTATTCGTAAAAAGGTTAGCCACTTTTACACTTTTAAAACAAGTTAACTCGAGTGTAATATTTTTTACTTCAAGGATTTATCAACTGCTTTGTTTGCTCCTGGCTGGACTCACGAGTGTGACCCTTCAAAGGAAAAATTTTCATTTCCACGGAGAGAATATAAATTTTGGCAACTCCTGAGACCTTTCCTTTTCACGAGGGGCCCTTTGGTTGACGATTCGTCCCCCGAATTCCAAACCTTTTTCAGTACTGGTTGTGGTCAAAACTGTAATGATAGAAACTCTTGGTGGCTCAACATGACTCTTCAAGAAATTCAGCCTTCTATACTAAACCATCCAGGTAATTAGCCTGTAAAGGCAAACGACAAAATCAAAGATTTTTGTAAAAAAAGGTTTAATTATTTAGATTCTGGAATGGATGCTTCTTTTTTCGTCTTAAACTGCAATGATTCCGAGGTACGAGATGGTACTCTTAAACAGAATCACGTGATAATGAAGAAGTCCACAAAAGAATGGAAGGTGTTCGGAGCAAAAAATATTTTTCCCTTGTTTGTCTGCAAGATAAATTCTTCTGAAGAGAAAGATGTAGAGTTTCAACTGCAAGCCAAAGGATCTGAGGATCAAGTCCTCGTTTTGAGAGATTCCAATGGAATTCTTATTCATCTCAAAGCTCACGGTGACGAAAAGGCTTCTACTTGCACAGGATTTAAATTGTTCACTTTTTGTTATAAGCTTTTTGAATTCCAAGAAATCAATTTCATTGGAATACTAGCAGATGAAGACAGCCTGGAAATTCGATCCTTTCACATACAATTAAAATAAGTATTTAAAAAAAAAACTTTCTTAAAAATATTTCATATTATTTTTTTATTACTTTTTAATTTTTTTAAATCAATTTTAGAAGAATTGGTGTCTTAATTTATTAAACTTTGTGTGCTTTTATTTTTCAAGGTTGTTTTTCTCCAATATTTTTGAGATTGGTCTACAAGGGTGACCCTCAGTGGAAATAAGTACGTTCAACCTGTCTTCTCATGGGGAAGTTGGTGGGTAATGATACTGTGCTATGGGCTTGAAAGTAGGGGTAGTTCAGGGAAGCAACCTTTTTTCTTTTCACTCTCAAGTCTTATCCAAGACCACATTTGGTTGTCATATCAAGAATCATCATTGTTAGTTTGTGTCTGCCCACTTTTCTGTGATGACGGAAGGAAGTTAACAACCTCTTCTCGAGGTTGTGGCCATCTGTGGTTAATTTTTTCTCAGGCGGCAAATTGGCAGCTTGTAGCCAAGATGGATAAGAGGTGTGTCCTGTAGTATTTGTCCAAGTTGCAGCACTCCTGTGGGTTTAAATTGGTTAGGGTGTAGCTGATTAATAATAATAATAATAATCTTGTGCAGTATAGACTCAGGCAATGTTGATGCGCAACCAACACCTTTATAAGAAGTTTATGGTCACTGCAGATTACTATTACCCTGACTGAGAGTGCCTTGTTGATTTTTTTTGCAATCCGGGGTTGAAAAATTGCTGGCATGGGCGGCCGGGGATCGAGCCCACAACCTTAGAGCTTAGTTCTCAGTCAGGTGCCTTTGACCTCTCAGCCATGTTGTGTTTGAAAATTCCATCAAGAGTAGGGTTGAGCTTCAGGTATTGTTAAGCTTTATTTAGATCTTGACTCTGCCTATTGAGCATCCTGCAATATTAGAAACACAAACCGTTATAATACAATATGGTGATGTGGTTTGTCTATGCCATTCCCCATTGGGAAGGATCTAGAGGAACTCACCTAAGCCCACTGGACCTCAGCTCAGACCCAAGGTCGATCAAACCAACCAAAGCAAAAAACCATCAATTTTCTCACTTTTCATGCACTTTTCTTAGAGCTCTGTGGTTTAGCATAGAGAGGTTTTGCGATTGAAATATTCTGACAATCTGGAAAAAACAAGCAAACTTTTATTTCTGCGGTAAATATTTTTGATTCTCGGTCTTGAAGTGTCAAACTAAAACTATGATAAAAGTGAAAGTGTGAAGAAAAGGAAACAATTTGAAAAGATCTTTGCAATTCAGAACAACAAATTCTTAAGCTGAATTTTAATTCTGTAACGTAACCTTTCTACTTGAGGAGAAACGCGAACATTATGAAAAACTTTAAACGTAGCCTCTGAAATGAGCCTCAAAAGTCAGCTTCGCTTAAAAGGCGATCCATCAAACGATTCAAAATGGGGGGAATTAGATCTGCGAAGACTGTTTGAATACGACAGTTTATGCGGCCTTTGGAACGACTTGTACGAGGCTGACGAACTTGGGGCTCCGTCCCAACTTTCCAAGGGTAAGTAGTGTCAATATATGGGGATCGGTTATAAAACTATTTTTCCAGCTTTAGGGCCTTTATGTATCTGTTCATCTAGGAAACATCCCCTTTTCTCTCAAATGTAATTGCTTGGCTTAACAAATTTTTGAAACATAGGTCAAAAACCTTTTTGTGGGTCAACTTCCTCAAGCGACAGCTCATCTTGCCATGAAATTCCTACAGTAGCTGCAGCAAAGCCAGCTTTTACGACACCACTTGACACGGTACAGGTGGACAAAACAGCGGTCTCTGATCTTCAAGATGGCCAAAGGTTGAAAGAGCATTCTCAAAGAACAACGAATGATCTCATTGATGCCTGGACATGGGGCAATCAACCAGGTTTCATTATGAATGAATGATATCATGAGGTTTTGAAAGCTGTACATTACTTTATAATTGTGTAGAAAATGAAGAACTGCAAGAGTTCTGTGATAAACTTGTGAACGAGCAGCGAGGTTTATGTTTGGGGGCAACTGCCTCTACTTTATTTTCTCACAGATTCAGGTATATAATAATCACACATATTAGTTAAATTATAGTAAGAATAGTGTCACTGATGCATTCATAACTATAGCACCAAAACCAGTTATATTTATCAAACATTTTAGATTAAGGGCGACAATCTTAAAACGTCATTTTCAAGCCCAGATGCGACTTAAGCAAAAACGAGAGCTGAACAGGTATAATTTAATGAAGTTTAAAGTTGTTATTTTTCTATCCAAAAAATTTGAATTGCTTTTGATCTGTTGAAGAATATATAAAACTTTCAGTATTTTCGAAAACTCTTCATTTTAAATTGTAGTTAGAAGGTTTGTGATAATTTAAAGATTTGATCACACGAAAAATAACTTTTTAGAGAAGAAAGTTTTACTTATCAGTTAACGTAACTTTTTCCCACGACAATTACAACCTTTTTTTTACAAATTTAGAAATATTTTTCAGGTCGATGTCATTGATGTCTGCTGACATTGAGGCGGAAAACGAAAATGAAGTATTGTCAAATTTCACTAAAAAGGGTATTTAATATATTTTTGAAAGATGAGCAGCCGTTATAACGACCAGCTTGATTTGCAGACACCCGAGACTCCACTGACAAAGTCTATCAAAAAGCACCAAAGCGACCATTACTTAAACACGGATGTGGGTTGGCCAGGCTCGGGTCAAGGACAGCTCTTAGTTTTGCATTTGCTTTTCTTAAACGAGCTTGGCGCTCAGGTATCCAAAATATTTACCAACGAATCGTCGAAGTATTTATTCACATTTTTCATCAGCCTTTTATGGTTCAAATTTAATGACACCATACATTAACTAATCATTTGTAGGTGAAGACTCCGACCTCTGCTCAGAGTTATTACATGAAACTTTGGAGGCTCTTACGTCTCTCCCTGAAGCGTCTCTGTTTGATGCTGAAAGTGTATCTGAGGTTTGGCTGGAAGTAGTGGATAGAACTTCCAATTTTTTAAGATCAGTAGTCCTGGAGGGTGGTTCACTTGGCACAAGCACAGCATCAGCCGTGGGGTCATCACCTATTCCGGTGTCTGATAGGCACACAGCGTTGTCTCTCCTTTTGGAGTTAGCAATACAAAAAGGTAATTGCTGCTTTTTAAATTCCTTTTAGTTTTTCATGGACTTTTGAGCCTTCAGTACACATATAATTTTTCTCCACAGGAACTCTGCACGACGTTCTCAGCATGGTTTTGCTATTGCTAAATATCTGGAATGAATCTCGGCGTAAAAATGATTCGAACAGAGCCAATAGTGTATCAAATAGTGCTCCACTTCTTCAATTCATCAAGAGGTTCGAATGCATAGGGAAATCCGAAGATGAAGGAGGTAAAAATTTTAAGTGAAGAAAAATCATATTTATAACATAATATTTTGATCATTTCATTAGTTGAACAAATCATTGAAATAAACGAAGAGATAAGTGCTACAAAATGCTTCCTTCGCTACTTGGAGTATCCTGAACACAATGACTGTCACACGGACCTTCAACAGACAGCTGTTGTCATCATGGCACATTTAGACAGACTCGCAGAGCCCCACCAACCACTTTTTTCAGATGATGAAGTAAAAAACTCCTTAATATATTTTCTCCAATCAAAAAGCCTCATTTACGAATCATAGGTAAAGCAGAGTGGTGGTCATTGCCTTCGAGAACTTCTTTGGTCTGGACAGATATTTTGGGACTCAAGCATGACTAAAGGGTTGCTACAACAAAATCCCAACCTTGAGTGGGATTTCTCTAGAGTTTTTGGCAGCAACAAAAAGGAGGTCGATGTTAACCATTTAGCGGCGACTAAATTCTTTCTTGTTGGAACAACGAAAAGTGGACGACTGTTCAAATTGAGTTATGATAAACCTATCGAAGTAAATCTTTTTGAAGTTAAAAATTTTCAACCGGAAATATATTTGTTAAATTTTTTTAGGACCTGGCGTTTGCAGAGTATGATGGCAATTTCTCAGACATATCAGCGTGCTCAACAGGATCTTTTTTATGTGTGGTAGAGTCGGACACCGGAAGGCTTTTTGTGTGGGATTTGAACATCTCACAAAAGTTGGAAAATCCAACCAGGATAATATCCATCAAAGACAAACCCATAGTAAAAGGACACCTAGAAGCTGGAAAAGGGTAAGTTTGTCATTGAATGTTAAAAAAAAGCTACGACAATTTGGAAACTTTTAATTTCGAACGCATTAATTAGGCAGGACTAAATTCAACCTTTTTTTAGGATTTTGATGACCTCTTCAGGAGAGGTATATGTTTGGAATATTTCACTAGGAGGTGTGCAAAATATCACGTCCCTTAAGAAACAAAAAGTCATTGATGTGGCAACTGCAGGTGAGAACTTACCAATTCAAACTAAACATATTTGACTCACGAGAGCTAATTGTAACCACAGGAGCACTTGCTGGGGATGCTTGCTACTTTGCTGTTACCATATCAGGATCTGTATATTCATGGAAAGATGAGGAGTACGATAATGATATTTCCACGGATGACCAAATTAACAATTCAAACCCCCCAAGCTTAGTGGAGGGACTTCAGGCAATAAAAAATCCTTCAAAGGTTCACAGAACAAGGTATCACATAAGTTTTTACCTCATAGGGGATTGAAGTTGTTCGCGTGATCTGCGGTGCAGAACTTTGTTTCGCAATTTGCAAAAATGGAGCTCTTTATTCGTGGGGAAAAGGAGAATTCTTTCGACTTGGACATGGGTCGGATAAACCTTGCAGGTCTTTTGAGTTTAGGAAATCTGATACTTAGAGCTTAATGCAAGAGGCTGTAATGATTGTTCTTTCAAGATCTCCAAAAAACGTCGAAGCTCTTCTTGGAAAACGAGTCAAAGATATAGCCCTTGGTTTAAAACACGTTCTCGCTCTGACCGATGACAACCAAATTTACGGTTGGGGATCGAATGAGTTGGGGCAGGTAAAAGCATAACAAAATATATTAAGGATCCTTTTTCAAGTTAAATTCTTAGCTTGGTGAGACGCTACCGACTATTGTTTCCCTACCAACACCTCTATTTGGGCTTCGAGGCAAGATGGCTCCCGTCTTATCTTGTGGTCCTAGGATGAGTTTTGTGTGGTGCAACGCACAAACGACTGAGAGTCGAATTCCATTTGTATTAGATATTTGTGAAGAAACCTTTCGATTGATCGACCAATTGCTGAGTGAGGTTTGGGATGGTTTGGATGGCCGGAGAGAACTGCCACCTAAACAAGAACAGGTAACGTATCAAAAAACCACACAATTATTAAAAGTTATGGTATCTAATTTTATTACTTTTAATGTAATTAATCTAACTTTAGGAATGCATAGCAGTTGCATGTTTAAATTTGCTGAAGCTCCAGCTGAATTCTGTGCTCGTTCTAAAGTGAGAAATTATCTTTGTTTTACTAAGAATTTTGTTCTCTCGATAATGCATTAAAAATGTCATCATTGTAGCCTCAAAACCCCCTTCTTGACGATTGGCTCTTCCCTTTTGGTTTCATTAAAACAAAAAGTCGTTGAACTGGCAAGTAACTCGGGAGTTCTCGAAACAATTCAAAAGCCTGCCCAATCATGTCTCCAAGCAGGATGGAGTGTCTTGTTACCTACAGCAGAAGAGAGGGCACGAGCATTATCAACTTTAATAGGTTCAAAAATATTCAATTTTTTATCTTTTATTATTTTCATCGATTTCAATCGCATTGTGCAAAAAAAAGGAGGAGCAGACCGTTCACCAACCACATGCGGGCGTAGATTTATGACTGAACTACTTGTGAGCAGTCTAATGGTAGATGGAGGTTTGCAAACAGCATTGGTTGCTGCAATCAAAGTCGAAATGCTAGACCTCGACGAAGGAAGTTGTGAGAAGGAAAGCGAGCAAGATAAACCGGTAAGATAGTTGATTATTTGACTTTTTTTTGAAGATTAATAATTCCTACCAATCCAGGTTATCGGCGAGGAGGCTTTTTTAATGACAGAGACTGCTCAGCTCGAAGCTGAATCTAAACGAACTCAACAGGTATTTACAAACATGACGTTGCTGTCAAATAGACTTTTTGTGAAAAGTCTAAGCTTTGATGTCACCAACTTTTATTGTGATTTTACATGAATTTGTTCTTGAATTTTAATCTATACGCCCAACTTTCTTTTCGAAAATCATAAGAGGTGTTTTCTTAATAATAGAAATGTTATCATCCAGGTTTTCTCTCGTAAAAGTGGAAAGACACTTTCGGCCATACCACTATTACAATTGGTCAAGCAGCTACTGAGAAATTCCGGAGCACAATCTTTAGTCCAAATTCAGGACATTTCATCTGTCACCCAAAAGTTTCCAGATAAGAGTTCACAAAGAATATCACCGCATCTATGTCTACTTCTAAGATTTCAAAGGCTCCTTTTTGAAAAGTTATGGTGCTATTGTTACGATGATTCTAAAGACAGTAACAGAGAAAGCGATCTGGTAAAAATGATTATTTGTTTTCTTAAGTCTTTCTCAATTATAATTTTAGCTTAACTTTAGGGTGGAATAATATCACTTCTTCGAAAATATATTGGTCTTTTAAGTCTTCACCTAACAGAGGTACTTCCTCTTTCTACCCTGGTTGCAGCAGAATCGTCTTGGAATTTTGCCGCTGCATCAAAAGTTCTCGAGGAAGAAGTTATAGGGGTACTGTTATCCGAATTCATTCTCTGCCTCACAGTTGTGCATCTAGAGAACCCACATTTGCTGGAGTCGATTGACATGACCCCACTATCCAGTTGGCTTCAACTATTTGACAACTTTAACAAGCTCGCACCAGGTCTGGTTATTTTGATTTATTTTTTGGAGATCCTTAATTGCGAATTATTTCCAGCTTCTGAACGGGAAGACACTGATGACCTTCTTTGGCCAGGGAGTCAGAAATACTTGTACAAAAGCAGTTTTGACCAGAATCAGGAGATCTTAAAGATTAGAAAATTTGATTTTGAGAACCATAACAAGGAGGGTGGATCATGGATGGTTTTTAAGGTGAGAGCTTATTACTTCAGAAAAACTATATGAAAATTATTATTTTTTTATAAAGGGGAAAGTATACGATGCAAAGGAGTATCTCAGTCACATTTCCTCAGATTCACATCAAAACAACGGACTGGAATCAATTTTGGCCGCTGTCAGAAAAAATCAATATTTTTTTAGTCCCTGATAAATATAAAAGACATCCATTTTTAGAGTAATTGCTCTCCGGAAGAATTGACTGAGTTCTTTGAAACATGCTTTGTTGGATTTTATGTTGACCCAGCATCAGAACAAATTGGTAACCACGAAATAAACTGTATAAACAATTTCAAAATTTTGGGACTAACACTTTTTAATCTATTGGTACAATTCTCTATAGCCCCAGCCAACAGAACAAACAATGTGTTTGAAGATTCACACAACTTATCATCGAACTTTTGTGACCTGGAGAGAAACATCGCCCTGTTTTTAGGTGCTTAAATTTTACTCCACAGCGAATTGACAGAATCTTCCATGCCTGCTCGAATTTCAATAAAAATCCTGTTTTACTTTTTCTTAGGCCTATTTAACAACCGACTTTATAGAAGCTTAGACCTTGAACCTGGGGAAAGAGCAAGCGAGCGGTGGTTGAATTCTAACTTCATGCGAGGAGGCCTTATTCAAATTACTCCATCGGATCCTTTCGAAGAAGAGAAAGGAGAGCCCAAAAGTATGGTTACCTCAATTGTAGGAACTCCACTCTCAACACCAACAATTGAAACGAAATCACATACAGCAACGAATCCTGGTAAAAAGCACGAAGATGCTTTTCTCACTCAAAAATTCTCTATGGTTTTTTTCAGGAATCAATAATCTTCTTCACAAAAATGCTGATTTAGAGGGTCACTCTTTGATTTTCAAGCTTGCAGAAGGATTCTTTGAGGATGCTTATTTGAAAAAACTAGTTGTAGCACTTGATAAAGTATGTCGGGAGTATCATTTAGTCGTGCACATGAACTTTCCCTCTGAGCATCCTGTCGAAGAAGCAGGAAGAGTTTTACTCGCCCTTCTTTTAAAAACTCACAGACTCGAGGCTGAACTTGTAAGACTAGTTGAAGATGATGCGATTGGGGAAACTCTCAAACCAACAAAAGGACTCATTGACTGTTTGAAATCAGTTCATCAAGTTAGATTTTATCTGGCTTTTTTGTTGCAATTACTTTTTTACCATCTGAATTTCAGACCAAATGGCGTCTCATTCGTATTCGACAAGAGCAGAGCAAATCTTACAAAGAGGTCTGTACGTCAGTGATTGAAAAATGCAGATTTTTGATCTTTGAAATAAGGCCCAACAAAACTGCGTGTGAAAAAGGTTTCCTTTTAAATAGACAAAAATTTAGTTATTAAAAGCGATAATATATTCTTATCTTAGTCTTCTCCATTCTGTACCGTGAGCCAAATTTAAAACGTCTGACCCGGAAAATTATTCAACAGCGGAAGCAGTCTCGTCTGGCCCTAAATTCACTTCATCGTGATGATAATTTGAACTTTAACAGCCAAAGTCAGGTACTTTCAAAAGATTTTGATCATAGGTTCCAAATTTACAAAGTCACAGAAATTTAAAATATGTTCGCCTATATCATTAGGAGTCTTTACAATTGGGATGTAATGATGAGAGCGAAGAACTGAGAGAATCTATGTGTAAAAATGATAAAAATCACGTAGATGAAGCCAGCAACATTTCTATCTTGCCAAAGTGTGCGATCCACCACATGCCTGCAGTAAATTTGTAAGTTTGAGCATTACAATTATTTAGAAAAAAATTGTTTCTATGGCTCGTTTTTCCTTTATAATCAACGATTGAATTGACTTTGATTGGGCTTACTTTTTATGTTTCAATAAAATT
>Ga0194133_10010208_pt1 | contig 10617 bp, 9 predicted proteins | sample TA2KigOf40mmetaG_FD_155448 | JGI IMG/M metagenome (GOLD analysis project Ga0194133, IMG submission 155448) | Freshwater microbial communities from Lake Tanganyika, Tanzania - TA2015055 Kigoma Offshore 40m | ecosystem: Environmental > Aquatic > Freshwater > Lake | place: Tanzania: Lake Tanganyika... | reverse complement strand
CGTTCACCGCCTCTGGTCCGCCGACGACGGCGAGCAGGGCGTCGGTCGCCGGGTTGCTACTGCGCGTGATCATCAACTCGATCAGGTCGATCGCCTTCATCGAAGCACCCGCCTGGACCGGGGCGACGGGTGTCGAATTGGCCGCCGAGCGGACCGGGATCAGCAAGGGAAACTCGCCGTCGAGCCGCCAGCGCCCCCGCTCCACCCCTTCAAGGAAAGTGGCGGCAACGGCGATCTTGCTGGTGCTCGCCATGGGGAAGCGCTGCGCGCCGAGAACCTCGATCGTGTGTCCGGTCGCAAGGTCCATCGCGGCGAGACCGATTCGGCCCTGCGAGGCATCGGCGAGGGCGGCGATCTGCGCCTCGAAGCTCGTGGCAAAGACTTTCGGGCCGCGTTCCTCGCCGCCGAGTGCCCTGTCGAAGGCGCGTTCGAGCGAGGCAATATCGTCGGCGCGCGCGGCGACCTGCGCCTCGAAGCTCGTGGCAAAGACTTTCGGGCTGCGTTCCTCGCTGCCGAGCGCCCCGTCGAAGGCGCGTTCGAGCGAGGCAATATCGTCGGCGCTTGCCGCCGCCGGAGTATGGAAGGCAGCGGCGACAAGCGCCAGCGCCGACCCCATTCCGGCCAATGCCTGTCTGATTCGCGAACCTGTCATGAAATCCGCACTAACCCCTAGACAATGGATTTTCTCTTAATCCCGCTGCAGCAGGCGTCCCAATATGGTGGCGACGAAACGAGTCCTCGCTGCGATGACCCGATGAATTGTCGGTCGGATTCGCGACGCGGACGCAAAAGGGCCGGGAGAATCGCTCCTCCCGGCCCCTTATTTTGCGTGATGGCGGGTCTGAAAAATCAGAAGCCCATGCCGCCGCCCATGCCGCTCATATCGGGCATCGGCATGGCCGGCTTGTCGTCGGGCTTCTCGGCGACAGCGGCCTCGGTGGTGATCAGCAGGCCGGCAACCGAAGCGGCGTCCTGCAGCGCGGTCCGAACCACCTTGGTCGGGTCGATGACGCCGGCGGCGACCAGGTCTTCATAGACGTCGGTCGACGCATTGAAGCCCATCTTCTCGTCGTTACCGTCGATAAGCTTGCCGGCGACAACAGCGCCGTCGAAGCCGGCGTTCTCGGCGATCTGGCGGATCGGAGCCTGGAGCGCGCGGCGAACGATGTCGATGCCGCGGGTCTGGTCCTCGTTGACGCCGGTGAGGCCCTCGAGAGCCTTGGTGGCATAGAGCAGCGCGGTGCCGCCGCCCGGAACGATGCCCTCCTCGACCGCGGCGCGAGTCGCGTGAAGCGCGTCGTCGACGCGGTCCTTGCGTTCCTTCACCTCGACCTCGGTGGCGCCGCCAACCTTGATGATAGCCACGCCGCCGGCCAGTTTGGCAAGCCGCTCCTGCAGCTTCTCGCGGTCATAGTCGCTGGAGGTCGTCTCGATCTGGGCGCGGATTTGCTCGACCCGAGCTTTGATGTCGTCGGTCGAGCCGGCGCCATCGACGATGGTGGTGTTGTCCTTGTCGATCGAGACCTTCTTGGCCTGGCCGAGCATGGCGAGTGAGACGTTCTCCAGCTTGATGCCGAGATCCTCGGAGATCATCTCGCCCGCGGTGAGGATCGAGATGTCTTGCAGCATCGCCTTGCGGCGATCGCCGAAGCCGGGGGCCTTGACCGCCGCGACCTTGAGGCCGCCGCGCAGCTTGTTGACCACGAGGGTGGCGAGCGCCTCGCCTTCGATGTCCTCGGCAATGATCAGCAGCGGACGGCCCGACTGCACCACGGCCTCGAGGATTGGCAGCATCGACTGGAGGTTCGAGAGCTTCTTCTCGTGGATCAGGATGTAGGGGTTTTCCAGCTCGACCGTCATCTTGTCGGGGTTGGTCACGAAGTAGGGGGAGAGGTAGCCACGGTCGAACTGCATACCCTCGACGACATCGAGCTCGAATTCGAGACCCTTGGCCTCCTCGACAGTGATGACACCTTCCTTGCCAACCTTTTCCATGGCCTCGGCGATCTTCTCGCCGACTTCACGGTCGCCGTTGGCCGAGATTATGCCGACCTGGGCGATTTCGTTGGAGCCCGCAACTTCCTTGGAGCGGCCCTTGAGGTTCTCGACGACCTTGGCGACAGCCTGGTCAACGCCGCGCTTGAGGTCCATCGGGTTCATGCCGGCCGAAACTGACTTCATTCCCTCCTGCACGATCGCCTGGGCGAGCACGGTGGCGGTGGTGGTGCCGTCACCGGCGGCATCGTTGGCCTTGCTTGCGACTTCGCGCAGCATCTGCGCGCCCATGTTCTCGAACTTGCCCTTGAGCTCGATTTCCTTGGCGACTGTGACGCCGTCCTTGGTGATGCGGGGAGCGCCGAAGCTCTTCTCGAGCACGACATTGCGGCCCTTAGGGCCGAGCGTGACTTTTACGGCATTGGCGAGGGTGTTGACGCCGTGGAGGATTTCCTCGCGCGCGTCACGGCCAAAACGTACATCCTTGACAGCCATTTTCTGTTCCTCTTTGATCTTGTTGCGCCCCATCAGAGGCATCATGGATTTTTGAGCTTGCTGCGCCCCTGCGAAGGCAGGGGCTTGTAGAGTTACCGGCAGGTCCCTGCCTTCACAGAGACTCGCGCGTTCCTCAGCCGACAATCCCGAGAATGTCGTTTTCCTTCATGATCAGCAGCTCTTCGCCGTTGACGGTAACTTCGGTGCCCGACCACTTGCCGAACAGCACGCGGTCGCCCGCCTTGACGTCGAGCGGGATGCGGTCGCCGTCATCGTCGCGCAGGCCGTCGCCCACGGCGACGATCTCGCCTTCGGCAGGCTTTTCCTTGGCGCTATCGGGAATGATGATGCCGCCGGCCGTCTTTTCTTCGGCCTCGACGCGGCGCACGAGAACACGGTCGTGCAGCGGACGAAAACTCATGGGGGTCTCTCCTCCAACTTATAAAGCTATGCTTTGGCACTCTAATAAAGGGAGTGCCAACGGCAGTGCTTATGGGTTCGGCGCAAGCGTGCGTCAAGCGATTCGCGGATAAAAATTCAGGCGCCAGCGCCAGACCAGCGCGCTGGCTACGACGATCAGTCCTGCCGCAAGACCCACCCAGACGCCGAGGCCGCCGAGCGGCGTCGCCAGACCGAGCCCCGCAGCCAGAATGAAGCCGATCAGCCAGTAACCGCCGATGGCGATGAACATCGGCGCCCTGGTGTCGCGCAGGCCGCGCAGCAGGCCCGATGCTACTGCCTGGGTGCCGTCGAAGATCTGGAAGGCGGCAGCGACAAAAAGGTAATGCGTGCCGATCGTCATCAGGTGCGCGTTGGCCGGATCGCCGGCGTCGATGTATATCGAGAGGAACAGGTGCGGCATTGCGAGCAGGACCAGCGCAGACGTCGCCATGAAGCCCACCCCCATCAACAGGGCGGCGCGCCCGGCGTGGGCAATGCCGAGACGGTCGCCGGCGCCGTAGTGGAATCCGACGCGGATCGTCGCCGCCTGCGACACGCCATAGGCGACCTGGAAGGTGAACGATGCAATCTGCAAGGCCACCGAGTGGGCGGCGAGTTCGGCGGCACCGATCCGGCCCATGAGGAATGCCGCCCCCGCGAACAGGCCCGCCTCCGCAATCAGGGTGAGGCCGATAGGCGTCCCGATGCGCAGCATTTCGCGCAGGCGTCGCCATTCGGGCCGCCACCACCGCCCGAACAGGTAATAGCGGCGCATCCGGCGGTTGCTCTGGGTGGCCACGACATAGGCGAGCAGCGTGATGATGGACGTGATGACGCTCGCCAACGCCGAGCCGAGTAGGCCCAATTCGGGCGCGCCCAGATTTCCGAACACGAAGACATAATTGCCGAGCGCGTTTACGCCGATGGCGAGGCCGGTGATGAAGGTCGCGAAGATCGGTCGCCCCATCACCGAGACGAAGATGCGCAGCGCCGTCGTCAGTTGTGTCGGGATTATGCTCAGCGAGATCAGCGCAAGGAATGCCGCTGCTTGCGGGGCGATCTGCGGATCCTGACCGGTCAGGCGAAAGAACGGTCCGCCCAGCAGGGCGATCCCCATGCCCAGCGCGCCGCCCGCCACCGCCAGCCACATCGCCGTGCGCATCGAGCGGCGCACCTCGCGTACCGGATTGCGACGCTTGCCAAGCTCGGATGCGACGAACGGCGAGACCGCGCTGACCGCGCCGACGAGGCCGTAATTGACCAGCCAGAAATAGGATATGCCCAGCGTCGCCGCCGCAAGCGCCTGCTGGCCCAGTTGCGCGACGAACAAGACGTCAATGGCGTGAACCGCCATCTGCAGCACGTTGGCGAGCGCCAGTGGCCCGGCCAGCCGGGCATTGGCGGCCAGTTCGCCGCGCAGGCTTGCCGATGGTGCAGGTGTGCTCATGGCCTGCCCATAGGCCGCGGCGCATCACGGCGATAGGGGCAGTCGGCGCGTAGATATTGACTCATGGACCGGCGACTGTGCGAAGCCGGGACAGCGGCGCATTCCGTAAACCCGCACCGGGGACAGCATCGGCGTTCCCGGGCATTACAGCTCCCGATGCGAAACCTGTTCCGCCTCTGCGCGCCGTTTGCACTCCTGCTGGCGGCAAGTCCCGCCTGCGCCGACGAGCTATTCCTCGGCGCCGATGTTCACAAGGTCGATACCCCCTTCGCGCTAAAAGTGGCGGAAGGCGGCGCGGACATCGCCTTGGGCTATTGTTTCCGGCCCATCGAGAGCTGGCTCGCGATCGGCAGCCCTGCGCCCTATGTAATTGCCTCGATCAACACTGCGGGCGACACTTCGTTCGCTGGTGCGATCCTCTCGTGGACCCTCGGCAAGGGCCGCGTGTACTTTCGTCCGGCGATCGGCCTCGTTGTCCTCGATGGCGACACGCGGCGCATCGATCCGGCCACCGGCCGCGACCGGGGCCTCGGCAGCCGCGTGCTGTTCGAACCGGAGCTGGCGGTGGGATAGCTCGCCAGCGAGCGCCTTTCGGTGGAGGCAAGCTGGATGCACGTCAGCCACGCACAGCTTTTCGACGGCGACCAGAACCCGGCATCGACATGTTGGGATTGCGGCTCAACTGGAAGCGGTGACGGCTTGATACTGCGACCTAGTTGGGGCAGCATCCCCCTGATTTCGGCTGGGAGAGGAGCCATGGTCGGACAAGCCCAAGCCGCGCAAAGGCCAGCGGTCGTGTGCGAACTTTCGTTCCGCGACCTGCGCGCGGCGCTCGCCGCAGGCTGGGCTGATTTTCCGGGCCTGCCCGGCGCACGGCTTATTCTTTGGCGTGATCTATGTCGTGGCGGGCCTCCTGCTCAGCCATGCGCTGCTGGTCCGGGGCAAGGCAGTCTGGCTGATCCCTTCCGCCGCCGCCTTTCCGCTGTTCGCACCCTTCGCCGCCCTCGGTCTTTACAAGGTCAGCCGGCGGCGCGAGTCCGGCCAGCCTGTGACCTGGGGCGCGGTGCTCGGCGCTCTGCGCGGGCACGGCGACGAGCCAGACCGGGGCGGCACCGCCTTCGAGCGCCCTAGGGTCGCCTCACGCCGCCGAAGATGCCGCGCCGCACCGCCAGCGGGAACAGCAACCAGCGCACGACCCACCGGCGAAACCGCGTCGGCTTGCCCTGCGGTCCATAGACCATGAGGCCGTCGCGCTGCACGCCCACGACCGAACCCCAGCGATATTCCGGGGGCTTGTAAACCTGCATCTCGGCGGCTTTTCCTGCCAAGTAGGCCCCGATATTCTGAGCGAGCACCTTGTAGGCCCAATTGCGCGCCGAACTGCGGTGAAGATCGGTTGCCGCCACATCGCCGATCGCGAATATTTCCGGCCATTGCGGGGTCTGGAGGCTCGGCGTCACCTTGATATAGCCTTGCGGGTCGAGCGCTTCTGTCGGCATGAAGCTGCTATTGGGACGCGCTGCGCCGGTCGCCCAGATGACCGCGTCGGCCTCGGACCGGTCCTGCCCCGTCTGCCATTCCACCGTGCCGGGTCCAATCACGCGCGGATCATGGCCTTCGGGCAGGACTGCACGGTGGCCGGCATGACGGACGACACCCAGCCCGGCGACAGATTCGAGCACGGCATCCACCGTGTCGGGATGGTAGCCGGACAGGGGCCGCTCGCCCGGATGAAACCAGTTGACCGGCTTTTCTGGCCAGGCTGCAGCGAGATTGGCCGCAATGCTCGCTGCAGTCGGCCCGCCGCCGATAACGGCGAAGTCCTTCGCCGTGGCAAGCTGCTCTGTGCGGTCGCGATCCTCTGCTTCGATTTCGCCGCGCTCGGCGAACCGGTCATCGCGCCAGAAGCCGTTGCTGATCCCGGTCGCGATCACGAGTACATCGTAGTGCTGGGTGCGGCTGGACCCGTCCCGCATGTGCAGGGTCAGCACCCTTGCGGCTGGATCGAGACCGGTCACCTTGGCCTCAACGATTGCGGTTCTGTCCAGCCGTCGCAACTGCCGGAACTCGGTCACATAGTACTTCGCCCAATCATGCGGCGCCACGAGCCGGGTCCCCACTTCCTGTCCGCTTATCAGGCATGGTTTGGTCGTAATGCCGAGCACATCGCAAGTGTCGGGCAGGTTTGCGGCAGTGAGCACGCCGGTCTCACCCATGCCCACGATTACCAGCAAAGGCCTTGCCCCCGGTTCAGGCACGCAATTGCTGTCCGCCATGCGACAACGGAACGGTGATCGGGTTCACGAGGCCCGCGGGCGCATCGCAGACAAACGGTATCGCGTTGACCAGGCGGCAGGCCGCCGTGGCATTGCCGCCCGCGCCGGGACCACTCTTGTAGGGATCGTCGCTGTGGCAGGACAGGGTGACCACCGGGTTGCCGGTGATGACCACGCGGTGACAGCCCTCGCCATGGTCCGGATAGGCCCACTCGGGCGCGCAATCGTTGTCGATGCGGGTGACGTGCTCGACGACATAGAGGGGCTTCCCCGCCTGTAACCTCGAACCTAAAAGCGCCCATCGTGCCCTTCTCGAATAGGCCCATGCCCTCGATCTCGACATCCTTTTCGAGCGCGCGTCGCTCGACATGGGTCGTGACCCTGTCCACCGGGTGGCCGAGCGCTTCTCCCAGCAGGCGAACCATCGGCGCCCAGACGGTTTGCAGCGCCGTCTCCTCCAGCATCGGCGCGACACTGTCCATCGCCAAGCCAAGGCCCACCGTGTTGCGGACGATGTCGGGCTGATCGTAATGACGATAGTTCATCACCTCCTGCATGCGCAGTTCGGTGATGTCCGAGCTAACCGCCGAGACCAGCATGGGCAATATGTCCATGTTCCAGCCCGGATCGATGCCCGACACCATCAGCGAGGCGCCGCTCTCGCTGGTCGCCCGCCGGACGAGGTCGAGCAGGACCTGTGGCGCGCTTGCCTCGTGTTGCAGGGGATAGAGCCCGCTGGTCACCACATTGGCGCCCGCCCTGAGGCAGGCGAGGATTTCGCCTAGGGCTTCCTCGAAACGGTTCTCGATGATCGCGGCATAGACCACCGCATCGACAGTGCCGCCGGCGAGCAGGGCCTTACCGTCGCGTGTTGCCAGAACGCCGGTCCTTGCCTCAAGCCCTGCCAGTTCGCCCGCATCGCGGCCTTCCTTGGCCTCGGACGAAACCACGACGCCCGCCAGTTCCAGTCCGGCGTGGCTGATGATGGCCCGTAACGCAGGTGCGCCGACATTGCCGGTTCCCCAGACCACCACGCGTTTTGCCATGATTCTTCCTTTCCCCTTGGCTTATAGCTGTCTGCCGGCCTTTGCTTGCGGTGGCAACGCTCGGGAAAGCCTCGAACTGGCACGATGATCGGCCAGTACAACGGCTTCGGGCGACTTCAGGGAGGAGCGCCACGACGCCTTGCAAAGTCCTATATCGACGCCGTGAGTGCGTCCTTCATGCGTGCCGTGAAGTCCCAGCTGGTGATGCGACTGGGCGTTATGCGAACAGCAACCTCTTGGTCGATCTTGGCGAGGAGCGACCTCGCCAAGGTGCTGTCGCGATCGATTCGATAGCGGTCGAGCAAGCGTCTCAGCATCTCGCCTCCCCGTTCGGGAACGATCGCAATGTCCCCTTTCCCGCGAATGCCCTTGTACGGCGGCAGATCACCGGCAATCTCGAATCCGCACCTCGACTGGTACTGGAGGTAGCCAGCCAGCCTGGATCTGACATTGGTGGCGCACCAAATGGCCTCCTCTGCATAGACGAACCACAGCGATAGCACCAAGGGCGTTCCGGTGCTATCGAGGACTGCCAGCCGAAGCGGGATCAGGCTTGCATGAAGGTAGGCAACAATTTCATCACTGGACCAAGATCCCCGGAGTTGCACATCGGCCATGGTCGTCATCGTCAGTTCCTCGCTGGCAAGCTTCAACAGCCGCGCAACCATGCTGATGTGAAATGCATGGTTCGGTTCCCCTCTCTCACTTGTTCACATGCGACCCACGACCATTTCGTGGGATTTGGCAAGTCTTATCCATGGCCGACCGGCGCGGAAATGAAATCTGCTCGCCACCCAAGATCCCTGCGCAGGAATTTTTTGCCCGTGAGGGTGCGAAGTGGTGGTGGGTTCTGGGGATTTGTCCAGTCATTGGCGGACATTGCGAAGGGGCGGCTGGAGCGGGTAGCGGGAACCACAATCCATAATTATAATGTTAATAAATAACGAGCTTTATCAATTTTGTTTATATCTGACCCCCAATATGACCCCCGCTAACCAGTCGCTGGTCCGTCTTCGGCCGCTTTGATGCTGGCCTATATGCCCCCCGCCCCTATCAAAGTTTGACCCTATCGGACCCCACCGGGGGCACCCCCCATTTCCGTCAGATGGGACCCACGCTTCCTCTGTGAATACGATTTTGCGCGTTGGATGGGGTGGGTTTGCGCACATAGCGATGAGGGGCGGAGGGTCGACTGTTAGAGGCGCGCCGCCTAGTCGAAAATGACTGCAAATGGGACTTTGCTGCCATTCGTGGCGGGTTCGTTGACTGTCCTCTGACGCCAGGATCCGACCTTCGTGCTTGTACCTTACATGAGTGGTCTTCGGTGAGCCAGGTGCGGCCGTGCGGTGGCCGGTGCAAACCAGAACTTGATATCGATTCGCTGGCGGATAGTGTTGGGTCAGATGCAAAGCCCTCCGTCCGAATTCGCTGGCCGCGACCGCACCGAACTCCGCCGCCACCTGACGAGGTACTGGCAGATGGAGGCCGGCAATGTGCTGCTGGTGCCAGCGATGGGGTGTGCGATGCTGTGGTCGGGCGACGTCATCCCCGATGCCGCTGCTATCACCGGCATGGCGGCGTGCTCGCTGCTGTTGGTGATTGGGGCTGCGGCGTGGCGGATGGCGCTGGCCGGGCTGGCTGGCGACACGGCGCTGGCTGAAAAGCTGACGGCGGCTTGCGCGCGGGCTGAATGGCCTTCGCTTGCAGTGCTAGTGTTAGCCACGGCAATGGCTGCGGCGTCGGTGGTGGAGGGTGGCTGGCGACCCAACAGCTTTGCCGCAGCCGGGTTCACATTGTTGGGCTGGTTGGAATATGTGAATTATTACCACGTGCAGCTGCAGAATTTCGATTCCAGTATCGATCTGAAACGGTTGAAAGCCGGGCGCGGTTTGCGCCGCGCGCATCTTGGCCGAGCGGTGCGGGTATGGCGGGCGCGACGCCGCTGTTGAACCGACCTGCCGCGCTTCGCCAATCGGGATGGCGCTCAGGCGCGAGGCGCATCGGCTGGAATTTCCAAAACCGTCATTAGCAGGCGGTGCGGCGAACGGCGACAACTGGGTCGTAAGCCGAAGTTCCGCTTCTGACAGAAACCAATCGAATTCTGCCATCCCCTAGGTTGGCACGCTTTAGATGGACTGCTGATCATCGGAGAACTTCGGCTTTGGGCTTCCGTCCGCGCCATCGCGCCCCTTCCGCGCGTCCTTCAGACTCACATCGGGATAGGTACCAAGCGAGAGTTGCTGTTCCTTCCCCTGATAGCGGTACTTGAAGCGCCATAGCTTTCCGCCGGTAGGGCGAATGATCGCAAACAGCCCCTTTTCGTCATGAAGCTTGTACTGGGCCGCTCTGGGCTTGGCTTTTTTGATTGCTGAGTCCGTCAATGTCACTGGGGGTCACTCCATTTGAGGGTCTATCCTTGATCCCCAGCCTGACCCCCCAAACCCACTAGCTTCGCGTGGACGAGGCTAGATAGCACTGGATGGGCCAGCGCTGTATATAGATGGAAAACCGCCATTTTTCTAGACTTCGGCGGACAATTATGGATGGGAAAATGGAGCGGGTAGCGGGAATCGAACCCGCATAACTAGCTTGGAAGGCTAGGGCTTTACCACTAAGCTATACCCGCCCGCTTACCCCGAAGAGCTGTCGGCTGCGCTTGCCATTTGCGATACCGCTGCGTCAATGGCTTTGGTGATTGGCTCGCGACCAATCGAAATGGCAATGCTTGTTCGCGCTAGCCGAACGAGCGCCCCTCGCGCAGGGCGTCGAACACGGCGTAGGATGGATCGGAGCGGTCCGACCTGCCCTGCGAGCGCCAGACTGCGCATTCGATCAAGCGCAGCAACAGTAATAACATAAATTGTAGTCTGGAGAGTATAATGGTGAGTATTGGCACGGGTCGCAAATTTGCTGTCGG
>Ga0194133_10010207_pt1 | contig 10617 bp, 2 predicted proteins | sample TA2KigOf40mmetaG_FD_155448 | JGI IMG/M metagenome (GOLD analysis project Ga0194133, IMG submission 155448) | Freshwater microbial communities from Lake Tanganyika, Tanzania - TA2015055 Kigoma Offshore 40m | ecosystem: Environmental > Aquatic > Freshwater > Lake | place: Tanzania: Lake Tanganyika... | reverse complement strand
ACATTTTATGTTACACAAAGTTTTCTCTCCCGTGACCGGTTAGGATTTTAAAGTCTGGGGTACCCCGGGGTCCAGGGGTTGGGTTGGCAGAGTCAGGCTTGTGTTAAGAACCTTACCTGAGTTGGTGGGGAGGTCTGTGCAAAATTTGGTGGAGATTGGTCCGGCAGTTTGGACGTGAAAAGGGTACACAGGTAAATAGGTACAAACTGTCACTTTTATATATATAGACTAGCCAACTGGGGCCTGGGTTTTGTTAATTAGTTTTTGTTCATTAGACCCAGAGATTGGGGGGGCTATGGGTCCAAAAGAAGCAACGAACATTTCAGATAACCTTTCTGGGTAGCTTTTTGAAAATCAACCATTTCCTAAAATTGTTCCTTCAGCTTTTTTTTAAAGTACAACTTGCAAGTCTATCTCATTAAAGGCACACTGCTGGGCTTTGGCCTTTTTTCTAATGGTTTATCTGGACGGGAGTCAAACCCAGGTTGCCGGGATAGAATTCCGGCTTCAAACCATATGACCACCCTGTCTCCCTTCTCTTCTGTTGGTTCAATGTGAAAATCACAGAAAATGACAAAACATCAAAATCCAGAACCTTATTTGTATACTCTAATGATAAAGTCATATTTTACTTTGCAACAGCACATACTGCATGCTCTTAAATTGGGTATATGAAGAATTGATTGTTGGTTTTATTTAATCTTTAGAGACTTCAAAATCAAAATGTTAGGAAAAATAATGCAATACTGACTAGACTGCTGCTTCAAAATAAATGTCTTGAATTCAAGGGTTTAAAGGTATTTTTTTACCCTGCCAAACCAACCCTAAGGGCACTACAAAACGTTCCGTTGGATTACCAATTCAAGTTTGAAACTGGTTTACGATGTAACAATAAAAGATCAATTATTTAACTGAAAGGTACGTAACCTAATGCACCCAAGTAGTTGTGATGTATTCTAGTTTGTTAAAGAGAAAATCAATTATGTAATCTTTTGTTTTCATTACAAATGCATTGCATAATAATATCTTTCCCTGCTAGGGCTCTTTCTTCGTTGAAAAAATCAAATTTTCAATTGTTTAGCTCTGTTTCTTTGAAAATTACTGTTTGTTGAAAAGCATCTTTTTTATCTCAATGAAAAAAGTTTTTAAAACGTGACCTTTCTATTACATATGACAAGATTAATTCATAACTTTAGCTTTCCTCAAATTCAAATATTCAAAAAATGCTTTGTTCTATAAGGTTAAAACACTTCTTTCCAATCACTTGATTTAGTGTAATTAATTCTCTAAAAAAGCCATCTTTACTTTTTTATGCAATAAGTTTCTGCGCCTTTTCAACAGCAATTATTTTTTCAATTTTATTTGCATGAATCTCTTATTTTGCTGAATTAGAACTTATTTTAAACCCATGTTTCCTGAAAAAGATGTGATTCAAAGTCACGTGTTTTCCAATTTTAGATGCCCAAGTTACCCAACTTTAATTATTTCATCAAACACGAGTGGTAAGAATTAATGAGAAAATGTTATCTTATTTCTTGTTAATCAACAACCCAAAAGGTTGTTCAGTAAAAAAAGTGTTCGAGAACAAAAAACATAGGCTTTTTTTGGTGAGGCCATTAAAGTTCTCACGTGACTTGTTACATGATTTTTGGACTTGCTATCGTTACATTATTTTTAACATAAGCAATTATTTTGATACAATTTGTCTTCAATGCGTCATTACAAGAGATTGTATGAAGACAAAATCTTCTGTCATAAAAGTACCTCACAAAAACTATGAGAAAATAAAGCAATATTTTTAAAATAAGCACAATCTGAAATTCAGTGTTAATTTATTGTGGATAAGGCCGCCAAAGAGATATGTTTTAGACAATAGCACTTAATGTCAGTTGTAGTTGAAGAATTGAGAGCTAGTTTCAGATTTGTTGTTTATAGTTGAGATCTCATGCCAGATGGAAAATCAAAGGGCTGTTTACTTATCAACCTTCCCTCTGAAGGTATTCAAAGCATTCAATCAAATCCTAAATTGAAATAAAAGGATGTTTTGGTGAAAAGGTCTAAGTATTTTTTGTTTAGCAATAATGAAAAAGATGAATGAATCTTTTTTTCATGGGGTCGCCATGGCCTAATGGTTATGGCATCTGACTGTGGACTGGGAGGCTGGGGTTCAATCCCTGGTCTGGGCAAGTCTTTGACCCCAGGATTTGCCTTTTAATAATCATCTTATATGATGGTTACCACAGTCAGGATGGATGGTTGTGCAGATCACATGAACAAAAACCTGATTTAATTATTAAAGACACAAAATAATTACATCGGAAAAAATACCATTCCCAAATTTAACCGGGGATAGTTCAGATGACTGCAAGACACAATAATAGTATAGGGAATTGTTGTAAAGTCTAATACTTTGGTATTAGAAGAATCAGTTCCTCAACCAACTATAAGCTGTCAATCAATCAATCAATCTTATAGGATGAAAAATTCTACATACAAGTTTGCATATTAAATAATTATCAAAAAAGATTGATTGTCATTTTTTACTTGTGCAAATTGATTCTCATGCTGTAATTGTTGCTTTTGTTTTGCAACTTTCCTCTCACTTTGAATGAATGGATCCGATCTCATTGTCCTTAGAAGTCGGTAAAGATCCCTTGACTAAAAAATGTCTCAAAAGATAATGTAGATTATTGATTTCGGTTATTTCCTATGAATTCTACCTGATCAGGACGGTCATCCCCAACTGGAATTGGTGCTTGACGTGTCACAACTCCTGAAACAAAATATTTGAACTAATATTTTATCAAAAGGTTCAGACTGATGTTGAAATTCCTACTTTGAGTTGTTTGAGCTGCCAGGGATGAAGTCAAAATGACAGCCAGCACAAAAAACACGATTTTCATCATGATTGCTGATTTTTTCCTTGATAAAAATGTCAACTTTAGGGTTTAAAAGTCTTGTTTGTACTGAATCACTTTACTGTTAATGTTATCATTTTTATAGGACAGAAAATTTGGCATCTTGGTCCCAAACCTTATTGTTGCATGCCATGTTGACCAGTCATTTTCATTCCAAAATAGAAAGAATTTATATCTATAAGAAAAAAGTGCTTATTTTTTATTCTAATGTAAAAAATTTCAATTGATTCTTTGTTACTTCATGAATTGTAAATTAAGCTCTCTTTGTCTTGTATATCAGGTGTTGCAGTGGGCTGGTCATGACATCAGGCTGGTAACCAAATGGTCTTGGGTTAGAACCCCAGCACCTTCAGACAACCTTAGACCCCGGGATAACTCAACACTAAAATTCCAGCCTCTGTGTGCGTTAGATGAAAATATTTTCAAGGATTTCTTTAAAATTAAGATTAAAATTTGGAACAAAGGTTAGTTTTTTAAGTTGATGTTGCATAATATCTCAAAATATTCATTAATTGTATTTTTATCAATTAATTCTGATTATATTAATAAGTGGACTCTCAGGAAAAACTCTTCAAGCTATCTTTTTTGTTTTGAAAGGTTGTGCAAAAACATTGTTATTTTTAAACCTATGCTAATCTTTCAAAGAAATTTACCTCATCTTTCCCAAAAGCTAAAACCATTTACTTAATCTTTCATAAGGTTAGGCCAAATATTGTTATCAAAACTAAGTGACTTTTCTTGGTAATCCTTGAATAATTAGAAAAAGCTGATATAATTAAGAAAGTTTTCATGGGAAACAATTTCATTTACACAAAGTCTCGAAAACGAGATTGGTTTATCATGATTTGTTTTTATCCCTGATAATCGAAAGAGATTTCACTTCACATGTTTAGGTATCTTTAGCCAATTGGACATACTCCAAACAGTTTCCAATATTGTTTACAGCATGATCATTCAATACTCACTATAAAAGATAATGTAAAATAAGTTATAATGTTAATTGCATGAAGTCTGTTACCTCAAAATTTGGAAATTTCATTGCCCAAGAAGTTTAATAAGTTCTCCTTTTTCTTTTTTGTTTATTAAAGTCACTTTTACATTGGCTAAATTTACAAATATTTTCAAATTAGAAGTAAAAAACAGAAAATCCAATCTGGTTGTTTGGAATAAATAAATATTAGATGTAAAATGAAATGTATATTTTTGACAAAACATCAGATTAAGTTGGAAAAAGTTGATTTGATCAAGTATTTGGCAAAACTTTGTGTCCAATATGTCTGATAAGGGAAGATTCAGTATTAATCCTCTATCTAGATCAGCATCATCAAGTGAGTGTATCCATACATCACTGAATTAGTTTTTTCCCGGTAACGTCTATCAAATTATTCAGATGTAAGAATGACATAAGAATCGTCACTTGGCTTAAAAACTTACCATTAACATAAAGGCACTCTACTCTGACATATTCATGAAATCAAGAAAATTTCATTAAAAATAAAAATGTAAATAGAGAGAACAACTTTGCGAAGAAGTGAAGCAAGGCAGAATGTAGAAAAATTGTATAGAAATTGCAAGAAAATATCCCGTGTCCATCTGTCATCTCTATCTCCTCCTACGCCTTTGGTCATAGAGGGCTGAAATTTGAAATGAATACCCCTCACATGTATGTAGACTTAATGATTCCGAGCGGCAGGCTTGGGCATGTCGCAAGGTTCAGGTAAGGGGTGTTAACTTCAGTAACTCGTAACCCATGACTATGAGTATCTAAGGCCCCCCAGTTCTTATAAAAGAAATGCAAGGTATTTAAATATGCTCATAATACTTTATTGATACAAAAAAATAGATGCCAACTTTTTTTATATCTTAAGAAACAATTTCTTTTTGCTTCTGTGAATCATGTCAGAGGTCAGTATTTGATGTTTTATTTATTGATGAATTCTTCTGACAGACATCCAAAAAAATACATTCATATATCATTTATCAAGAGAAACATGATCAACATTGTTGAAAGGTTTTTTAATATTATTAATGGGAAAAAAAGAATAACTTTTCACATACTAATTCGATCAGTTAGAAATTATATGAAAGTTTAAGCAAAAGACCAAGAAATTTATCCAGTAAAAGCAAATTTTGAGTTTTTTGAAAAGCAAAAATTATGAAAAGTATTTGCTTTAAAGTAATTTCTTTTGTGGGAGATATTGACTTAAAAAAGATGATGTAATCTATTCCATTTTCTTTGATCACTATAAAAAGCAAAAAAATTGTGTTCATCAAAGGTTTTTCAGCTTTTATAAATAAAAATGGACACTTTTCTAAAGATATCTTACTAACACCAATTTCTTAAGGCAGGCTCTGCTCACTTTTATGGTACTGTTCTTTCTATGCTTGTATTGTCTGGTATGAAAATATCAAAGTCTCTCATAGTTCAGAAATGCACGCTGACATTTAAAAAAAATCTTTTTTTAATTCATTGATACAAGTAAAGGAACAATTTCAGAGTAAATACTATTAACAATATTTGAACAAGTAGTTTATAATAAACAATTAATCAACCAGGTAGAAGGGTAATTTTTGTGCGTGAAAAAATACCTAACCCTCCCAAGGGAGCTGTTTTCTGCAATGAAATTTAACATGAATAAAGTAGGGGGGTGGAAGTTTTTTTTTAGCTAAATTACTACATAACTTTGAAATTAAAATTCTAGACAAGATATCAAAAATCTGGTTAGTAAATTTTGAGCCACCAATATGATGATTATTTCTGCCAAATTTCAGCCCTCCAGCTCCACTGGTATGGGTGGGAAATGAGGTGACAGACGGACACGCGACGTCACCCCATTTTCCCATGATCCCAATACAAAAAAACCATAATGAAAATTCTAAACTTTCCCCCTCACTTCGCTTGGGAGGGATAACAAGGAATCACAACCAAAAGTAAGCCAAGAAAAAGTCCTAGAGAAATATTTCAAAACTTTATTCATTCATGAGTTAAAATGAACCAGAAGATTCCAATAAAAGAGAGATATTTTTAGTCCTTCTCTTTAATGTTACTGTCCCTTGAGAAATTCCTGACATTGATATGTTTTTGCCTAATCGGCTTTCATCTATTTCATAGAACCATGACGATCTTTAATGTTACATAAATTGTCTTTTTGGGCCTTGTTTCTTAAGAAAGGAGCACCATTACAAATCTTACTTAAACCTATTCGAAGAATCAAGAAGTTTCAATGGAACTCTTCAAAAGAGCATGCAATGATTTGTAGCCATTATCTACAATAAGAGCAAGCTGAAGTTTTCATTTTTCAAATTTTATATTTTATGGTCATCAGCTTTTTCAGCACTATAAAAATTGAGCTATTTATTAATCGGTTTGTCCAAGTCCTATATGACATTAGGTTAGCCAGTTCCTAAGTTGGTGTCTATGGTAAAGCTCAAAGAGAAACTTGTATTTTAGCCTCATAAACTATATACATCTGTTTTAAATCATCTAATTGGATTTTTTTGGAAAGTTCTTTTGACAAAACTTGACTATAATTACCTTTATTTATGTGGCTGACTCAATCAAAAGCTCGAATGCTAGTTTTGGATTTCAAAAGAGGGCTTTATCTTAGTCTGTTACACAATCACTAAACTTTTTTTACACAAGATTCTCACAAAGCAAAGCAAAACAAAACAAAATTATGTGGAATTCATTATCAACAAGTTGTTCCTGGATAAAAAACACTTCAAAGTGAAGTAGAATAACTGGTTATTCTGTTACTTAATCAAACTAATTTGAAAAGCCTTGGCTTAACAAAAAATCTTTTGTAATCTAAGAGAGGCCTTTTCCATGATATTATTTTAATCTTGGGCATTTTGATGATTGTTATCTCAAAGACCATCTCATGAGCTGATTGATTTCAGTCAACCCAAGCCTATTGGGATTGAGCTACACTACCCCTGATGCCAAAACCATTCTAAATTAACCCTATGATGAATCAGTGAATAGTAAGTTTTTTTTATTATCTTAAACATCAACTTGAATATTTGAATGAACAAAAAAAATTAATGGTAATCTCAAAAAGTAATAGATTTTAAAAGTTTCAAACAAATTTAAATCATTCAAAAGGTTTTGATTTGTTTTAATTTATTAAATGATTTGAAATACACCAGATTAGAAAAAATAATGAGTTTTATTTGATAGGTTTAGTAGAAGAAGAAATGCCTTCCAGTCCATGGACAGTTCCCTGATCTGGTGCCAGTGTAGCAAAAGACACAGTTTGTGTCCCAGGAGTGACACATACTATGAAGCAGGCAAAAGTGTCGGAATTCTTCAGCAGAAAACCAAGTGAAATGATTGCAATTTTTGTTTCTGTCACAAATCCTTTGGCATTGTAGAGCTGTCTCAACCTGGAAGAGAAAAACTTGTTTTTACTTTCAAATTAGTCACAATAAAACAAGTGAATGAATGCACCCATTGTGAAGAATTATAATGAAATTCGAGTGAAAGCTAATTTGTATTCAAATTTATGGGGAGCAACAATTTGTCATGGTTGGAAAGCTACAACTTCCAGGATAAACTTATGATTATATAATGATCATTGTCAAGTTTAAATTAAAAGGAAATATGCCCTTTTTACAATTGGAAATCAAAGACTTAAGACAAGGGAAAATTTATAAACCTTTAAGTTATGTTTAGAATATTTCAATTGGAAGAATACTTAAAACATTATTCTCACCTCTGTTTTTAAATCAATTATATCTCCTTCGCATCCTCTATTTGCCAAACAGGCTTTATTAGGAATAATCAAGGCTGACATTGACGTTGTCAGAGAAATGAAAATGAGAAAAGCCAAAAGATTTGTCTGGACCATTGCTTTGATTCTAAACTTTTGGGTATTTGTTTCTCTTATGACTTTACTTCTGAATATTTTAAAGACTTCTGAGTTATAACCAGACAGGTTTGTCACTTCTTATGGGAAGAGAGAGCCTCTTTAACAAAGTTAAGCGCAAATGAAAGATAGGAAAATTGGGTGAGTGTTTTCAATAAGGACTTGTTGCTCCCTAAAACATTCTTATAATTTGTAATAATCTCATAATATTGTTAATGGGTTTCGTTTTGGGAGAAACTAGATCCATTAAAATAATTATTAAGAATTGTATGGCAAGATAGTTCCACAAAACTTATATAATATAGAAATGGTGTTGACATCATTTCCATATAGACTTTTACTGAGTTTTATCACTGTGCTTTGTATGAACAATACTTTCTGTTTATTAAAGAATGCAATGACAATAAAACAATGCTTCATTAAACACACAGATTTTTCCTATTCTTTTTCGGCATTGAAACAAAGAAAGTCAGATTTCCTGTTGACATTTCTTTAAAGAAGCCCTTGCTTAATTAACAAAAGTTGTTCGGTTCTAGCTGTTGAATAGTTGAAAATAAACATTGACTGACGTTTGTTTTCCATTCCCAGGACATGGCAGAGACCAGAATGGTTTAATTAGCATTTGAAGACCCTAGCATGATAATAATTTGATGTGATTTTTTATCTTAAAATGTGACCTAAGAAGTTTTGGACTCCAACATCTTCTGCACCCATTACAATCAGATTCTTTTTAACTGAAATATTGATTTAGAATTACATCACATTGATAGGGATTTTAAGCTATGAAGAGTCATAAAAAAGTAATTATTTTACATATTTTGTACCTCCTTTTGGATTCTGGATTTCTTCAATAATGCAAGGATAATTATTTATTTGGTTCACAGAAACTGAGTTTTAAAGAGTCTGGGACCAAAAGATCTGAGGTTAAGCTGGATATTTGGAAAGATTAGTTGTTAAGTGCCAAAACATACTGAGAAATCTTTAAAGTAACCAATATGGAAAGCTTAAAAGCAGGATTTTTGTGGATGAGATGGTGCATTACATCACTCTGAAACCACAATGTCATAAATCACTTATTTGGTGTGTTGGTAGTTTGATTACTATTTGAAATTCAGCCTGATTTTCAGTGAAGTCAAGAACCTTTTAGATGCCCCAACATACATTTCACAAAGGGTTACATGTGATTTTCAAGTAATCAAGTTAAAGATTGATCTCTACAACCAAAAACCCTATTGGCAGTTGGGTCTTTGCTTGTTCAAAGACCCCAAGTACCTCCATAGTGAATACAATTTTGGTTATTGCTCTGTATGCACAAATTTTTTAACTTGTTAATTGGGAAGGAGGAATAGTAATGGGTTAAAACAATTATGGTCAAAATCAGTTTCTTGTTTATACCTTAAACAATCTAGCCCTCGGTGGCAAACTTATTTCCATTTTGCAATTGCCTAACATATTTTTGAAGCCCGTTGTGGATCTACAGGGTGGGGAATAATAAGATCTGGCCATAAACTTCAGTACAAATCCTCAAGAGACGTTCCTAAACCTCTATTCATAGGATTGTCTTTCATGCTTTTTCTGATGAAGCCAAGCAAGACCTTATGTCTTTATTTCCAACCACGTTATACTGAATTTCATACTTTGTTTGTTTCCTGAGTAACAAAAGGTGATTAAAAACGTAACGAATTATTGCATCTATCATTATCTAAGACTAACTTGTCACGTGTGTTCTATTTGCCTCAATCTAACAGTAACTAATCTTACGCAACACTGAATTATTGGTTTCCTGAGTAACGAAAGGTTTCAAACAACGCAACAAATTATTATTATACCATTATTTAAGTTTTGATTGCCATATTTTCTTTTTATCTGAATCTTATAAATACTCCAAAACAATTCATGGTGTAACAAGCGAGGGATTAAAATTTCAGATTTGATAAAACTAACCATAAACTCTAACCCTATATATACCAAAAAAAGGACTAATCCCTATACTTTGCTTTACAAAAAATGCGTTAAATTTTTCCAGGGCAACGCCCGGCCCCGGTTGGCAAGTAGCAAATTTTTGAGGGAGTGATTAGGGATGTGAAATCTTCATCTTTTTTTATTTTTTTTTAACTGACTACAAAACGAAAGATGTTCATCATGTTGCAAAGCTACAGTTAATGGTAAGTTAACCCAACACCCCTGCCCCTCCACCTAGAGTTGGAACGAGCCTAGGCTGGGACCTTTGGGCTCGAGCCTGATTTTGAATTTTACTAAGTAAGATTTGGGCTCATCTAAGCTCCAGCCTGAGACATAAGGCGCGGCTTGGCTCAAGAGCCCAGAATTAGCCTTAAAATTAAACATTTTAATCAAAAATTTTAACAAATGACTGATATTTCTTGTCTGATGCCTTTCCAAAATTTTGAAAAAATTTAGTTGTGATGTTAATAGGCGTATGGCAAAGGTTCGTGGCTTAAGGGTTGGAGTATTTTTGTTTGCTCTTTAAACATTTGCTAAAATCAGCTCAATTAAAAGAGGCTCATGAGGCTCGTTCGAGGCTTGGTACTTGGGCTCGTGTAAGCTTGAGACTGAAATGTCTGGACTCTCGGATTTTTTGGGCTCCCACCCACCACCTCCATGGACTAAAAACCATAGAGATCGGATTTATAGAGGGATGACGAAGGGTCATTAAAATCAATTTTGGGTTTATGTACCTGGGGTGCACGGATTCAGCTGTTGGTACACCCAAAATCACTATGGTGCAAATTTTTCCTGAAGCGTGGGAAGAGAGGCGCAGTCTATGTATGTAATCTATTAACAAAACAAAAGATGTTCAGCAGGGTGAAAGT
>Ga0194133_10010205_pt1 | contig 10618 bp, 10 predicted proteins | sample TA2KigOf40mmetaG_FD_155448 | JGI IMG/M metagenome (GOLD analysis project Ga0194133, IMG submission 155448) | Freshwater microbial communities from Lake Tanganyika, Tanzania - TA2015055 Kigoma Offshore 40m | ecosystem: Environmental > Aquatic > Freshwater > Lake | place: Tanzania: Lake... | reverse complement strand
TAACATTTATCCTCCACGAGCAAGCAAAGCGAGAAAGGGGAGGCTAGAAAAATAACTATAGTAAATCACGTATAGGGTGTAAAGGGTAGCTGCAGAAATGTGGTCCGTCCTTCAGTCACCTCAAACTCTTTCCTCAGTTTCGAAGCCAGAGAGCTGAAATTTTGCATACAGACACCTCATATTAATGCTAAAAAAAGCTACCATCCAGATTGAGGGAGAGATGTGGATTTTTTTAAATTGTCAAAAATACCCCCAAAAATAGGGGATTGTGTTGCTCTTGGAGGGTTCTGTATTTTTAAAAGTACAAATAAAAATGTACATCTACTTAATTTAACTTATTTCTGTAAAAATCAAGGTGAACATGGGTACAGTTACCACACAATATTACGTGAAGAGCAAAGATCATTTTCCAACTGGATCAATTCCAACCTCGGTGGGTTCTCAGAGTTGAAACACCTTCTACCTTTGAAGAATGATGGGGCTGACTTATATGAGAAGATCAATGATGGAATTCTATTATGGTAAAAAAGGCTAAAACAAAAAATTTCTGTATCAAAAAAATACATTTTTTTTCTAGCAAATTGATAAACTTTGCTGTTCCGGACACCATTGACTCCAGGGTCATCAATACCGGTTCCAAATTGTCTCTGTTCAAAAGGCTGGAGAACTTAACACTGGCCATCACATCAGCCCAGGTTTTCATTTGATTTCTTTTTTACAATTTTAAAACCATTTCATACAACTTAAAAATTTGTTTTAAGGCTATTGGCTGTCATGTCATCAACATGGATGCCCACATCCTGGCTGAGGGCCGGAAACACCTCATATTGGGATTGCTTTGGCAAATCATTGCAGTAAGCTTGATTTTCCCCTGAATATTGATAACTAATTTTGTACCCCTGTTAGTCCTGGGAGGACAGAGTGTTGGGGTCTAAAACAGTCTTAGTACCTTCATTGTTGTTGGGATCCAGATTCCAAAACCTATACGGTGCTGTAGTCTGGAGATAGATAGAGCGTGCTTATGATGAGATCTTGAAAACCCAGTGATGACCTTCCTTGTCAAGAAAAGAATCATTACTGAACTGTTTAGTGAGAGAACGGCAGCCCTTTATATACTAGAAAGTTGGATCAGAGTTGACCAATCAAGGGGATTACCAGTGGCACTAGCAGGTTGGAGGATTGAATATACCTTGCGGTGAAAAGGTGTGGGCAGCCTATCTTGAAAGGAGATAAGCATTTTTTGAGTTTAACGGAAATATGAAGGAAGTTAAGCATTTTTTGTTAAAGTATCATAAATGTGTAAATAAATAAAGTACTTTAATTGAGCCCATACAATGATAATATCAAAGGAGTGTGAAGCCTATCCTTAATTTTTCAATGAATTCACATTTGATTTTTTAAATATTGAATCCCCAGAATGAAAAAAAATGAATTTTATACTATTTGATTTAATGTTTTATCCATAATGTCTTCATCATTTTTTGCATTAGGCGGTCTACTTTGAAAAAGTTGTGAGTATTTTGATGTTTAAACATAAAAGGAATCCACTTACTCACTTCATGTTGTACACTTTAAGTGCAAGAAAAAAAATGATTGTAAATATGCACAAATGAACACGAAATCATGTGGCGTTCTATTTTGAAAAAAAAATCAAAAAAATTTTTTTTCAATTCAAAAGAAAACTGATCACGAGCAGTTGTGATGGAAAAAAATGTAAATTCAATGTCTTGTTCTAATGCAAAAAACTTGTTGCTCAAAATGTTGAATCAAGAAAAATGATTTTTTTTGTACAATTTAATACAAAATAATCACAATCTTCTAATATAGAAAGTATTTTTTTTCCAGCGCTTCTTGTTCGACAAAATTACACTTCAAAATGCCCCTGGACTTGTATCACTTCTTCAGGAGGGTGAAACTATTGAGGATCTAATGAGGTTATCACCCGAACAATTGCTACTCAGGTGGATGAACTTTCAGCTGGAAAGGGTCAGTTGATTCATTTTCTATCTTTAAACAATTCACAAGTATTTAGAAACTAAAATTTCAACCAGGCTAATTGTCCAAAAAGGGCCACCAATTTCTCTTCAGACATTAAGGATTCTGTTATCTACGGGTATCTCATACAGCAGGTAATCCTGATTGTTTAAATTAGTGAGTCTGATGAGATCCAAATGCAAACTCAGTGATGGCCATCCCAATCAAGAAAAGAATCAATACTGAACTGTTTAATGATAGAACAGCAGCTCTTCATATATGAAATGGTGGGATCAGAGATGAGAACTAAAGTGACGGGGGTCAACCATTAGTACTGGTTGTTCCGCAGATTGAGTATAAGTTGCGCTTAAGAATAAAATATGTGGGGATGAAAAATCAGGATGGCAGCCTGTTTCGGAATGACTTAAACGGGAATGTGAAGGAGAATGCATATTGACATTAAATAACTTGAATTGAACTGCAAACTTTGGTGAATTTATAATAATCTAGCCATTGGAACCCTGGGATTGCCTCTTATGAGAAGAGGGGAAACCATAAATGATATCTTATGTACTTTAAAAAACCTCTCTGAAATCTCAACATTTTCCTGCCCTTTGTTTCATCATTCTCAAAGTTGAAATATTACCAATAAGGACCCAGTTTTAGTTGCCAAACAATTTTTACTTTGTACTTTTACACCAAAAAATGAACCTCAGACATGGGTAACAGAGGGGGGCATGAGGGTGTAAGTAAGCATATCTCAGGTTGTGGGCTCATTTAGGGCTTGCCATGGCTGAGTGGTCAAAGGCACCTAACTGAGAATTAAGATCCCTGGCCATGCCAGCAATTTTTCAAAAAATCAACAAGGTACCCTCAGTTAGGGTTGTAGTTATCTGCTATTACCATAGACACTATATGGCGGAACTCTTAGAAAGGTGTCGATCATGCATCGACGTTGGCAGAGTCTATAATCCACCAGATTATTATTATCATTAGCCAACCTCAGTCAGGGTAGTAAGGTAATCTGCAGTGACCCTTTTGAAGAAAATTATCATGAGTCTGTATTGTAGCAGGTTATTATTACTTTTCCATTTTTTATGAGTTGCAGTGTAAATAAAACATTCCACTTCATGGTGTTATTGTAATTCTCATAAAAACTTGTTTGTTCTAATGAATCTATTTCAATACTGACTCCACAATGTTAAAGATGAAAGGAGCGACAAAGCTAGATCATACAAGTAATACGATTCAAACGTCACACAATCTTTTGAACGACTCCTCAGGCATAGACTGGAAACAACCTATTGGTTGGCTAAATATCCCCTATTTGCTCAAACGCTTTGCGGAAGTTAGGTATTTTTCCCCTGACAAAAAATACCCGTCTACTTCATTTATGTTAGTATTCTTTTACTGTTTAAGTAATTTATGTTAGTATTCTTTTACTGTTTAAGTAAGGGGTTACACATAAGACATGATTTTGAACTTGATCAACACTATCCCATTCCAATGAGCCTAAAAATGGTTCACTTCCAGGGATAGCCTGTATGTAAAAAAGGTTTCTATGAATCATTTTAGATTGCACCAAAAACCTCCAATGTGAATAGTAAGCAGTGTCTGGAATTTAGTGACCTGAATCGAAGAGCTGAAGGTATTTTAGATGAAACAGACAAGATTGGATGCAGGTATTTTATCTTATTTTTACTCTCCAGATTCCAAACTCTGACAAAAACAAAGCTTTAATTTTATAAACAATCAATCTTTTTTTATAAAGGGAATTTGTAACTGCCAATGACATTGTAAGTGGCATTGAAAAGCTGAACTTGGCCTTTGTGGCCAATCTTTTCAATAAATATCCTGCCCTGGATGATCCTCAGGGTGATGATTTAGATGCTATAGTTGAGACCAGAGAGGAAAAAAGTAAAGATCACTTTATTAAATTCAATTTTTGCACATAGGAAAAAACTTTTGCCTTTAGTGTACAGGAACTGGATGAACTCCCTGGGGGTGAAACCCCAAGTCAAATACTTGTACACTGACCTGTATGACGGATTGATCATGTTCCAAATTTATGAGATTATCCAGCCTGGAATTGTTAATTGGAAGAGAGTGACAAAGTAACTTATTATCATTGTGGAGATTATTGAAAGAAAATGACTTTAAATGTTTTTATCAGGGGCGACCAATTCAGCAAAATATCTGCCAAACGACAAATTCAGATTTTAGAAAACTGTAATTATGCTGTGGAGTTGGCCAAGAAGCTCAACTTTGTCATTGTGAATATCGAAGGCAACGACATCATGACTGGCAACAAGACACTTACACTTGGCTTAGGTAAAGCAAAAGCTCCTTTATTCTTGTTAAAATTAAGAAGACAGGCATTTTTTGTGAGGGGAAAAATACAAAACAAGCCTGAGCCACCGATTATCAAAATCTGTACTCCATAATTTTAGATGCAACAACTAATTTGATCTAATTTTATTGAATTCTGCTCCATCTAAACCTCATTAACATAAAGTATTTAGCAACTTTTGGTCCATCACAATTCCAAGACCCTCAGGGTGGACCCTTCTGTCCGAAAATGGTAGGGCAGTGCGGGCTGAAACAAAAGTATCCCAGGGTTTCAGGATGCAGTGTCCCTGATGTTCCTAAGCAAAAATCTGCTTATCAGGGCACTTTGTTCTCAAATAATCAATGAATGGTGTTAAATTATAGCTCTTTGCACTTTGAGCTTAAATATCTCAGCTCCTAGAAAAAAATTCAAAAATCTGATCGGTATATTTCATGGCATTAATTGAATAAGTATTCATGCCAAATTTCAGCTTTTTAGCTTCAAAACTGTAGGAGGAGATAGTCGTGATAGATGCACACATGCGTTATCAGATGCAATCCCGATTGAAATACATAAACTACCTCATCGCTTTTGCAGGAGGGATCAACCAAATCAATCCCAGCCAATGCACTTTAACCACCCCTACCTGTTTTTGTCAGTTACAATAATTCCCTAGCTAGAGATGAGCTGTGACCCAACCCTACAAGACCCAAGAACACCTCTTCTCTTTAGAAAACTAGGGGCTGACCCTGCCCTGCCCAGGTTTTTCCTGAGCTGACCCTGAAAGATTTCTTGAAAATTTATACTTTATATTTATGGGGAAAATTTTCAAGACCTGGAAAGATCCAGTCAAGGCTGACCAGACCCAACTCCTTTTTTCCAATTACTAAGATGGTACTATTAGGGGATTTTCCTTTTACCTCTTAACGAGTGCGGTGCGGAGAGAGCAAGAGTGTGTGGTAAATCTGTGAAGATTTGGCAAAACCCAATAATGACCTTCCCAATCAAGAAAAGAATCAATACTGAACTGTTAATTGAAGAGAGTTGTAACAACATCTGTACACATTTGTACAGATATCAATACGGGGGAATGAAAACACAAAAAACGGTAGCCTGTTCAAAATGAGGTTCTACAAAGGCTATGAAATGATAACTAATGGTAGCCTGATTGAAATGACTTTAACTAATTGAAAAGAGTTAAAATATTGTAAAGTGAAATGGGTTGAATAACTGGACATTGAGCGTTTGTTACGATACTCTGTAGTGAACCTTTAAAATGAATCAAATGTCTATGTGTGTGAGGTAGTATGGAAATTCTCCGAATCTCGATGAGTCAAATGCCCTGCAAAGTTAAGTTAGGAATAAAATATTATCCGGGCCTAACCCTTGCATGGCCTCTCCCCTAGGCCTAACAGTAAAGTGCCCTAAACTATTTTATTGATAACTTAATCCAACCTTCCTGGCCTAACCCTATGGGGCCTCTTGGTTTGGGTTAAACTGACCCTGGCCCAGGCCTTACCTAGCTGATTTTGATGAATCCAGATTTTGGTAAAAAATTTGTCTGACGAATCTAGATACATTTAAGTTGAGGGTTCGGTTTTTGTAATCCCAAGCCCCGGCTTGCACAGACATCAATACAGGCAGAAAGGACCTTTTCCCTTTTTGGTCATATTTTTATACATGGAAAAGGGCTGCCTCTATAATGAGATAATGTGACATTGAATGAATCCTAAGCCCTTGACCAATAAAATTTAATCTCCATTAACAGTTTGGCAACTTATGAGAAAATATACCCTCTCCCTCTTGTCCAAGTTGAGTCCGGATGGGACCCCAATTGTTGAAACAGAGATTTTGTCCTGGGCAAATCAGAGATTAAGCGATGCAGGAAAGAACATCCGTGTCAAACATTTCCAAGTGAGTGGAAAGTTAACTTGACTAATGAACTAAAACAACCACTAATAAATATTTCTCAATGAACTTTTTCAGGATCAAGCCAATAAAACTGCCTTACCTATTATTCACCTGATTGATGCTTTGAAAAATGGGGTCATCGATTATGACTTAGTCAAAACAGGAAATGCTCTCACAGAACAGGTTAAAGAAGATAAAAAGACAGTTTGAAGGAAGTAAATGAAGAGGCTAATAATATTTACCATCCTTTCATAGGACTGTATTAGCAATTCCAAGTATGCAATAACGATGGCCCGCAGAATTGGTGCTCCAGTTTATGCATTGCCTGAGGATTTGGTCGAGGTCAAGCACAAAATGGTCATGACTGTCTATGCCAGTTTGATGTTGGTGGACATGTCATGAAAAAATATTGAAAAATAGTTTCATGAAATGATATTTATTTCACATCTTTAACAATTTTGCAAGTTTGCCAACTTTTGGTGTAAATGAAAGTTGACCAAACATGAAAGACATTTTTTTTGTTTAAACAAATTTTTAGCATTTTTTTTATATCATTTTCAATTTTCATAAAAAGTCAATAAAAAACCATTTACACATCTGTCTGGTTTTTTTACTAATCTATCTATGACAATCAATTTAAAGTTTTCAACCAAATAGGAAACTATCAATGTTTTAAATGCTGGACTCTTCGTCTATTAAAACCATTGAAAGATCCATTCAGAGAATGACTAGGGAAATGGAAGAATTTGTTCTTTCATATCTAGTAAAAAAAAAAGATTTTACATAAAACTTGATTTAAAAATCTGTGTAGGGTAACTCACAATAAAAGAAGCTTGGATTTTTATCTGGATGGTAATTAAGCACCGAAAGAGGGTAAATTAAGGTTTTGAAGCAAGGGTATTTTTTCATGAAGATAAAAAATACTGAACAGATATGGTTTTAAAAGCTTATTTATGAAATGGAAGTTAATGAAAAAATTCAAATAGAAAACATAAGATAAAATGCAAGGGCTTTGGTAGAGAAAACCGGTTTTTCTAATAGGCTTTTCATTCTGGAAGCACTTCAATTTTCTAATTAGACAACTTTCTCTTTTTTCCTACCAAAACTAAAGAAATTCTTTATCTTTTGGGCTTTCTTTGAGGGTAGCTTGTCATTGTTATCTAGTTCAATATGGTCATGATCAGATCCTGACTCTTCTGTTTCAATACTGCCTTCACCGGACGAACCAGAAACGTTTGAACTTTCTGTAGAATCTAACTTTGGCGTCGTGTGCTCGTTCACATCTATACGGCTAAAATTATAAAAATAAATGATCACTATGTAAATGCTTTAAAAAGGAAAATTATTCTTACCTTTCACCTACAATCCACTCGCTGACTGAATCTTTTGAAACGACCCTGTCCTAAAAATTAAGAAAATTCGGTTTTAGTGGTTGATAGTATTTAGCTGGAATTTTGAACTTTATCTTACTTGTAAGTGAGTGTCTGACATTGATGAGGAGATCCCAAGTTTGGGGTGAGCTTTAATTCCCTCTTTGGATGCCTACATGAAAACGTAAAATAATAATTGCTTGCTTGGAATATTGATTCTACTTTCTTACAACAGCAGAGGCTAAAGTTGACATTGGGGAACCGGCTCCATGACTTAAAGACTTTATCATCTTTTTGCCCCCAGGTCCTGTAACTTTTGAATGGATGGGGATAGAAGCATTTGCATTGATCAATGCGACTAAGTTGTTTGAGCTTGTGTTTCGTGATCCTAAATTTTTCATCAAATAAGTTGAATATTTTTTTCAAAGCTATAAAAAGACTTGTTTTACCGACTAAACCATCCTCCTGCGACAATTCTCTGACCTCATGACCTCCAATACCAATAGTCCTTTGGCTCTTCCCATTCTTGCTGATTGAAATAGGCCTGGAAGAAATGATGGACCTGGAATCGTCGTATAAGTCGTCTCCTACGTTAGAAATCGTCTCATCGTGAAGGTGATCGGTGAGCCGCAAGGCTCGCCCGACCCCTGTTACTGAACGGACCATGGTCCTAAGTTGGTTTAGGCCAGGATTCGTGACAATAGGACAACCACACAAAGCTTCAATTTGACGCCTTCAAAATAAAAAAATATCGCAAGAGTGTTTTGCAAAAAATGTAGTAAAAGTTAATGTCCAATACCATCTTTGAGTTCTTTCTGCAAGGTCTTGGGTGACCTCTAAGAGAGCTTTTTTAGCATCAAGTATTGATTTGTCCACTTCATCGATGGAACATCCATGTGTGGAGACAAAAGCACCGACCTGATCAAACAAATATTTCATTTGGGCACTTTAAAAATTACAATTCGAAAAATAAGGTAAAGTAAAACTTACTAAAGATGATCTCTTTTTCTTTAGTTTTTCACACAAGTCTTTGGCTGTCTCCAATTGATCTTCTGCCAATTTCTTTTTTGCATTGTAGACCTTCAAAAAGTTCAAAAAACAGTTACGCTTTAACTAAATTTTGATGATGACTTGGCAGCAGTACCTGAGATTCCAGCTCATAAGTAAGTTGAAGCCAGTTTTGTAACACGGGGGATGCAATCCAACATCGGTCTTCAAGCTCTGTTTCAGCACGTTGCAACTCGTTTCTGGAATGAAATAAATTGATATTTTAACCAATGATTTCTTAATCTCGGCTCAAACAAAGATTGCCAATAATAGTCTTCAATATGAAGACATAAAATGTAAATCAATAGATATTTATATTTGAAGCAAGATTTTTTTGTCGTGCGCTTCAAAACGAACTTTAATGTACGCAGCAATTAATTCTAGGATAAGCCTTTGAATGGCACATTATTTCAGTTTATGACAAATTGAAGAAAATATGTGAATTGTTTTTCAACATCTTTGATACTTGACCACAGAACTGGAATGAATGATATACTTTTGAACATAATTTATTGCCTCAAAACTTCCACTTCCTCTTTCAATTTAGAGACTTCCATTTCTTCAATCGAGTCGCTCACATTCTGAGGCACTTCTCGCTGCTGATACTTAAGTTGGAGATTGTGTAGCTCTTCCTCTGCTTTCGATAATCCTTCCATGTCTGACGACATCTTTTTAAGGTGAGCCTATTTAAAATGGAATGTTGAGTTCAGAACAGAGGATTCTCATCTATTATTAATGGATGCCAACCTGACTTAGCTTGTTTTGCCTGTGGGCATATATGAGGCAAGACAATGCAACAATAAGCAGTGTTGTCAAAATGGTATCTTTCCACGGTGATCGCTTTTCTTTGGGTGGACCAAATAGCACAACATCCATTGCTTTCAGCGACAACTTTGATCTTGAGATGCTGCTGCTAATATTCAATGTCTTTGACAGGAAGCTCATATTAACTGCAACTTGTGGAAGCTGAAAAAATTTGGGAATATTGAAAAGGAAAGAATAGAAATTGGATTCTTGTTATATCGAACATTCAATTTGAAACTACATAAAAAAGACTTTTTCCATTCTTTGCTTTTGAACCAAACAAGTGTTTTCATGTTTTGAATTGATCAAAACGCATAAATGCGTGACTTTAAATTGAGAAAATTTCTCTTGCCATGGGTCCATTCACTTCTATTTCGCGAAATTTTTCTTCATATTGAGGAAGCTCCACGCTGTACCTCAGCCACTGAATAGTCTGTTCAACAGTCCTAAAGTGACAAAAAAAGATCATTTCAAGAATTTATTTGGGATTTCTGAAAAGCTGAGCGTTATGGAGCATTTTGTTTCATGAATGATGGCTCAAATAATTTCAATTGTCACTTACCAGTTGTGAACCTCACTTTTTCTCCATGTGGCCCATAGGTCGCCCACGGTAATCTCGACATCTTTATTGTGAAACTGATTCTGTCGCACTTGTTCTTGGTCTCTGTCCTTGTGCTAGAAAACAATTACAAGCTTTTCAATGTTTGATTTTCATGATATTAAGTAGAATATTTTTCATTTTTATTACTCCTTCTGAACTACAAGGAAAGGAAAAGTTATTAAAATTCTAGGTCAAATTTTGAACGTTATTTAAAATGGCAATGAATTTTGCATCCTTCTTGATTGGATGGGAATGATCTCTAGACCCTGAATAGGTCACTCATCCATGCATCAAGTTATTGCAAAGGAATTCAAAGCTAACAGTTTTGGATTGTGACATCCTGAATTATGAAACCCTATCGACAAGATCCAAACATTTCAAAAAACAAAATCAACTTTGACTTATGTTTCCCACATGCAAACATTTGTTAGTCTTCATTGTCTTTTAATAAATACTTTCGATATCTTCTTCTGTAGAGATAAGTTTCAGTTACTTTCTCACCAAATCAGCTCGGATAAAATCTCCAGTTTCCGATGGCTCAATGTATCCATCTTTGTCGTCGTCCAGCTGTTTGTGAAGCGA
>Ga0194133_10010204_pt1 | contig 10619 bp, 6 predicted proteins | sample TA2KigOf40mmetaG_FD_155448 | JGI IMG/M metagenome (GOLD analysis project Ga0194133, IMG submission 155448) | Freshwater microbial communities from Lake Tanganyika, Tanzania - TA2015055 Kigoma Offshore 40m | ecosystem: Environmental > Aquatic > Freshwater > Lake | place: Tanzania: Lake Tanganyika... | reverse complement strand
TGAACACTAAATGTAACTTTTGACTCTCCCTAACTTGAATCAAAATAGACAAATTACAATTGATTTAGTATTTTTCTATTGTTTAATTTAATTCATTGAAATTTGATGACAGAGTCAAAGTCAAATGAAGTTTGTCCCATAGAACCCAATTTTCTAATCATAACCCTTGTTAATTTGGTAATTTCATTAAATTTTAACCACCTTTAAAGAACTAACAAGAAAATTTTGTGCTCTACTCTGTGAGGTAGGATGCAGTTGGGAGGCCAGCAGCCTGTTTTTATTTTGGGTTTGTCTCAAGCATACCATTTGATTGTATATGAGTAAAGAATCAATTTTTGGTTTCTCTCACATTCAGTAAAACAAATTTCAAGACAGGTTCTCACCTGGTCTCTCATTCGCACACCTTTTGAAATCAAGATAGCATTTATGTGCTTGGTGTACGAGCTCCTCGAATCAGCTAGTAGCACTGGTTGATCACCCGCATTGGTCCCAATTCGAACTGAGTCTCTCCCGTTTAAAGGGCTGCCATTCTATCAATTAACAGTGCAGTATTGATTGTTTTCTTGATTGGGAAGGTCATAACTGGGTTTTCGCACATGCTCTCAAGACCACAACACCACACTTCAAAAGGGGAAACTCAAAACTCACCCCTTAGATGAACCTGAGGTCCCTTTACTATTCTAGGGATGGAAGCACAGTTTAAAAACTGTTGGTTGAAAACAATTGAAATTTAAAAAAAGTAAATCTGTGTTCATGAAACAGTGGAAAGGGATGGGATTTTCAATTAGACTCCGAGAGTCCGGCAGAATTTATTAATATGATGACAGAATTTAAGATATTTGATCTCAAAGCTTATTTACTGATGTATACTCTAAGGAAATAACTAAAAATATATACATTGAATTTATCCCTAAATGCTAATTATTCAGTTCTTAAAAAAACTTATTTTGCTTTTGGAGATTTTCACTCAAAATTAAAAATCCATATAAAAAGTGTTTTAATGGCTTTTAATGTTTAAAAAGAGTTTCTTATATTTTATTAGAGCTGTCAAACATTTGGCTGACCTTCATCTTTTAGTTTAGTGAAAGCAATTCCTTTCTCCATCATGTGGGAGGGTAGGAAGGAAGGAATATCTTCTTCTTTGCATCACACGATTGGGAAAAGCAGCTCGTGTAAGAAACACACATTTCATTCAAAGGATGAAAGGAGATTCTAAAGTTATCTGACTTCTTCTTCTTCTTGTGCATATCAAAGTAAAAAAACATCTGAATGGTTCATCCAGTCCTTTCAAGATTTATTAGACAACCACTCTGACAAAAAGTCATGGATCAGCGTGGTATGGTGATCCTTGCTGGAAATGCTCACCATGACTTGGCTGAGGATGTGACAGGGTAAGTCAGGGCCTGCCTGGTATACCATAGGGTCAAAGGTTCTTTTCTCAATATTGCTTTATCTAATTTGGATAATTTAAATGATGCAAAGTGGTAATAATTTTCTTTGTCACAAAATTTTTGATCTGACCTTGGATGATTTTTTTGCAATTTGGCCTAGAAACTGAAACATAAACTTTAGATAAATTTTTTAAAAGCACACCTTGCAAATTTTTTCATTGTAAGGCGTACTGTGTTGCCTGACTGGAAGTCATTTTTTTATTTTTTTTGGTGAAAACCCAGGTCAAAGGTTGACTGGAGGTGCCAGGGTTTGAACCCTGGACCCTCAGCCAGATGTCAAGGCGGCCCCACATTGTGGCATCCTGGAGTCTAAGGTGACAAGACCTTATACCCACAACCCTCAGATTCCCAGCCAGATACTCTGACCATTTAGGCCAATGCATCTCAAACCAGTTTTCAAGATGCACTTACCAACTTGCTTGTCTTTTACTGTTTATGATGATTTGCATTAGAATGATCATGACCTTAGGCAAAGCACTTTCAATAGCTTTGTTCTTTAAATGCCCCTGAAGGCTAATTTTATTGTCAGAGGTTGCCATGGCTGAGAGGTTGTAGGCACCTGACTGAAAACAAAGATCTATGGTTGTCGGTTCAATCCCCGGCCACCCATGCCAGCAATTTTTCAACCCCGGATTAGAAAAAAAATCAACAAGGTACTCTGAGTCAGGGTAATTGTAATCTGCAGTGACCTAAACTTCTATGGCGGGACTATAATAAAGGAGTTGGTTGCACATCAATATCTTCTGAGTCTTTACTGCACAAGATTGTTATTATTATTATGCCTTCCTAGCGAAGCGAAGGTGGAAGTTTAGAATTTTCATTATGGTTAGCGAGAAAACTGTGTGACGTCACTTCTATGGCAAGACTATAATAAAGGAGTTGTTTGCACTTCAATATCGCCTGAGTCTATATTGCACAAGATTATTATTATTATTTTGATTGCTTTGCCCTATAAAGTCATTTCCATCTATATTAGCCATACTGACTTTAGTTACCATTTTATGCCTCAGAGATTTAGCCCTCTCATTCTTCTCAAAAGCAACTTAATGTTAAAATCATTTTCATGAGTGAGTGGCTGTCAAAGTGTTGTGGTCCCTCATGGAAATATCTTGCAGTATATTGGCCTCATGATTTTTACTGTAACAAATCAAAATTCAATTTGTTAGTGATAATAATCTGGTACAAAACAGATATTAATGCATCATCAAAATCTTTGTAGCGATCCTGCCATACACGTAAAAATATGTCCATGGTCACTTCAGATTATTATTACCACGACTGAGAGTGCCATCTTGATTTTTTTGCAATTCGGGGTGAAAATTTGCAGGAATGGCCCGTGACTGAACCCACAACTTTAGGCCTTGATTCTCTGTTAGGTGCCTTTGACCGCTTGGCCACTGCACCCATACTTTCTAGTTTCATTTCAATAATAATAGGCTTTATGATGTTTTTCCCAAATGAAGTTTTCCCACCAACATCTTTCCAAATTCCAATTTTTACCGAAATTGCATCAGGGTCAGGTTCAACCCTATAGGGTTATGAGTCAGGAAAGCTTAGCCAATACTTTTTAGAAATATATTGACCCAGACCCTTGATGGGATAATTTCATTCTGGAAAAGCACCTAGTAAGACTTGAGCTTAAACTTCTAGAGAATTCATTATTATGCCATTATTACTATTTAGGATATCCCAGGAGGAACTAAAAAACTTTCTGTTACATTTAGGCATATGGAAGTTCGACTGTCTAAAAGTTCTGTTTATCACAAGACCAACCGAGAGACAATGGTTGAAATTCATGAATCTGTTAGAGGAAAGGATGTTTACATCATACAAACTGGAACAAGGTAATATATCAAACAACTTTTCTTTGGGTGAATATAACATTCCGAATAGGGAAAGAAACTTGGGTGGAAGCCCAGGTAAATCTGATGGAGGGAAGATTAGCACAATGCAAGTAGTGAAGGAGGAAAGTGCATAGTTTTTCATGAATGAGGCATTTTTCCCTATATTTATATTTTCTCCTGAAAAAGTCATGGCTAACCTAGCTGAGCAACACCTATCTTATGGGTAAGAACAGTGAAAAATAACTAGTTGATATGTTTAGGCATGACATGGGAAGCAGGAGCTCAGTGATCAATTGCGCTTGGGAATCTTATGTGGATAGATTGGTTGTGTAAAAATAATAAAAAGTACTGTGATCCCAAATGGTCTATCTACATTTATGTTGTTTTTTAGCAAATCAAAGGTAAAGTTGCCTGCACCTGGGATAAAGTGCACTTCCCTTGATTTTTCATGTCTCTAGTTAATGCCTAGTAGTGATCATTAGTGTCAAGAGAGGCTAAGTTAGGGCCTATCACAGTTAAAAAAATCTTCCGTTTTCAGCTATTTACCTCTATTTTCTACGTCCCAAAATTATCACATTTCAGAATTCTTTGATTTTCAGATGATATCTTCGTTTTTAGACTTATTTTTCATCCTTGCTACACAGAGTGATAATTTTGGGACGTAGAAAATAGAGGAAAATAGCTGAAAACAGAAGATTTTTTTACCGTGATCATCTAACCTGATGACTCATGTCATAAAGCATGTAGTAGATTCATGAATGGAATAATTTTTCAGTGATTGCAACAACTCTATCATGGAGATGCTAATCATGGCCTATGCTTGTAAGACTTCCTCTGCCAGACATGTAGTGGGGGTAATCCCATATTTACCTTACAGCAGACAATGTAAGAATTTTTTTCTCAACTTTCAGTCTAATTGAATAGAAAAGATTTTGTAATAATTAGTCTTTTGCATTTTCACTAATTGTCTTGTAATCTATTGTTTGACTTATTTCCAATTCCTTTCCCAAACCAGCTCCAGCACTCAGGGTTATCTAATGTCCTTTCCATACACAACTTTTCACACTAAGGTAGACAGCAAGACAGTCTGCTCAACAAAACCATGTCCTTTCTTTACTATGATTCTTATGATCTCCAATTCACACACATTTTGATTCATTTTACACTAATGGGGAACTCAACCTTTGCAGCAAGATGAGACGGTCTGCTCTTTGTGGCAAGGTTCACTTAAGTACAATGGACCTGGCCTTCAATCCAAGGTAATCTTGCTCAATTGATTCTGTGTCTACATCAGAGAGTTCATAAATATAGTGTGCTTGTGTCCTCAGCAGCCGGGCATATGAAATTCAGGGATCCCGAATGGCGTGGATTCAAATATTGAAAGTTTTTGAACTTAGGAGAAGATTAGATTTATTTTATGATTATGGGTGCCTATTGGCCCTTAAAAATGAATTATTTTTTTGAAATGAATCCATGTTGGTACGGCAACCCTTGTAATATTGCTACATGCGCACTCCATATTTTTCATCTCTCTGGTCTTCTCCTTATTATCATTCAACTCTAAGAATGGAACACTTTTGTCCAAGAATCCAGATTGTCACTTCTGACAAAGTTTCTCAAAAAAAACCATCAGTCAAAACTCAAAATTTATGAAATACAAGTTAATTTTCAAATTCAATGAGCTCTCATCACTAAAAGATTTCTTGATAATGTAGTTTAGTTTTATAGAGGTTCAAAAGTTTCAATAGGAAACCATTGAACAGCATGGCATTGATTTTCAAACAAGTTTAATTAATACACTAACATATTTTTGAAAATTGACTTTGAAAATAGTAATGCTAAACTTTAGTAAGTAATAGTTTTATAATAGACTTATTTATACATAGATTTTGAAAGTCTTTCATTTTGGATTGATAAAACAATTTTTATTTCTTGAGATAAGCTGAGATTTTGAAGGAATGAATGAAAGATAAAATAGGTAGGTTTCAGAAGTCTGTTTGGTTCTATCAATCCTTAAGTTATGCTCTGATTTTCTTATGTTCTCTTAGAATTACTTTAGGTTAAATCCATATTCTTTTGACATTTTTTATCTTTATTAATGAGGACATATTGTATTTCAGAAGTCAGTATAATCAAATAGATTAAAAAGGGCTGTATGTGTTTAATATCTTGAGGTGACAGAAGACCAATGGTTGTCACCATTACAGTCACTCAATTGTATAATTATTGTCAAAGCTAAGAGGTCAATGCCACCTAATTCACTGAGAACTTAGATCTAAGGTTGTGGGTACAATCCCTCGCCCCGCCAGCAATTTTTCAACCTTAGATTTAAAAAACAAAATCAACGAGTCACCCTCAGTCAGGTTAATGATAATCTGCAGTGACCATAGACATATTTCAATTTACATGGCAGGGCTCACACAAATGTTTCAATCGTGCATCAACATCGGATGAGTCTATACTGCACTGAACTATATATCAGTATGCACAAAGTAGCCCTCTAGGCCTTGAATGATTTTTTAGCAATCTTGGGTTAAAGTATTACACTTCAGGTAGATCTCATGTTGTAGGGGAAAGGACCACAGCAACCCTGATATAAAATCAAAACTTCAAACACTTTTTCCATGTTTCATAGGCAAAATGGTTACAAGAGGCAGTATAGTGTGCAAATTACTAGCATCTTTAATGGCCAAGGCTGGAATCACTCATCTCATAACTGTTGATCTCAGACAAAAAGAAATTCAAGGTTTCTTTGACTTTCCTGTGGACAATTTGAAAGCATCACCATTCTTGTTGAAATACATTCAGCACAGTGTAAGATATCTTTTCACAGTGGGAGGAAAAGTAGTTTACCAAACTTGGATTTCCTTGGCAGATTCCAGATTACAGAAATTCTGTTATTGTCGCCAAGAGTCCATTGGCAGCTCGGAGGGCAACGTCCTATGCTGAAAGACTCAGATTAGGAATTGCTGTGATTCATGGTGAAGCAAAGGTAATAGACACTTTTAATCCCATGAAGTTAATCATTTCATGCACACTTTTTAATCTGGCCGGGAATATTTGTTGGATTTTTTGCGGTAATCCAGGGTAAGAGATTGCTCGGAGGTTCCTGTCAGATTTGAACCCGAAACCCTCAGATCCCCAGCCAAGTGCCATGACTATAAGGCTATGGCACCCTCTACTGATGTATGGGGTAGACGTGTTTGTTGGAGATAAGCAAGATCTGAGGGATTGCAAGCTTGATCCAAGGCTCTGTCAAACACAAGTCAAAGCTTTGAACAAACGTAAATATACTAACTGTTCAAGAGGGGTTAAGCCCTACCCATTTTTTATTCTATTTTTCTTACATCGCATTGGCTCATGCCCACCTTTATGAACAAGCCCATGATCACCTCACACTCACCCTTACACATATGACCCCACTCGTGCCCATGCTCACACCATAGGCATCACCTCTCTGCCCACGCTGCAAGGAGGATTTGTATTGTACTGTTTTTAGGTTTACCAACAGCTGAATCCGTGCTGTTCAGGTGGGTGTCTGCTGTTAGTAAACCTAAACATGAACCTAAAATTGATTTTTATGACCCATGCGCTCTCTATGTATTCAATCTCTATGGCTCACACCCTCTCACACTAGCTCTCATGCCCATGCCTATGCTTTCAGCCACGCACAAGCTCATGCCCACCCCCATGCTCACACCCTCGCACACTCTCATGCCCTTGCTAAATGTGGTTGTGAGACAGACAAAAGTTTTGGCCATTTATATATAAATAGCTACATACACACCATTTAGGAAGAAGACGAGGATGAGGATGGACGTGCATCACCTCCACCATCATTTCACAGTCGAATGACAACTTTGAGGTGATTAACTAAACATAAAACCCACAACTGAATTCTTCAAACATTTTGGCCTTTAGCTCCACATTGCCCCCCTTGACTGCTAAGGAGAAGCCAGCCATCAATGTTGTTGGAGATGTTGGAGGAAAAATAGCAATTATTGTGGATGATATGATAGATGATGTTCAGGTATTTTATAATCAATAATTCAATGACATATCTGTAGACCATTCCTGAGAGCGCATATATGCAAGCCGAGCCCTATGCAATCTCTTAAACAGAATTGTGTTGACCCAGAATAATCACACATTCCACTTTGTTGATGGTAAACTGTCTTACAGAGGAAAGTCTGAGTACATGCTTAAAATACTTTATTGAAAATCTAATGATAAAACTTACATGACAAACTAAAACTATGGCCTGATTATCCTTCACAATCTAAGAATTGTGAAAAACAACTAACAGACACCTTTCAGCACCTTTGGAAGCAGGAGTGCAGTGATCAAGTGCATTCTGTGGTGCAAAATGGTGAAGAGAGGTGATGAATATGTTAAACATTGCATCTCAAAACTTTGCTCTGTAACTAGAAATCTGTGGAGTCTGAACTGTCCAAGAAAGATGTGGTTAAATACTTCCTTCAAAAAGTATTAGTTGCCTTTACTTTAATGGTAGTAAAAATCTGTGTTTATTCCTCATCAAGATTTATTACAAATCCTATTGACGTTTACAATGTATTACACAAAAGGTTGGCGCCAATTGATCATCGGGGCATTGGATCAATTATTATTCCCATTGATTCATGATTACCCTCCTTGTCTTGTCTTGGACAAACTAGCCTGGAGAGGTTAAGTCCCACCTGGCCATAGTAATAATTGCAAACCTACATAAGCTCGTGTATTTGATGGGATAAAGTAGTTAGCATTTTAGGTACTCATTCTTTAAGTAACAGGATTCAATCATTTATTAAATTATAAAAACATGAAGATTTAGAGGAAATAGTATCTTACATGTTTAAGAGCTATTTTATACTAGATTTTGATTTTCTAGTCCTTTGTGAATGCTGCAGCTGTTTTGAGAGAAAGAGGTGCCTACAAGATTTATGCTGTTGCAACCCATGGAATCCTGTCAGCTGATGCACCAAGACTTATTGAAGACTCACAGCTGGATGAGGTTCACATTAATAATTTATGAGAATCTTTATAAATAAAAATGGTTACAATCCAAGTCAACTCATGGGCCCTTGGACCAAAAACCATGAAGTCTTGGAGATACCTCTCAAAAACAAAAGATCTAAATGGCAGGTTGCAAAGAAATTGCTTAAATTTTTAGGTTGTTGTTACCAATTCAGTTCCTCAAGATCTTCAAAAGTTACAGTGCCATAAGATAAAGACAGTTGATATTTCCATTCTACTTGCTGAAGCAATCCGGAGGATCCATAATAAGGTTGAAGGTAGAAACTAAAGATGCTTGGTCAAGACTAAAAGAAAATTTTTTAGGAATCCATGTCTCACCTTTTCAGAAATGTAACTCTGGAGGATTGATTGCTCAAAAAATAACTAAAAAAGACTCTAGTTTTTAAATCTGATTTAAATTGTACAATAGTTTTTATGCAACTAACAAAAAATTAGTATTTATTATATAAGTAATTAAAAATACATGAAAATTCAGTTAAAATTTAATTTTTGTGATTTTTCAACTAATATATATGAAACCCTAACGCCTGTCCCATCATGGAGGCAGGAAGGGGGCATGGCGAAAAGACAATTACAATAAAAAGCGGTGAAATACGGTAAAACTGTAAAAAAGGGGGCGGCTTGCCACACAAAAATCTACTAGTTCATATATATAAAACCCCAAGGTCTGTCCCATCACGCAGGGGTGGAGGGGGCATGGCAAAACAATCCAATAAAAACCCAAACTCAAAAAACTTGGAGTATCAATAGAATTGGAATTACCTTTAAGCTTAACTTAGATTAATACTTTTTTAAAGCAATTGGCTATGCTTAATGGTTGATTTTTATTAGAATACTAGTCAGCCAGCCAGCTAATGTCATGTAGTCAGCTAGGGTCTCAGAGATATACTGAACCTGTGAGATGCAATGAGGTCCTATTTATAGAAGATAGTTTCAGAATTCACCAATCAGATTCATTCATTTGTTTTGGGCTGGACCAATCAGATTCATTTGAACATACAGACATACACATATACAGAGAAACATTTCATTCTTAATATGTAAAGATTTCTGCTTTTCATCTGTCTCATAGGCCATCACCTGTCAGGCTCATTCCTGATTTGCAAGCTTGGAATTGGATGCCTCTTGACAGATTCACTTCTCATTTCTACACTTTAAGGAGAGTCACTAGGGCAATTAATCACTTACTTGCTTTTTCAACTTTAATTGACTTAAATGGCAAAGTTACTCCCATCTACCAAAAGGCCAGCTAGAAACAATAACAACAATATCTTGGGCAATAAAGATTCAGGCCTCGTTTATTCACGACAAACAGTTTAATGAGAGACGTTGCGATATTATCGATTTCAATCAGTAAGCACTGTTTTTTTTACAGGAAGTGTGAAATAAAGTTATAAGGGTTAAATGAAGTTACTACTGTTTCAACTATGAGCACTCTTTTGGTAGCTAGGATTAAATTCCAAACTTAATGTTTGACTCATGTTTTAAACTTTAATTGATTGTAAGGGCAAAAGGCCAGCTAGAAACTACAATGCCTACAATATCTTGGGCAATAAATATTCAAGCCTCGTTTATTCACGTTAAACAGTTTTGTGATAGACATTGCGATATTATTTATATCCATCAGTCGCCACTGATATTTTTGCAACTGAGATGAAATAGAGTTCTAAGGATGTCTCACAATTAAGTACTAATGAACATTTCCATGTCAAGATTTAATAAGATCTTAACTTGACTGTTTTGAAGTTCATCTAGGGCTGAGAGAAGCTTCTTACAAGAACTGCATCTTGGAATGAGCTTAGTTTTTGTCCATGAAGTTGTCTCTTTGTCATGTGCCTTAAGCTGCCTCCTATGGTACAAATATTATCTATTAATCTTGATTAAAAAAGAGCATTATATAAAAGCTACTAAAACCATGTGAATGAGCAGCTTTCCCTTCAAAAACACATTTGTGCAATGGACAATATTGGCATCGAAAACAGGCTGAAAATTTTGTAAAATCCATCTTAGAAGTTTTCAATTTTACACTTTCATGCTTTTTTTTAAATTACCTACAATGACACAAATTATTGCCACTAAAGTCCAAACAAGAATCTGGATAAACCATCCAGCAATTTCACAACTGCCCGGACAGATACTTTCCTGGAATCAATTTTGTAATGAGAAAAAAAAATTTTTTTTAATGATTTTTTTTCCTACCTGATCAGCCAAAACACAATGTTCAAAGAAACGACAATGTGAATTTAACTTGCAACTCATTTTAAATGTCTTAAATTGTCAGAGTTGGAGG
>Ga0194133_10010203_pt1 | contig 10619 bp, 9 predicted proteins | sample TA2KigOf40mmetaG_FD_155448 | JGI IMG/M metagenome (GOLD analysis project Ga0194133, IMG submission 155448) | Freshwater microbial communities from Lake Tanganyika, Tanzania - TA2015055 Kigoma Offshore 40m | ecosystem: Environmental > Aquatic > Freshwater > Lake | place: Tanzania: Lake Tanganyika... | reverse complement strand
CACCGCCTCCAGGCTGACGGAGGGAAGATGCAAACGATAAAGGGGCACCGCCGGATCCGGACTCACGGCCTCCATCGAGGCCTCATCAAGATTCAGGTTGGCCAGCAACGCTGCCGGATCCTCGCCTTGCTGCAGCGTGACGAGCACATGGTCCGCCACCATCTCTTCCCGGCTCAGGACCTGTCCGGTGGCTTCATCGATGATTTCCTCCGTGCGGAGATGGGGATACTTGAAATCGGTTTCCAAAATTCGCACCCGGGTCACCTGCCCCGGCCCGGGCCCGGCCACTTCCACTGCCTGCGTGACCTTGGCCCCGGTGAATCTTTTCAACTCTTCCTCTGTGGGCCGGTCCAGCGGGCTGGGCGCCACCGGCACCGTCCGCGTCACCGGCTTCTCGGGGAGCGGTACGGGAACCTGCTTGGCCTGATTTCTCGCTGCGACCGTCTTGGCATCGTTGCCGGAACCCTTGGATGTCACGGCGCCGTTTTCGGCCACGGCGGACGCCTCTTCACCACTCCGGAAGGAAATCTGGGAAAGAAAAACTCCGCCTAAAATCGGCAACAGGACAAGGGGCAACGAACGCAACCTCATAGAATTACCCTATTCCTGCTCCACCCTATGGCAAACTTTATTCAATTTTAATCTTTTGATCTTTAGTTTTTTACACCACTTTTCGCGCAAGGATCGGAGTCCACTCATGCGAATTCGGCTGGCCCTTGCCAGAGCCGATGCCTTGGCCCAAAATTTAAAAATGTCCCGTTTTTGGCCTATGCCCTTAGTGTTGATCACCGCTTCCGCGAGCTTTGCCGAAATAGACGCATCACGCGACACTATGCCGGACAAATTCAAGGGAGCCCCAGGCTTAATCAAAGGGGGATTCCTTATTGAAGGCTCCAAAAAAAGATTCGAGGGCGCCAACGAACTAAATCTCGAGGCCTTTCAGACCAAACTGGAAGTTGCCCCCGGCGAGTTGAGTCTTAAGAAAATCAAAGACCCCCAGCCAGAGGACCAAATCAGCCTGAAGTTCTCCGTCGTCAATGGGGCCGAAACGGGTACGTTTCTATATTTTCCCACCGCGCAACGCTGTGAAGCAGTCGTCCGGGACGCCGAAGGCAAAATTGTTTACACCTGGTCGGAGGACTTTGAGTTCGCGCCCGATGCCGGCTACAGCTTTCTAAATCCCGGAGAGAGGCTTAATTACCAGCTCACCATCCCCTTTCAGGCCTTGCGGGGGCGACTCCCCGCCGGCTCCGCTACCCTCACCGCCAGCCTGATCAATTACCCGCAGCTGCGAGCGGAGATGCCTTTGCAGATTGTTCCCTAGTCGCCTCCCGCAATTCTGCGGCGGGCTGCAAAAGCATTTTTTCGACCTCTGCAGGAGAAAACTTCTCCTGCCTTCCCTCGCCCAGATCCCGGGCCTCCTTACTCTCCCGCCAAACCTGCTGCCGTACTCGCGTCAACCGCCCCTCATACATCCGCAAGGACCCCTCCCGGCCTCCGCCGATCTGCGCCGTCCGCGACGACCAGCCCGGCGCGGTCTCCTGCCCCATCTCCCGCATGATCATTGTCCGCTCGGATGCCAATTCCATCTGTGGTTGAAACTTTTCACTCTCGCCCCTGTCCAACGGCCAGTCCCGATCTTGCCCCCAGCGCGCCGCCTCCCATTTTCTTCCAGATGCCCCCTCCCAGTTTGCCTTTTGCCTTAAAGACGCCCCCTTCATCCACCCCTCGGCTGACTGGCTCCGAAACTCTTTTTCTTTCCCGTAGTACCTCACCGAGATTTCTTGGCTGTCTTTCATCTTCCCCGAAAGCGGACTCAATCGTTCGTCCGGTTTCCTTGGCCAGCTTCCCTCTGCCATCCCTTGCTGGGCATCCTCCAGCCGCTGAGCACTGTTTTCTTCCCCTAAACCCGACAGAACCGAGGTCAGCCCAATTCCCAGCGCTAAAAAAATAGCTTTCACCGCCGCGATCATCCCCGCCCCTGCCCGCCGATTCCCCACCAAAAAATGCGGCTGTTTCCATCCCCTGCCCACAACCCGTGAATCATTTCTTCTTCAGCCTTTCAGCCGAGTCATTGTTTTTTTCTTAAACCTAAACTTAAACTTAAACCAACAACTTGGGTCCGCTTGGATTTGAACCAAGGACCAAGGGATTATGAGTCCCCTGCTCTAACCGCTGAGCTACGGACCCGACCCTTCTGATCCTTCCCCCGAACCCCCGAAAAGCCGATTCAGAAATTCGTTCAATAGAGCGGTTTCACAAACCTCCCCCCGGGCCATCAGGATCCCGTCTGGACGTAACAGTGCCCAGCTGGCGTGATCCGGATCGCCCAAGGCGTTCCTGACAACCCCGTCCCCATCCACCCAAACCCCGTCCCCCTCCCGGATCTTCTCCGATGTTTGACCCGATCGCAAAACCCAATGCCAGTCCACCTGGCCCGCTTGGGCCAATACCTGCCGCAGTTTATCCGTCCGGCTCTTACCTTCCGGAAATAAAACCAATACCAGACGTCCCCGTGACAAAAGCTCGGCAAGATAGGTCTCCCGGCCGGTGTTGTGGTTCTTCAGGACCATCGGCCCAATCCGACTTCCCACCGGAATCATCGCAAGTTTTCTCCGCGCGTCCGGAAGCACCGCCGGACTTTGGGGGTAACCCACCTGCAGTTGACTCAGTCGTTCTCCCATCCTTTTGGCCATCCCCAGCTTGGAAGCGAAGGGCATGGCCCATTCCCGGATCCAAACCGCCGGCCCGGATGCCGCCGTCATCATCCGCGTCATCCGGTCGGTTAACTCCAGCACCCCCTCGATGACCGGAAGCCTTTCTTCCTCATAACTGTCGAGCAGCGCTTCGGTACTCGTTCCTTTGGCAGCCGCGGCCAACTTCCATCCCAGGTTGAACGCGTCTCCCAGTCCCGTGTTCATTCCCTGTCCGCCGGCCGGACTATGGATATGCGCTGCGTCGCCGCACAAGAATACCCGCCCTTGGCGCAACTGTTTCGTGCGCCGGTGGTGGATGGCAAATCCCGCCACCCAAAGCGGTCGATGCGGTCGCAAATGCCCGAGTTGGTTGCGCTCCAACAGCTCAGCGATCTCCTCTAGGGATGCCTGCCCCGCATCCTGCACGGTTCCCGGACGCATCGCCACGATCCGCCAAACATTCTCCGGTAGCGGAAAGAAAATGATCGGCCCGCTGGGACAGGTGAAAAGATGCATGAACCTTGGATCGAGTCGCGGCTCTAGGCTCACGTCGGCCAACAGCCAGTTCTGCTGATAAGCCGAACCGGGAAACTCCAATCCCGCCTTTTTTCGCACAGTACTGTGCGCACCGTCGCACCCGGCCAGGTATCCGCAAAAAGCCTCCTGCGAGCGCCCGGCTTGGACGAATTCCGCACGGATCCCTGACTTCTCTGGCCGGAAGGTCGTCAGCTCCGTTCCCCACTCAATCTTCACCTCCAGCTCTTCCAGAAAATGCCGGAGGATCGCCTCCGTCCTCGTCTGAGGAAGCAACAGCATGAATGGGTAACGGGTGGGCAAATTCCTCAAATCCAGGTCAACCAGCAGCCTTCGCTCTTTCCCATAAATCCGGATGCCGTGGACCCGATGCCCGTGGGTCAACAGTTCATCGATCAGCCCCAACTGCTCAAACATCTCCATCGTCCGGGGCACGACCCCTAACGCCCGCGAGTGCTCGGCCGGACGATCCCTTTTTTCCAGGAGGCGCATGGTCACATTCCGCCGCGCCAGCTCCGCTGCCAGCAACATCCCGGTGGGGCCTGCCCCTACCACCATGACCTGGGACGAGCTCACCTCATCATCCTAAGCCCCAGCAACCCTATTTCATCATCTGAAATTTGGATTAGGTTAAAGTCATGGCTGCGAGTCCCAAACGCCCCCTGCCCGCAAAACCTAGGACCGTGGTGGTCGGCACGGGAGCCCTCGGCATGTATTACGGAGCCAAGCTGGCCAAGTCCGGTATCCCGGTCACCTTCCTCGCCCGGCGCGACCTGGCCCATCTTCAGAAACACGGAATCCAGGTGCGCTGCCCTTACGGGGACTTCCACCTTCATCCCGTCCGGGCCTGTGGGACGGCGGAGGAAATCGGCCCCGTGGATTTGGCCTTGGTCTGCATCAAGACCACCGGGAACGCCTCACTGAAAACACTCATCCCTCCCCTGCTGGGACCAGACACCGTGGTCTGCACCCTGCAAAACGGTCTCGGCAACGAGGAACTTCTCGCCTCCATCGCCGGAAAAGAGCACGTCTTGGGCGGAGTCTGCCACGTCTGCGTTTCGCGACCCGAACCCGGCGTCGCCCGCAATATGGCCTGCACCGATATCAAATTCTCCGACCTTTCCGGCGGCGACACCCCGCGGGCCCGCTCCCTCGCCAACATTTTCTCGGACGCCGGGGTAGGCTGCACGGTGGCCCCGTCCATTGGCTCCGCTCGCTGGTACAAGCTGGTTTGGAATGTTCCCTTCAACGGCCTCGGCATCGCCGGCGGCCCGGGCGGTCGCGACACACAGCAGGTCCTTGAAGACCCAGCCCTGCATCAGGAGACCAAAGACCTGATGACCGAGGTACTGGCCGCTTCCGCCACTCTTGGCTACCCGCAGGAACCGGGGCTAATCGACAAGGAGATCGCCCGCACCCGCACCATGGGCCACTACAAATCATCCAGCCAGCTCGACTGGGAGGCCGGGAAACCCGTGGAACTGGAGTCCATCTGGGGCGAAGCTCTCCGCCAAGGCACCGCCGCCGGCGTCCCCATGCCCCACCTGCAAAAGCTCTACGAAAAACTCAAAGGCATGGTGAAGATTGAATGCTGACCGGAGGTAGGCCCCTTTTGATAAAAGGGGCTGCCACTTCTATCAGAAGTGGCCTACCAATTTCTCAAACTTCCGCAATCTCCCTCAGCAGCGCCCTGTTCATTTGCGCTCCCCGCTCCAGATACGCGATCGGAAATGTCTCATCCGGTCCGTGGGCCCGACAGTCGGGCAGGCTTAACCCCACCAACAAAGTTTCCACCCCGAGAACCTTCCGGATCACGCTGACGATCGGGATCGTTCCCCCCTCCAGAAGATAATGAACCTTCTTCCCATCCCAAGCCTGACTTAAGGCCCGCACCGCCGCTGGCCCAAAATCTTTCTGGGGATCGCAGAAATAAGGAAGACCCCCGTGGTGGCGGGTGATCTTCATCTTTACGGTCTTTGGGCACTTCTTTTTTAAATATTTCTCCACCAGCCCGGCAATTTCCGCCGGATCCTGATGAGGAACGAGTCGGAAGGTGAGTTTCGCCGAAGCCTTGCTCGGCAACACCGTCTTGGGTCCCGGCCCTTGGTAGCCCCCGGTGATGCCATTAATCTCCGCCGTCGGGCGCATGCCGATTCTCTCAATCGCAGTGTAGCCCGGTTCCCCACCCAACGCCGGACTACCCGCCTGCCTTCGCACTTCCTGATCGGAAACCCCCAAATCCTTGGCCGCCTTCCGTTCCCATGCCGCCGGCTTCCGCACCTTTTTGTAGAAACCGGGAATGGTCACCCGAAACTTCTCGTCATGCAGGCCCGCCAAAAGCTGGGTCAGCACCTTGATCGGATTCACCACCGCACCGCCGTACACCCCCGAGTGCAGATCATGGGAAGGGCCTGTCAGTTCCACCTCCAGGGCCGTAATTCCCCTTAGCCCGTAGGTCAGGGTCGGTTGGTCGGGCCCCGCCATGTTGGTGTCGGAAATCACCGCCACATCACACCGCAGCTCCTCCTTCCGCGCTCGCAACACCGCCTCCAGGTTGTCGCTCCCCACTTCCTCTTCCCCTTCCACCACGAAAACGACGTCGGTAGCCGCTCCCCCCTCCCGGATCGCTTCCGCCACGCCGAGCATATGGGCAAAAATCTGACCCTTGTTGTCGGTGGAACCCCTCGCCAACACCATCCCGTCGCCCATTCGCGGCTCAAACGGGTCCCCCGTCCAGCCGTCCCCCATCTCCGCTGGTTGGACATCGTAGTGCCCGTAAATCAGAACTCTCCGCCGCTTTTTCCCGCCTTCCTTGCTCCATTTGGCCAGGACAACGGGTGCTCCCGGCGTGGCCACAATCTCTGCCTCCATCCCCATTTCGCCGAATTTTTTCTCCAACCAGGAGGCACAGTCCCTCATCGACTGATCCCGGGCCGGATCCGCCGATACGGTCGGAAACCGCAGGAAATCGAAATAGTCGGAGCGGTCCTTGTCGGATACGGGCATCCGAGGATTCTGCCGATGCCCCCCAACCCGCGCCAGCCCCGCATTTGCCCGGAACCCTTTTTTGTATATGCTATCCCGATGCCGAACGGAAAACTGGAAATTCCCAACTCTTTCCCCCCCTTTGATTTAACCCGCCTTCTCAAGACCGTTTTTGAACCCCAGAAAGGGGAACGGACCTGCGTTCTCATCGATCTCGACGACCCCACCCAAGTGAAGGACTTTACCTTCCTCAAAAACCCTGCCCTCACCGTTCAGAAATACGCCCACGATATCTTCTATCAGGGGCTGAATGACGGCGTGGGCAAGGACCTGGGCCTCACCGGGGGTGAGCTCTACGCCTACAAGAAAACCGGGGGCAGCAATCTCGACATGGACGACCTCGTCATCGATGCGCAAGGCCGCCGTCTATCCTTCGAGAAGGACATCTATCCCAAGTACGACATCATCCTCTGTATCTCCACCTACTCGGCCACTGCCCCCCTTACCGCCTCGGCCAAAAAACACGGCTTCCGCGGCGCCACCTTACATGGCCTCAACGAGATCATTCTTAAGACCGGTCTCGCCGTGGACTACAACGAAGTCAGTAAGCAGGCGGAAAAACTCCGGCAGGGCCTCACCAAATCCGACTGGGTGGAGATCGACTACGAGGTTGGCGGAAAATCCTGCACCCTGCATCTCGACCTCGGCCGCCAGGAGGCCCAAAAATCCCACGGCCTTTGCCGGGGCAAGACGCCGGATGTCGCCAACCTTCCCGCGGGCGAAGTGTACTTCGTCCCCACCGGAGCCTCCGGGCAAATGCCGATGAAGTTTGAGGATGGCACCCTCGCCATTCTTGATATCAAAGGTGGGCGTCAAGTCGGCGGCACCTTCCTTTCCGGAAATCAAAAAACCTTCGAGGCTCACGTCGCCAAATTAAAGCGCGACCCGGTCACCGGCGAACTGGGCGAACTCGGCTTCGGCACTCAGCTCCTGCCTTTCAGCGGGCGCGACATTCAAGACGAAAAGGTGCTCGGCACGATCCATGTAGCCACCGGCCGCTCCGACCATCTAGGGGGTCACCTCACTCCTGACAAATTCGCGGAGCGGATCAATGCGACCCACGACGACATTCTCTACGCTCCACACAAGACGCCCGAGATCCAGGTGAAGCAGGTTCGCATGCACCGCGACGGCAAGGAGACCGTGGTGATGGAGAATTATCGCCCCTCCCCTTACCTCGAACAGCTGCTCGCCTGAAATCCGCTTACGAATCCTCCTCCGCCTTGGCGGAGTATCTGGCGTTTCACTACCTCGAACCTCGGAGCCTGTTTCCGAAGGGGCGACCCGTGCCCTTGGGCATTCGTAATTTTCCTGCTGCCTGCGCAACCCTTCTTCTTTCCGAAGCCCGCCGACGGAAAGTCAGGGGCCGCCGGGCTTTGGATCTGGGCTGTGCCGTGGGTCGTAGCTCATTTGAACTGGCCCGCAAGGTGCCGGAGGTCGTCGGGATCGATTTTTCCAAGGCATTTATCGCTGCCGCTAAAAAGTTGGCCTCGGCCGGAGTGTTGTCCTTCCGATTAAAAGAAGAAGGCCCTTTAACAAGACCAGTGCGAGCTTCGGCACCGCCCAGTAAAATCAGGAAGCGCGTTCGTTTTCAGACGGGCGACGCCTTGCGTCTCCCTGAACTCGGGACTTTCGATCTTTTGCTCGCCGCCAACCTGCTTGACCGTGTCAATGATCCGAAAATGCTCCTGCAGAAAGTTTTGCCCGTACTGGTACGCCCGAGAGGCCTTCTACTCCTCACCTCTCCCTACACGTGGTCCAAGGAATTTACTCCCCAAGCCCGATGGCTAAAGAATTCCTTCCCCGCTCTCTGTAAACTCCTCTCACCTCATTTCCGTCTGCTCCGCCGCCAGGATCTTCCCTTCCTCCTCCGCGAACACCGCCGCAAATTTCAGCTCACCTTCGCCGACGCCACCCTCTGGCTTCGCCACTAAAATCGCTCCGCTCACACCCGTTCGGCGAACTCTGCCGGGCTGTCTTGTTTGGCCAACGACTTAACCAGCCAGTTTCAACCCCTCCAAAATCAATTTTATATTGTATCAATTGATACAATATAAAACAGGACGCAAGGTCCGGCTGGTTTGCCAGGTGGGTTAGATTTTATTAATATAAGTCCTTATGGGTAAGACGCTTTTTCAAAAGGTTTGGGACCGGCATGCCGTGGGCCAGTTGCTCGACGGCTCCACCCAACTGTTCATCGGAACCCACCTGATCCACGAGGTCACCAGCCCGCAGGCCTTTGGCATGCTCCGCGATCTGGGACTGAAGGTCGCTTTCCCCCAGCGCACTTTTGCCACAGTCGACCACATCGTTCCGACCGACCAACGCGTCGAGCCCTTTCAGGACACCCTCGCCGACGCCATGATCAAGGAGCTCCGTAAAAACTGTGCTGATTTCAGCATCACCTTCTTCGACATCCCTTCTGGTAAGCAGGGCATCGTTCATATCGTTGGTCCGGAACAGGGCATTACCCAGCCCGGCACCACGATCGCCTGCGGCGACTCCCACACTTCCACGCATGGGGCCTTTGGGGCCGTCGCCTTCGGCATCGGCACCAGCCAAGTCCGGGATGTGCTCGCCACCCAAACCATGGCCCTTTCTCCCCTAAAAGTCCGAAGGATCGAAGTCCGCGGAAAGCTTGGTCCAGGCGTCTACGCCAAGGACATCATTCTTCATGTGATCCGCACCCTCGGGGTGAACGGAGGCACGGGGTTTGCCTATGAGTATGCCGGTCCGACCATCGAGGGCCTCTCCATTGAAGAGCGCATGACCATCTGCAACATGTCGATCGAGGGTGGCGCCCGCGCCGGCTATGTGAATCCGGACGAGAAGACCTTCGCCTACCTCCGGGGCCGGCCTTACTGCCCCAAGGGCAAGGATTGGGACGCCGCCATCATCGAATGGAAAAAAGTCGCCTCTGACCCGGATGCCAAATACGACGACGTGAAGGTTTTTGATGCCGCCGAAATTCGCCCCACCGTCACTTGGGGCATCAATCCGGGTCAGGCCATCTTCATTGATGAAGCGATCCCTGAACCGGAAAAGCTGCCCGCCGCCGACCGCGCCTCCGCAAAAGAAGCCCTCGAGCACATGAAATTCAAGGCCGGCCAAAGGCTCTCCGGCCAGCCGATCCAGGTCGCCTTTTTCGGGTCCTGCACCAACGCCCGTGTTTCAGACTTCGTCGAGGCCTCCAAGTTCCTCAAAGGCAGGAAAGTCGCTGCCGGAGTTCGTGCCATTGCTGTCCCCGGCTCCCAGGGAGTCACCAAGGTTTGCCAAGAAATGGGCATCGACCGGATTTTCAAGGAGGCGGGATTCGACTGGCGCGAGGCCGGCTGCTCGATGTGCCTTGGTATGAACCCCGACCAACTGGTCGGCGACGAAATCTGCGCCTCCTCCTCGAACCGGAACTTCAAGGGCCGCCAAGGCAGTCCCACCGGCCGAACCATCCTGATGAGTCCGGTCATGGTGGCCGCCGCCGCGGTCACCGGCAAAGTCAGCGACGCCCGCCAGGTCTTCGCCTGACATGTCCCTCGCCCCGATCAAAAAGGTGACGGGCCGGGCCGTCCCCGTGGAGGGGGACGACATCGACACCGATCGCATCATTCCGGCTCGCTACATGCGCTGCGTCACCTTTGACGGTCTGGGGGAACATCTTTTCCGCGATGTCCGTTTCACTCCGGAAGGAAAATCCAAAAACCACCCTATCGATCAACCGAAACATAAAGGCGCGACGGTTTTGGTCTCGGGGATGAACTTTGGCTGCGGAAGCTCGCGCGAGCACGCTCCGCAGGCCATCGTCCGGGCTGGATTCAAGGCCGTTATCGCGGGAAACTTTGCGGAAATTTTCTTTGGTAACAGCACCACGTTGGGTCTCCCGTGTGTAGCCGCCCAGCCCCCTGATCTTCAGGCACTGTCCAAACTGGTTTCGGAAAAACCGGAAACCGAGGTGGAGATCGACCTGGAAAAGCTACGGGTGAAGGCCGGCCCCTTGGCGTTCTCCGTCACCATGAAGCCCATCGCCCAGCAGGGGCTACTCTCCGGGCGCTACGATGCCATCGCCGACCTGCTCGCTAATCTTCCTAAGGTGAAAGACCTTGCTCCCTCAATCCCCGGTCCGACGGTCCCTTAACTCCAGCTGGTTTAGGGTTCAGGGATTAAGTAAGTCCAAACAAACTACCTTAGCCTCTAATCTCCTTAACCTCTGAATCCCTAAAAAGACACGCCCCACTCGGGCGCTAGGAAAATTTCTTTCGACCCTGGAATCCTCCAGAACTTGAGGCTCCCGCTTCCGCGTCTGCCTTCCAATCAAGGCACGACATGTTCGGATTAAGGTTGGGCCTCGTA
>Ga0194133_10010201_pt1 | contig 10620 bp, 6 predicted proteins | sample TA2KigOf40mmetaG_FD_155448 | JGI IMG/M metagenome (GOLD analysis project Ga0194133, IMG submission 155448) | Freshwater microbial communities from Lake Tanganyika, Tanzania - TA2015055 Kigoma Offshore 40m | ecosystem: Environmental > Aquatic > Freshwater > Lake | place: Tanzania: Lake Tanganyika... | reverse complement strand
TGTGTTAGCACCAAGTCTCAGAACATCTGCAGACTTGGTGCATGTTACGGCTTTTAAAAAGTATAGTTTACTGTGTAATCGCATTGAATTGTAAGATGAAGCCTACGAATAAAATACAAATACAAATACTGTTGTTTAACTGCAAAAGAATAATTATAAAAAAGCCACACATGTTAGACTTGATCATAAGACCTTTTTGGATTCAAGCTCAGCAAACTGTTTTCATTCCTGACTGTGTTTTTCAATAAATTTACTTTTAATTGTGTTGATTATGTTATCTTAACAACACTATTTGTTATCACCTTTTGGAAACACACATTGAATGCTTCAAATGATTAAAACCTTATTTACATTCAGAGCCTATTGTATTTTCGAAAGTCAGGTTTCTTCAAAGAAAAATCTACACTAATTAAGCTGATGATGATAAGTAGGTGTGGTTTATCATACCATAAGTACCCTTGAAAACATCTCATAAAACATAATCTCAAAAAAATATTATGTACAAAGAAATGTGAGAGGTTGAAAACATAATTAAGACTATTTTTCAGAAGTTTTCTTCTTTGAAGTATACCTATTCTAAAGAAAATTATAATCGTCAAAAAGCATAATGAGGGTAAAAAAATTATTACAGCTTTTTTTATGTCCATTTCTTCCAGGTTTTGATCAAAAATGCTATGTGAAAAATTCCCAAAATCAATGATTAGTATTTTTACTGTTTCTCAGATCCTAAATAGGAATAACCATAAAATTTTATGAGCGGTAAAAATATCATTCATCTTTTTTTTTGTTTTCTATTAAGATTGACTTAAATCTCTGACACTTGTTGATCCTTCCTGTCTAACTTTCCAACTAAACTATTAAGACTTTGTTACTAAACTTTTCGAAAACAGATGCCAGATTTGATGCTTAAAAAGATGCTGTTAGCTGGTGTTTCAAGTAACAACTGGAAATGACAGCTTTCAATAAAAATCAATCTTGCATTCTTACTTGAGTTGCTTGAATAAGGTAACTCTAAAAGTTTCTGACAAGTCAAAAAATATCAAAAAGTAACTTTCAGAGATACTTCTTGAAGGTCATTTGTTAAGCAAATTAGTTTGGATAATCTACTTTCCTTGATTTTCTACAAAAATTGGATGCATTTGTAAGCATGAATCCACAAAACTCACTTCTGAAACAATTCCCAAATCTACTTTTTGCTTTTACATAAAGAGACTATGTTTTGATACAAATTAGGATTTCATAAGAAAGTTTAATGAGAATAATAATTGGATGATTTATAAGAAGAGCTAGAGATTTTCGAAACCCTAACAGGCATTGCATAGTTGATTTCCTTGCAATCAGCACTGAAAAACTGCTGGAATTGTCAGGGATTGAGTCCACAACCTTAGATCTTAGTTCTCACACTCAGATGTTATGTAGCACTTGGCCACGACAAGTCAAAAAGCTACTTTTAGTTTCTTCACATATGACTTGAAAGGAACAAAATTCAAACTTTGATCGCTTTTTTCCGGTCATTTCTCTATTTAAAAGACTTTAAATTCAAGATGTAAAGACCTCTGGCAAAATAAGAATTAATGAAAAGCTCAAAGTAAATTTTTTTCTTTCATTTCCAGGTTTGTATAAGTACTAATCCTCTCCTTCTGAAGAAAGTCAATATTCTTTAAAGATTATGTTATATGGACATGGAATCATTGTTTATCTCATGTTCCCTTCAAACTTCAAAATGATTGGATTAGATTGAGCTACTAGGTAAAGACAATATCTTTAAATGAAATGCAATTTTTAAACAAGAGGCAAAAAATGACAGGTTAGAAACTACAACTTCTCAAATTGAATTATAAAAACTTTTCTCACTCAATACTGGATTGTCTTTAGGGAATCCAGTCATGGTTCCAATGAAATGATCCCTACTCCAAAAACATAGACTTCCAATTGGATTTTATCACCAAGGTTTCCATCATTTTGTTTTACACAAGCAACAAGGTAAGAAAACTAGGCTCTGACAAATTTGTCCAGTTTTTGACGACTCTTCTTGCCAACCTTAAAAAATTAATTTAAAATTAAAAAAATATTTTGAAATCATAATCTACAAATGGTGCTCTGTCTTTCTTTTGGTCATACTTTAGATTAATGTCATACCTGGTTAATAGTAGTCTTGTTGGCGAGTTGGCCTCCCAGATGATTAATCCTGTTTTTAACACTCTAATTTTCATGATAAAAATCTGAATTTTTTACACATCGTCTGCATGCATAAGGCTTCTTGTTTTGTTATCATCATTTTTTTAAATATTTCTTTTAATATTTTAATCAATTTTTTTAAAGTCGGCAAAAACTGGACAAATTTTTCAGAGCCAGAAAACTTCACCTCAAATACCAATGAAAACATTCAAACCAGGACATTTCAAAATTCATTATGAACTTACTACATAATTTCTTTAAGTTTTCACAAGTTGCCCTGACTACCAACCCTCACCCTGCAATAATTCACCAATATTTTGGCCCCAGACGCAGGAATTTTAATCAAAAACATAAATATCAAAGAATAACTGGAATATCTTCGAACAGATTTATGTAAAAGCATTCCCCGTCTAGGACATCTGCCATGGCAAATGGACTTTTTGATTGCTCCAACTCAAATGGGGATGATGTTTTGATGACACCAGTGCTTAATACACCAAAAAATACTGATGTCTGGTCAGAAAGAAAACATCCAGGTTCAATATTTATTTGATTTCAAAATCAAAAGTCCCAACTTTTTGATTGCTCCAACTCAAATTATTTTTATTTCAGCACAAATTAAATGTATTGTTTTCCAGAAACACCCAATGATGTTGAATTAGTGATAAGAGAACCGCCCAGAAATCTACCCATGGACTCTGATATAGGTTTGAGGTCCCCTTGTGATGGCCTGTTGGCAAAACGGAGGAAACAAATGAGAGCATTGAATAGAAGGCCAAGTGGCTTTAATCTTGACTCAAATTCTTGTGATACACCCATGTCAGAAAATAGCCCCAAAGATTTGACCACTGGACCTCCCAGAAGTTTATTTGATTGTCTGAGGATTAGTTTGAATGGAACTCACAGTTCCCCATTCCCTTTGAGGTGCTCTAACCCACAAAAATATACTGAAAAACAACACTTAATAGGATAAAAAATTAATTTTTAGGGTTCAAGTCCCTTCATCTCCAAGGAACCTCCCTGCTGTTTTGCCTCCACCATTGGGTGATCGCCGTTACGAGGATTTCAAACACCCAGCTTGTATGCAAAACTATAATGTTATCAAAGAAAATGATGTCCCTGCCCATATGAATTATTCCCCTTTGACTGTCCCAAGTCCTAATTGGTCTGCAGTTGATTGCTTCTTTGGAATCGAGCCTATTAGAACTCCAAAAAATATTACAATGGAGAGTTCATACTTTGACTTTCTTGGGTTGCCCCCTTTAACCCCAAGGCCAGCTTCTAGGTTCAAAGATAGGTCTCCCAATTCTACAATGGACTTCTACTCAGGACGGGACCAAAGACTCTCTCCAAGGCTATCTCCAAGATTTCCCATACCAGAGTTGCCAACAGACTTAAGTGGAAGAGCTCCTCTGGCAGAAAAGAACAATGAGCTACAAACTTCAAATGAAGTCCAAGATTTATCAACTAGGTAAGAAAAATATTTCATCCAAACTAGAAAAGATCTTCTCATCACACAATATATAAAAAAATTTTTGACAACTTTTTAGAAGTTTGAAATTCCGTTCAGCTCGGGATGGTCATTCTGAGTCATTATCCTCATCATCCCCTCCACCAATACAATATGCTCCTCTCAAACATCCAATCTCACGACCACCCCCATCTTTCCAGTCATCCAGTCTCACCAATGTGAAATCTGAAATAAGACGGAGACTTGGACAGATTCAGAAGTCAATCAGTTCAGCTTATCCAACTATTCGACAGCAAGTAACTGTTGATGAGATTCCTGTGGAAAGGACAAGAGTCAAGACAGGGAGTATGGTGGGGATGAGACCTAATGCAGAGGATTATGACTTTTGTCAGCCGACTTTTCCTCAGCCTTCTTCTTCTTGCTACCAAAATCCTTTCATTGGTGGATTTAGCCATAGTTATCAAGGAGAACATTTTAACAGTCAGCAGGATTTAGAACATTCCAGTCCACCACAAACATCAAGGGTCATTGTCGATTGTCAAATTTATCACACCAGCCACCTTGGGTGGAATTCAACAATCAGTCATCTACAACCCCATAGTGCTCACCAAAATTTGCATCCTCAAGTAATCATCATATTTTATGTTATCAAAATTTAAGTTAGGTTGATCAAAATTATTACTTTTAGCACCAAAGCATGTCGCATAGCATATCAGGAGGAAATTCGATGATCAATACTCACTCATGGAACACACCAATGAAGGATGAACCCTCAATTACTCCCCCACCCATGACAATAGTTGAGACCCTTTTTAATACAAACTATAAGTCTGGATCACAACACAAGGGAAAGCATGGATCTAAAGATGTGTCACTAGAGAAGAAGAAAAATCAAAAGAAGCCAGATGGTAAAGGTACTTAAGCATTTAAAGTCAAAGGCTACCTCCTAAAACTGATTTATCTTTAAGGCAAAGAGAAACGTGGTAAGAAAAAAGGGAAAGGAAAGTCTATGAAAGAGATTGGAGAGGGCTCATTTGGAGAGAACAAACGGCAATATGTATGTCAATATTGTCAGAGGTCCTATGATTGGAACTACAACCTCAACAGGCACCAAAAGTATGAATGTGGCAAGGAAAATGCATTCCAATGTGCAAAATGTGGGAGAAAGTTTCCTCACAAGCAAAACTGTGTTTATCACCTGAAGCGAAAGCACAAAGTTGTCTATGAAACAATTGATCAATATATGACAGCAGGCCTGGTGACATTCAGGGGTGCAGGTGATGCCACTGGTCACTCAGAGGACATCCCTATGTCACAAATCTCGTCAATGTGAACTCTTTTCACAAAAGTAGTCAAAAGTAGACAAGTTGCTAAGTTGTTAATGAATATTGAAACCAAAATTTTTGTATGTTAGTGTCTGTTTGTGTTTTGTCTTTTATCAAGCACACCTCTTTAATGTTGCACTGTCTCAAAGAAAGATTCTTACATACCCTTGCACAATTACCATCAAAAAACAGTTAATTTGGAGTTACAACAAACCTACTTTGCTGCTTCAAAATATGACAATAGTCAGAGATTGTTTCAGTTAAGCAAAGCAAAAATCCAAAAGTCACTTTCCGTTTAGTTTTCAAATTTAGTGTCCTTATTACAATTTCACAAGAAAAAATCAACGTTTAAAACAATGCATTTTTCTACATTTAAAATTGTATTGAGAAAGTCTAAGCATCTAGAATAAGTTTTTGTGTTGTGAAAGATTCAGAAAGTGACAAAATGTTGGGCGTTACCTGTATATACTTTAATCATAAACCCTCAATCAAACATTCAGTTCAAAATGAGAAAATTAAATTCTTGTAAATTTTTTTGTGTTCTCGGTAGATCCTGAGCTTGAAATCATGTGCCAGGACATAAGATATAAATGGCCTGCTATTGTAAACATCTAAAAGTTTTTAAGCAAATGTAAATTTGTATTATATTTACCCAAGTGTAAGATTTCTAATTTCAACGAAAAAATTTTAGACACTCAAATCTCTCTCTTGAACTAGTAAGTTCTTTAATATTAAATAGTGAAATCCCAGAGCATCAAATGGAAGCCATGTGGATGTGTGTTATGAAGATTGATCTAATCACAATTTCTCAAATTAACCTTAGACCAAATTTACAATGATTTATCAAATTAACTTTTGACCGAATCACGATTCATCAAAATAGGCCTGGATTTATCACATAAGGGTCAGGCTCCGGAAGATATTTTATTGCTAACCTGACCTTCCAGGCCTAACCCTCCCGAACTTATTATCTGGTCCTAACCTGCAGGGGCTCTCCAAAGACATAACTTTCTTATTGCTAACAAGCCATACAATAACCCAGAAATCTAGGCATATTTCAACAAATGGTGATTCAACAAATCGTGATTTAGATAATAAATGTCGTTTGATGAATCGTATTTTGGATCAAAAGCTAATTTGACGAATCATGATTCAGTCGATCTTCATAGCACTGTCATGTGTGTCCTAAAACAGGCTGCCAATGTTGATCTCGATTATTTAGTCAGGCTCTTCAGCATCTAAGTCTGGCAGAGGTCATTCTGGTTTGGTTTGATCCAGTGAAGACCTGACAATATATCACCTAGTTGTCTGATTGCCACATTTATTTTGATCCATCAAAAGGGGCTATATAAAATACAATATGTTTATAATAAAGGATTGTGAATAATGATAACTATATGAAAGTAATAAGAATGTTAAAGTTTAAAAAATGTCAACATATATAGATAGTAGATTTGGGTATAATCTTTGTGTTCTTCCCAAAGTTTTAATTGATATTAGTCACTGGTCCAGAATTTATGATAAAATTCGCAAAGTTCAGATCTTACAAAACTTTCCAAATATTTTATTTTATGTGAGATTCCCAGGTACCAAATCAAAAGACCTTTGAATACTAACTGGTTTATTCCAAACAGTGCACACGTTTACATAGTTTTTAGGATCAATTGGCTTGGGCAGGAAGGAGGGCTGGCCTAGAAGCTACAACAAGAGGGCCTTGCACGGGTGGAGAAATTCCTTAGAATTCTCCAGCTGGGAACACATGTGTTGAAATCAGGAGTAAGATATTCCAGGCGGAACATCTAAATGTATGATTAGCTCAAGTGATCACTGGGAAAATAGGTACCAATAGAATAAAGAAAATCAATTAAAGGAAATAAATCACTTAAGGTTCTTTTATGTATTAACAAGCCAACTCAGGCCCAGCGCTGCCTGGGAAATATTTAATGCATTTTTTGTAAAGCAAAGTTTTTCTCCAGGTACCTGTTTAGGTTTTGAAGTTTGGGGTACCCTGGGGTCAGGGGGGCATCTTGGCGGGGTCATACTTGTGTTATAAACCTTTGCCGAGTCGGTGCAGAGGTATGTGCAAAATTTGGTGGAGATTGGGCAGGCGGTTTGCACGTGAAAGAGGGACACAGGTACATAGGTAGAAATAGTATGTTATGTATATATAGATAAGAATATACCATAGTAAAATACATTTACTTTATATTTAAAAAGCATTTTTGGTAATCAACATCACTAAAATGATGAAGTAAATGCCCTACACCACAAATTTGAAAAACTCACACCTACAAAGGTCAATCTGGAGTAAGAATCCAACTTAAGCACTCTTGAAAGGTTGTTGGTAAAAGGGGAAATTATTACAACAAATGGCAGATAAACTCATAAGAGTCCACCCACATGAGATAAGATCCTGATTGCTGGAATTTAAAACCTTAAATATATTGCAGACTTGACAAGAGCATTTAACATGCTAAGACAGGATTACTTTGTCAATATGTTGAAAAACAAAAACCCAGTCTATCTTCTCTTCTGGACTTTCAATGACTTCCTCAATCATAAAAGATTGTATGTGCCACACAATGATGGAACATGTGTGATTATAATTGGATCAATGTGATTTTAAGCAGATTAAATTCCACTTGTAAGGTCTGGATTGCCAAATTACCAGCTCATATAAAAATTTGGATACTTACTTTTTTTGACAAAATCTTACTGACTTATTTTTAAACATGACCTTTCTTTTGCTACATCTTTTGCCAAAATGAAGGTTCTATGTAATAGCATTGTAAAAATTTCAAAATATGGAACTATTGTAAATATCATTAACTAAAATAAAAGATGTGTTTGTTCAAATAAATCTATTTCATTGCTGACTCTACAATACATTGCTATTACACATACCGTTCTCTCCAAGGTGAAGATATAAGGTCATATGGGTTATTGCGTGTAAGCCTTCAAAAAGGGGGCGAACACAAGGGCGACGTGAAATAACAATACAGTACACCCACCCAATGAAGTATATAATGGAAATGTATAACCTATCAAGAGCTTTTTTTACATTAGAACCTATACAGGAAACATGAAATAAACACGCAATTATTTTCTTTAATGAAAGTGGATTTGTTTTTCCTTTTAAGCCTTTTACAGTACTTCTGAAGAATTAACCAGTTAGAGGAAGTTATAAGTGGCTAGGAATTAATCTCAGGAGATTCAGATTTTATCTTTTGATGAGAATGATATTTCTTATTAAATGTAGATCGATACATGACAGGTTAAAACAATATTCAAAGGTTTGAACTTTACTTGAATTATTTAGACGTAAGTCACTTAGGTTGATAATTAGATTTAGACTTAAGTTTTACTTTAGATATTATAAAGAAAAGATTAAGTGTTATGCTAACCCAGTAGTGATGGGTCTGGGTCAAAAAATTTTGACCTGTCAAATATTTCAATTTTTCCCTTCGGGTCGGGTCAAATAGTACCCAGGTCAAAGGCGGGTCAGCCGCTCTTATTTACTGCCTGTCTAAAGTAAGCTCGGGTCAGATCAGGGCCCATCTCTACAAGTAAGGTACTATGAGCATTTTTTTACGTCAATCTTTTATTTTTATAAAAGGAGGATGGTTCATAGTTACGGGTTAGAGTTGAGTTACCAATGACGTCCCTATCTTGTCTTAGCGGCTCAATACGAGACTTACATATGCGCTATCCGAGTTAGTCTACATATATGTAGACGGCACAAACCTTACGAAATTGAACAGCAAGTAAAACCAACGCACACGTTCCTTTCTTTTCCTATTGGCTCAAACATCTCACCCCGTGTAAACCCAACAGAATATAATTTACGATGCATTAACTAATTATAATTCGACATTTTATACTTTGTAACCCAAAACGATAAAAAGCTGAACGCAACTCTTGCCTGTTTTGATCAACATGAATAACACTCACAACACACCCGTGAAAGTCAGATAAGAATAACAATAGAACATGTGTTCAAAGCAAGATAGGCAGACACCCTCTTTCTTTCCAATTAAATGCAAAGATATAAAAGCAAGGAAGCCTTTTGCTGGTTTAAGGAGTGTAAGTTCAAACCTTGCTACGATCACAAGTTTAGTTTTCACCATGTGCTGTCTACCTGATTGGCTTTAAGCCCTTTGTTGGTTGTTCACCTTCTGCTTTTGAATTGTAACGTCTCTGTATAAGGTAATAAAATATTTCCATATTACTTCGACTCTTTATTCAATAAGCAAAGGGAGAGATAGAAACTCAAAGATCCAGTTAGACTGATTGATTCTCAGGGAGTGAGTTAGTTCGCTCAAAATCACTCACTACAAATATATAAGAATCTAACCCTGTCTGTCAAATAATAAAATCAATTCTTACAAATAAGTACTAAAAAAGCATGGTACAAACAAGAAAAGGCTCAACTTAAAGAAAAATTAAAAAGATTGCCAGAGGCCATGCACCTTCAATTGTTATGAATAAACGAATAAGAAGATTATTCTAATGATTTATCTGCAAACCAATCAATCCAGACGGAGATATCATCTGTCAAGATGATTAATTGAAGTGCACTTGTCTGATTGGGATACCTGCTTTTTGAGAGGCATTGCAAAACGACACTGTACTGTTTGGCCCTAAGGAGAGCTCCTGCAGGTGCTAGGCCCAGATAATAAGCCCTGCAGGGTTGGGCCCGGAAGTTCTCAGTTAAGACTAAACCATAAAATTGTTAAATAATGTGGAATCAGGGTGGTCAAGTAGGTTATGCACCTTGCATTGACCAGATGAAGTGTGCCTCAAATGATCTCGAATCGCAAGGCGTATTTTGAATATAATATACCTTAGCGCAGAACACCTCCTCCCTCATCTAGCTTACTGAAAAGTTTAAAAACAGTATCTGAGAGGCATGCAATTTTGTTATGAGTAGTCACTATTCCAAAATGCAGTGTTCCTTTTAGTGATGGGTCCAGGTCAAAAAATTTTGACCCGGGTCGGGTCAATTTTTTGTGGCTCGGGTTGGGTCGGGTCAGCCATTTATGCTTTGGGTTTCAATTAGGAAAATTTCCCCTAAAAATGTCAAATTTGTCAATTTTTTACCCTTCGGGTCAAAAGAAATCTTTTCGGGTCAGGTCAGAAAGTACCCGGGTCAAAGCAGGATCGGCCTCTTATTTACTGTGGGTCAAAAGTAAGCTCGGGTCGGGTCAGGGCCCATCTCTAGTTCCTTTTCAATCTGATGAGCAGAGATCACCTTACCAATTTGTGTTTTATTTAATTGACATAAAGATTTGGGTAAATGTAACATTTGTGGAATGTGGCAAATGCCTTAATACTAAAAGATATTTCCAGGGAAAATGCACATTGCCTGATTTTAGAAAAAGCTCTCCCAAATTCCTTTTACTTATTGGTGCCTTTTGATATGTGGCTATTTTGATGATTTACACACCCGTTCAATAATCAATAAGATACTTTTTTTCAAAAATGTACCTCATAAGTTCAAGGTAATGTGGTTGAGGTGTCACATTAGGTACACTTTTTTATGGTCAGATAGTGTAGACTAATAGTAAATAGATGATTTTGTCTCTCCCAACTACCTCTCATCACCAAACCAATCATGTATGAAAAGTCTTAGAGGATTAAATACTT
>Ga0194133_10010200_pt1 | contig 10620 bp, 10 predicted proteins | sample TA2KigOf40mmetaG_FD_155448 | JGI IMG/M metagenome (GOLD analysis project Ga0194133, IMG submission 155448) | Freshwater microbial communities from Lake Tanganyika, Tanzania - TA2015055 Kigoma Offshore 40m | ecosystem: Environmental > Aquatic > Freshwater > Lake | place: Tanzania: Lake... | reverse complement strand
ATTTAGGTACTAGACTGAGTAACATTCATTTCAAGTTTAAGATTTTTGTCAACATGTACAGCTTATAGCTGAGCCTAGGAAAAAGAAAAACTCTCATATCTCAGCTCCTAGACAAAAATTAAAAAAACTGAAATGCAATTTTGTTTGGCAAGGCATAAAGCCATCTTCATGCAAAAAATTAGCCCTTTAGCTTTAAAAATGATGGAGCCTTTTGAGGTGACGGACAGACGTATGGACAAAAATTTGATCCCCTTACAAAATTTTTATTACTGATTTTTTCTTAACTTTTTCTCAAGTTTTTCTAAAATGAAATTCCAAATTAATGCATGAGACAACCTTTGAAAATTCATACAACACTTAAAATGTGAAACATGGACATTTAAACCACAATAGGGAAAACCTCTTTCTGACTCTAACAAAAACTTGGAGCAAAAAAGATTTGTGATGAAATTGATACTGGCAAAAAATTGACATGGAAAAAGATTTTATCTTTGTTATGAAAATGATCTACTTTTGTACTTATTCTGATTATACCGTAACTGGTAAGCAAAATTGGAGCCGTTTTCCCGGTGTGTGTGTGGAATGATTAATCATTCACGTAGATACTTAGTTTTAAGATTATGGTATTTTACAACTTTTGGTCACAAAACCTTTCTATCCATGTTTGATCCCAGAGCACTCCTGATCAGCGCTCTCCTGTTTCACGCGTTCATAAAAAGCCGTGTGTGCCTTTACAATGTTACCTAGTTATTTTCCTTTGTGACTAGACGTAAGTTACCAAGAAAGAGTTAGATTTAAAGTTGATATTTTGTAGTATTGTAAGAGAAAGAGAAAGTATTTACTAACTCAATAAGTTCTATGAGCATTTTCACATCAAGTCTTTTTATTTCATAAGAACGAAGATAGTTCACAGACATGGGTTAGGTATAGTTACCACCGACGCCTCTATCTTGCCTTAGCGACTTCGTACGAGCATATCCTATACGCTATCAGAGATACTCTACATTCATGATTCCCCCTTTGTCATCAAGAAGACTAACAAGCCCATAGGGGCCAATCCTAACCTGCCCATTGTGGTAGTTACATAAACCTACATGTACTCGATGGATCCAATCAATATGCATCTAATTTTCAGGACTCATCCATTGTTTAGATTTGTTTTAGAAAGTGATTTTGCATGGCATATGAGGGTTTTCTAAAATAAATCTAAGCCAAAAAAGATAGTGTGAGACCTTTAAGATGCCAGAAGCTGCTCAATTTGAAATATGCATGGAATGATTGTTTTTAATAAAAATTTGACTGGGTTAAATGCATAGAGACACTCTTTTTCCTTTTGGTATGTCTGGAGAGCATTACGCTCAATATCCACTTCCCTATTCTTGTAAAAATAGAGTCCCTTAGGATCAGTAAGTTTAGCTTGATGCTTTTGAGTTAATATCGGTCCTATTACAGGCAAATAAAGAGAAGACGCAATACGGCATATGATTCTTTATTTGCACAGTCCATTGTTTTTCCTTATGCAAATGGCTGTACAATGAGAACAAAATCATTTCTACTTCATTATTTACAATATTATTGAAATTGTACTCAAGTCTGGGAAAGAGGGCCAAGGGAATAATCTACCCATCACTCAGCTTATAAATCCTTCGAACTATTGCAGAGTTGGATTCCCAAAGAATAATCAGGGTATAAAAGGGGACTTTTCACCCCCACTTAAATAGGGATTGCACTGAGGCGCCAGGAAAATCCCTTTTTTTAGCTTCAATGTTGAAAGATATACACAGAAAATTTATTTGAGCTATTTATTTGTTTTGCAATTTTCGACAATTTTATATTCTTAAATGAAATAAGCCTCTTCTCCTCCATGGTCAGTTTTTGTTTTGTTAAAGTGTTATCTTCTTAAAGATTCCAAACAATCCTGAAAATGAATCACGCTATAGAGTTTACCTGAAGTCTTTTGCTATATTTTTACAATTAATAATAACTTATTAGCAAAGGTCTAAAAGACATCCTCTTTTCTCAACTGGCTTTCCGTCCGATTTAAAGTTGAGACTGGCCCTAATTTTTCCATATTGTCCGGAGAATCCGTAAGTGTCTGGCACGTTGAAGACCCTTTTGACTAAGTTTGGCTCCAGCATCATATACCTTTTAGAACAATCAAAATTGCCCTTGCAACAGTTGGACCAAAACTTTATCTTCTTCTGCAGAGAGCAACCGTCTAAGATTGACTTTGAATCAGAATCCTGGAAATAAAATGATAAAACTTGGAATCCTTCACTTTTTAGTAGTGATGGGTTCGGGTCAATTTTTTGTGGCTCAGGTTGGGTCAGCCATTTATGGTTTGGGTTTGAATTTGGAAAATTTCCCCTAAAAATGTCAAATTTTTCAATTTTTTCCCTTCAGGTCAAAAAAAAATTTCTTCGAATCGGGTCAAAGGCAGGTCGGCCTCTTATTTACTGCAGGTCAAAAGTAAGCTCGGGTTGGGTCAGGTCAGAGCCCATCTCTACTTTATAGTCTTTAAAGACCCTTTTTGATCCTGAATGTCAATCACTTTTTTTGAGTGCGCCTTGCGACTCGCAGTCATTATTAAGGAACACCTGGTGGTTTTGATTTTTTTGTGGTTTATTTTACCTGGGCGGTAGTCAAACCGGGGTTGCTGTGATGGAAATCCAGTTTCTTACCACTGTACCACCCTGACAACCCAATTTTATTTTTAACTTTTATTGCAACTTAAATGGCCCTGAATTCTACATCCAGTTGCCATGATCCAAACTAACTTTTGCAAACATTAAGTATTTTCAAAATGCCATTACCTGTTCAGACTCTGATATTTTCGGATTGAAACAGCATGGACAACGACCAAAGATCTTGGGGTATTCTTTGCCATTGGCACAAAAGTCCAAAATACGTTCCAACCTGAACAAATGTGTTTTACCCTAAATCTATCTTTTGCATATTAAGGTTTAGTCACCCAAAAGCAATCTGTATAGTTGAAATGATCCCAAAAATGAAAAGTATTTTTCTCAACATATCTGACAAATGGATATTTCACTTACTTCCAAAGCTACTTAGGATCTGGAAAATATTTTTCACAATATGTTGGAAATGAAAATTTTCTCCTAGGTAGCCATCTTTAACATTAGATTTAATCAGAGATTGAGAAGAAAATGAGATGATTTTTTTTCATTAATTGGAAATACAATGTCTTTGATTAAAGATTGTATAGTTTGATATTTCTTGAAAATCTTTATTCATTAGAAAAAGTATAAAGATAGCAACAAATTTGATTTATGTCCAAATAAGATAATGTTTTGTGCATCATTTTCAAAGACAGCTCATATGTGATCCAAGAAAATTTATATACATTACTAAACCTTTTTCACAAACCAACCATGCATAGATCACTGATCCCCAGGTTTTGAATCCCAAAAAGTCTATGAAGATTCTTTTTCCTTCTTTTCAGCATTTACAAAAATTTAGAGTTATTGTCTACTTTTACACACAAAATTCCAGATAATTTGCTGTAATTTCACTTATCCAGTTATGGATCAAACCTTATTTTGTAATATTTTTCATACATTGTTCTCACTTTTTTCATATTTACCTTAAATTTCATTTCAAGCTAGTTTGCTAAGCTATCTTTCATTTCCACACTCAACTTCCAACGACAGCATTAGCTTTCCGCCCTTATAGTCGTCCCTCCAACAACTGAACAAAAGATGCCATCTCTATAAAAGGCTCACCTTCCATCAGTAAGTATTTCAGTATGGATTCTTTTTAGATTGGGAAGGTCATCACTGGGTAACCCATCGCACTTCTTAAGTGGTCATCCCAAGGTCAACATGGATTAGAGATGACAGTATCCAGCTCTTGTCAGAGCACAATCCTCTTAAACAGCATCACTGCAAATAGAATCTTGTCTCTCTGATGTAGTCCAACACATGGCTGACTACGTAGTTACAAAGCATTCCTTCCTTGCTACAACAACTCAGGGCAATCCCTTCAAACCGTTCACATTCCTCAGAATTTAGACATGTAAACCTTTCTCTTTTTCCACAAGCAAGCAAACCACTCTTTTTATCTTAACCCAGGTAGAGATGGGCCCTGACCTGGCCCGACCCAAGCTTACTTTTGACACGCAGTAAATAAGAGGCCGACCCGCCTTTGATCCGGGTAATTTCCGACCCGACGTGACGCGAAGAGATTTTTTTGACCCGAAGGGAAAAAATTGAAAATTTGACATTTTTAGGGGAAATTTTCAAAATTCAAACCCAAACCATAAATGGCTGCTGACCCGACCCAACCCAACCACTAAATTCATCACTAAACCCAGGTCAACATCCCCCTACAAGGTATAGACGAAAGACCCATAATTTGATCCAACCATTTGTCCCTCCTGGCTAAGTATTTTCTGTTGCCTCTTCTTTTGTTGTACTTGATTTACACATACAAAGGTAATAAAAGTACTTTAAGTTACTTCTATTGTGCCATGCTCTAAGGGAAGGGTGACTTAGATAGTCAATCTAAGTCTGATTGATTCTCAATGATAAGGTTCCACATTCCTCATGAAATCTCTCTACATGTTTGTCACAATAAGAATTGACACTTTAACAGCTTCAAAAGTACATGCTAAAAATATGACCCTCCCATGCAAAAATGCAGGCATAGGATTTGCTAACTACAACTTAATTACATGAAATGCCCCTAAACCTTATCTTTAAAAAAAGGGTAGAAATTTGCAACAATGCCAAAGTGTATCCATTCTGTTTGTAACAGTAGTTTCTATCCACAGTACTGCTATAGTAAATTTACTTTACTATATTTTTCATCGATTTTACCTTTACAAAATTAATATTTGTGTTTCCTTTGAAATGCGCTCTGCACCCTTTTTGACCAATGCCTTTATTTGGTAACCCTTTATTTGTTTAGTGATGCCAAACATTTGTTTAGCAACAATCATTCCCAATGATCGTTTCCCGCCAACTTTATTGATTGGTTGATGACCATTCCAACTTCCCTCCAATTTATTCTTGATCCGACTATAGATCATCTTGATCCGTTTCTCCTGTATATAAAGCTGAACCTTTCGCTAAATAGATAGTTAGTATCTCATTGGTCTCGTTTCTTGAAGCATTGCCCACTCGCCAGGATTTACCATACTGCTTTGCATGATATCTCATCCTGGTTCAACTTCTTTTATTACATTGGTTTTTTGTCCAAATATTTAGGGCAATTAAGTATTTTTAAAACTTTTGAGTTCTACTTTTACTGGTTATAACCAAAAAGTTTTTTCAGACAGAAAATAACATTAGTGTGGTAAATATTTGCTCATCTCAACAAAGAAGCCTTATATAACTTGAAGATAACATCTCACTACATATATTTTTGATATTCATTTTTCTGAAAGTGTATGTACAATGTGATTCTGTAAATAAAATCTTAATTACACCATAAAATGTGCTGAAACTTACTATTGAATCAAAGAATAATTGAGTACTTAGATGTGACTGCAAGGAATTAAAATGTCAAGGAAAATAGTTGGCAGTGATTTGTGTTAATTATACTTTCTTTTTTTTCAAGAAATAAGAAGTTTGAGACTTTTTTTAGAAGGATATGATTTTAGTTTTTCTGGGTAATTGAGCTTTCATAGTTTAAAGCCAATCAATTTGATTGGGAATTTTATATTTTGAATCAAATCTTCTTGATGGATTGAAAGTTGCAAATTGAATAACATTGTCCACATTGGTTTGGTAGGTTGTTTCATTGGTGAAAATATGTCCCATACCTTCAAGATCAAAAATTGAAAAAGCAGTGAAATTAATGATTCAAGTGTTAAGCTAACCTGGGACAGATAGGGATGGCCTCCTCACTGTGGGCATTTCTCTGGCATAAGGTCTTTCAGGAAAATGCTCTCTTGATGAAACCTATTTGACAAAAGTTATATGCTAAAAATACCTCAACATATGATTAGACATAAACAAGGTAGTTGTCATTTTCCGTTCTATTCTTTGGAATAATATTTACTGTGTCACGTAACCCTCTCTTCCTCTCTTTGGAGGACTCACGCGCAACAGTCCCTCTAACCTTGTAGTTTCCGTGCAAATTAGAGTCTGGTGTTGTAATTGCCATGCTTATTAGAGATAAGTTAAGAATAGAATTCATTGAAACTTCACGTTCATTTTTGGTGGAAGGTTGGCAAACTTGATTGGGCAAACTGATATTGGCAAACTTGCATTGGGCGAAAGATTCTGACCTGGTTTTCGGTCTATGGGGTCACAGTGGCTGAGAGGCCATAGGCACCTGACAAAGATATAAAGTTGTGGGTTCAATCCCCGGCCGCCCATGCCAACAATTTTTCAACTCTGGATTGCAAAAAAATCTACCAGACACTCTCAGTCAGGGTAATAGTAATCTGCAGTCACCATAAACCTCTATGGCCGGACTCTTACAAAGGTGTTGGTAGCGCATCAACATCGCCTGAGTCTATACTGCACAAGATTAATATTATGTTTAGCTCCGGAAAATGCATAGACCTGGCCATAGCAGCCCTGATTCATTTACGGGGAAAAGTGGTGAGGGATAGCCTCTATGACAGTAATGGAAACTACAGTTAGAACATAGAAAAACTGAATTTTACCTGTCTAGAAAATTCCCCTTCTACACCTGTCCGGATGGATGAGCTCCAAGGACGGAGTGGCTTTGCTGCCAGAAGCTGATCCCTAATTTAAATTTAGAGTGTTAAAGTGAGTTTATTCTTTGATTAAAAAGTCAATTTGGTCCTTCCTTCACCTGCTTGAAGCTGCATGATGATCTAAATAAGTGGATTGAGTTGTTGTCCCTCCTGCAAATCTTAAATCTTTGGAGATGGAATTTCTTGATCTTTCACTTTTAGTTTGATACTCCTCAGGCTCATAAACTCTCACTGGTCTGGCAGAGGGAACTCTTGATGAGCTAGAGTTGATTTGGGGTGTCTCTGGCCCAAAAAAACTGTCATTTATGGGCGGCCGGATTTTTTGACCAGATTGAATTCCTAAAAACATTTTCATTTTAGGTAACTTTAGTGGCAATCCAGGGTCAGGGGTTGCCAAAGGGTTCAAAATAATCATGAAATATATTTCTTAAAAAATTACTTGATTCAGCAACTTTTTCTGGAGGGGTTATCCCATAAATTGGATCATTTGGAAATGGACCCAATAAATGGGTGGCATTTTTGGGTGGTTCCAAGGGTGGCCTTGCATCACGTGCTACATTTTCAGGGAAATGGACAAAGGAATCCTAAAAAAAATAAAAATTTATATATGATTTCAGAAAAAAATTTCCAAATTGAAAAAATTCACCTTCTTTTCCGGTTCGAAAAATCTTTTCCCTTCAATCCCAATTTTCAATGTTGGAACATGACGGAAAGGATTTGATCTAGCCTTGTTAAACCCGTCATTCCAATATCTGAAAAGTAAAAAAATAAAAAGCAATAAAGTCGTGGTTTTTTAAAAAAAGTTTAAGGTGCTACATTTGACATCAGGTATCCTTTTTTCTCACTGGGTAGCCAATGAAGACTTTTTTAAAAACCCTTAAGGGTGAAAGATGGGGTTGCCTTGGCTGAATGGTCATGGAAACTGAACATGGGTTCGGGCCCTAGTTTGACTCCTATAGCGAGGCAACCTCTGACCCCACCTGGTTGACAAAAAATCACAAAAAAGAAAAAAAAATATCCCCAGTAAGAAAAAAGTGTATTTAATGCACAAGATTCTCAAGGCCCAATACTCTGGAACAGTTGGGTGTTGAATCCACAAACATCTTTTTTAAAATTAAATTTAGTTTATTGAATGAATTATTTTTGTAAGGTAGCACTAACAGGATGGTCAAGTTGGGTACTTGCTGGATTTCTATCCCAAGAGCCCGAGTTCGACTCCCGCCTGGGGTAACTAACACAAACAAAAATTTAAAAAAACTACCAGGTGTGCCTTAAATTGACTAGAAAGTTGTAAGGCGCACTTTAAATGTTCAAAAAATTTCATCCTGAAGGGGTGAGAAGGTCTGGCTGGCCGCATATGCCAACCAGAAACAAAGGAAGGTGGTCTAGTAATTAAGATAAGCAAATAAGTCAATGGATTAGTGATGGGACCGGGCCAAAAATATTTGACCCGGGTCGGGTTGGGTCAGGTCAACCATCATTAGTTTGAGGCTGAATATGGAAAATTTCCCCAAATTTTCAATTTTTTCCCTTTCGGATCCAAAAATTTCTCCTCAGGTTGGGTCAAAGACTGGTCGGCTTCTTATTTACCGTGGGTCAAAAGTATGCTCAGGTCAGGGGCCATCTCTACAAAGGGTACCATGAATAATATTTACAAGTATTTGATAGGGTCTGTGTGAAAATTCTGAGGTAATCTTTGGCAGGTTTTTTCCTTGGATATCAGAGAAATTTTAATTCAATATCAAAGAATCAAATTGATCAAAAAAGAACAGTTTTTGTTTCATATCTGAGAGATATTCCCTTCATTTGAATCACTGCAAACCACTGAGTTCTTTTTGATGAATGATCACTTCAATCTGAGACAATCAAGCTTTCTTGACCTTGGTTTTTTTTTGACAAAAAAGGTATCAAATTATTCCTAACTGACTGATTGTTGGATCACGAGATACGCAAAATGTCCTTGGATGTATATGGGAAAGACTTTTTCTTGCATGTCAAATACCTTATTGCTGAAGAAAACAAGGCTGTTGTTGTTCTACGTTTGAGATGATGACTTTTACTTTAACACAATGTTTCTTTTTTTTATATTATTATTTGTTTTTTCATTCCAAATTTGCGTCAATGTTGCATGTTTAAGGGGGGAAAAAAAGAATATTATGGTCAAAGCTATACTTGATTCTATTCACAACAAAAGTTATTTCAAATGGTTGAAGAAGAGAAACAAAAAGAGAACTACTTTTCTAAAGCACAATTAAAATCTGTTTGAAGTTTAGACATTCTATTGTTTAGAAAAAATATCAGCATTGCAGATAACTAAACTTTTGTGAATGGAACTTACTTGAATTCTCTTTTTGATGTGCTCAGATCCCATTCACTACCACTTTTGTCATCATTTGAAAGGTTTATGTTTTGAATGGATCCTATAAAAATTGTTGTATATAGTTGATTATTAATGAGAATTTGCATTTGCATGTAATGAGATTAACCTTTTTTTAATACACCTAAGCAGGATGATGCCTTCAATTATGTAAGAATGACCCAGGCATTATGCCATTAAAAGAGGCTCAATTTTGCAATCACGTCAAGCGTATTTTTCAACCGTTTAGAGATGTAACCCTGACCCTGAAAAATACTTGCGATGTATTGTACCCCAATCTTGCTCAACATTCTCTGTTGTCTCTTTTTGTGTTGCCTTTAATTGACACGTCTTTAAGGTAAGGAAAGCATTTTTTCATTATCTTCTGTATTATGACTTGAAGGGAAGGTATCAAGAAAGAGAAAGTTAGTTTGGCATATTTCTTGAGGAGAGGATTCCACATTCCTAGAGTAAGGCATAAACAAATAAAAGCAAACTGCAGATGGCAAGGGCTTGAGGTTTATCTCTTCTTATTGACGGGATGAGGCTTCCCAGAAATAAGACCAGTGAGATACTAACTGTTTATTCTATGAACTGGTCAGTTTATATACCTTAGAGACGGATCAGGATATTTTGATAGACTGATCAGGTCATTAAAGAACCAGATCGGAAGAATTGGAGGGAAAATATTACCTATACATAAAGAATATGCTATAATATATCTTAATCTTTTCATTTTTGGCATGAACCAATATATCATAGTAAGCGCTCAATTCAAGTTATTTCTTTCATTTTTACTTTAAGATATTTTAATGTTAACGTTCAATCTCTTATACATTCACGTAAGTCATTTTGAAACAGGCTGCTGCTAGTTTCTCATTCCTACATCTTTAGCCTATGTTATACTCAATCCACAGATCAACCATCACCAGTACCAATGGTTGACCACCCTCACCATATTCTTGATCCGACCATTTACTACATCAGTATTGATTCTTTCCATGATAGGGATAAGGTCATCACTATGGGTTTGCATCTCTACTCACATGACCTCTTCCGACCACAGCATCAGACTCGCTACATGATATTTCATACCTGCATCAGCACAACTTCTAACCAGTGGAAGAAGAGAGAGACTATTTGTAGGTCTTAGACCTCTCACTGTACTTGCAATGCTGTAGTTAGATGCAATGGATTGCCTCCTGTCATTGGAAAAGTGGCGAGAAAATGATGTCTTACTAATAGGCCTCTCATATGACTTTAAGTTTCCAGACAATCTGCTTGAACTTCTATCTTGAAAGTAGGTCTGATTGATGTCAACATTCCTCATTTTGTCATGATAATAATTATTCATCATCACAGGAGAAGGAGAAACTCCTTTTGTCAAATCATTTTGGGATAATTTCTCCTGACCATCATCCTTAGAATCGATGGATTCAACTGGCCTTGGACTCACTGACCTTTTCGACGATTTTACAAGGATTGATTGGGGTGGACTGGGTGATTTTATAGAATGGACACTTGGTGTTAAGTCATAATAACTGGCATTGTAATCCTAAAAAAATAACATTTT
>Ga0194133_10010199_pt1 | contig 10622 bp, 5 predicted proteins | sample TA2KigOf40mmetaG_FD_155448 | JGI IMG/M metagenome (GOLD analysis project Ga0194133, IMG submission 155448) | Freshwater microbial communities from Lake Tanganyika, Tanzania - TA2015055 Kigoma Offshore 40m | ecosystem: Environmental > Aquatic > Freshwater > Lake | place: Tanzania: Lake Tanganyika... | reverse complement strand
ACAATTTTCAACCATAAGTGTTCACACATACTAGTGATGGGTCGGGGTCAAAATTTTTGACCCAGGTTGGGTTGGGTCAGCCATAAATGGTTTGGGTTTGGAAAATTTCCCCTGAAAATGTCAATTCTTCAATTTTTACCCTTCGGGTCAAAAATATCTCTTCGGGTCAGATCAAAAAGTACCCGGGTCAAAGTTGAGTTGACCTCTTATTTACTGGGGGTCAAATGTATGGTGTTGGGTCAGGGCCCATCTCTGAACATACCCTATGATTGTTAGCCCACCTCATCCCCTCTCATAGAATGTGTCACAAGTCACAATATATGTATTCACATCTCTCTGTAGACCTTCTTCTTCTACTTTGAAGACAGACAGACCAATTGGTAGCAAATAGGTCATTCATTTACCCTCTGAGCACACACCCTGAATTTTAAATGTATTTTGATTTAATGGGAGAACAATAAAATGGCTAAAAAGTATTTTCTTTTGTAAAGGTTAGGAACATTAGAGACTGAATGAGAAGAAAGAAAATATATTTCTTGATAACATCTCGCTCTTCCATTCAACAGCATAAATTGTTGTCGTTTTGATAAATTCAATTATGGACATACTTAATGTTTGATTTGTGTGTGAATCTTAATGACAGAAAAGTTAAGGCCAGGTTTTTTTACAAAGTCAAATTAGTTGGTCCATCCCATCACCAAATCTGTTTTTGAATTTACTTACATTTGTGTTCATTTCAGATCGATTGGTTTGATATGAGGAATGAATCTTTTCATTTTTATAATATGAATTGAGATCCATGGAGGAGGATCTGATCAAAATCTTCTCAGACATCATCTTCAACTTTAATAAACTTGAATTAAGTTTAGGTGAGAATTAAAATCTTTTATAAAGTTATTATCTTATATTTCCAAGCTATTTTTTGTTACAGTCCATTTTCTTCAACACTTTAAGAAGATATTGAAGTGGAACTTTTTGTCGTGACGAATTCTCTGACAACAGGCATGCTAGTTATTTCAAAAAGACCTTTTTTTGCTGATCAAATACGTGAATCACTTTGAAGAAAATTTGATGTTTTGTGCTTGTGACAGAATTGAATGATCAAGAGAGAAACGCTTTTAGATTCACAATAAAAGTTCTCACTAAAATCTGAGCCACTTTGAGAATCTAATATGCCACAACTAATGGCAACAATTCTCACATGGCCACCAAAGGTAATATAAGATTAGATCTGAAGAAAAGATTGAAAGGCAATAATCAATTTGGGGTTTATTCAACTTCTTCAGCAAGAAGTTGATCGGATGGGTGAGATACGTTGTTAGGAAAAAAGTTACACAAAAACTTGCAACTGTTGATTTTTAAATGTGAAGTCCAAGCAAAGCTAACATTCAAAGAGCTTGTTTGTTCCCCCATTGACCGGATTCCTAAATTACATTTTTTTCCGAAAGTCACCCAGAATTAGTTGATCGTCCAATTAGCAAGTCAAAAACACGACATTTTTCTTAGAAGAACGTTAATGGATGATCATCAAAACAAATGTTAATCAAGATCGGGTGCAATAAAGCAAACTCACCACCCACGATGTAGAAATAAAGTCAAAAAATTAATTTTAGTACTACTTTTTGGTCGCCTATTCCATTAAGCTCTTTCCTGAAAAACAATTGCAACCATATAACAGTGGGATTTTTGTTCTGTACAATAGGTATTTTCTCATTTGTCTTGATATGTTTATGGATTAAGAGGTGACATTTTGAGATTTGACCCCTGTCCCTAACTTTTTTGTAATAATGTCTTGAGAAGGAGAAATTAAAGCCTGAGGATTAGGATTGAATGTAATGTTAGATTCATCTGTCTAGAAAGTTTTAAGATTTGTAAGAATTTTTGAAAGAAATTGAGAAACATTTTATTTATCGACCTTGACATGATGCATCCTTGCAAAGGTGTCCAACCAAGCACTAATTATGGCAAAAAGTAATTATTCATGTTGGAGTTGGAGTTCACTCCTCACTGTCATGGCATTAATAATTCTTCTCTAATTGTTTTTTGGCTTGATAAATTTTAATAAATAATTGTTTAAGGTGAATGAATTGTAGTTTATCCAGCTTTTATAACTTCATAAATCAGAATCTGTGTGTCGTCTGTTTGTCAGGATGCTCAATTATTTAAAAAATCAAGTTTTTTTAAATTTCATTCATCTCGATAAAAAAGACTTTTTTTATTCATAACGGGGGGCACAATGTGAAAGGCGAGAATTGGGACAAGTTGTTAATGGATTAGCTTTTTGCCCCCAAAAAGGTCAAAGTGTGCAGTTCCCATGGGGTGATAAGGCTAGCTGGTGATTGATTAATTGTCAAGATGAAAGTTGTGAGCAGCATTAGTAGAGGTGATTTTTAAAAATCTTTGTATGAAGTTGTAAGAACAACATACCCCTAACTCTCATTTTTAGCTATTTTTTACATATATTTTTTTGCTGTTGGCTTTGATTAAGGCTCATTCGAAATGAACCAAGAATAAAAATAGTCACCTACCCATTAATAAACAAAAAAGTTTGTGTATTTTGATGAGAATTAAGAATAACCTTGACCTAAACAAGGAGTTTTTTAGCAAAGAGGTCAGACAATTGCCACATGGTAGCTTTCATGCAAAGAAGGGTTTTAAAATAAACATGCATCTCAATTAAAGTTTCAGTTCATATCAGAATGGTTATGTAATATGTTAAAATAGTGAGTGCTGAAAAAGATTTTCTCTTCTTTCTTGTTTGTGATATTCATATGTGTTTATCTTTTTTCTAATTTGATATCTTCCTCTTCAAAAACAACCACTAAATTTAGCATTAACATGGATGCCAAATTTTTTCATCCTTCAGTTTTTATGGCATCGTGTAGGAGAAACCCTGAGAACAACCTGTTGCGTATGAAATGCGGGTCAAATATCTAGACGTGAGCGTTTTAACTCAAGACATTTTTTTTGTTTTAATTTTCAAAGTATTCTGTTACCGTCAAAAAAAAAGTTTCTTGAAACAACAGTCGAAGGTATTCGAATGGACCACCTGCTCAACCACCATGTGGAAAAAAATCTTATGAAAAATGAAGCTTGTAAAGAATTTATTCTTCTTGGCAAGCTTAAAATAAACCTTGTGTCAAGTAATTGCTGGATGATTTTCACACGGCAGCTTGAGGATGGGGGAACACACAGACAGTCAGCCTTCACCCCATTCGATTCAATTTACAATATATGATGGAAGTTATTTGTTGCATGTAAACAGCGGTGCCAAAATTTGAGAGGTCATTTTTTAAGTCATCAAGATTAACGGTTGCTTTCATTTCAAAAAGGATTTTAATTAATTTGCAAAATGGGTTTCAATTTTGAGATTTTATCTTGTGTGGGGGATAAGTGAAAATATTTGAAAAACTTAGAATTTTCAATTGAATTCTGCTAAAAACTAAGTACAAAAAGACTAATATCTCACACACCCTTTCTCACCTCAAACACAGCCTCCAAATTTAGGATGACACTCAACTATTTTGACAAGTAGAGAACTGTAAAACAACTCTCAGATTTGTTTTTAGGAGTTTCCACATTAATTCAATCCCTCAGGACCATATCTAGAACTTACAATGCATTTTGAGTTCTTTACATTTTGAATTTAAGTAAGAAGTTTGTGCTCATAAATATGATCTTATTATTATTATTTTATTAACGCTTTATTGAGACTTGATCATGCAAATATAAATCACAATGGACACATCCTTGCTTAACAATAATCATTTAGAACGGGGACCTACCTAATTATATTACAGCCTGAGGACTTCCCAGTACAGCTTGTGCAAATGGTAGAAAAACAGGTTTCTATTCTATTTCCGTTGAAGACTATTGAAGACAAATGGCCTCACCCAGTGGAAAAAACTACCACTGCACTGAGCGGCAAAAAAGACTTGTTATAAAACCCTAGTTAAAGGTGAGAAAGGAGGCTTTCAGCCTAACTCTGAGTAGTTCTGGATTCATTTCAAGTCCACACCAGTCAAACTTCATCTTTTCACTGATTATTCTGACTCTGTTTGCGAGGCTATGTCGACCAATTCGCTGAATTGTTTGCTTCGCCCTGCTTTTGAAGTGCCTTTTACTGGCTTAAAGTATTCACACATTACCATTCTTATGTGGTGTACCAATAATACATCTGGAAAAGGGTGAAACAAATTTAAGATCTTCAAAAGAATTGGATGCGCACTTAAAGTTAAGATAAAGAAAGCATGCACTCAATCAGTGAAATTAACCAATCCTAAATTTTGGAATCATAATATTATTTTAAGTACTAAACAAAAGGTTACAATCTTTAGTTGTACTCCTTTGATCTTAATATTTTAAAGACATTTAAGTTGGGTGTATTGTGATATCTGTAACCAAGTGACAGCTATTAAAAAATTCTTATCTTAATAAAAGATTGTTTGTTCGTGGCAGCCATAAATCACAACAGCCATCATCCAAGTTTAAATTTACAAAGTAGCTCAGTGGCTGGAAGACATTTCAGTAAGAAGTCAAAGTCCCATTGTCTTGTGAAATCTTAATCTCGACGACTGGTTGTAGCCCATTTGTCAAGAAAAAACTTTTTCCATCTGGTGTTTCTACAGAGATATTTTTGGGTTCACAAAGCATGTCATATATTTTGTGATGCTGATACCATCGACTCACCTTACAAGTATGGGATAAAGAAAAAGATTCAAATAATTTTCACCCCTTCTTTGAGGAAGAGATCACCAATGTCTGTTGGAGATTTGCATGAAATCCAAATGTTGACTTTTCGGTTACTTTGATGTTTTCATGAACAAATCAGGAGAGAAAACTAGTGCTGGAAGAATTTTTTTATTACATTTAGATTTTCTTAATCCAAATATTTTCTCTGGATTCATATAAAAAAAGGAAACCTGATAGTTCGTTTCAAATGGGGAACAGTTGGGGTCAAGTCTATAAAGCTTAAATTTCATACCCGCTAGAACCTGTCTTATTTTTAACTTTTGACAATTTGAAATTTAATATTAAAGATTGAACAAAAAAGTTGTTTCCAACTAGAAAATGTACACAAGTGTTCAAGCAATTTGAAGATGATGATTAATTTGCAAAGTCTGTAAAAGTCTTTCTTCATTTATTAAATCTTGTTGGTTGCTTGCCAATATTTTGCTTAGCCGTATAATATATTCTAATGAAAAAGGGATCATTAATTTTCAACTAGAAAACCATTAGGGACAAATTAACTCATCAAAAATTGTATTTTAGTTGAACAATAAGGTGAAAATTGTTCCAAACCTATTTGTCTATCAAAACATATTATGTACCTTCATCTCTCCCAATATTACTTCAATAGCTGCAAATCACTCAATAATTTTTTACACATAAATCAAATTAGCAAAAAAGTCCTAACTTTGACGCTATAAGTATGTTGTGTATTTGGCAATTGTTTAACACACACTTTATTATCAAAGTTTATTTTTTGAAGTGAAGTTCAATTTTTTTATGAACAAACCATGAAACAGAACTTATATGGAAACACACTTAAAAAAGAGATCCACAGATTAGTGCATATGAGAAATTAAAAGGTCATATAGTTAATAAACAATTTCCAGTTAACTGGTATATACTAGATTTTAAAAAATTACAGGAGTATCAAGGTTACTTTTCAAGTCTGAAGTGAGTCTTTAAAATTCTGGACACCTATCATTTTAGCATAAAAAAGTTCAACTCAATTCACAAAAGGATGCATTCGGTTCATACTCTACAAGGGTCTGACAGGAAGAATTCATTGAAAAAGCATGTCAATGAAATGCACTTTCAGGAAAAAAAATCAAAAATTTGATTCATTTTTTAACAAGCATCATTAAGTTTAGCAATTTATGCTGACAAAAGTCAAATAAGAAATGCTAAAATTAATTTGACGACTTTTTCTGCATCTTTTCCAATTACAGCTGTAAGATCTAAAGTGATTTATAAACCGGCAAAAATTTCGTCACAGCTGAAAGCAATTATTGGGGTTTGCCAAACCTGACTATGCGGCCGGGTATTGACTATGTCAGTCTGATTTTATCCACTCTCTCCTCCTGTCTTAGCCCTTTAACCGCCTTCGAAGATTCGCTACGGACACTTGGCTGCAATGATTTAAGTTTCACGTGCTTCGGAACCCCATGACATTCGTTTAAGGCAAAATGTTATGCATACAGAAAGAAATCTGCTGCTCTGTGTGGATAAATTTCAAGTGGGCTTACAAAATTTAAACGATCGTCTTAACAAATTTGTAGGTGAAATTTTCAATTTCTATACTGTAGACATTGCTGATTTCCATATTAGGTTTTTCCACATTAAAGTTTTAAGCCACTTGGTTCTTTGCTGTTTCGAAAAGCCACATTTAAACATTCATCACGGATACTTTTAAAGGGTGCTCCTTCAAAGAAAGAACAAATAAGTGTTTTTTAAATTTTCTCTCTCTCTCTATCAAGAGTCATCATTTGTTTGGCAGCCAGGTCATGTGGTTCAAATTGATTTTAGAATAGACAGAAGGCTAGTGCTTTATAGTAATGATTTGATTGGGCTCCCAGGGCCCTATGGAAGGAGAGGGTTAAGCAACTTTTGGTCCGAGGTAGAGCCTTAAAAATAGGAAAAGAGCTCCTTTGGCAGCAACTACTCACAAAGAAGGGTTGACAAATGTGTGAGATTGGGGGCTCTGGCTAACAAGGCTATATGGAGGAAGAGGGTTATATGGGGCTTTCAGATCACTGTCATTATTCTAAGAGGTTGGGGTTGTTGACACAATGATCCAAAAAGCCAACAAGTTTCCCAAAGGCTAGCTGCTTTGTTAATATTTAATACTTAAGAAAACTTCATCTTGATCACATTTCAAAATATAGAAGCAAAAAATTATGATTTGAGCAAGAAAAACTTGAATGCAAAAAAGCATTCTCATGTCCAAAGCAATTTGAGCCAAAGTATTCATGAAAAATTTACATAAAGTAAATGACATACTTATTATCATCCCCTACAGATTTTGAAATTTGGTTCTTTTAAAGAATGCTGCGCGTGTAAAAAACTTTTACTAGAATACAGTTTCAGGATTTGAATTTCCGCTGTTACTTGTTTGAAAAATTGTCCTCGTTAAGTCAATCCAGCTGCCAGAACCAAACCTATATGTGTATCTTTGTTGAACTCTACCTACAAATCAAATGGCTTCTTTTTTTCTTGAAAAGAAATCTTTAGTCGTGATCTGCTACTTATAGTGACAAGAAATTTCTTTTATTTAGTATGAAAATACAACTTGGTGGCGCAATAAATTTAGCTGAAAATTCAAACACCAAAGTTCATGTTCAGGTTTAGCCTCAGCCTCCTTTAAAATCCTTTGAATAATAGTCTGACTAAAGGATGGGCTGGATGATTTGCACAAAAAGCTTTAGCTTTCCCATGGAGCTATTGGAGTAAAAAATACAAATCAAAGATTGCTTTGAGGTCACAGTAGCTAAAATTTAGATATGGGCCCTGACCCAACCCGACCTGAGCATACTTTTGATCCGCAGTAAATAAGAGGCTGACCTGCCCATGTGACCCGGGTACTTTTTGACCCGACCTGAGGAGAGTTTTTTTGATCCAAAGGGAAAAAATTGAAAAATTTGATGTTTTTAGGGAAAATTTCCAAATCCAAACCCAAACCATAGATGGCTGACCCGACCCGACCCAACCCGGATCAAAAATTTTTGACCCAGACCCATCACTAAGCTAAATGGTTTAGTCACTGACTGTCCACCCAAGGCTATCTGGACAATATTAAATCTTAATCAGAGCTAGTTGTTCTTTGACTTCAAACTGTAAAAAAAGAAATGCTCACATGGGAACTTTCGCTTACTGATTATATGAGGGTAAGAGGTTTGAACCCCAACATCTATGGTAACATTGGCCCCTGGTCAAACAATTCATTTCTTGCCTCAACAATGACAATGCTTTGAGAGACCCTTCTAATAAAAAAGTAGAGGGCTTCAAATGCATCAAAAGGATTTTAACTAAAGCTAAATATATAAATTGTAATTTGACGAAATCCATCATTCAAGCGGTGTGTCAATTAAGTAGCACTTTATTGTTCAATAGAACACAAATATACTTTTGGTAACCCTTGCGACCAATGTTTGACACAAAGATACTAATACAATAAAAAATGATACATCCAGCAAGCGTAAAGACAATTAATGCAAATATTTGGTAGTTTTAATCTGGTTGTTTATATCTGAGGGGTTCCTATCAATGGCTAGAGTACAAACATCATTAACTTTATCTCTGGTGCAAATGATCACCTTATGTTTTATGAACTAAAAGCTAGTGAGAGACTGTGTTGAAACTATTAATAAGTAATTGAAAAACCGATTCGACTAAAAATATTTAAGAACTTTCAAAACATATTTGAAATGATGCTTATAATTCATTCACCTATTTGAAAAAAGAACAGATATGAAAAAATTGTAAAGGACTTTTATTGTATATACACTTAATTGGTTGTATAATATTTCATAATTCATTTTACAAGGATACGATTCTAATTTAAAATACTGTATAAAAAAGTGCCAACTCATAATTTTACACTTTCGTTTTTAATCTAGATGGAAGGCAGATAACATATTTCTTTCACCTAGGAAAGAAACATTGAAAAAATTTCCCTCCTGTGCAATGAAAAGATGAGAAGCACGACAACTAATTATCTCTGAGCACAACATTCTCAATAAAAGTCACAATTTTTTGCTTCAAAAATATTTCAATTGGTGCAAAAGTAATTTCTGAATAATTATGCAGCAGGAAAGGACTCTCAACATTCCAATATGAAACTTTTTTTTGGCCAAATACTTGAAAGATAAGGTTTTATACCCAGTGTAGATTGAAGCCACCGTGCAACTGAGATCTTATGTAAAAAAATTAACGAAAACCCACTTGAGATTTTAATTACATTTGAAGAAAAAAAAGGAGTTTTAGCAGAAGTTTATTGGTGACTTGAACGCAAAAATTACCCGTCAAAGAGTTGACGTTGAAACTGAAAAACGTTCGCTGCATGGGCAAATAAAATGATTTTTGATGGACTCACAGAGTGAGAAATTTAGATTATACTTATAATTGTTCGAACACTGGACAAAATTAATGAGAATTGGGCTGACTTTAAAAAAAAAATTCAGACTTAATCTTTAAAGAAGCATTATTATTTTATAGTTTGTTAAATAAAGAAAATTCTAGATTATGGCTGACAGAAAACTAAATGTATCTGAGATTAAATTCAACACTGTAATTTGACTTAGATTCTTCTAATAGATCAGCCTGGACAAGACCCAGTCTGATCTGACCTCTAGCCAACAGTACAAAATGGCCATATACATGCAGCTTTGAGATGGATTTCTTTATCCAAACCTGAGGAACATTTTTGACCAATGGCTTTCGAAAAAAGTAAAAAATAAAGACAGCTTGTATAGAGAACTGATTATTCTTACACTAAATCAAGTGAATGAGTGTTGACTAATCTTGGGAGTGCTTTTTCAGTTATCCAGCCATGAATTTGATTTTTATTGTCCTATTATTTCAAAATTTTTGATTATTTTTTTCATGGTTAATTACCCCAAAGACCTCCCCGACTGAGATAGACATCATAAGATGATTTTAACCCAGGGGCCAAAGGTTTGCTCAGACCAGGGATCGAACCCTGAACCTCAATGAGCAACATTGACCCCTGTACTTTTTACTTTTACTTTACAGATCTCCTCTCCAGACAATGATTTATCATCACCCAGGATGAAAAATCTATAGAGCCCAAGGAGAATTTTTTTGAAAAAGCACAAAAAGTTTGGTGAGTTACTAGATATTTTTTCTTACATTATATTTTTAATGCTTATGGTGAAACGAATCCATCCTTCAAATTTTGATTCCCTCCATCAGTTCCTAGTGGAACCAAAGTGGCACTTTACATATGATTACAGACATAATTTATTCAGAAAATAGTGTACAGAATACGATGTGATAGTATCAAAAAAACCAACTAAAAACAAAATGATCCTTCAAAAATTATGCCAAGATCATGAAAGATTAATCGCTCACACAATTCACGACGAAAAAAATCAGATTTTCATTCTAAGTTTCCACAATTGTCATAGACTGGTCACAAGGTTTCTCCAATCTGTGGAACTGTATCCCAATTTAACTCTGATCTATAATCAGATGTGAGAGGTTTTTTTTGGTCTGCGATGCAAAAAATATCATCCCGAATGCAATGCACTCAACCATTTTTTTCCTCCTCAAAAAGTCATCCCAAACTAGTCATTATCAAAAATTGATGCAGCTCGATATCTGTGGATGAAATCTCCACTTTTCCTGTGTAAAAATGATAGTAAAAATGTAAACTGGTCGGGATAATTTTTACCTTGCTGCCTAAGCCTCATAGTGGATATATAATTCGGAGAGATGAAATCGATCGAAATGATTGAAAAAGTTTTCCTTTTTTTTAATGGAAAAAATGAGATTTTTTTCTGTCAAATAAAGCCCAGTAAGATGTTCTTTTTGATCTTTTTTTAAGCTCAATATTTTAAGTCTGTTGAGCCTTTACTGTATTGAGCACATGAGAT
>Ga0194133_10010197_pt1 | contig 10626 bp, 8 predicted proteins | sample TA2KigOf40mmetaG_FD_155448 | JGI IMG/M metagenome (GOLD analysis project Ga0194133, IMG submission 155448) | Freshwater microbial communities from Lake Tanganyika, Tanzania - TA2015055 Kigoma Offshore 40m | ecosystem: Environmental > Aquatic > Freshwater > Lake | place: Tanzania: Lake Tanganyika... | reverse complement strand
TGGGAATCTCGACGTAGCGGTAGGACAGTTCCGCGACCGCGAAGGTGAGGCCGAGCCGCAGGGCGAGCAACGCCGGCCCGTCGAGAGGGATGTCGAGCTCGGGACGGGTGATCACGTAGATGGGCCAGTGGTAGAGGTATAGCCCGTAGGAGCGCTGGCCGATGTATCTCCACGGCTGCGAGCCGATCATGCGTCCGAAGGGTGCACCGGGGTGGCTCGCCGCTGCGATGAGCACGCACACGATCGCTGACAGGACGAGGAATCCGCCGCGGTAGAGGAAGTTGGAGTACTCGCCGACGAAGAGGAAGAAGTATGCGACGCCGAGCAGGGCCAAGATTCCAATGGCGGTGATGACGGCCTTGGCACCGGCAGTCAGTCGCGTGGACAGCCGCCCGGGGCGCCAGACCATGGCGAGCGCGGCACCCAGAAGCAAGCCCATGATGTGGCTGTCGGAGCCGAAGTAGGCACGACTGGGGTCGGCCTCCTGCGGGTAGCCGTTGCTGATGGCGAGGAACGCCATCCAGAGAGTGGACGCCAACGCGGCGCCAAGGGCGACGTAGAAGACCGCGCGGCGTCCACGCCACCGCAGCAGGATGAGCACCAGCGCCGGCCACAGCAGGTAGAACTGCTCCTCGACTGCGAGCGACCACAGGTGCTGGAGGAAGGGGGGCCTGCCGATCGCTTCGAAGTACGACGCATCGGAGAAGATGAACCACCAGTTGGTGACGTAGAACAGGGACGCGAGGGCGTCAGCACGGAAGGTGGCGGCGGATTCGCGGTAGACGAACGCCGCCAGCATGCCGACGATGACCAGCATCAGCAGCAGTGCTGGTAGCAGTCGGCGCGCGCGAGCGAGGTAGAACCGCTTGAAGTCGATGCGGCCGGAACGCGAATACTCCTCGACGATCAGGGTCGTGATCAGGAAGCCGGAGAGCACGAAGAAGACATCGACGCCCAGGAAGCCACCGCGCATCCAGGTGAGGTCACCGTGGTAGAGCAGGACTCCTAGGACAGCCAGCGCGCGGACACCGTCGAGACCGGGCAGGTAGCCCATCTCCCCGGCCCGGCGACCGCGGTCGAGGTGCCAGGGCTGGCGGTCGGTGATCTGGCCTGTGGCCACCGTCGTCGCCCCTTCCGCGTCGCTGCGGGGCGGCCTCCTGCGCGCCCCGGTCATCGTACGCAGGCCCTGGACCTCAAGCCCCGGCGAAACGCGTGATCTCAGGGAGCAGTCGCTTGCGCATCTCCCCGTCACGGACCCCGAGGCCCTCCTCGGGTGCGAGGCAGAGCACGCCCACCTTGCCCTGGTGGGCATTGCGGTGGACCTCGTAGGTGGCCTGTCCGGCTTCCTGCAGGGGGAAGGTCTGGGAGAGGGTGGGGTGGATGAGCCCGCGCGAGATGAGGCGATTCGCCTCGTAGGCCTCGCGGTAGTTCGCGAAGTGCGAGCCGACGATGCTCTTGAGGTTCATCCACAGGTAGCGGTTGTCGTACTCATGCATGAAGCCAGAGGTGGATGCGCAGGTGGTGATCGTGCCGCCCTTGCGCGTGACGTAGACGCTCGCTCCGAAGGTCTCGCGCCCGGGGTGCTCGAAGACGATGTCGACATCCTCGCCGCCCGTGAGCTCGCGGATACGCTTGCCCAGGCGCTGCCACTCCTTGGGATCTTGGGTGTGCTCGTCCTTCCAGAAGCGGTAGCCCTCAGCCTTGCGGTCGATGATGAGTTCGGCGCCCATCGCCCGGCAGAGGTCGGCCTTGTCCTCGCTCGACACGACGCAGACGGGGATGGCACCGCCATTGATGGCGTATTGCGTGGCATAGGAGCCCAGGCCGCCCGTCGCGCCCCAAATGAGCACGATGTCGCCTTGCTTCATGCCCGCGCCATTGCGAGAGACGAGCTGGCGGTACGCGGTGGAGTTGACCAGTCCGGGCGCCGCGGCCTCCTCCCAGGTGAGATGGGCCGGCTTGGGCAGGAGCTGGTTGGACTTCACCAGCGCGATCTCGGCGAGGCCTCCGAAGTTGGTCTCGAAGCCCCAGATGCGCTGCTCGGGGTCCAGCATCGTGTCGTTATGACCCAACGGGCTCTCGAGCTCGACTGAGAGGCAGTGGGCCACGACCTCGTCGCCTGGCTTCCAGGCATTGACACCCGGACCCACGCGCAGCACCACGCCCGAGGCATCGGAGCCGATGACGTGGTACGGCAGGTCATGGCGTTTGGCCATCGCGTTGGTGCGGCCGTACCTCTCGAGGAAGCCGAACGTCGACACGGGCTCGAAGATCGAGGTCCACACGGTGTTGTAGTTGATGGAGCTGGCCATCACCGCAATGAGTGCCTCGCCGGGACCGAGTGCGGGCAGCGCAACATGGTCGACGTGCAAGGCGCGTCGCGGGTCCTTGTCGCTCGCGGCCATGCCAGCGAACATCTCCTGCTCGTCCTTGTGCACGGTCAGCGCTCGATAGGACTCAGGAATCGGCATCGACGCGAAGTCACCGGGCGCGGCACTGCCCGACACGATGGCGTCGCGAATCTGATCCATGTCCGCTCCCGGGGTTAACGTTCGTTCATGCTAGTGGGACGGAGGGCAGAGGCGGGCTCTAGGGAGCCGATTCGGGAAGGCCCCGAGGAATCCGCTTCTCTCGATCGAAGAAGGGCAGGGTCACCACGGTGCACGATTCTTGGCCGCCCTCCTCCGTGGAAACCGTCAAGGTTCGGCCGACCCAATCGGACGTCGATCCGAAGCGCACATAGGCGATGCCACACCCGAGGGTCGGTGACCAAGCAGCAGCGGTGACGCGGCCCACGGGCGTTTCGTCGTCAAGCACCGTCCCGAGATATTCGGGGACCGCGCGCGCGCAGGTGATCCCAAGCAACAAGGGCCGGCGGTTCGCCGTGAGGAGGGCGGGTCGTCCGATGAAACCTTCCTTGTCAAGGTCGATGAAGGCACCGAGGCCGGCCTCGAAAGGGTTCATGGTCAGGTCAAAGTCCGTAAGGTTGTCAAGGATTCCGGCCTCTATGCGCCGCGTCTCCATCGACGCCATGCTGCCGTAGACCATGCCATGAGGGTTTCCCGCGGACATGATGTCGGCCCACAGGCTGGCATGGTCCGTCGATCCTCCCTCGGAATAGATCTCGAATCCCAGTTCCCCGGTCCAACCGGTCCGAGACACGTAGAGCCGCTGGCCGCCGATGTCGTAGAAACCGGACTGGAAGTATTTCATCGATTCATCGATAGCCCCAGCCGTCAGGTCAGTCATCACATTCAGCGCTGAAGGCCCTTGAATCTGGAGCACGCGGGATCTCGGGTCGCTTACGTGCACGTCGAACCCTTCGCTCAACGCCACTAGCCACGACTCGAGCCAGCCGTCAGGCTGCACGTACCAGTAGCGGTTCTTGCTGAGGTTGAACAGGATGCCGTCCATGAACGTGCCGCCGTTCGGTGCGCAGGCGATGGCATAGCGGCCTCGCCCCTCGGGAAGATTGCCAATGCGCCGTGCGAACACTCGCTCCAGAAATGGAACCACGTCGGGGCCCTCGATCTGCCAGGGCTTCTCCGGCACGTCGTACAGCACCACCTTGCGTCGGAGTGTCCAATAGGTCTCAAGAGGGTCTTCGCCGTTGAAGACGGTGTAGTACCGACCAGCCACCACGCCGAGCACTGTGTCGTCATTTGCATAGAAGTCGTAGTAGGGGGATTGCTCGAATCGCCGGGCCCCTACACGTATCGTGTCCTTTGTATCCGAGTGAATCGAAGCGCTCATGACTCTCTCCTCTTGATCATTACGCGGATTGGTGCGCCAACGCCCTCTCGCACTGCTCGTGCCATTGACGGCGAGCCATGCCAGCGGGTCGCAGGTGTTGCAGTAGCCGAAATTGGCCGCCGTCCTGTGTCTCGAGAGCGTCGCCACGGGCGGTCCATACGGCGTCATGTGTGCGTATGAGGTCGAGACAGGCGCCCAGCGGATCGGTCATCTGCTGAATGGCGGCAAGTTCGTAGACGCAGACGTTCCAGGCGGGATGAGCGCCCGCCGTCCACACAGCATTGCTGACCATGCGTGACCAGTCGTGCTCGATCGCAAGAATCGCGTCGGTCGCCTCCGTAAGAATGGATTCAGACTCGGAGAAGACCATGGCAAGACGCCGACCCTCAATCGTCGTGCCAAGCCCGAGTAGCTCCTCTTCAATGGCCAGGGCGACTGCCTGGGCGTCGAAAGCCGACGCATGGCCGGCATGGAGCGATAGGTGCTCATGGCGGCCCATCGGGTCGCAGCGCTCACCGGCTGTCACCCAGGTATCGACGTCGTCGATGGTGGCGAAGAGCGATGTCAAGAGCGACTCTGCGCTGTCCTCAGCGACGCACAAGATGTGCGGACCGCTTTCGCGGACTGCGCGAGCAACCAGCGCCGTGGGTTCAAGTTGAAGGGCAGCAGCAAGTCGCAGCACGACATCGACGGTGGGGCTCGGGCCCCGCTCATCGCGCGACGAGCGGGATCCTTCGAGTGCGACCACGTACGACTGAGACACCTGTGCTCGACCTGCAACGTCCCTTGTGGACAGCCCTAGCGATTCCCGCTGTCCACGAAGTTCCCGGCCAAAGGCCTCTCGGTCGAAGTAGCGATTCACATGCGGCGGATAGCCGGATGTCCTCACCATGTGATCAGCATAATGATCACATGGTGCCTGTCAACGGGCGTGGGCGCTGGCAGGTGCGGCTCCCTGGGGAAGCGTCACAGGAGCCCACAGGGGTCCTCGCCACGCGTGGTACCCCGCGGCTCCTCACGGTCAGTGAGCTGGGCCCGCCTGAACGAGTTCGATGAGGACCCCGCCGCAGTCCTTGGGATGGGCGAAGTTCACAAGGGAGCCCGCCGTCCCGGTCTTCGGGGCGTCGTACAGCATGCGCACCCCGGCCGCACGCAGTCGATCGGCGGCCACCTCGACGTCGTCGACGCCGTAGGCGATCTGCTGGATCCCCGGCCCGCTCCGCTCGAGGAACTTCCCGATGGGCGAGTCAGACGAGAGCGGCGCGAGGAGCTGGATGCAGGAGCCGGAGTCGCCGACCGCCAGCATGGCCTCGCGGACGCCCTGCTCCTCGTTGATCTCCTCGTGCACGACCGCGAGGCCGAAGGCGCTGGCGTAGAACGCGACCGCCTCGTCGAGGTCGGCCACGGCGATGCCCACGTGGTCGATCCGGGTGATGATCGGGCCGAGTGCGGCCTGCGGACTGCCCATGGTGCCTCCTCGCTAGGGTGGCCCCATCGTGGCAAAGGCTCCCGCCCCGTGCCCCTCGGAGGTCCCATGTCTGTCATCGTCGCCGGCGCCCGCACCCCCATGGGTCGGCTTCTCGGCTCCCTGAAGGGCTTCTCGGCCGCCGACCTCGGCGGCTTCGCCATCAAGGGCGCGCTGGAGCGCGCCGGCGTTGCTCCCGAGCAGGTCGACTACGTGATCATGGGCCAGGTTCTGCAGGCGGGCACGGGCCAGATCACCGCCCGCCAGGCCGCCGTCAAGGCGGGCATCGGGATGGACGTGCCGGCCCTGACCATCAACAAGGTGTGCCTGTCCGGCCTTGACGCGATCGCACTGGCAGACCAGCTGATCCGCGCCGGCGAGTTCGACATCATCGTCGCCGGTGGCATGGAGTCGATGACCAATGCGCCGCACCTGCTCATGGGATCGCGCGAAGGCGTGAAGTACGGCGACTGGAAGGCCGTGGACTCGATGGCCTACGACGCGCTCACCTGCGCATTCGATGACTGCGCGATGGGCGAGTCCACTGAGCGATACAACGCCCGGCACGGCCTGACCCGCGAGGACCAGGACGCGTTCGCCGCGCGCTCGCACCAGCTCGCCGCCAAGGCTGCTGCCAACGGAATCTTCGACGAGGAGATCGTCGCGGTGCCGATCCCGCAGCGTAAGGGCGATCCCATCCTCTTCTCGCAGGACGAAGGCATCCGCGCCGACACCACGGTCGAGAGCCTGGCCGGACTCCGCCCCGCCTTCGCCAAGGACGGCACCATCACCGCAGGGTCGGCGTCGCAGATCTCCGACGGCGCGGCCGCCGTCGTCGTGATGAGCAAGGCCAAGGCGCAGGAGCTCGGCCTTCCATGGCTTGCCGAGGTCGGGGCTCATGGAGTGGTGGCCGGACCAGATGCGTCGTTGCACGAGCAGCCGGCCAATGCCATCAAGCGCGCCTGCGAGAAGCAGGGGATCGCTGTCTCCGACCTCGACCTGATCGAGATCAACGAGGCCTTCGCGGCCGTCGGAATCGTGTCGACGCGTGCCCTAGGGGTAGACGAAGACATCGTCAACGTCGACGGCGGTGCCATCGCCCTCGGCCACCCGGTGGGCATGTCTGGTGCGCGCATCGCCTTGCACCTCGCGCTCGAGTTGCGCCGACGGGGCGGTGGCATTGGCGCAGCTGCGCTGTGCGGCGGTGGCGGTCAGGGTGATGCGCTGATCCTCAGCGTGCCGAGTTCCTGACGGGGCCGGGCGCCTGATGGAGACGGACGAGATTGTCGCGCGCGTCGCAGCGCGTGAGGCCCGTGCCGTCGCCCGACTCATCTCGTGGGTAGAGGACGGCGCTCCCGAACTGCCGGAAGCTCTCGCCGCCCTGCCTCCCCGGTCGCCGGCGTACGTCGTTGGCCTCACGGGCTCGCCGGGTGTCGGCAAGTCCACTGTCACGTCCGCGCTCGTGGGCGCCTACCGTGCACGCGGTAGGCGCGTCGGGGTGCTCGCCATCGACCCGAGTTCGCCCTTCACGGGGGGAGCGCTGTTGGGCGACCGCATCCGCATGCAGGAGCACGCCACCGACCCCGACGTCTTCATCCGGTCGATGGCATCGCGCGGCCACCTAGGCGGCATGGCGGCGGCGACCCCGCAGGCCGTGCGCGTGCTCGAGGCCGCCGGCTTCGAGGTGGTGCTCATCGAGACCGTGGGGGTCGGCCAATCCGAGGTAGACGTCGCCGCGACCGCCGATGCCACCGTGGTGCTCCTCGCTCCCGGGATGGGCGACGGCGTACAAGCAGCCAAGGCGGGGATCCTCGAGGTGGCTGACATCGTGTGTGTCAACAAGGCCGATCGCGAGGGGGCCGAGGCGACGGCGCGCGATGTGCGCCAGATGCTGCGTCTGGGCGGCCCCGTTGACGGGTGGGCGCCGCTCGTCGTGACGTCCGTCGCCGCGCGGGGGGAAGTAGCCGATCTCATGGCCGCGCTCGACCAGCGACGTGCGTGGCTCGACGAGGGCGAGCGGGGCTGGCAGCGGCGCCGGGCGCGGGCGGCAGCCGAGGTGCTTGCCCTAGCCGTGGGGCGATCCCGGTCGCAGATCGCTGAGCGACTCTCGCCGGAGATCGTCGACGCGGTCGCCGACGGTCGCCTCAGCTCCTTCGCCGCGGCCGAAGGGCTGATCCCGGGGCAGTGATCGGGGATGGGAGGATCACCCCGTGAGCCAGTCGTCCCTGCCCCTCCGTGGCGCCGTGGATCTCGGCGCCCTGGCGACCCAGCGCGAGGCGGAGCAGCGCCGCCAGTCCGCCATGTCGGGCGCACCCGCGGGGGTCGTCGTCGACGTGACCACGCAGACCTTCGAGCGCGACGTCATCATGCAGAGTCAGACCGTGCCGGTCGTGCTCGACCTCTGGGCCTCCTGGTGCGGTCCCTGCAAGACGCTCTCGCCGATTCTCGAGACGCTGGCGGCGGAGTATGCCGGCCGATTCGTGCTCGCCAAGGTCGATGTCGATGCCGAGCAGCAGATCGCCGCGGCCTTCCAGGTGCAGTCGATCCCGAGCGTCTTCGCCGTCATCAGCGGACAGCCCCTTCCGCTGTTTCAGGGGGCTCTGCCCGAGCCTCAGGTGCGGGCCTACATCGACGAGTTGCTGCGCGTGGCGGCCGAGAACGGCATCAACGGCACGGTCGCAGGAGCGACCCCGGCGTCGTCGGAGCCGGAGGTGGAAGCCGACGAGGAACCGCCGGTTGATCCACGGTTCGTCGCCGCGTACGACGCGATCGAAGCCGGTGACTGGGCCGCAGCGGCGGATGCCTATCGGGCCGTGCTTGCGGCGACGCCCGGTGATGCCGATGCGCAAGCCGGGGTCGCCCTGTGTGAGTTGCAGGTGCGACTCGAGCGCGGCGACGAGACGGGCGCGCTGCGCGACGCAGACGTGGCTGCTGCGGCCGGAGACTGGCCGACGGCCTTCGCCGCGCTCATCGCCGAGGTCAAGGCCACGTCGGGGGATGAGCGGGATCGTGCCCGCGAGCGCCTCATCGGGCTCTTTGCCATCGCCGGTGACGACCCAGCGGTCGCGCCGGCGCGCGTGGCGCTAGCGTCCGCCCTCTTTTAGCCGTGTCGTTGTTCTTACCGGTGTGGTCGCTAACCGGGGTCTCTTGGCAACCACACCGGTAAGAACAACGGGGGGCGGGGGCTGTGGATAGCCTCCGGTGCTGACTCGTCAATCGTTGCATTGTGACCTCGTGGAGAATTTGGGCCGAATGCAGACCGCACTCACCGCGGGCGAACTCCGGCGAGCATTTGGCGATTCGTCGTTTGGTCTAGCCCAGGCTCAGGACGCCGGCGTTTCACGCGGCAGACTGCGTGCGGCCTGGGAGCGTGGCATGGTCGTCCGGCTGCGCCGAGACGTCTACGCCGTAGCGCCGGCCGACCCTGATGCGTGGCCGGATCTGGTCCCGATTCGCCGGGCCGTCGCCGGACTCGACAGCGCCCGGGCGGCCGTGACCGGCAGGGCGGGTCTCATGCTCCACGAGGTCCCCTTCGTGAAGCCGCGTGGCTGGAATGACGATCGCCACGGTGTGGAGATCCTCATTCACGCGGACGACGTGGCGAGGTGCGGTCGCATCAGCACCGGTGCGATCCTTCGCCCGTGCTCTGACTGGCCCCAGGACGTCACCATGGTCCAGGGCATCAAGGTGACGTCGGTGCTGCATTCGGCCATCGATGCGGTGCGGATGGGCATGCGACCGGGGCGTCGTACAAGGCCTCAGTCCCTGCCCATTCCTGAAGCGCTCGTCTTGCTCGATGCCGCCACGAGGAGAGCCGGCGCGCTCAACACCGGTGGCGCGATTTCGCTGATTGAGGGCATGCGTCCGCGCTTTTGGCACTGCACCGGGATCCGGGCGGTCGATGCAGCCATGCCCTACGTCGACCCTCTCGCCGAGTCACCGCTCGAATCTTGGTCTCGCGGGCACATGATCGCGTACGGTCTCCCGGCCCCCTTGACCCAGCAGGTGATCACCGGCTCGGACGGCATCGACTATCGAGTGGACTTCTGCTGGCCAGAGATAAAGGTGATCGGGGAAGCGGACGGGCTGACTAAGTACGGCGACTCGCCAGCGCAGGTTCGTGAGGCCAAGCGGCGCGAGCTCGCCCGCCAACGTGCCTTGGAGGAAGCAGGCTGGGTCGTCGTTCGTTGGACTTGGGACGAGCTCGCCAGTGACCCCTGGGTGGTCATGAGGAGGATCCTCGCCGCATTTCGACGCGCCGCATGATCAGTGCCCGACGTTCTTCTTACCGGTGTGGTCGCTACAGACCGCGACTTAGCGACCACACCGGTAAGAAGAACGGGGCTGGGTTGAGGGGGTTAGGCGGGGCGGAGCCAGATCGTGGCCAGGGGCGGCAGTGTCACGCGAGCGCTCGCCTGTCGGCCGTGCCAGGGCTCGCTGATCGCGGTCACGGCCCCGAGATTGCCCACACCGCTACCGCCGTACTCGAGCGCGTCGGTGTTGAGGATCTCGTGCCACACCCCGCTCGTGGGCATGCCCATGAGGTAGCCCTCGCGGGGGAGTGCCGACATGTTCGACAGGCTGACCAGGGGTCGGCCCTCGTCATCCCAGCGAATCCAACTGAAGACGTTGGACTCGGCGTCGTTGGCGTCGATCCACTCGAAGCCGGCAGGGTCGTCATCCCTCTGCCACAGAGCCGGGGTCGCGCGGTACGCCGCATTGATGTCGCGTACGGCCCTCGCGACTCCTGCGTGCTCATCGAATTGCATGAGCCACCACTCCAGGCCTGCATCGGCATTCCACTCCGAGGACTGCGCAAACTCGGCGCCCATGAAGAGCAGTTTGCGGCCCGGGTGAGCCCACATGTAGCCCAGGTAGGCGCGCAGGTTGGCCAGCTCCTGCCAGCGATCCCCGGGCATCTTGCCGATGAGCGAGGCCTTGCCATGGACCACCTCATCGTGCGAGAGCGGCAGCACGAAGTGCTCGCTGTACGCGTACATCATCGAGAAGGTCATCTCGTTGTGGTGGTACTGCCGATGCACCGCCTCGCGCTGCATGTAGCCCAGTGAGTCGTGCATCCAGCCCATGTTCCACTTGAGGCCGAAGCCGAGGCCACCCAGGTAGGTGGGCCGGGTGACACCGGGCCACGCGGTGGACTCCTCGGCGATGGTGACGACGCCGGGCACGCGCTTGTAGACGGTGGCGTTCATCTCCTGGAGGAAGGCCACGGCATCGAGATTCTCGCGGCCGCCGAAGGCGTTGGGGCTCCACTGGCCGGGCTCGCGCGAGTAGTCGAGGTAGAGCATGGAAGCCACAGCATCGACGCGGAGGCCATCGACGTGGAACTCCTCGCACCAGTAGACCGCATTGGCCACGAGGAAGTTGCGGACCTCTGTGCGACCGAAGTC
>Ga0194133_10010196_pt1 | contig 10627 bp, 5 predicted proteins | sample TA2KigOf40mmetaG_FD_155448 | JGI IMG/M metagenome (GOLD analysis project Ga0194133, IMG submission 155448) | Freshwater microbial communities from Lake Tanganyika, Tanzania - TA2015055 Kigoma Offshore 40m | ecosystem: Environmental > Aquatic > Freshwater > Lake | place: Tanzania: Lake Tanganyika... | reverse complement strand
TTTACAGTCTCAGTTTCATATGGTTTTTACTGGCAAATAAAAGGAGAATAAAAAGACAAGGATTAGCTGTAAAGAAAAGCTGAAAAGATCGATATGTTTTTGTAGTGCTACAAAAGATAGAAAAAATAAGTTCTAAATATTTTCAAGATGAAGACCAGAATGTTTAAAGGGTTGAAGTTTTTCAAACATCAAAGTCTTGTTTTTATTGCATCCTTTTACCAAGTTAGCTTTTGTCATTACAAAAACTTGGACAATGATTGGAGGAAACGTGGCATCAAGAAAAAAATTGAATCAGTCTTAAACAAAAAGAAAAAAGAAAGTTTTCTTCACAGCCCGGAAACATTTAACGTCGACATTCCGGTATTGGATGACTTGGGAAAGTTTACAAAGAATGAAAAATAATAATCATGCTCAACTTTAATAAAAAAAAACTTTGAAGATAAAAAAGTAAAAGTAACTGAAATTTTACATTATCGTTAGTAGTCTCTGAGGTGGATTGAATCGAGAAGGGCTGAAAAAAGCAAAAGAAGACCTTGGTAAAAGTAAGCCAAATTGTTTTGTGACAGGGATTTAAAGAGAAAAAAGAAAGTAAGTATTTTTCTTTTTAAATACATTCCACACTCTGTCCATTTGTCATAATGTGTCTTCTTATCGTGAATCTATACCGACAATTATTCGTTGGACGCATTTTTCAATCTCTGGTAAAAGTGACCCATCCGTCTTCAGACGAAGATAGGACCATGGAATTTTTCTAATTACTCTTTCTTTCGACTGGAACTACTGAACTGGTTTACATTATATTGGAAAACCATTCCACTCTATCTTTTGCCTTCCAATTATCTGACAGTTAGTGGAGTAAGAGGCTTCCACATTCACATTCTGCACCCCCTCCATACTTTACTTACTTACCCGCTGCTGTACACATTTCAACGTTGTCAAGAAATCTGATTAACGAAAAAACCTCAATGATTATTCGACTCTCGAAAACAAAGAGGAACCACTTGAATGGGAAAGGGAGAAATCCTTCAGATATTTAATGGGAGATTGGAAACATTAGGTAGGTATACTTTCAATGAAGAAACAGCTTTATTTGATTCAAAGATGACATAGTTTGATGTGTAAAAATAAGACAAGATGGACTGAATTGCTTTCTATTATTCGTTTGAAACTGGTCATTTGGAGAACCCCTTCCGCTCGCCAGTGACTTGTTGTTATTATCATTGTTTGGGACAAATGGAATGGGTAGCCAAGATAGAGAACCTTTCAGTATCAGAAACATTTTTTAAGCAAGAAAAGACCAGAAAAGATAGAGATCCAGTCGATTTACTTTTGTCTTGAGATTGACCCAGAGTTTCCAAGCTTAAAGAAAGACAAAAACATTTTTACAATTGGGTCTTAAAGATTGAAAACTAAAACATTAGAAATTGTTTTGTGCCACTTTTATAGTTTGTTCGCGATAAACAACTTATGAAAAGTTATGTGAAATAATCCTTTTTTTCGGTCCATGAATCGTATGAATATCTGTTTGAACATTTTTTCATCCCCCTCCCCCCTTCTTCTCCACCCTTTGATTTTCTTTCGTCTTTGCTATGGACGTTTCAGTTTTACCAAAAGATTGAGAGGGCTCGATGGTTGTGCTGCTGGTGAGTGACTAGCTGACTGACTGACCATTGAATTAATCAGTTTGGGTTGGGGGAAAACAAAAATAAAAATCTCAAACATCATCATTCTAGTTAGTTTACAAATCTTTTGAAACGGAAGGTTCTTTAGATCAAAAGTGGGCAGTAGAAACTTGTAGATTAGCATTATTACAACATATAAGGGCAATTGATGTCCCTCTCTTGGTAATCCCAGAACACCTTAAAAGTGATGATCGAAGAAGAACCTTCCTCTTGACTCTAGATTTATCTTTCCATGAAAGCAATTGCAAGTGTAATCTGTCTTCACTAAGAACGACTAAAACACGATGCTGGAAGTAGCAAAAACTATTGGAGGTTGTTTGACTATTTTCAGTTTTGAAAAATCCGATGGGAACTAACTTTTACAAGAAATTTTTTCTAAAAAAAAGAGTTTTGAATATTGAACGATTTAGGGAACCCTCTGGAAAGTTGAAAGTTTTATCCAACACATGCTATTCTTTTCGAGATGTATGGAAAATCATAAGGCAATAAAGCAGTTCGATTTTTTTCAAAGGTTGATATCAACCAAGAGAAGCAGATCAAAAATTTATTGTTGTTGTTCTGTGAACAAAAAAATTCTACACAATTTTTTTCTCTTGGGACTCATTGGTGATTCTATTTTTTGTTCTATCAAAAGCCCTGGAGGTTGCTAAATTGCCTCGTTCAAAAACTTAGCTAAAGAAGGCTAGAGTCATAAAAATCAATTTTATAGATTGTCAATTTATTGCTCCCCTCAACAGAGATGGTTGGAGAGTCTAGAAACTTTACAAGGGGAAATTTATACACCTGGATCGAGAGGAATTAGAGTCTGAGAGCATAAGTAGACTTGTTGAAGAGTCAGATCTCATCACATTTTAAGCATTAGGTCAAAACTGAAAAGCTTTTTCAAAAAAAACATTTACCAAAAGTAACATCTGACAAATTTATTTAGAGTGCACCATTGCGATCGCTTTCAAGTTAGCTCTTTAATGGTTGTCTAAACGACCTTTTCTAACTAGCATTTCTTAGGATTGGCCAAGAAGCACTGTAATTTTAATATTAGTTCAGATTCAACAGGGATAATAATGTTGGTCAAAGCTAAAACATTATCTTTACAGAATTTTGTGTATTTTTTAGGTTTAAGGACTACTTAGATTACTTTTAAAGTGATGTTTCTACGAGCAAAATAGCATGGGATTTTCGTGACTTTCTTGTAATTCTTTGCTGATTTACGGTGTTGAAAACTTTTTTACAGTGGCGTTTAGATGGCTTGTAGAAGACACAAAACGTCCATTAGGATGATCTATCAACCGAGTAATTGTCAACGAAAGCAGCCTCTGAGTAGGGTAAAGCAAACCAAAAGAGCATATAGAACATGAGGTAGATTTGCAAGAAAACTATAAGAAATTCAAAAGATGTCTTGTTATTATTAATTTTCAATCTCTCCCAAGATAACTATAACTAAAGATAAGAACCCATTGCAAAAAGGTGTTGGAGACTGAAAAAAGGCCGCCAGTTTGTAACGATTTGAAACAGCCTGAGGATATTTGCTTTGTTAGTTACCACACATAAGAATTTTTTCTTGAGTGTGGTTTGTTTGTGGCAATTCAGACTTTACACTTTATATTAGGAGCGTTTCTTTCTACAATCCCAAGCTGGCTTTCTTTGTAAACGAGATCCCCAATCCTTCTCCTGTCGGTCTTTGTCGATTCACTTGAATGGCACTTGACCGCCTCTCAAAAATTCCAAAGAGCATACATGCACCTGTTAGTGGCTTATCAGGAATAACAAACAAATAAAGAGATAAAATGGACAGAGAAAAATCATTGAACACAGCTAAAAGAAAGACAAACCAGGAACGAACACCTTAATTATATGTAGTCAAATTTCAACTATTAAAGTTTTAGATTGTGAATGGAAACTGCAAAATTGATGAAAATCTTGTGTTTCAACAGCAAAGAAAACGAGTCAAACAATATTTACCAGTTTTAAGTTCAACAAAAACCTAAAATAAATTTTCTGAATTGATTCAAAGAAATTCTAGTTGCCCTCTTTAAGTCCTGGTTTTGAATCACAAAATATAATGCATTGTGATTAAGGAAGACATCAAGCTAATCTAAAGAATTGCCAAGGGAACATTTTGAAGGTGAGACGAGACAGGTCTCCGATAGCATGACAAGCAAGGAAACAAACCGAATAAACAACTCTGTAGGAACAAAATAAAGAGAAATGGAATAACGAATCGATCAATTAAGTTTACAGCTTATGATTTATTTCGAAAACTTGTTACAAGGAAAATGAAAAAAATGATAGACCATTTGCGGTGAAAATTGTAATACATGGCATTAAATCTATGTACAAATATATAGCTTAAAACCTTATTCCGACCAAGATCAAATAAACTAAAAGGAGACAACTCAGAAAAAGCAAATTTTTACTTTTCGACCCGTCATAAAAAAAGTAAAGAGGGGTCCAATGTGACATTTTTTATTCGCTTTTTATGTAATTAGATTTATTTTACATAAGCTTTTATTCTCGGACCAGTAAGCTAGTCGTTGCGTACGTGTCGTGATGTTCTTCGCTTCATAAACTTTTTTTGCATCCAGTTGGCTGCCAGCCTAGCTGTCATCACATAATTCACAAAACAGAGAAAAACGAATCGTCAATCATCATTTTCAGATGACCATAACAATTATTTTGTCCCAAATGGTTAAGTAGAAGGGTCTCTTTGGTAGGAAAAAATGTCACGGTGTTTTTATATCTTGATCGTCACAGTTTGCAAGCAAAAAGTAAACTTTATTGCATCTTTTAATACGATTTCTATGTATGTCAAATGTCGTTCGTCATCACGAAATTCGCAGGACCGTAAGTCATGCACATGAAAGAAAATTAGAACCAACGGAACAGAAAGATCAAATCGGATAAGAGGAAGAAGGCTCCGATAAAGCAAATCTCCAAGTCGGAATTATCAATTGAACTCCTGCTTTTATTCTCTATCTGAAAACATGACAAAAGTAATTTTGATAATTTGATGTTGAGAGTAAGTATTAAGAAAATCGAAAGTTAATGCCTTTCTTCCTTTAGATGCTTTTTTTGAAGATACTCAGTCCCCAACACATATGGTATAATCAGATATGCATACAAATATGCCACTTTCCTCAAAGCACTTTACATGTTTACCGGGTGGATGAAAACTTGTCCAAAGTTTTCGACAAGAAAGATACAGCCAGCACAGGGCGTGAATTTTCCTCTCGCCAGTCTCAACAACTTTTTAGACAGATGCACTTTCAAAAACAAATTAGGTACAATTTTACGCCACTCTACGAATGTGTCCAAAAGTCATCGTGATACTTCAGGCAAAGAAATTCAACAGACAAATTTGTTTTTGCTCCTTAGTATTTTGTTAAAGAAATCTTCTGGAGTCGAAAAAACTGAAAAGAGAAGTATAGCCAAGATTGCATTGAGAGATAGTTTCCCTTTTATGGCTATCAGAAAATATTCACCAGTTTGGTTAAGATATCATGAAAACAAATGAAGTTTTTGTAAATGTTGTTGTTGTAAAAAGGAGAAGGAAGAAAAAAATGCCGTCTTACCAGCTACAGTAAGAAACAACAAATTTTTGAAAGGGCAAGTAAAAGATGACAATCATTTTCTACACTTTTACAGCTGCTTTGCTGGATTCTTGATCATAAAGTATTGTGTAATGACCTGCTTTGGGATTTGAGAAGAAACAAAACGAAGAAAAATTAGGGTCCTAGTGAATAATACTTTTTACCGAAAGGTTATCCAAACAACCGAATAAATATGCTTTCCTCTTTTTCCATTTGCCTTTTATTGTGAGACTTTAACGAAGCCAGATTATAAAAATTGCAAAAAGATTTTTTCACCTCATAATTTTAGTTCTGGCGTTAAAGGGCGTCTCCGTCTTCACTCTACCATCTGCCACCCTGTTTATTTGCATACTCAAAGTTTCCAATAAACTGTTATCCAAAGCATGTCACAGCGTCAAAACAAAGACACAGGATAAAAAAGCTTGAACAAACAATACGAATTACTTCTATGTTTTTCTACATGAATCCATCAAAATTATGATTACTCCTATTTAGAAAAGCCATATTAAAGGATTGTTATCTTTTTAAATGCAAACTTCTTTTGCACTCTAAAGACATTTCATCATGGCACGATTTCTACCAGCTACTTTTTATCTGTATTCTGAGAGAGAAAAAACTGATGCACTTTTCGTTTCGAGGGAATGACGACCAAGGTGAAAATCGCCCTGAGCAACTTTTTTATCTCATCTTTTTAAGTTTTTGCCCATATTTCTTTCATTGCTTGTTAGATGGTTTGTTCTCTCGCAAAAATATAAAACATGACTGTTGATTTTTTTATCTTGTACAAAAAGATTACGGTCAAAATCATATTTAGGGTGAAAGGTATAACTGTTTACAACCATTTACTTTTCTTAGTGCAGTGCATGAAACCACAGACAACAAGATACTCTGACGATAAGTGTGTTCTCCAGATGTAAGGGTAAAGGAAGGAAGATTAGAAAATAGGGGTGAGGCATGGAAGAAAAACTAGAGGAGAGGACGAGCTCTACTGCTTAGAAAAAACCTCTCTCCCCGGAAAACAATTATCACAGAAAAAATAAATTCTGCAATTAAGAAACGATTCCAGATTTTTTTTCCCTAGTGGTGATCGTTAGGGTCATGAGCCCTCCCTAATAGTCTCATCATTCCGCTCTGGTGGGATCCTTAAACTCAAATATAGTCAGTCTTCTTATTCATTTTAGCTGACAAAAGCAAATTGAAAAATGTGCATTTAAATATGAAGATGCTGTTTTCTAATATTTGTTTATGTTCCCAAAAGCCTTTTGCTACTGTTTACTTGTCAGCATGCAACGGTCGTTGCTTTTTGTCATTATCGACACTTCTCCAAGAAAAGAATGAATACAAACAATTCGGTAATTTGAAAAGGGACCCTAAGGTTTCTTGGAGGCTACATTGATTAATGAAGCTAGTTTTCACAAATTTTTGCTTTATCCTCTAATAAAAAAGATCCCTTGGTTAAGCCTTCAAAAATAAATCAAATCTGAGGCAAGAATTGCTTCTTTCGTAACAATCTATCTGTTGGTCTGACAGGTCTATCGGATGCCTGAAGAATACTTTGAAAGTGAAAATTATGCATAATTTCAAAAGAAAAAAGACAATACAGTTTGATAAAAAATATTCAACAAATTTGGTACTATTGTAGCATTTGTGAATTATCATGCATAAATATTTCTTCTGAGGACAAGAGAAATTCTTCAAAAGTTTGCCAATGCTCATCGTGCATTACAAATGTTGAGATATTTATCCTTTGGACAAAGAGTTATTGTTTTTAATCAATCATTGGTTGGTGCTTTACAAAGCTATTACAATATTGGATGACGGCAATCTGGAGATCTAAAAATGCTGAAGGGTGAGCTAGTTCTATCTTTTTTATCCATCTATATATTTATTTGTCTGCCATGGTGTTTTTTACGCTGACTATAAACAAGAACCCTTTGCTTCCCTCGTGTCTTGAACATGTGCCGACAATCTGTCAAGACACATTTTACCTTTTCGGATAAACAGAAGCTGATATGAGCTTGAGCTACGCAAAATTAACTTTTGGAAAAAGCAGGGTCATTCTAATGCTATTTTTTGAATATATGCTGTGGGCGAAAGTTCAGGGCTCAGAAACGATTTCCCTTTTTCTTGGTCCAGTCCAATTTTTTCTGTTTCTGTTTGTCGTATGTTCCCATGCAAACGATCATAGATACCACACAATGGTCGATAAATACATGAGGAGAAGTCAAGTGAAATACTTCCCACATCATTTTCAAACAGTCCAAGGGCTAGACGATATCCAAAAAAAATCCCTGCACATAATTCAAAATCTGGAACGCTTGAGCAGAGCAAACGGAAGAATATCAAAAGTCAACATTTCAAACAATCAAAATTGGCAAACAGAATAGAGACAGCTAAAATTTTGGAATCTTGACGATCGTACAGCTTATGAGAACGATCCATATCAAAAATTAAAATATTGGAGACTCTGACAGGGTGCCACAACAAGAGCAAAAAATAGGTAATTGAGTGATAAAAATCAACAGGGCCAAACAAATAGAATTTTATTGACAGAAACCAAAAGGTTAAATTGGTTGTAATCTACACTAGAAGAAGGTCAGAATTTAAAGCTTCTTAAAAATTATCCAAACGGTAGGCTCTGTGTATGATACGAAACCTCTTTTGAGGTGTAAATTAATTAATTGAGTGTTTTGTGCAAATTCTAGATTAGAAAGTTTTCTGGTCTAAAAACCGTTCACACGCGTGTTTGACTTGGTCTTTCATATCACAGACATGCAAATTGAACCGACACAATAAAAGTTTGCACGATTTGCCTTTGGCAAAGCGTTGGAATGTTACTACTTAGTGGGCGATAGAGGAGGGGGCAACGTTTGTAACTGACTGTCTAATCTGATAATCATTGCGTTGAATCAAAAGGTAAATCAAACTTTCACGTATTTGCCTTGTTCAATTAGACACGGAAAGCTCTGATGAGGGATTCATTACTCATTGAACAAATGGAAGGAGAAAAGATTGCTTTTCAAGACTTCTTCAACGAAAAAGATCAGAATTATTTTACAAAAACTGAGGCAGCTGAAACATTTAAGTGTGTCCCTTGCGACAAACCATTTGGTTTGATTCTTTGAATTCAAAATTCTCGTGTAAGATGCTCATTTTACTTGACAATGAACAAGGGGAAATTCTCCTTTCGAATAGATGACTACTATGTTAAGACAAGCTTAAAACTAGAATTGGCTTCCTCATCCACTCGAATTCAATTCTATTCAGGGTCCAAAACAATACAAAACTGTCGTGAACGGAACGGAAGACAGAAAAACTCGCTCAATCATTTTTCATTCTCTCTTTTTTGTTTTCAAATTAATTTTTATGTTAATGCAGATATCAAAAATGATATTTCAGAGCAAGGCAGCTTTTTGTTTGCTTTTAAGGAATCCATTTTTAGAGACTTTCAAGGCCATTATTTCAACACAAGTCTCTAATGAGTAAACAGCTCGAGTGCCTGGAAAATATCTACTATCCCCATCGACACAAAAAATGAAATGAATATTTTTGTTGAGAAAAAGATTTCCCCACGTGTCTCACTACAAATCAAATCAAATCACCTCATGAATAATCGTATTCAATGAATACTTTGAAAGAGTCTATCGATTTGTTCCAACCATCAGGTAGCTTATTCGCAGGTAATGATAGTGATTAGTGCACCATTACCGACATGTCAATATTGCCAACTACTAAGTTCACGCTTTTTTCTGATTTAAAAAAAGCATGTACACCACAACAACATTAAACAAACTTTGTCGGACGATAAGATAAAAATTTAAAAGCAAGAGAGAAGCTTTTAACAGTTGCAAAAGTTTCATGCAAATACCATTCTAGGTTAATAACCCATCATTATCTAGTGAAACGTCGGAAGAGGTGCGAGTTTTTCTGCTGCTAATGCGTGTTGTAATTTCACAACAACTCGCATGATAATAAAGAAAAGACAATTTTTTTCAAGTCACAAATTATGCCATTTTATGGTAAATGGGATAACACATTTTTTCACTATAATATTACTCATCGATTTTTTCTTCATAACATATTGTTTGGGAGTGATTTTTAATGCTTTGCTTGATGCACAATTAGATAAACATAATGATTAGTGGGGCAGGTTCAAGATTTATGAAAAATGAATCTATAGTATAACACTTGTCATTTTGACAGAATTGAGATGGATATAATAAGATCTGAAGAGTGGTTTTTTTTCCAAAAATGTCCACCTGCTAGGTCTCATAAAGCTCATTTTCTCAATTCAGTCGTCCAACCACTTTCTAATACCTGGAAACTAACAAAACCAAGTCCCCCTACCCAATTCTTGGTTTTTATTCAAGTGCCTCCTGGTGGAAAATTACAATTTTTAGATTGTAATTAACTAGAAAAGCATTGACTTGTTGGCAAAAGTGAAATTAAAGTCAAAACACCCGCAAAATGCGTTCAAACTTTAATGACTCTTGGCTAAAAACTAGACAAACACTAAAAAGTTAAATGACCTTAAAAATAGCATTTTAAGGCAAAAATTTTACTCAGTAGCTATCAAACACAGAACACGTCAAATTTGACATTTACTTAGATCTTTTTTGCTTGATATTTTGACAAATCAACGTTCATACTTGTGGCTCGTTACTGAATTCTCAAAATTCAGCCACTGGTGTCTGTCTTCATTCGTAATCCGAACATGTTCGTAGAGAAAACCCTGAGGAATCTCTCACTTGAAAAATCAACTCAAATTAGGGTTAAGATACAAAAAAAAGAATTGAACAGCTTGTTTCATGCTTGAGTGGAAAATCTCAACTAGATACTAATTATTATAAATTGAGGAATTAGCCACTTGTTATTTTAAGGATGCCAGCTTTTAGTTTTAACGCTAACAGATTCATCTAAGCTAGCCTGAACAATTAGTCATCTGTGAAAGTTTCGGTCCTGCAAATTATCAAAGTTGAATTGCAAAGACATGAAAGAAGTTTTTTGCATTAGTTTTCTCTCCAGCTCACTCACGACAGCACCTCAAAAAAAGGTTCGCCAAGCTAAAGTTTGGTGACAATACAACAAATCCTTTTTTTCTATCTCGTTTGAAAAAGTTTTGATGGAAACATACGAATGAAGGATTGTCCAACAAACAAATTATGAAAAGAATCATTTCAAAATTAGGAAATGGAGGTTTTCTTGAAGTACATAAATGAGGAGCTAGAGTTTTTTTTTAATTTTCTAGCGAGAAAGGTGGTTTTATTCACCGCAATAATTGCATTAGGTTTGCTTAGCTTTGCTTTTCCACAATAATTAAGACAATTCTAATTAACTTTCAACATATTTTTGTCTTCA